>Ga0134125_10007486_pt1 | contig 12325 bp, 12 predicted proteins | sample KB31751_FD_96464 | JGI IMG/M metagenome (GOLD analysis project Ga0134125, IMG submission 96464) | Terrestrial soil microbial communities with excess Nitrogen fertilizer from Kellogg Biological Station, Michigan, USA - KB3-175-1 | ecosystem: Environmental > Terrestrial > Soil > Unclassified ... | reverse complement strand
GCGACGCGACACTGCTTGTCAACGCGGCCGGATTCTTCATCCCGAAGCCATTTCGTAAGTACGACCAGCAGTTCTACGACTCATACATGGAGCTCAACTATGCCTTGTTCTTCCTGACGCAGACCGTCGTTGCGGGCATGGTCACCCGCGGCGACGGTGGCTCCATCGTCAACATCGGCAGCATGTGGGCACATCAGGCCATCGGCCGGACCCCATCGGTTGGGCACTCCATGCAAAAGGCCGGGCTGCATGCGCTCACCCACAACTTGGCGATCGAGCTTGCCGGGCACAAGATCCGCGTCAACGCGGTGGCCCCGGCCGCCGTGAAGACCCCCGCTCTCGAGCGATGGGTCCCAAAGGACGAGATCGACGCCACGCTAGAGACGTTCGCGCCGTTTCATCCTCTAGGACGAGTCGGCACCCCCGCCGACGTCGCCAACGCCGTCATCTATCTGCTGTCCGACCAGGCCAGCTGGGTCACTGGCGCAATCCTCAACGTCGACGGCGGCGTCATGGCCGGCCGCAACTAACCCGGTGGAGATTCCAATGCCCAAAGACATCTTGAGGCCAGGCGGCCCGGCAGCTAAGTCTGTGGGGCGCACCGAAGGCAAGTCGGTGTTCCAAGGCACGATCGGTGTCCGCCACATCCTCGACAAGCTTGATGCGGAAGGGCGCTTCTCGGTCCTCGAGCATCCGATGTCGCCGCGAGCGCTGGGCGCACCGCTTCATCGCCACCACAACGAAGATGAGTACAGCTGGATCATCGAGGGACGCGTAGGCGCATTGCTCGGCGATGAAGTGCTCTACGGCGGACCCGCCGACTTCATCTTCAAGCCACGAGGCCAATGGCATACGTTCTGGAACGCGGGCGATGAGCCCGCGCGCATCCTCGAGATCATTTCTCCCGCAGGATTTGAGCAGTTCTTCGACGAGCTCACCGACCTTGGCGGTGTGGCCAAGATCTCGGCGGAGAATCTAGACGAGCTCTGTGCCCGGTACGACCTGGAGATGGATGTCGACAGTGTTCCCGAACTCTGCAAACGCTTCGACTTGAAATTCCCCGGTGAGCCTCTTTGATAGTGCGGGGTCGACTCGGTCGAATCGCGAGCGCCGCCTACGAAAGCGCTTCTCCCGGCGGCACATCGATCGCAGCAGCCACGGCTCCGACAGACAACGATGAAAGGAAACCCCCGCATGTCTAAGCCCGAATTCTTCGATACACCCGGGTACGGCGAGATTGCCCGTACCCGCAACCACTACCGCCAAGCTCTGCGCATCGGCGATCGCATCGAGATCTCCGGCCAGGGCGGCTGGGAAGCGGATTTCACCTTGTCGGTCACCTCCCTGGAGGAGGAGATCGACAAGGCGTGCGACAACGTCGAAAAGACTCTCGCTGAGGTGGGCGCCAGCTGGGGTGACGTGGTGAACGTCCACTCCTACCATGTCCCCAGCGCCGACGATTCCATTGGTGATCAACACATGTCGGTGATGGTGGACCAGTTCCGCAAGCGGCTCGGTGAGCGGCAGCCACTGTGGACCGCGCTGGGCCTCGAGGCGCTCGCACTGCCCGGCCAGCGCGTCGAAATCGAGGTCGTCGCCATCGCCGGATTTAGCAGCACGTAGACCAAGCCAGTCAAGCGCAACCCTGAAAGGTTCATCATGAAGATCGTGGTCATCGGCGGTCGTGGGCTTATCGGCTCGAAAGTGGCGACCAAGCTCCACGCGCAGGGACACGACGTGGTCGCCGCCTCACGCCGATCAGGTGTCGATTCCCTGACCGGTGAAGGCCTCGCCGACGCGCTCGCCGGTGCGGACGTCGTGGTCGATGTCGCCGATTCACCCTTGTTCGACGACGAACCTGTAATGCACTTCTTCACGACCGCGACAGCGAATCTTCTCTCTGCTGAACAGGAAGCGGGAGTCAAACACCATGTCGCGTTGTCCGTAGTGGGCGCGCAGGTCATGCCGGATAGCGGCTACAACACCGCGAAAGCAGCCCAGGAGAACTTGATCAGGAATTCTGGCCGGCCCTATTCGATCGTGCGGGCAACTCCGTTCTACGAGTTCGCGATTGGGTTGGCCGATTCCGCGACAGACGGAGACCTTGTCAGGTTGCCACACGCACTGTTCCGTCCTATCGCCGCCGACGATGTCGCCACCGCCGTGGCCAGCGCGGCGGTCGGACCCCCTATCAACGGAGTAACGGAGATCGCTGGGCCCGAAGCAATGGGGATGGACGATTTTGTCCGCACGGGCCTTGCCGCCAATGGTGATCAACGTCAGGTCGTGACCGACGCCCAGGCGCCATACTTCGGTGCGGTGATCGACGATCACACCCTCGCGCCGGACGAGAACGCCACCATCTTCACTACTCGATACTCCGACTGGATCGACGCATGTTCGGTTTCGTAACCCCAAAGTTAAGATAGCGAATATTGTTGGATACGAACGACTCCGAACCGAAATCAACAATAAAGGTGCTGCAGGAAGTACGGGCGCCGTCGATTCCTGTAGATGCCCAGGTGATGACCATTCTCATCACCCATCCGCCGGGCGCCCCTGGATACCCGCCACATCGCCTTCCTGGCGGGCCGGGGTTCGGTTACATGATCGCCGGTGAGATGTTGTTCGAAATCGAGGGTGAAGCGCCACGCCTCCTACGCGCGGGAGACGCGTTCTGGGGGCCCGGCGGCGACGTGATCCACTATCAGGACGCGAACAACCGCACTGACATTCCCTGTAGCTTCGTCCTCACCATGCTGTGCTTGCCGGGTCAACCGTTGCGCGAGTGGGTTACCGAAGAAGAGCTTGAGGCGCGAAAGGGGTTGCGCGTCAACGGTTGACCGGCTCGGCACCTAAGCATTCGGACGATGTTTGGTGCTCGCATCGACGGCGACCCGCTGCGCCCGGCTTCGCCGCGCTGGCGATCGCCACTAAAGGTGGAGGTGGAGGTGGGGCAGATGCAGATGATGGTGCGGGTGCCCCATGGGTGGGCACGTCTCCAAGCTGATCATCGTCGCGTGTAGCGTGCCGCCGTCCTGGGTTCCGTTTGCCCCCAAGCATTTACCGTTCGTGATCGCATGGGCGTCCGACGGTGTCTGCCTGAGGTATGAGGTCGAGTCGGCGACGGTCACGGTAGTGGGAGCGCCCGGGCCGCCGGGGCCCAGACCGGTGACCGCAATCGTGTTGCCCGACACCGAGGCGACCGTGCCGTAGAACCCGGCCGGTGGCGGGCACTTGCCGTCCGCGGACGCGGTGACCGTCACCAACTGCGCGGTGATCGCCTCGGGGGTCGGCGCGCTCTGCGGCGTGGCACGAACATTTACGCAGCTGCCGGGCGTCACATCGGTCAGCTTCGCCGGGGTGGCCTCCACGACCCTCGTCTCGGGCGTGTAATCCACGGTCGCGGAGCCGGTCCGCGTCCGCAGCGCGATCGTGCCGCCCGACACCGACTGGACCATGCCCTCGACGTAGTCCTTGCCGACCGGCGGCGGCGGGGGCCCCGGCGGCGGCACCGCGCTCGGTGCCGCGCTGGGCGGGACCGCGGTGACGGTAGGCGGGGCGCTGCTGTTCGACGAGTTGTGGGACGGCCCGCACATGGCGACACACAACGCGATGAAAACGATCACGGTGCCGATCGCGATCTGGGTCCACCGAGTCTTTGAAAGGGCAGGCACGGCCTCTTCTCCGGTCGAACGTTTTCGCCGTGCAGTCAGGCGGGATGGCGATTCCGGTCAGCGCGAGCCGGGGTCAGCCACCCTGGCCGGGCTGCTTGGGCTTGCCGCATTTGCCGTCGACGGCCTGTCGTAGCTTGATGCTCGTCGCCTGCAGCGCGCCGCCGTTGTCGGTGGTCCCGCGCGCGGACACGCACTTGCCCGGCGCGATCGCATCGGTGTTCGCGGACGTCTGCTTGGTGTATTTGGTCTTGTCGTCGACCGTGACGGTCGTCTGCGTGGTGTTCCCGCTGGCATCCGTGCCGGTCAGGTTGATGGTGTTACCCGAAACCGACGCCACCGAGCCCCGCACCCAGGCTGGCTTGGCAGGCGCCGGTGAGGGCGAGCCGGGCGGCGGCGTGGTGCTGGCACCGCCCGGTGTGGACTCCGGCGGTTTGGGGCAGACGCCGTTGACGGACTCGCTGATCTTCACCTTCGCGGCCGTGACCTGCTGCCCGGGCGCCGATCCCTCGGTGGGCTTCACGCTGACGCAGCTGCCCTGGGTGACGTCCGGCAGGCCCGCCGGAACGGCCTCGGTGATCTTGGTGGTCGAGGTGAAGTTCACCGCGGCGGTGGCGTTGTCTTCCTTGGTGACCTGGATGGAGTTGCCCGCCACGGACGCGATCAGGCCGCTGACCTTGGTTTGGGCGTTGGGCGTGGACGACGGGGCCGCCGAGGTCACGGTGGATGTCGACGTTGAGGTTGAGGTGGAGGTGGAACTGGAATTGTTCGAAGAGCCGCAGGCGGACAGGGACAATGCGGTGGCCCCCGCAAGCGCGAATACCGCAAACCGCGTGAGCCGGGGCACGTGACAGCTGGCAGACATCAACGTTTCTCCATTCGTCGGGTAAAGCCAACGTCCTGGTGTACCCGTTCGAACTGTGCCTAACCCGCGGGCGTTCAGAAGGCCGCTTCGGGCACCTTCATGATCTCGTCGTCGATGGCCTCGATGACTCCGCGTAGGGCGGTCAGCCTCGGCAACATGTTCTTGGCGAAGAAGGCCGCCGTCGCGACCTTGCCCCGATAGAACGGTTCATCGTGTCCCGCCGCGCCATCGGTCAGCGCGCGGTGCGCGACGCCGGCTTGCACCAGCAGTCTCCAGCCGATCAGCAGATCGCCGACCGCAAGCAGAAAGCGCACCGAACCCAGCCCCACCTTGTAAATGTCGGTGGGCTGTTGGGCCGCGGACATCAGATAACCGGTCAGCGCACCCGTCATGGCCGTCACGTCGTCGTACGCGGTCTGCACTAGTTGGGCGATCGGCTTGAGCGCCTCGTCGCAGTCATCGATGGTCGCGACGATCTGGGTCGTCAGGAACTGCAGGGCCTGGCCCCGGTCACGCACGATCTTGCGGAAGAAGAAGTCGAGCGCCTGGATGGCGGTGGTGCCCTCGTAGAGCGAGTCGATCTTGGAATCACGGATGTACTGCTCGAGCGGATAGTCGGTCAGGAAGCCGGAACCACCCAGCGTCTGCAGCGACTCGGTGAGCACTTCGTAGGCCCGTTCCGAACTCACCCCTTTGACGATGGGTAGCAGCAGATCGTCGATCCGGTGCGCCATGTCGTGATCGGCACCCGAAACACGTTGGGCCACTGCGTCATCCTGGTGTGCGGCGGCATACATGTAGAGCGCTCGCAGGCCCTCGGCGTACGCCTTCTGGGTCATCAGGCTACGACGCACGTCGGGGTGGTGGATGATGGTGACCCGCGGGGCCGTCTTGTCGGACATCTGTGTCAGGTCCGCGCCCTGCACCCGCTCTTTGGCGAAGGCCAGCGCGTTCAGGTAACCCGTGGACAGCGTACCGGCGGCTTTGACGCCAATCGTCATGCGCGCCTGCTCGATGACGGTGAACATCTGCGCGATGCCCCGGTGCACGTCGCCGACGAGGTAACCGACCGCGGGCACATCCGTTGCGCCGAAGGTCAATTCGCACGTGGGGGAGGACTTGATGCCCATCTTGTGTTCCACCCCGGTGACGTACACACCGTTGCGCGGGCCGAGCTCGAAAGTGTCCGGGTCGAACAGGTGGTTGGGCACGTAGAACAGGCTCAGGCCCTTGGTACCGGGACCGGCGCCCTCGGGACGGGCCAGCACCAGATGGAAGATGTTCTCGGCGGTGTCGCCCACGTCGCCGCCGGAGATGAAGCGCTTGACGCCCTCGATGTGCCAGGTGCCGTCGGGTTGTTCGAAGGCTTTGGCGCGGCCGGCGCCGACGTCGGAGCCCGCGTCGGGTTCGGTGAGCACCATGGTGGCCGCCCAGCCCCGCTTCACGCCTTCGGCGGCCCATCGGCGCTGCTGCTCGTTGCCCTCGATGTACAGGGCCTGAGACATGAACGGGCCCAGGCAAAAGAAATTCGCCGACGGGTTGGCGCAGATCAGCATTTCGTTGACCGCCCACGCCAGCGGCGGCGGGGCGGGCATGCCGCCGATCTCTTCGGCCATGCCCAGCCGCCACCAGCCGGCCTCCTTGAGCGCGGCCACCGTCTTGGCCAGCTCGTCCGGCACGCTGATGGTGTGCTCGGCCGGGTCGAACACCGGCGGGTTGCGGTCGGCGAAGGCGAAGGATTCGGCCACCGGACCTTCGGCCAGGCGAGCGGCTTCGGCCAATATGGTTCGGACCGTCTCCTCGTCGAGGTCACTGTAGCCTCCGGTGCCCAGGACGGCGCCGATACCAAGGACTTCGAAGAGGTTGAACTCGAGATCACGGACGTTAGCGATGTAGTGGCCCAACGCGATTCCCTCACTGGTCCTTTGAGGCGGCGGATGGTCAGGCCCAGTCTGTCGGACGCGGGAAAACGTACGCAACCGTAACCAGCGCGGAATGCGGCGCCGCGCGTCATGGGGCACCGGGAACATCACGTCGCCACGCGGCGTTACCGGAAATGTGACAACACTTGATCTCACCGCTGAGAAGTTCAACGAAACCGTCGCGGGCAACGACATCGTGCTCGTCGACTTCTGGGCGTCCTGGTGTGGTCCGTGCCGCCAGTTCGGCCCCACTTTCCAGGCGTCGTCGGAGAAACATCCCGACATCGTGCACGCCAAGGTCGACACCGAGGCGGAACAACAGCTGGCCGCGGCCGCCCAGATCCGGTCCATCCCCACGCTGATGGCCTTCAAGAAGGGCAAACTGCTGTTCAACCAGCCCGGGGCCCTGCCGCCGGCGGCCCTCGAGGACCTGGTCCAGCAGGTCCGGGCCTTCGACGTTGACGCGGCCGAAGCCGGGCCGGCCGACTAAGCGCGACACCGCGCTGCCGTCAGCCACACGCTAGGTTGCATGGGTGAGTTTGGTACTGGTAGACCACCCGCGGCCCGACGTGGCGCTGATCACCCTCAACCGACCCGAGCGGATGAACTCCATGGCGTTCGACGTCATGGTGCCCCTGAAGGAGGCCCTGGAGAAGGTCCGATACGACAACGCCGTGCGCGTGGTCGTGCTGACGGGCGCCGGCCGGGGCTTTTCCTCGGGTGCCGATCACAAGTCCGCGGGCTCGGTGCCCAATGTCGAGGGGCTGACCCGCCCCACCTACGCGCTGCGCTCCATGGAGATTCTCGACGAGGTCATCCTGGCCTTGCGCCGGCTGCACCAACCGGTGATCGCCGCGGTCAACGGACCCGCCATCGGCGGGGGCCTGTGCCTGGCGCTGGCCGCCGACATCCGGGTGGCCTCCACCAGCGCGTACTTTCGCGCCGCCGGCATCAACAACGGGCTGACGGCCAGCGAACTGGGGCTGTCTTACCTGCTGCCCCGGGCCATCGGATCGTCGCGGGCGTTCGAGATCATGCTGACCGGCCGCGACGTCACCGCGGAGGAAGCCGAGCGGATCGGGCTGGTGTCGTGCCAGGTACCGGACAAGCAGCTGCTGGACACCTGCTATGCCATCGCGGCGCGGATCGCGGCGTTCTCGCGGCCTGGTACCGAGTTGACCAAGCGCACGCTGTGGACTGGACTGGACGCCGGTAGCCTGGAAGGGCACATGCAAGCCGAAGGCTTGGGACAGCTATTCGTCCGCCTGCTCACCGCCAACTTCGAAGAAGCGGTTGCCGCGCGCGCAGAACGACGACCAGCGGTGTTCACCGACGACAAATAGGCGTCCTTCAACTCAGGAGAGCGATCGTGATCACGGCCACGGACCTCGAGGTCCGCGCTGGCGCGCGCATCCTGCTCTCACCCGACGGCCCCGACCTGCGGGTGCAGCCCGGCGACCGCATCGGGCTGGTCGGCCGTAACGGCGCGGGCAAGACCACCACCCTGCGCATCTTGGCGGGGGAGACCGAACCGTATGCCGGGTCGATCACCCGCACCGGCGAAATTGGTTATCTGCCACAGGATCCCAAAGAGGGCGACCTCGATGTGCTGGCCCGCGACCGGGTCCTGTCGGCCCGCGGGTTGGACGTATTGCTCACCGATCTGGAAAAGCAGCAGGCGTTGATGGCCGAGGTCGCCGACGACGACGCCCGCGACCGCGCGATCCGCCGGTACGGCCAACTGGAGGAGCGTTTCGTGGCCCTGGGCGGCTACGGCGCGGAAAGCGAAGCCAGCCGCATCTGTGCCAGTCTCGGCTTGCCGGAACGCGTGCTGACGCAGCAGCTGCGCACCCTGTCCGGCGGGCAGCGCCGCCGGGTGGAGCTTGCGCGCATCCTGTTCGCAGCCTCGGAAGGGGGAGCGGGAACCTCGGGCTCGGAGACCACCCTGCTTCTCGATGAGCCCACCAACCACCTGGACGCGGATTCCATCGGCTGGTTGCGGGACTTCCTGCGCGCCCACACCGGCGGGCTGGTGATCATCAGCCACAACGTCGAATTGCTCGCCGACGTCGTCAACCGGGTGTGGTTCCTGGACGCCGTGCGCGGCGAGGCCGACATTTACAACATGGGATGGCAGAAGTACCTCGATGCCCGCGCGACCGACGAGCAGCGTCGCCGCCGGGAACGCACGAACGCCGAACGCAAGGCCACCGCGCTGCGCACACAGGCCGCGAAGCTGGGTGCGAAAGCCACCAAAGCCGTTGCCGCCCAGAACATGTTGCGCCGCGCCGACCGGATGATGGCCGCGCTCGACGAGGAGCGAGTCGCCGACAAGGTGGCCCGCATCAAGTTCCCGACGCCCGCCGCGTGTGGGCGCACACCGCTGATCGCCAAGGGGCTGAGCAAGTCCTACGGATCGCTGGAAGTGTTCACCGGTGTCGATCTGGCGATCGATCGTGGCTCCCGGGTGGTGGTGCTGGGGCTCAACGGCTCCGGCAAGACCACATTGCTGAGATTGCTGGCCGGCACCGAGGCGCCCGACACCGGAGGGCTAGAGCCCGGACACGGCTTGCGGATCGGGTATTTCGCGCAGGAGCACGACACGCTCGACAACGATGCGAGCGTGTGGGAGAACATCCGGCACGCCGCACCGGATTCGGGCGAGCAGGAACTGCGCGGGCTGCTGGGCGCGTTCATGTTCAGCGGGCCGCAACTCGACCAGCCGGCGGGCACCCTGTCCGGCGGTGAGAAAACCCGGCTCGCGCTGGCCGGTTTGGTGGCGTCGACCGCCAACGTCTTGTTGCTCGACGAGCCGACGAACAACCTCGATCCCGCGTCGCGCGAGCAGGTGCTCGACGCGCTGCGCAGCTATCGGGGCGCGGTGGTGCTGGTGACGCACGACCCCGGCGCCGCCGAGGCCCTCGACCCGCAACGAGTGGTGCTCCTCCCCGACGGCACCGAGGACTACTGGTCCGACGAATACCGGGATCTGATCGAGCTCGCCTGATTTGATGGTGGCGACCCGCTTCGCCCGGCTGCGCCGCGCTCGCGATCGCGACGGGTCTGATCGTGGCGACCCGCTTCGCCCGGCTGCGCCGCGCTCGCGATCGCCACGGGGTCTGCGGCACGTGGCCGCAGGTGATTTCGCGAAATCCGCCCGCGGCCGACAACGGCTTCTTACTCTAGGTGCTTGCGATCGTGTCCCGGCCTCGGAGGAACCATGAGACGAACAGTGCAAAGGTCGGCCAAGGTGCGCGACCAGTTGTTGGACGAGCTACGCCACGCCTACGAAGGCGGGGCCAGCATCCGCAGTCTGGTTGCCACGACCGGCCGGTCGTACGGGTCGATTCACAGCCTGTTGCGGGAATCGGGTACCACGATGCGCAGCCGCGGCGGCCCCAACCGGACCGCGAAGGTCGCGCGGTAAATCCACCGAGCGTGCACCCTGTGACACTGAATCGGCCTGTCGCGTCGTGAGGTTCACAATCGGCGCGCCTTAACTGCGCCGCACCGAGTTCTCCACCAGGTCGAGCACCGCGGCCAGGCGCTGCGGATCCTCACCGGACGCCAACCGGGCCACCAGGCCGTCGAGCACCAACTCCAGATAGCATCGCAGCACATCGCCGGGCACGTCGTCGCGCACCCGCTGCGCCTCCGTCTGCCTGCGCAGCCGATCGGTGGTCGCCGCCGCCAGCTCGGCCGAACGCTCCGCCCAGCCGCGGCTGAACGCGGGGTCGTTGCGCAGCTTGCGGGCGATCTCCAATCTGGTGGCCAACCAGTCGAACTGGTCGGGCGCGGCCAACATGTCCCGCATCACCTGGATCAGTCCGGCGCGGGAAGCCACATCGGCCATCCGCTCGGCGTCCTCGTGGGCGAGCGCGAAAAACAGGGCGTCCTTGTCCCGGAAATGATGGAAGATCGCGCCGCGCGACATCCCGATCGCCTTCTCCAGCCGGCGCACCGTGGCTTTGTCGTAGCCGAATTCGGCAAAGCAGCGGCGGGCACCGTCGAGGATCTGGCGGCGGCGGGCCGCCAGATGGTCCTCGCTCACCTTGGGCACGGGCGGCCGGCCGGTTTGGGCTAGTCCGACTTGAGCATGTTGCGCAGCACGTACTGCAGGATGCCGCCGTTGCGGTAGTAGTCGGCCTCGCCGGGGGTGTCGATGCGCACCACCGCGTCGAACTCGATGGCGTCCGAACCATCCTTGCTTGCCTTGACGCGCACCGTCTTCGGCGTCTTACCGTTGTTGAGCTCCTCGATACCGGTGATGTCGAACACCTCGGTGCCATCCAGCCCCAGATCCTCGGCGGACTTGCCGTCCGGGAACTGCAACGGGATCACGCCCATACCGATCAGGTTGGACCGGTGGATCCGTTCGAACGACTCGGCGATCACCGCGCGCACACCCAGCAGCCGCGTTCCCTTGGCCGCCCAGTCGCGTGACGAGCCCGACCCGTACTCCTTACCGCCCAGCACTACCAACGGAATGTCTTGTGCCGCATAGTTTTGCGCGGCATCGTAGATGAACGCCTGCGGCGCGTCCTCCTGGGTGAAGTCGCGGGTGTAGCCGCCGGACACGTCGTCGAGCAACAGGTTGCGAAGCCTGATGTTGGCGAACGTGCCGCGGATCATCACCTCGTGATTGCCGCGCCGCGAGCCAAAGGAGTTGTAGTCCTTGCGTTCCACGCCGTGGTCGTCGAGGTACTGCGCCGCCGGGGTACCCGGCTTGATGCTGCTGGCGGGGGAGATGTGGTCGGTGGTCACCGAGTCGCCGAGCAGCGCCAGCACCCGTGCGCCGGTGATGTCGACGACCGGTTCGGGATCGGCGGGCATGCCCTCGAAGTACGGAGGTTTGCGCACGTACGTCGAATCCGAGTCCCACTCAAAGGTGTTGCCGCTCGGAGTCGGCAGGTTTCGCCAGCGCTCGTCACCCTTGAACACATCGGCGTAGTTTTTGGTGAACATCTCCTGGTTGATCGCCGACGCGATGGTGTCGGAGACGTCCTGCTGCGACGGCCAGATGTCTTTCAGGAAGACGTCGTTGCCATCTTTGTCTTGGCCGAGTGGCTCCTCGTCGAAGTCGAAGTCCATGGTGCCGGCGAGCGCGTAGGCCACCACCAGCGGCGGCGACGCCAGGTAGTTCATCTTCACGTCCGGGTTGATGCGGCCCTCGAAGTTGCGGTTACCCGACAGCACGGCCGTGACCGAAAGGTCCTTGTCGTTGATGGCCTTCGAGATCTCTTCGGGCAGCGGACCGGAGTTACCGATGCAGGTGGTGCAGCCGTAGCCGACCAGATAGAAGCCGAGCTTCTCCAGATACGGCCACAGGCCGGCCTTGTCGTAGTAGTCGTTGACCACCTGGGAGCCGGGCGCCATGGTGGTCTTCACCCACGGCTTGGACGCCAGTCCCTTTTCGACGGCGTTGCGTGCCAGCAGCGCGGCGCCCAGCATCACCTCGGGGTTGGAGGTGTTGGTGCACGACGTGACCGCGGCGATGACCACCGCGCCGTGATCGAGCACGAACTCGCCGAACTCGTCGGAGCGCACCGTCACCGGGTTGCTGGGCCGGCCGGTGGCGTGCGCGGCGGCCGACTTCGCCTTGGGCACGTCGTCCGCGTGCCCGTTCGTCGGCGCTCCCGGGTCACTGGCCGGGAACGTCTCCTCGACCACCTCGTCCAGCTTCGAGTAGCCCTGCTGACCGTCTTGGCCGCCGACGTAATTGGGGATCTGCTCGCGGAACGTGGACTTGGCTTCCGCCAACACAATTCGGTCCTGGGGACGCTTGGGCCCGGCGATCGACGGCACCACGTCGGACAGGTCGAGTTCGATGTATTCCGAGTACTCGGGCTCGTGCGTGGGGTCGT
>Ga0134125_10007485_pt1 | contig 12325 bp, 7 predicted proteins | sample KB31751_FD_96464 | JGI IMG/M metagenome (GOLD analysis project Ga0134125, IMG submission 96464) | Terrestrial soil microbial communities with excess Nitrogen fertilizer from Kellogg Biological Station, Michigan, USA - KB3-175-1 | ecosystem: Environmental > Terrestrial > Soil > Unclassified ... | reverse complement strand
GATGCCGAGCGGGCTGCGGACGCCGGTCAGCAGCATCTCCGTTCGGGTCTGGATCGGCATCCACCAGACGTTGGGCATGCCGGTGAACTTCATCGCGGCGTCGAGCTTGTTGACCAGCGCCCCACAGGTCTCGCCCTGGGGCCAGGCCGCCGGGGGGCGGAGCGAGACGACCGTCTCGAACATCTCCAGCGGCGCGGGGTCGGTCGGCGTCGAGAACCGGCCCGCCTTGCCGAACACGTGCTCGACTTCCGGAAAGGTCTTGAGCAGGCGGTCCATCCGCTGGAGCGCGTCGGCCGCGCTCGCTTCGCTCATCCCCGGCACGGCGGTCGGCATGTAGAGCAAGGTCCCCTCGGCGAGCGGCGGCATGAACTCGGTTTGCAGGCGCCGCGCCACCGGGATGGTCGCCGCGACGAGCAGGAGCGCCGCGACGACCACGGGCCAGCGGAACCGAAGCGCGAAGCGGCAGATCGGCCCGTAGACCGCGACCAGGAGGCGGGCCAGCGGATTCTCCTCCTCCGAGCGGATGCGGCCGCGGATGAACAGCGCGGCGACCGCCGGCACCAGCGTCACCGACAGCAGGGCCGCGAAGGCCATGGAGAAGGTCTTGGTGTAGGCCAGCGGCTTGAACAGACGTCCCTCCGTCCCCTCCAGGGTGAACACGGGAAGGAAGGCGACGGTGATGACCAGCAGCGAAAAGAAGATCGGCCGGCCGACCTCGGTCAGCCCCTCCACCACCGCGTCGGCGCGCGGCGTCCGTCGGCCCTCCGCCTCCCAGCGCTCGAGCCGCTTGTGCACGTTCTCGACCACGATGATGGCCGCGTCGACCATCGCCCCGATGGCGATGGCGATCCCGCCCAGGCTCATGATGTTCGCCCCCAGGCGCATCGCGGCCATCGGCACGAACGCCAGGAGAACGGCGATGGGGAGCATGAGGGCCGGGATCAGCGTCGACCGCACGTGGAGGAGAAAAATCAGGATCACCAGCGCGACGACCGCCATCTCCTCGACGACGGTCCGCTCCAGCGTCCCGATGCTCTCGCGAATGAGCCGCGACCGGTCGTAGGTGGGCACGATCTCGACGCCGGCGGGGAGGGTCGGCTTCAGCTCCGCGAGGCGCGCCTTGACGCCATCGATGACGTCGAGCGCGTTCTCCCCCTGGCGCATGATCACCACGGCGCCGACCGTCTCGCCCTCGCCGTCGAGCTCGGTGATTCCCCGTCGCTGCGCCGGCCCGACGCGCACGGACCCGACGTCGCGGATGGTGACCGGGGTGCCGTTGTCGCTGGCGAGGACGACCTTCTCGAGATCGCCGGCGCCCCGGAGGTATCCGCGGCCGCGAATGAAGTGCTCGGTGCCGGAGATCTCCAGGACGCGCCCGCCGACGTCGTTGTTCGAGCGCCGGACGGCGTCGGTGACCTGCGTCAGCGAGATCCCGAAGCTCTGCAGCCGGACGGGATCGAGGCTCACCTGGTACTCCTTGGCGAAGGCGTTCGTGCTGGCCACCTCGGCGACGCCCGGCACGCTCGCCAGCGCGTAGCGCAGGCTCCAGTCCTGGAGCGACTGAAGCTCGTCGAGGCTGTGGCGCCCCGAGCGATCGACGAGCGCGTACTCGTAGACCCAGCCGACGCCCGTGGCGTCTGGTCCCAGGACGGGCGCCACCCGCTCGGGGAGCTTGGGCGCCAGGCTGGAGAGGTACTCGAGCACGCGGCTGCGCGCCCAGTAGGGGTCGGTTCCCTCCTCGAAGGTCACGTTGACGAAGGACATCCCGAACATCGACTGCCCGCGCACCGCGGTCACGCGCGGCGCGCCGAGCAGGGCGCTGATGAGCGGGTAGGTGATCTGGTCCTCCACCAGATCGGGGGAACGGCCCATCCACTCGGTGTAGAGGGTCACCTGGACGTCGGAGAGATCGGGGATGGCGTCGAGCGGCGTGCGCCGCAGCGACCAGGCGCCGGCACCGGCCGCCAGGGACACCAACAGGACGACGATCAGGCGATGGCGGGCGGAGAGGGCGATGAGCCGCGCGATCATGGCGACCTCCAGCGGGGGAGGGCGTCGCGGAGCTTGGCCTCCGAGGAGAGAAGGAAGGTCGCCGCGGTGGCGACCCGCTCGCCGGCGCTGAGCCCCTCCCGCACCTCGAGGTAGTCGCCGGCCAGGGCGCCGACCCGGATCTCGACCGGCTCGAAGCGGCCGCCGCCGCGGTCGACGAAGACGTAGTGGTGCTCGCCGGACATGAGGACCGCGGCGTCCGGGACCGAGAGGTGCGTGCCGAGGGGAACGTCGATCGCGACCTCGGCGAACATCCCCGGCTTGAGCGCCAAGCGCGGGTTCGCCACCTCCAGCCGCGCGCCGATGGTGCGGGTCTTGTCGTCGACGACGGGCGCGATGAAGGTGAGGCGCGCGGCGAGCGGCTCGGAGACGGCGTCCACCCGGACCGCCGCGGACTGGCCCACGGAGACGCGCGCGGCGTCGCGCTCGGGGATCGCGGCCTGGATCCAGACGCGGCCCAGGCTCCCGATCCGATAGAGCGTCGTTCCGGCTTCGGCCCGCGCCCCCTCGACGACGTTCTTTTCCAGGAGCACGCCCGCGGCCGGCGCGGCGACGGCGAGGCGCCCATCGGCCTGCCCGGCGGCCAGGAGGGCCCGAAGCTGCGCGGGGGAGAGATCCCAGTACGCGAGACGGCGCTCCAGCCCGGCGGTCAGCGCGCTGGAGGCGCCCGCGCGGCGCGCGGCGAGCAGCTCTTCCTCGGCCGCCAGGAGGTCGGGGCTGTAGACGAGGCAGAGCGGTTGCCCCTTCCGGACCGACTTGCCGGTCTCGGCGACGTAGACCTTCTGCACGAAGGCCTCGTACTTGAGCGTCACGTCGGCGAGGTTGCGCTCGTCGACGGCGACGCGGCCGGCGGCCCGTACGGTCAGCGCCAGGGGCCGCTGCTCGACCGCGACCAGCTTGACCCCGATGAGCTGCCTTCGCTCGGGGGGGACGAGGATACCGTGCGACGTCCCGGCGGCGACCGGGGACTCGGTGGCGATGCCGGGGCGTCCCGTTGCCACCTTCATCGTCAGGTCCTGATGCGCGTGTCCCGGCGCATCGATCGCCAAGCTGAGGGTCCAATCCCCCTGCATGGACAGCGGGTAGGTGACGACGTACCGGCCCTGGCCGGAGGCGCTGACGGCGCCGGAGCCTTTCATCTCCGGCATCGCCCCCATCGCGGGCATGTCCCACCCGAACCTCAATCGGGCGCCGTCGACGGCCTTGCCCGCCGTGTCGCGGAGGGTGACGTCGAGTCGGTTGTCGCCGGTGCGCGGTGGATCGGGATCGTTCGCCAGCGTGACCAGCAGATCGCCGGCGCGCGTGGGTCTCTCCGGGCTGGCCGACGCCGGGCGAAGGATGGCGGCGAGCAGGAACGCCAGCACGAGGGAGAGGCGGGAGAGCGGCCGGCGCGTCACGGCGACACCTCCTGGTGCGCGCCGTGCGTTCCGGAGGCGGACGCCCGGACGAGGCCGACGTCGCTGCCAACCGCGCGCTCGAGGTCGGCGAGCCTTTGCGAGTACGCCGCCAGATGCGCGGCCAGGTCCAGCTCATGCATTTGCAGGTCGCGCTCGGCGTCGAGCACCATGGCGAACGTTCCGCGGCCTGCCGCGTACGAGGCGAGCGCGCTCGAGAGGGCCTGGCGCGCGAGCGGAATGAGCTGGTGGTGGAGCTGGGCCTGCCGCGTCTCGGCTTGAACCTCGGCGAAGGCATCCGCCACCTCCGCCGCGATCCGGTTCTCCAGCGCCTGGCTGTCGGCCCGCGCCGCGGAGACGCGGGCGCCGGCCTCGGCGACGCGGGCCCGGTTCTTGCCGGCGAAGAGGGGGAGGTTCGCCTGGAGGCCCAGGAACAGGAAATCGGCGGGGCGGCTGCTGCTTCCGAACATGTGCATCTCACCGGCGGACGCCCCGAGGTCGGGCACCGCCTCGGCGCGGGCCATCCGCAGCCGAGCTTCCGTGGCGCGCGAGGCGGCGGTGGCCACCGCCAGCTCGGGTCGGTCGCGAAGCGCCTGCGCGCGGAGCTCTTCGACCGACGGTAGCGCCGGGAGGAGGCCCGGCTCCGCGGTCCTGCCGATCGCGCTTCCCGCCGGCCGATCGAGCAAGGCGACCAGCGTGGCGGCGGCGGCGCCCCGCCGGCCGCGGGCGGCTTCGCGATCGGACTGGACCTTGAGCGCCTCGCTCTCGGCGCGCAGGACCTCCGATTCTTCGCCCCGCCCGGCGGAAAGGCGAGCGGCGGACGCCGCGACCAGCGTCTCCAGGTTGCGGCCGATCTCGACGTCGATCTCCATCGTGCGATCAGCCAAAAAGAGGTCGAAGTAGGCGTGGGCGATCTGGTTCTCGATGTCGCGTTCGCGGGTGGCGGCGCCGCCGCGCGACGTCTCGACCGCGGCCTGGGCTTCATCCCGCCGCGCCTCCCGCTTGCCGCCGAGCGGGAGGGTCTGGGTCACGTTCACCATCAGCGGAACGGTGGAGAGGTCGACGGGCATGTTCCAGAGCTGGACCATGAGCAGCGGATCGTCGAGAGCTCCAGCCGCCGAGGTCGCTGCTTCAGCGGCGCGGGTCTGACTCTGCAGCGCGGCGATCTCCGGATTGCGGCGGCGCGCCTCTTCGATGAGATCCGCGAGGCGAATCGGCGGGCCGGCGGGAGGTGCTGGGAGGACGGCGAGGACGAGCAACAACGGATCGAACATGGATGGACCTCGAGCGAAGACGTGGTGAGAGAGCGGAGCACGAGCGCTGGACGCCCAGCGCGCCGGCGCAGGGTGCGCTGGCGGATGTCCCGTTCGGCGAACGGGCGAGACCGATACGCGGGCGCCGCGAGCGCCGGCGCCCTGGCGGTCACGGTGCGGCGCGCCTGGGCGCCCTTGCTTCCGCCCAGCTCAGATCAGAAACGAGCAGGCCAGCAGGTACCGGGGCGGGAAAGACCGCGCTGGTCCTCTGGTGGGCTTGGTCCGGGCGTCGCGAGCCTCGAAAGCGGCGCCGATGTCTCCCGCCGAAGCGGCGTCGAGACGGGCGACCGCGAAGATCGGGGCCGGGCAGCGGGTCGCGGGACCCGTGGCGGGCAGCTTGCTCGTCGCGACGACGGTGCGCTCGCAGCAGCCAGGCTCGCCAATCGACGCCTGCGGCGCGGGTTGGCTCGTCGTCGCGTCCGCCTCCGGGCAACAATCGGGCATGAGGAGCCCGGTCAACGCGCAGCGAAGGGCAAAATGGCTGGAGGTCGAGAGCGCGAAGACCAACATCGGCGCGACGAAAACGGCTCGCAGCCAGCGCGTCCACCGGGCGTTCGACACGTCTACAGGTTGACCAAGTTCGTCCTGCGGGTCAAGCGAGGTCCGGGAGAACGCACCGAGGCCTCAACGACGGAAGCCTCGGTGACGCCTGAATCGCCGGCGGGCTGCCTCAAGGCGTGGCGGTCACGTGCCGGTGGGTGCGCAGCTCGGCGCCCGACCCGATCAGGGAGACGATGAAGATGGCGATGCCGACCAGCCCGTTGTTCCACCTCGTCGCCAGCGCGCCGGTCGCGCCAAAGCCCGAGATGACCAGCCAGATCCCCACCAGCGTATTGATGAAGCGTACGCCCGGCGCACGCAGGGAGACGAACCCCACGACCACCGTAATGATGCCCAGGATCCAGGTGTTGTTGAACTGCCACGCTCTGTGGGGCCACACGAACGCGGAGATGAAAAGCCAGACGCCGAGCAGAACGTTGAGATAGCGCGCCCCTTGGTTGTTCGTCATCGTATTCCTCCTTCCGGCACTCCTTCCTGAATCGTGACCATCACGCCGGGACGTCCAAGCTCGCCCGCGGCAGGTTGGGGAGGGAGGGGCTCATCCGCGGTCGCCGGAGACCTGGTCGACGGCCGCGGAAGTGCTAGAGAGATCGGTGTGCTGAGCCTGGCGAGCGCGGTGGGGGCGGCTGTGGCGGCGTTCGTGGTCGGCTGGGTCGAGCTCGGGCCGGGCTCGGGCGTGTTGCTGGCGCTGCTGGTGGGGCCGCTGCTGGCCGTGCTGCTCATGCGCCGCACGCGCAAGCCGGTCGAGGCGGCGCGGCTCGAGATCGAGAAGCTCTTGAACGGGCGCCGCTTCGAGCGGGCCATCGAACGGCTGGACGCGATGCGGCCGCTGGCGCGCTGGCAGCCGCTGCTCGCCTCGCAGATCGACGAACAGATCGGCGCCATAAGGTACGCCGCGCTGGACGATCCGGCGGGCGCGCGGCCCCACCTCGAACGGGCGCGGCACAAGGGGGTGGAGGGCTGGGCGATGCTGGCGGCCAGCCTCTACCGGCGTGGTCACCTGGAGGAGATGGAGAAGGTGTTCGAGCGGGCGGCGCGGCGGCGGCCCAAGGAGGCGCTGCTCTGGGCGACGTACGCCTGGTGCCGGGTGAGCCGGGGAGAGCGCGCCAAGGCGCTCGACGTCCTGGCGCGCGGGCGAAGGCGGCTGCCCAAGGATGACCGGCTGCGCCGGATCCAGTTCGCGGTCCAGAACGGCAAGCGCGTACACATGCGCGTGTTCGGCAACGAGTGGTACGCGCTCCGGCTGGAGCGGACGCCCGAGGCCGCCCCCAACGCTCCGTCGCCCAGCCACCCGGCTTTCCGCCGGCGGGGCGGCCGCGCCCGCTGAGGCGGTTCCCCGGGTCCGCTCGCCGGGCCGGACGCTAGGGGATGGGGATGAGCTCGTGACGGTGCTGTACCGGCCGCTCGGGGGTGGTCGTGAGGTTGTAGGCGGTGTTGACGAGGCAGAGATGAGAGAAGGCCTGCGGGAAGTTCCCCAGCAGGCGGCCCGAGCGCGGATCGTACTCTTCCGCGAGGAGACCGACGTCGTTGCGGAGCGCGAGCAGCCGCCCGAACAGCCGGCAGGCGTCCTCGCGCCGACCGACCTGCACGTAGGCGTCGGCCAGCCAGAAGCTGCAGGGGAGAAACGCGCCTTCGCCCGGGGGGAGCCCGTCGGCGTCCCGATCGTGGGTGCGGTACCGCATGACGAAGCCGTCCTGCAGGAGGTCCCGTTCCACGGTGCGCAGCGTGGCGGCGACGCGCGGGTCGTTCGCGGGCAAGAAGCCGACCAGGGGGATGAGAAGCAAGGAGGCGTCGACCTCCGCCTCGCCGTAGGAGCGCGTGAAGGTGCCTCGCGCCTGGTCGTACCCGCGCGCGCAAACCTCGGCGTGAATCTCGTCGCGTATCTCTTGCCAGTGAGCGATCGGCCCCCGGAGGCCGAAGCAGCGAGCCGATTTGATGGCCCGGTCGAAGGCCACCCAGGCCATGACCTTGGAGTGCGTGAAGTGGCGGGGCTCGCCGCGGATCTCCCAGATCCCGTGGTCGGGCTGGCGCCAGCGCTTCTCGAGCGACTCCAGGATCGTGGACTCGAGTGACCAGGACCAGGGATCGGGCGCGATGCCCAGCCGTCGCGCCTGGTAGAAGGTGTCGTTCACTTCGCCGAAGACGTCGAGCTGGAGCTGCTCGTGCGCGGCGTTTCCGATGCGAACGGGCTTCGAGCCGGCGAAGCCGGGCAACCAGGGCGCCTCGTATTCGGGCAGCCGTTGCTCGCCCCCGACGCCGTACATGATCTGCAGTCCGCTCGGATCGCCCGCCGCTGCCCGCAGCAGCCACTCGCGCCAGGCCACCGCTTCCGCCTGGTAGCCGCTGAGCATGAGCGCGTACAACGTGAGCGTGGCATCGCGCAGCCAACAGTAGCGGTAGTCCCAGTTGCGGGAGCTGCCGATCCACTCGGGCAAGGAGGTGGTGGGAGCGGCCACGATGCCTCCGGTCGGCCCGAAGGTCAGCGCCTTGAGCACGCGCAGGGAGGTCCCCACCGCCTCTCGCCAAGGTCCCTCGTAGGTGCACTGGGCGGACCACGCGAGCCACCACTGCTCCGTCTCCTTGAGGGCGCGGAGCGGATCGATGCGCTCGGGCAACAGGCGGTGGTGGGAGGGAAACCAGGTCAGCGTCATCGCCCGCCGCTCGCCCGCGCGAATCTCGAACTCGGCGACCGTGCTGAAGCCCTCTCCGCGCACGCCGACGTCGCTGTGCAAGCAGAGGGCGTCGGGCCCGGCGGTGAAGGTGAGGGCGCCGTTTCGACGCCGCACCCAGGGGACCACCCGTCCCGTGTCGAAGCGGACGACCAGCTCGACCTTCATGGAAACGGCGCCGGCGACCCCCTCGACCAGGCGGACGATGTCGGGGCGCTCGCGCCGGACCGGCATGAAATCGATGAGCCGGACCGTGCCCTCGTCGGTGTCGAGCTCCGTCTCGAGCACCAGCGTCTCGCCCCGGTACCGGCGACGAACGGCGCGGATCTCGCCGGCGGGGGCGATTTGCCACCGCCCGTTGCCGCGATCGCCGAGCAGGGCCGCGAAGCAGGCGCCCGAGTCGAAGCGCGGAAAACAGACCCAGTCGATCGATCCGCTGCGGTCGAGCAAGGCGGCCGTCTGGGTGTCGCCGATGACGGCGTAATCCTCGATCCGTCTATCCATGAGCTGTGACTGAGGCATTCGATGTCGAACGTGGTCACTGCCGGCGGCCCGGCAATCACCCTCGGCGCGGCGGGCCCACCCCGGAGGCTCGGCGGCGGCGCGAGGGGAGGGTCCGCCGGGGTGCGAGACTGTTGCGGAGCTGTTTCGATCAAGTGCGTGTTCCAGATCGGCCAAGGCGTGAATACCTTGTAGCGAGAAAATGACCACCGGCTCACGGCGCGATCGAGGCTACCGGATCTTGGAAGCGGCCTGGCGGTCAGGCATGAGCCCTTCGCGGAGTTCCCAGAGATGAGCGCCCCCGGCTACGTGGTCGACCTTCCGCGCGAGCTGCCGCTGCCGCCGCGTCCGGGAGAGCCCGCCGTGCTGGCGCGGCCGCTCTCGGTCATTCGGGAGATGCTCGGGATGCTCGACACGCTCACCATCGCCGGCCAGCGCCACTTGATGGAGAAGGTGGTCGGATTCGTGGAGGCCTGTGCGCGTGCTGCCGTCACCCATCCGAACGCCCGCCGCCGGGAGACGGTGTTCGAGTTGGTCGTCCAGCTGCGAAAAGAATCCGAGCGCCTCGTCCCGGATTCGCTTCGTTTCACCGCGCAGGCCGAGAAGCTGATGGCCTTGCTCGGCCCGTCGAGGTAGTGGCCGTCCCGGCGCCCGGCTCATGGTGTCGCAGATCATCGGAGGCGCGGCTCCGGAGCTGCGCGCCATCCGGCGGCAGCTGGCCAAGTCGTAGCTCAGTCCCCGTCGCCCGAAGGGTCACTTGGAGATGACGAGGAGGACCACCGAGTTGGCGGCCAGCGTGAGCCCGCTGAGCATTCCGTTCGTCAGCGCCAGGGAGGTGTCCGCCGCCGGGGCGGCTCCGGCGACCATCCGGTAGACCTGCGCGGAGCCCGTCGCGGCGAAGTTCTCCAGCGTGACCGAGAGGCCCGCTTGCGCGTCGCCGCTGATGTTCACCAGCATGACCCAGACTTTGGTCGGCGCGGTCGGCGAGTCCGACGCGGCGTAGACGTTGACGCCTGCATTGGGGCTGGCGGCGCCGATCGAGACCCCGCCGAAGCGCGCCCCGTTGCCGTCGTAGTTTCGGTACATGGCCATCGCGTTGTAGACGGGCAGGTGGGTCGATCCGTTCACCAGCGTCGTCCAGTACGCCGCCACTTGATACCCGAGCCGCCCGTACATTCCGAGGATGTCGGCCTCTTGCGTCCCCGTGCTGGCGTCCGGCGTGCTCCCGTTGGTGCCGTCGTTGTTGACGCTGTACTCGCTGACGCAGATGCCGGTGCCGGGATAGGTCGAGTTGATCCACCCCTGGACATGTGGAACGACCGAGCTCGACGTCGAGTCCCAGAGAGCCGAGGTGTCTCCCAGACCCTTGCCCAGGAAGGGGTAGTGCATGTCGACACAGTCGAGCGGTCGGACGTGCGTCGAGGCCTCCTGGGCGGCGCCCATTTGCAGGAGCGCCATCGTCAGCGAGTTGGTGACGCTGTACGGCCCCGCCGGGTTGCCGCATTCGATGTTGGGGATCGCCACCAGGTCCTGGGGATTCTCCGTGGACATGAAGAGGACGGAGGCGCTCGGGTCGGCCGCCTTGATGGCCTTCGCGTAGGCCATCGTGCGGTTGATGAAGTCCTGGTTGAGGCTGACCTGGATGCTGGCGTTGGTCGTGTAGAAGGGCTCACACGAGGTGCCCGGCGGATAGAACGACGGGTAGATGTCCGTGCGGAGGTGCTGCCAGTTGTCGGGCTCGTTGTCGAGCTGGTAATACCGGACGCCGCCGCTGGCGGCCGTTCCGAACGTCGACGCCAGGTGGGTGACCCAGTCGCCCATGAAAGACGTGTCGAGCAGGCTCGATCCCCGGTCGACCACCTCTTCTTCGGACGCCCCCAGCGTCTGGCAGCAGTCCGAGATCTGGCTGCTGCCCGCGCAGTCGGGCGTGGCCGGGTTCGGCGTGGCCACGCTGGCGACCCAGCCGGTGATGGGGATGGTCATCAGCGTGTCGGCGTGCTGAGCCATGTTGTAGTGGACGAACTGGTCCGAGCTGGTCTTGAGCGTGTTGTCGGGCGCGGGGGAGGTGAATCGCCCCGTATAGTTCGCGCAGTTCCAGTCGGTGCCCGCGTTGGAGACGTCGATCTTCCAGTTGTACGAGCTGGTCGCGTCACCGCCCCAGCGGTTGAGCGCGGCGAGCTTCATCGAGTCGTCGTCGTTGAAGGCCACGCCGTAGATCGCGGGGGAGATGGCCGTCAGCTGGGAGCTCGCGTCGACCACCACGCTGGTCGTGCTCGCGGAGGCGACGCAGGTCTGCGCGGGCCCGCAGAGCTGCGAGGGCGGGCACCCGCCGCAGGTGTGCCCGCAGCCGTCGTCGCCGCAGGTCTTCCCCGTGCAATCGGAGGTACAGCTCACGCCGGTCGATCCGCCCGACGGTCCGCTCCCCCCGGTCCCGGGCGAGGTGCCGCCCGTGGCGCCCGGGCCGGATCCACCTTGGCCCGTCGGCATGGTGGTCGTTTTGCCGTTGTGCGCGCCGCAGCCGAGGAGGGGCGCGAGCGCGACCAGGGAGACCAGCAATTTCATCGGGGCGGACATGGGTGGTCAGGCCAGGATCTCGAAGCTGTGCCCGGAGATCAAGCGGCGGCCGCCGCGCCTCGGGCGGCGGCGCGCGGTGTCACCACCTCAGCGAGGCGGCGGCGCGCGTCCGGTGTCGGTCGCCAGGCCGGACAGCCGCTCGATGGTCGCCTCGTCGGCCAGCAGCTCTTCGATCGTCTTGCCGGTGCGATAGCTCCAGTTCGAGGCGCCCACGGTTCCGGGGGTGTTGATGCGCTCCCGCCGTCCCAGCGCATCCTGAAACGACACGAGCGCGATGGTCGAGGGGGCCTGGTAGATCGCGCGCAGGATGAGATCCCGGGTCGCGTCGTCGAAGGGCTTCTCCGGAGCGAGGTGCTCGAGCGCGGGGATCTCGCGTAGCGCCTGGCGCTCCTCGGGCGAGAGCCGGTCGTACCACGCGGCGGTCGTGTCGGTGTCGTGGGTGGAGTTGGTGGCCACCGAGGTCTCCGGCCAGGAGGCCGGGTCGCGGAACTTGTCGCCGTCCTTCTCCCAGCGCAGCACGCGGTAGCCGGGGATGCCGATCTTCTCCAGCGAGGGGCGCAGGAACGGCGGGACGGCGCCCAGGTCCTCCGCCACCGCTTCGCCCCAGCGGTTCATCACCCGCATGATCCGCTCGCCGAGCGCGATCTGCGCCGCCTCGTCGGCGGGGCTGAACCCCCGGGTCTCGCCGTCGAGCGAACGGACGAACGTCCGGTAGAAGCCGAGCGCGTGATCGACGCGGTACGAGCCGTAGAGATCGCCGGCGCGCATCGAGCGCCCCTTGATCCAGGCGAAGTCGGCCCGCTCCAGGGCCTCCCAGTCGTAGGCCGGCAGGCCCCAATCCTGGCCGTCCGGCGACCCCTCGTCGGGCGGCGCGCCGACGCGCTGGTCGACGCGAAAGAGGTCGCGGTTCGTCCAGACGTCGGCCGAGTCGAGGCCGGGGACGAAGGGGAGGTCGCCCATCAGCTCGACGCCCAGCGCGCTCGCCTCGCGGCGCGCCCGGTGCCACTGCAGGTCGAGCTGCCACTGCACCCACTCGGCGCGCAGGATGGCGTCGTGGTGCTCGGCGCGCGCGGCGGCGATGGCCGCGCGCTCGCGCTCGCGCAGCGGCTTGGGCCATTCGAGCCACCCCTTGCCGAAGCGTTCGTGCAGCACGGCGAAGAGCGCGTAGTCGTCCAGCCACGACCGGTGGTCCTTGATGAAGCCGGCGAGCTGGCGCGCCCGGGCGCTCTTCTTGTTCCACTCGTCGCGCAAGAATCGATCGAAG
>Ga0134125_10007484_pt1 | contig 12325 bp, 8 predicted proteins | sample KB31751_FD_96464 | JGI IMG/M metagenome (GOLD analysis project Ga0134125, IMG submission 96464) | Terrestrial soil microbial communities with excess Nitrogen fertilizer from Kellogg Biological Station, Michigan, USA - KB3-175-1 | ecosystem: Environmental > Terrestrial > Soil > Unclassified ... | reverse complement strand
TTGGCGCGACCCCGCACACCCATATTGCGACGCTCCGTGGGGTTCGATGCAAACCAATTAAGCTGCGATGCTATGGATGTGGGATCGGCAGGATCGCAGGATCGGCCATATCCCGGATTGACGAAGCCACCGATCCACTCGGGCAAATCCGTTACGAGAACTGCCAGACCCGACGCCATGTAGTCGAACACTTTGTTCGAGGCGCCCATCATGTGCATCAGATTCAAATCGCTCGTGCGTTGGGGCATAAGGGCAAGGCCTACATCCGCTCTCGCCGATTCTGCAAACAGACTACTCCGCGTAGGTACTTGCCCGAGATACTCCACGACATTCTCGCCAGATCGATTTCCCAGTTCAAGAAGTCGCGCGACGTATCCCGGCGCGCCTGGCGCCTCATACCCCATGATGCGGAGCCGAGCACGGCGCCCCGTCTGCGCAACAGCAGCCACTACGGATTCCGGGATGCGCTCGGGGGTGATGCTTCCATGATAATAAACAGTGATGGCTGACTCTTGCGAACCTGGCAGATGAGGCAGCTCAATACGGCGGGGGACATTCCATACGATCTGCAATTGATCGTCGCGAAACCCCAGTTCCGTCTGCGCGATACGGGCCCGGGCCTCATTCGGGAAAACAACAAGGCGCGCTTTGCGGGCGGCGGACCTGCGGAATCGCGCAATGGGAGACCGCAGCGTGCCCGGACCGGGCGTATCGTGCTCGTGATACACGAGAACAGCACGCGCAAGCCGGGCTGCCAATAGTCCTGGTCCGGCCCCCAAGGGATCGGATGCATAAATTACGTCCGGGCGGAATGTAACGGCAAGACGGGCTGCAGCGAGGACATATTGAACGTAATCAAGGCGGCCCATCACATGCGAAGGCCGCGAAGCGACGGTCCGCACATTGACACCAGGACAGGGCGGATAGGCCAGATCATGACCCGCTATAGGTGCGTTGAGGATCACAACGTTCCAGCCGGCGAGCGCCATCAGCGAGGAAGCGTGAATGATAGGCGGATAACCACCGGCTTCCGTTGCCTGCAGGAAGAGCACACGACTCGCCTGTCTACGCATGCGCCTTGAGCAAGCTTCGATAATGACCCGCCATCTCGTCCGCCACATTGTCCATAGTCCTGGGTGGGCGAACACCATTTCTTAATCGCTCGACGCGAGGCCGGTCCGCAGCCAATGCGGAAATCGTCCGTGCCCAGGTCTGCGAATCATTGGGTTCGACGAGAACTCCGTCAAATTCGTCAGTTACCAGTTCCGCGATCCCACCTAAGCGGGCCCCCACAATGGGCGTGCCGACGGCGAAAGCTTCGTAAATCACCAACGGCCCAGTTTCCAGCCATCGGGAAGGAACCACAATGAAGTCGGAATCCCTCATCACATGGGAAACTGCCTCCGGAGGCAAAGCGTCCCGAAAATAGATACGAGGGTCGGCGCCGCCCCTCAATTTCTCAGCATAGCGCTCCGAGCCAGGCTGTAGAATCCCATAGACATTCAATGTCACAGGCACGTTCGGAATGCGATTAAGCGCTTCGATGACGATGTCCAATCCCTTCATCCTATCGATGCGCCCAAAATAGCTCAGCCGAAGCGGATGATTGTCGCTCTCCCGTCGGTCGGAAATAGGCGCGTCGCCGCGAAGCGACCGCGCGACGTCAACACCCTGACGGCAAAGCACCAATTTCGAGCGAGGAACACCATTCGCTATCAAAGCATCCATTGCCCATTGGCACACCGCCACAACGCGGTCGATTTTTTGCATCAAGGAGCGAAACCGCGCATGGACATCGGCAGCAAGCTCAGTCATTCGAAGGGCGGTGACGGCATCACCCGCGAGGCCCACATTTGCTATACCCCGCCCGAGATCGGCGGGCACTCTACTCAGAATATTTCCGAACCAAGCCGGAACACCGTGCTTCTGGAGCGTGCAGACCGTGCAACGGCTGACGTTCAGCGCGCCATCGCAGGGTGTTTTGCCCATGTGCATCATGGTTCCGCGCAGACAGCTCACGGCTGGCGTGTGATAGGTGAAGACCGCGTTTGCGCCCGCGCCATGCGCCGCATCCACGATTCTCTCCGATACAGCTGAACTGTTCGCATGGATGTGAACAATATCCGGCTGAAGCCTCCCGACAAGGCCGCGGAATGACTCGGCCGCAACTTCATCCGGCTCTCCATATGCATAACCAAATCGCGACTGGGGCGCGTTCTTGAAGCGATGGACGCCAATTCCCTTGTACTCGTAAGCACAATCCCGATCGCCCGGGGCCGCGACCATTCCCTCAAATCCGCGCGCCCGCATGGCAGAAACAAGCCGCGCGACATAGACTTCAGTTCCGCCCGCTTCGTCGGGAAAGAACGTGTACGGCACGTGCAAAACCAATGCGGGCTGCCTTAGGAGCACCCAGGCCTTCTGTTAATTCGAATTGCACGGCGCTCCAGTTCCGACCGAGCAACGGCGCTTGCACCTTTCGGACCCAGAAATCTGCGCAGAATCCAGCCCGCCTCGATAGCAAACCGCCGACGGCCGGCTGCATTGTGCTTGTGTCGTGCAGCTTCGAAATCAGGCGACGCCTCAACCAGTGCCGCTATGGCCGCGTGCCGCCACATTGAACGGAGCACCTCAACTCTGGGAGTCGTGAGAGCGTTTCTTTCCCGCCAGGACGCCTCTATCTCCCGAGCGTTCATGAAACAATAGTGAATGAATTTCGCGCGGCTTTGCCGCGACAAACTATCGGCCCTGACCCGGTAAAAGGCGCCGACACCCGGCACATGCACGAAACTCGCGTTGAGCGTCGCGACGCTAAATAGAAAATGGGCGTCTTCAACGATAGGAAAATCCGGCCGCCAACCACCGGCACGATCCACGATGTCGCGACGGTAAAGAATTGCCGCCGGGGGCACCCAGAACCGTGAATCCGCGCAAGCCGCCTCCGCATCCTCTTCCAGCAGGGACGGCTCGGGCACCATTACATCTCCCAACGCAAAGGAATGGTCCGGCATTTCGACGAGCTTCTGCCAATCGGTGTAAGCGGCATCGGCGCCGCTCGATAAAAGCACATCGAGCCGCTGCCTCAATGTTCCTGGCGCAAGGAGATCGTCACTATCGAGATATTGAAGGAAAATTCCCCGGGCCAACTCGCCCCCTTTGTTCCGCGCGGCGCTTACCCCGCGGTTCGGTCCATGTTCAGCGCGAATATGATTTCCAAAAGATGCGATGATCTGAGCAGACCTATCGGTAGAGCCATCATTGATAACGATAATCTCGCGTTCCACGTCTTGCGAAAGCGCGCTCTCAATCGTGGCGGCTATGGTTGATTCCGCATTATAACAGGGGATGAGAATGCTTATCAGCATGATGATGTGCGCGGACTCACCAGCTTTGAGGCAGCTCAGCCTCGGACAGAGGCTAACGTCGGGGCTGGCAAAGAAGGCTCTCGTATAGCGAGATAAAGCGATCGATTTCCTGCTCCCGGGAAAACCCGTTGAGCACCTTCTCGCGGCAGGCGATCCGGATATCTTCCCGATCCCGTTGTGCAAGGCACCAACGAATGCCATCCGCGAAGGCTTCAGTGTTGAACGGCGGGGCGAGATATCCGTTCACCCTGTGCTCGATCGCATCAGGCATGCCGCCGACATCGAAGGCAATGACGGGCGTACCGCATGCCAGCGACTCCAAAACCGTGTTGGCCAGATTCTCCATGCGTGATGGCGCAGCAAATACATCAGCCGCATTGTAGATGATGGACAATAGACGACGGTCGGCAACATGCCCCAGATGCGAGACGCGCGCGCAATTCCCCAGCCGAGCGGCATTGAACGCGTCTTTGCCAAAGGTAACAATCTCGAGCGCATGACCAGCCGGTGGTTGCTTGCCGATGTTCCCCATTGCTTCAAGAAACAAATCCAAACCCTTCGACCGCAATTCCAGGCTGCCCGCACCAACAAGAACGATATAGGCATCAAGCGAAAGGCCGAGCGCCGCACGGCAAACATTCCGGTCTTTGGGCGAAAACAATGCAGTATCGCAGCTGGTCGGGATCAGTTCGATCGGACGGTTGCCAAGCAACGCGCTGCTCTTCGTTTCGGCTGCCAACCACCGGCTGGGGCACACGACGACAAGTCGATCAATGCTGCTGTAAGTTTTCGATTTTTTGTAGCGAACATGTTCTGAAAGATTCGTCCACGGACGACTCCAGTTCAGGTTCAGCGGAGGTGGCGCGGTATAATTATCCGGATTCGGCTCGTAATGCGGCAGGCCGCAAAACGCCCACTGGTCGGGAAATCGCCAGACGACCGGCTTGCGGACGCCGGACAACGTCGCCAGTCTGAAGGCATTGAATCCCATCAGATGCAATTGCACGATATCGGGCCGCTCTCGTAGTACGATCTTGGCAATATTGAAGCCGCAGGCTCCCGTCGATAGTAGATAATCGTAGCGTTTGGCGACACGCCGGATCATCCAATCATCGAACGTGCGCCGCGCCTTTCGTACCACACGGCCAAACAGCGATATCTGCGGCGTAAACGAGTTCTCCAGTCCAACCGTGGAGTGGACAACGCAGAAGCGGGAATCGACGCCTCTCGTCAGGAGTCCCTGATGAATTCGCGCGGCTGCACCACCGGCCCCGGTATGCCCATCGCTGGGGCTGAAATGGAGCACCTTCAAGACAAGGCCTGGGTAAGCGGCATTGGGCAGTTCAAGCTACGATGGCTTCCTGCGCGAGAGATCCCGATTCGTGAACTTGTTCCAACCAGGTCTCCAGAAACAGCAATTGCCAGAGCCGTTGCGAATGATCGAACTCGTGAACACTATGCTCGCTCATAAGCCGCTGAACCGCCTCGGGTCTGAAGTAGCGGTAGATCCTTGCATTGCCCGAGCAAAGTCGCTCGCTGAGCTCGTCCCGCAATGCGCCCCCCTTCGCGAACCAATGATTTAGGGGAATTCCAAACCCGGTTTTCTTTCGCTCCAAGAACTCCGGCCCAAAATGTTTTCCGACAATCGCCTTCAACACGTGCTTGCCGGTCCAGACGCCTTGCCCGTTCCGCCGCAGATTCATTTTCCAAGGTATCGTTGAGGCAAATTCCGCGACACGAACATCCGTCAGCGGCGTGCGCGTTTCCAGGCTGTGGATCATGCTCGATATATCGACTTTGGTCAGAATATCGTTCGGCAAATAAGTATTGTAGTCTATGAACTGTCCGATCTGTTCAGGACTGACCCCCAGCGCGTCCTTCAGGATGTCCTGAATCTCCTCGATGGGCTCTTCCACGAGATGAGTGAATTCGGGACGCCAGACCTCTCGGCGAATATCCGCCGGCACACCGGCGATCCACGGCAGCCAATCCGCTGGCTGCACACCGCGCCGTGCGGGAAAACGTCGCGGCCTCACAATTTGCAGCAAAGGCCTTAAAACACGTTTCCACGCAGCGCGGGGACTTGCCGGCGGATTGATCCACTCGTGCCAGCCGAAATAGCGGCCATAACCGAGAAATCCTTCATCCCCGCCATCGCCCGTCAGAGCCATGGTCACGTGCCGGCGCGCCAAACGGGATACGAAATAGGTCGGAATCGCCGAACTGTCGCCGAACGGCTCGCCGAAGTGACGAACCAACTCAGGAAGGATCGAGACGGCATCGGCGCGCACGATCTCTTCATGGTGCTCGGTGCCGAACCGCCGAGCCGCCATGCGCGCATATTCGAGTTCATTGAATTCCGCCTCTTCGAACCCGATAGAGAAGGTGCGCACCGGTGCGGCGAGTTCCTCGCTCATCAGCCCGACGACGGCGGTCGAATCGATTCCGCCCGAAAGGAAAGCACCGAAAGGTACATCCGACATCAGGTGCGCACGGACCGAGTCGCGCAACACAGATTCGAGGCGTTCGGTCCATTCCGTGAAAGAAACGCCTGTTTGCGGGCGAAACTGAAGCTTCCAATAGCATTCGGGGCCTCTCGTCTTGCCATCGAACGCAACAGTCATGCGGTGCGCGGGCGGAAGCTTGTACACGTCACGATAGATCGTCCGCGGCGGCGGGACGGATAGCAGGAAGAGGTAGTTGTCGATTGCTTTGGGGTCTATGTCATTTGGGCAATCAGGCAAGACTCGCAGCGCCTGCAGTTCGGACGCGAATGCGAGCCGCTCACGCGTCTGGAAGTAATATAGCGGCTTGATCCCTAAATGATCTCGGGCAAGGAAGATCACGCGGCGGCGATAGTCGGCGACTGCGAAGGCGAACATGCCGCGGAAATGCTCCACGCACGCCTCGCCCCACTCTTCCCAGGCGTGGACAATGACCTCAGTATCGGAGGAGGTGCGGAAAGTGTGGCCGGCCGATTTTAGCTGTTCGCGCAGTTCGCGGAAATTGTACAACTCGCCATTATAGGTGATCCAGACTTGGTCGTCCTCATTGCTCATCGGCTGCGCGCCTGAGATGAGATCGATGATCGACAGCCGGCGGTGGCCCAACGCGACGGGCCCGTGGATATGAAGGCCCTGCCCGTCCGGACCGCGGTGCCGCACCCGCGCAATCATTGCCTCCGCGTCCCGTCTCGCAGGAATGCGGTCGGTAAATTCAATAAATCCTGCGATGCCACACATTGCTGCTTGCTGAGACTCCGAAGCCCATTTCGCGCTTAGGTTCGCGTCATCCGGTCAGGACTGCTTGACGAATGAAAATTCGGTGTTCGCCTCTCCCGTCTTCATATTTTCCAGAATGAACCCGCGCTTGCCGAGAAAAGCGACAACATCGGCATCGTGAGTGTATTCCATCGGCCAGCCGCCAAGCCAATCACGGATGTCGACGAACATGCTCATCCCGCGACTTCTCCGATAATGCATCGTCCGGGATATGAATGAAGGAATTTGACGCACGTTTTGGTGCAGCATGTGATTCCATACATACCACCAAACCATCCGCCGCTTTTTCCATGAAGAACCCTGATTATATTCGCGTTTGATTCGCAGCCAGAAGTCCGGGTTCGGCTCCATGTCGGCCGAGTAAAGCGCGATATAAAAAAGACCGCCGTCGGCAACGGCCTTGGATGCATTATCGATCGCGCGCCAAACGTCCCCGGTATGATGCAAAACGCCCCACGAATAAACGAAGTTCCACTTCCCTAAGGATTGGATGAAATCATCGTCCAGCACGTCGCCTCGCCTCACTTGCCAATTGCCGGAATCCGCGATCCGTGTACGAACCAACTCCGTAGCGGCAACCGAGTTCGGATCGTAATCGAAGCTGAATATCCGGCCGGCTCCGGCCGATCTTGCTGCTGCGGAATTGATGCCGCTTCCGCAGCCAATGTCGAGAAAATCAAGGCCGTTCAGAGTGTTTCTCTTTAGGAAAGAGAGAATGTGGTCGCGCGCGATGCCGACGCGCTCATCGTTCAGATTGCGACGAACGAAAGATTGCCAGTTACGGCCGAACTCAAACCGGAGATCCCGGTTTGCGGAAAGGTTTTCAGACATGGCAATAGCTCCGCCGCAATTTGAAATGACATCGGTTTTGTAGGAAGCATCGCCGCTCGAGCGTAGACCTTATCCGTCTAAAAAAACAGCTATCATAGCTCCTTAGCGACCGCAACGGATCGCTGGCCGAAGCGTTGCTGCTACATTTCCACCGCCGAGACTCGTTCGACTTTTCCACCACGTTATATTCGCCCTCCGGCGCGCATGAATCGCCCCTTCGTGGCAGCGCTTAACGGCGAGATATGCCAGTTCTCCTGAATGACCTGCAGATGCTGTTCCACCATGCGCTGTACCGAAAACTCGGTCCGTGCTCGCGCGCGGTTCGCCTCACCCAGGCCATGCCGTTTTTCCGTATCACGTAATAAATCGAGAATCTCGCGCGCAAACTCACGGGCATCGCCCGGGGACACCAGCACCTCAGCGGCGTTCGGGCCCAACGCCTCCCGCACGCCCGGAAGGTCGCTGGCAACCACAGCTTTGCCCCCAGCCATACATTCCAGAACTCCGTTGGGCATGCCCTCGCCATGAGAACTGAACACTGCAAAGTCAGAAGCCCGGATTAGCGCGGGAACATCGTCGATTATTCCAAGAAACCGAACCGTCGAATCCAGGCCAGCCTTCCGGACAATCTGCCGGCAATCGGCATACGCGTCGCCAATGAATCCGGCCAGGGCCAGGACGGGCCTGGTGCTACCCCGCCACGGCTCTTGCACGATTTTCCATGCATGAAGGAGCGTTGCGTGATCGTGGGTCTTCTCAATAGCCGCGATCTTCACAACGAGCGGCTGTTCAGGCTTAAGGCGCAGTTTAGCCCGCCAATCGGTTCCAGAATTCACCGTCGGCACCTCGACCGCATTTGGCACAAGGGAGATACGTTGACGCGGGATGCCCATCTTTCCGGCAAGATATTCAACGCCCGATATCGTATTCGCGACAAAATATTTGTATTGCCGCATCGCTCTTCGCTCGCCCGGCGCTCGTCCGCCCGATCGCTCGCCCCAGATGCACAGCCCGATACCAGCCAAACGGTAGCTCATGCCGGCAACGACGTTCGGCCAACTGCCGAACGGCAAGAGAATATCGACATGGCCTTCCCTTAGCTGACGAACAACCCGCAGGAGACGGCGCGTCCAATGCAGAGCGCGTACCCATCGGACAGGACACTGGGGGCGAGTAAAGCGCAGAGCCCTAGTGGGCACGCCGGCGGATTCGAATTCCTTGGCGCATTCGCCCTCCCACAGGGCCCAAACTTCGACATCCAATCCGTGCCGCTGGCGAAGCTCCCGGGCGAGCAAGCAAACTTGCCGCTCAAAGCCTCCGCGCACAAAGGCACTCACCAGAATCACGATCTTGCGACCTGTTAGCCGGCCAGCATGAAAGGCTGCGCTCAATTCGAGCTCCCGTGGAAGGGTTTGCCGGTGCTATCGGGCAGTTTATCGAGCGCCGTCTTACCTTGCCGCTTTTGGGAACGCTTCGGCAGGCTCGTTTGGATAATTTTCAAGTGACGTTGCACCATGCGCTCGACGGAGAACTCGGCGCGTATTCGCGCCAGATTGGCTGCGCCCAATTCATCGCGCTTTTCTTTGTCCCGCAACAAATTCAAGAGCGTTGCCGCAAAACGTTCGGCATCTCCCGGGGGCACAAGCACACCGCCGGCATTCGGTCCCATCGCATCGCGAATGCCCGGAATGTCGGTGGCGACGATTGCCTTGCCCGCGGCCATGCATTCGAGCACGCCGTTAGGCATTCCTTCATTCCGGGAACTGAAAGCCGCGATATCCGACGCCTGTATCAGGGTGGAAACATTCTCGATCGACCCGAGAAATCGAACTGTGGAATCCCAGCCCGATTCGACCAGGAACCGGTGGCAATGATCGTAAGCCTCAGCACAATAGCCCGCCAACGCCAGGACAGGCCTGTTGTCGCCGGACCAAGCATCCTGCACGATTTTCCAGGCACGCACGAGAGTAGCATGATCCTTGAACCGCGTAATATTTGCGACTTTGATCACCAGAAGCTGCCCCGGCTCAAGACCGAGATTCGTCCGCCAATTCTCTTCAGAATCGATCTTTGCGTCCTCGACTCCGTTGGGAACGAAAGAGATTCGCTCACGCGGAACGCGCATTTCACCGGCAAGGAATTCAACGCCTGCGGTCGAGTTGGCAACAAACCGCCGGTATTGCTTGAGCGCAATCCGCTCTACACCGGCAGCTCGCTCAGAGCCGGCCTGCCGCTCGCCCCAGATGCACAGTTGGACGCCGGCCAATCGGTATGTCAGCCCCGCAACGATATTGGGATAGGTCGTGAACGGAAGCAGGATGCGAACCCGGGCTTGTCTCAATTGACCGGCGACTTTCCATAGTCGCATGATCCAGTAGAGGAGCCGCACCAAGCGTACTGGACATCTTGGGAAACGAAACTCAAGAGCCCTGGTGGGCACGCCGGCGGATTCGAATTCTTCGATATATTCACCTTCATAAAGGAGAGCCCAAACCTCAACGTCGAGGCCGTGACGCTCTCTTAGCTCGCGGGCCAGCAGAAACACCTGCCGCTGAGCTCCGCCTCGTCCAAAATAACCCAGGAGGATAACAATTTTTTGGCCTATCAGGCCTGGGAGCGTGGGGCCGCTCAACTCGTACTCCCGATAGAAAGCATTTCATTATCAGGAACCGCGAAGCTCGCGGCGATTGAAGTCACTCTCCGTTGCCGATCAGGTTCGCTCATGACTCATCAACTCAGTCTTGCGTCGCCTGTCATTTGAGGCCTTCGGTAGATTGGTCCGGATGATGTCAAGGTGCCGTTCCACCATACGCTCCACCGAGAATTCGGCGCGTACCCGTGCCCGATTGGCTGCGCCCAACTCATCTCGTTTCTCCTTATCACGCAACAAGATCAAGAGAGTTGCCGCAAGTCGCTCGACGTCGCCCGGGGGGACGAGCACGCCGGCTGCGTTTGGGCCAAGGACATCGCGAATGCCCGGAAGATCGCTGGCCACGATTGCTTTGCCTGCCGCCATAGATTCGAGCACGGCGTTCGGCATGCCTTCGTTCCGAGAGCTGAACACAGTCAATTCGCAGGCATGCAGGAGAGTGGGAACGTCAGATATTCCGCCGAGAAACTGAACTGTTGAATCCATGCCTGCGTCGCACACAATCCGCCGGCATTGTTCGTACGCATCGGCATGGTATCCAGCCAGAGCCAGGACGGGCTTGTCACCGCGTTGCCACGCGTCCTGTACTATTTTCCAGGCGCGAAGGAGAGTTGCGTGATCTTTGAAGCCCGTGACATTCGCGACCTTTACCACGAGCGGTTGTACGGGTCCGATTGCGAGTTTCGCGCGCCAATCCGTTGTGGAATCGATCTTCGGCTCCTCGACTCCGTTAGGAACCAAAGAGATGCGCTCCCGCGGGACACGCATTTCATCGGCAAGAAAGTCTACGCCTGCTGTCGAATTGGCGACAAACCGCCGATATTGCCTGAGCGCAAGCTGCTCAACACCCCGAATGTGATCGCCGCCGGCGTGCCGTTCGCCCCAGACGCACAGCTGGACGCCGGCGAGGCGGTGAGTCAAGCCGGCGACGACGTTGGGCCAAGTGGTGAACGGCAGGAGGACATCGACGCCGGCCCGCCTGAATTCGCGGACAATTGGCAGGCACCGCTGTATCCACCCAAAACGCGGATGGGCGAAGCCGAGAACGCGGGTTGGTACACCAGCGGCTTCGAACTCCGCGGCATAATCACCTGCGTACCAATGCGCATGAAAAAGAGACCAGACCTCGGCATCCAGACCATATTTCTGGCGTAACTCACGACAGAGCAAGTAGGCCTGCCGTTCACATCCTCCGCGCGCGAACGCGCCTATAAGGATTACGATTTTTTTCCCTGCCAGATTGGCTGAACGAGGGTTTGCTCCAATACCGTGATCCTTGCCGGCCGATGACGTCCCGCCCATTAGACTGTGCGCGAGATTTCTCGCTCCAGGGCGGGCGACGCATCTTGGTGAAGCTTGTGCTTCCAGTTGCAGAGTATCTGCAATACCCCGACGCGATTCGGTTCGGCGGAATAGACCTGAGATGCGGCGGGCAAGACATCAAAAGTGAGTGCGTTAACACAATTGTGGATGGTTTCCCCGTGCGCTGTATAGACCGAGACCGTCATGGAGTAGCGCCGAGGCAACAGCAGCGGTCCGGGAAAGGCGACCAGGAATTCGTGCAGCCCCGGTTCTATCGGCTGCGTTACGCCGTCATCCGCAGGGCAAGTCGCGAAAATCGGATTTTCCAGCGCATCGTGGAGAGAGCAGGCAATCTTCAGGTCTGGCCGGCGTTCGCGGACAAGAAGCTCGACCCGCAGATTGAAAATATCCGCCGTCGTTACCTCTTTGAGCGGCGTGCCACCCCGATTGCGAAGCACGATTCGTTTTACCTCCGCGGCCCTCGACGAGTCTGATTCCGGTGCACATTCGAGAACCTCAGCATCCGAATCGGCAAGATATTCCGAGATGACGGCCCTGACCGGCCCATCCATCTTGATTCGTCCGGCATCGAGAAGCAAAGCGCGCGAACACAACCGCTCCACTACCGCCATATTGTGACTTACCAAGAGGACCGTGCGCCCGTGCTCGGCCGCATCATACATCTTTCCCAGACATTTGCGCTGGAACTCGTTATCCCCGACGGCGAGAACTTCATCCACGATCAGTATCTCAGGTTCCAACTGCGCTGCGACAGCGAATGCAAGGCGCAAATACATCCCGGACGAGTAGCGCTTTACAGGCATGTCGAGGAAACGCTCTACCCCTGCGAAGGACACGATTTCATCGAATTTGCGACGGATCTCTCCGCGGCTCAT
>Ga0134125_10007483_pt1 | contig 12325 bp, 14 predicted proteins | sample KB31751_FD_96464 | JGI IMG/M metagenome (GOLD analysis project Ga0134125, IMG submission 96464) | Terrestrial soil microbial communities with excess Nitrogen fertilizer from Kellogg Biological Station, Michigan, USA - KB3-175-1 | ecosystem: Environmental > Terrestrial > Soil > Unclassified ... | reverse complement strand
GCGCGCGCTGAACGATCCGGCCAACGAGACGCCGAAGCCCGGCGACAGGATTTTCGCCGAGACCACGTTTGCGTTTGCCGCGCGCCCGGCGGACTCGCTGCGCGCAGCCGAGAACGCCGTTCGTGCGGCCGGTTACGAGCCGGTCGTGCTCGGCGACAGTCTCGAGGGCGAAGCGCGCGAGGTCGCGGCCGATCACGCCAGGCTCGCGCGCGAACTGCGCGCGCAGGGCAAGCGCGCGGTCATACTCTCCGGCGGCGAGTTGACCGTCACCATCCGCGGCAAGGGACGCGGCGGACCGAATCAGGAATACGCGCTGGCGCTCGCCATCGGCCTTGCCGGCCTGCCGGGCGTCGCCGCGCTCGCCGCCGACACCGACGGCACCGATGGCGGCGCCGGCGATCCCAACGACCCTGCCGGCGCTATCGTCGACGGCGAGACCTTCGGCCGGGCGCAGGCGCTTGGCCTCGATCCTGCCGCCTTTCTTGCCGATAACAATTCGACCGGTTTTTTCGCCGCGCTCAAGGACTTGCTGCTGACCGGGCCGACCTACACCAACGTCAACGACATCCGCGCCATCCTCGTTGACAGGGCCTGATCGGACACGCCACAACTCGAAGTCGATTCAACCTGACGATGCCGTGACATTCTCGCCCCGCCATTTCTTGCGCCACATGACCGGGACGCTTGCGGGCGTTATGCTGGTCTGCACGACACACGCGGCCTTTGCGGATTTCCGCCTGTGCAACAACACCGGCAGCCGCGTCGGCGTGGCGATCGGCTACAAAGACAACGAAGGCTGGACGACCGAGGGCTGGTGGAACGTCTCGGCGCGGTCCTGCGAAACGCTGCTGCGCGGTGGCCTGGTCGCGCGCTACTACTATATCTACGCGGTCGATTACGACCGCGGCGGCGAATGGTCGGGACGCGCCTTCATGTGCTCGCGCGAGAAGGAATTCACCATCCGCGGCGTCGACAATTGTCTCGCGCGCGGCTACGACCGCACCGGCTATTTCGAGGTCGACACCAGCGAGCAACGCTCGTGGACCGTGCAACTCACCGATACCGCCGAACAGGCTCCGGACAAGCCGCTAGCGCCGCGCACACCCGGCCCGTCGCGCGCGCCGCTGACCACGCCACCGGCAGCGCCGCCGGCGCAAGGCAACAAGAATTGAGCATGCAATGAGACGGCAGCGCCGCGCCAAGATCATCGCCACGCTAGGGCCGGCTTCCTCCGACCCGCAGATGATCGCGCGGCTGTTTGCCGCCGGCGTCGACGTCTTCCGCATCAACATGAGCCACACCAGCCACGATAAAATGCGCGAACTGGTGGCGGCGATCCGCGGCGTGGAAACCGACAGCGGACGGCCGATCGGCATTCTGGTCGACCTGCAAGGCCCGAAGCTGCGGCTCGGCACATTCACCGGCGGCGCGGCGATGGTGAAGAAAGGCGACACCTTCGTGCTCGATGGCGACACCGCGGCGGGCGACGCCACGCGCGCTTATCTGCCGCATCCGGAAATCTTCGCCGCCGTGCAGGCCGGCCACACATTGCTGATCGACGACGGCAAAGTGCGCCTGACCGTCACCCAGGCCGAACCCAGGCGCATCACCACCCGGGTCGAGGTCGCCGGCAAACTGTCGGACCGCAAGGGCGTGAGCCTGCCCGACTCGACCATCCCGTTTTCCGCGCTCGCCGACAAAGACCGGTCGGACCTCGAGGCGGCGCTCGAAACCGGCATCGACTGGGTGGCGCTGTCCTTCATCCAGCGGCCGGAAGACATCGCCGAGGCAAAGAAGATCACCCGCGGCCGCGCCGCGGTAATGGCCAAGATCGAGAAGCCGCAGGCCGTGCACCGGCTCAACGAAATCCTGGAGCTTGCCGACGCGCTGATGGTCGCGCGCGGCGATCTTGGCGTCGAGATGCCGCTGGAAAAGGTGCCCGGCGTGCAGAAACAGCTGACGCGCGCCGGCCGCACGGCGGGCAAGCCGGTTGTGGTCGCCACGCAGATGCTGGAGTCGATGATCAATTCGCCGGTGCCGACGCGCGCGGAGGTTTCCGACGTTGCCACCGCCATCTTCGAAGGCGCCGACGCGGTGATGCTGTCGGCGGAGTCGGCCGCCGGACAATATCCGGTCGAAGCGGTTGCGATGATGAACCGCATCGCCGAAGAAGCGGAGAACGATCCGACCTTCCGCGCCATCATCAGCGCCCAGCGGCCCGAGCCGGAAGCGACAGGCGCCGACGCCATCGCCGACGCAGCGCAGAAGATCGCCGACACGCTCGACCTTGCCGCCGTCATTTGCTGGACCTCGTCCGGCTCAACCGGCCTGCGGGTTGCCCGCGAGCGGCCGAAACCGCCGATCGTCGCTTTGTCGCCCAATATCGCGACCGGACGACGGCTATCCGTCGTGTGGGGCGTGCACTGCGTGATTACCGAGGACGCGCACGACCAGGACGACATGGTCGATCGGGCAAGCCGCATCGCATTCCGTGAAGGCTTCGCCAAAGCCGGCCAGCGCGTCATCATCGTCGCCGGCGTGCCTCTGGGCACGCCGGGCGCGACCAATATGTTGCGTATCGCCTACGTGGGCGCGGACGTCGCGGGCGATTAGCGCCCGGAAGCACCAAAGACCTTGGGCCAGGCCTGGGCGGGCAGCTCGCTGCGCAGGCGCCACTGCGCGTCCATTTGACAGGAGGCAAGGTCGTGCGGCTGCTGGGCGGCCGCTGCTTCCACCGAAGCGCCGCATTGGCGCGCGACGGCATCCTTTAGCTCCGGGATGAGGCCGTCGAGATCGGTGTCCAGTTCGTGTTGCGTGATCCAACGCACCCGCGCCGAGGGAACCGCAAACATCAGATCGGCGTATTTCGGCGGCGCGTCCATCTCGCTCAGGTAATTCTTGATCGCCGCGCGCACGGCGCCATCGACGATCGGATCGTCGCCGGCGGCAGGCGTCTTCGAACCGCTCCCCGCCCGGAACGGCCGATGCACGCCGAGGCGGCCGGCGCCGTTCTCGTTGCGGTAGATGCCGGACACAAAAACCAGGAAGCAGGCGCTGGCGCAGCCGTAGTTCCTGAAGTCGCGCAGATCGTCCGGCGCGATGGCGTTTCCGCCAAGTCTTCGTAGATCGGCGCCTCCCGGCGGGGCTTCGGTGCTCAGGCGCAACGACCGGATCAGGCGGCCGATATTCATCGCCTCGGCAACGTTGCCGCCGGGCGAAGCGAGAAAGACGCCGTGACTGATCTTATCGAACGTCGCCCTGTCGCTCAGGAAACTGCGAAGCTTGTCGTAGTCGCGAGGAACGATCTGGCCTTCGAGGATGAGGATGCCGCGAAAGACTTTCGGATTTTCGAGGGCGTGCGCGGACGGGACAAAGGCCAGCAGGGCGAGCATCGCGGCCAAAAGAAAAATCGTCGGGATTCTTATCGGCACGGCGGTGAAGCGGTGATGCACGCGCTAGATATTCCGCCCCTCGACCTTTTCCGACAGCGTCTTCACCAGGTCGGGAATCCGCTGGAGACGCGGATAGACCGCGAGCGCGCGGCGGTAGGCGTCGAGCGCGAGCCTGTCGTCGCCGACATCCTGGAGGATCAGCCCGAGACCGGACAAGGCGCCGAAGTGACGGGGCTCTCGCCGCAGCACCTCGGCGATGTCGTCCATCGAGCGGCCGTATTCCTTTTTCATGTAATAGAGCGTCGCGCGCCGGTTCCACGCTTCGACATATTTCGGCTTGATTTTGATCACGGCGGTGAGCAGCTTGATCGCCAGATCGAGGTCTTTCTTTTCGGTCGCCGCGCGCGCCCGGCTCATCAGCAGATTGGTGGTGTCGCTCTTCGAGATCGCCCACACTGCCCAGATGCGTTGTTCGACCGCTCTGGCGGTTTCATCGTCGGGCGCGGCCTTGAGCGCGCCGAACAGGAATTCCAGATCGTGCGTCTGATCGCCGTGCCGGACGAGAGGCAGCTTCTTCGGCGACTCGGGAAATTTATTCTCCTGCGCGGCAACAGGCAGCGCGCAAATCGCCGCGGACAGAGACGCGAGAACCGCTATTGAGAATCGAAGCCGCATCGGTGGAGTCTAGCTTCTCCACCGTCCAAGGCAAATTTGCGGCGATCGGGTTTGCCGGCGCGAAATGGCCGGCATTCGAGACGTTCAGCCCTGGCGCGCCTTGAAGCGGCGGTTGGTCTTGTTGATGATATAGACCCTGCCCTTGCGGCGCACGATGCGATTGTTGCGATGGCGGCCGCGCAAGGATTTCAGCGAGTTACGGACTTTCATGGCAATCTCTGGGTGCGTGTTTGCCGGGGTTCTAAGCAGCCCACCCGTTCATGTCAACGCGAACGGCCCAAGCTTGGCTGGCGCGGCGCGCCTGCTGTAGGCTCTTAAACCCATGCAGCGCAGCACAGACCGCTTTCTGACCACGCACACCGGCAGCCTGCCGCGTCCGGACGACTTGATCCGCATGATGTACGCCAAGGAGGAAGGCGTGCCGGTCGACCCTGCCGCGCTTGCCGAACGCGTGCGCGCGGCTGTCGCCGAAGTGGTGAAGAAGCAGGCAGACGCGGGCGTCGACCTGATCAACGACGGCGAGATGTCGAAGCCGAGCTATGCGACTTATGTGAAGGACCGGCTCGCCGGGTTTGGCGGCACCGGCAACAGCTTCGTCTATCAGGATCTTGCCGCCTTTCCGAAACTGGAAAAGCGCGTGTTCGGCGATCCCGGCCGCTCGCGCCGCAAGACGCCGGCCTGCAATGCGCCCATCAGCGTGCGCGATGCAAAAGCGGCAGCAGCCGACACCGACAATCTCAAAGCGGCGCTCCGAGCGGTGAAGGCCGCCGGCGGCTTCCTGAGCGCCGCCTCGCCCGGCGTCGTCTCGCTGTTTTTTCGCAACGACTACTACAAGGATTTCGAGACCTATATCTACGCGATCGCCGACGCCATGCGGGCCGAATACGAGACGGTCGCCAAGGCCGGCTTCGTCCTCCAGATCGACTGTCCCGATCTCGCCATGGGCCGGCACATCCAGTATGCCGATCTGAAATTGCCCGAATTCCGCAAACGCGCGCAGCTCCATGTCGAAGCGCTCAACCATGCGACGGCCAACATCGCGCCGGAGCAACTGCGCATGCACGTCTGCTGGGGCAATTACGAGGGACCGCACCATTGCGACGTGCCGCTCGGCGACGTGATCGACATCGTGTTCACGGCGCGGCCGAACGCCATCTCATTCGAGGCCGCCAACCCCCGTCACGCACATGAGTGGACCTTGTTCGAGCGCGTGAAACTGCCCGACGGCAAGGTACTCATCCCGGGCGTCATCGAATCGAAATCGAATTTCATCGAGCATCCCGACCTGATCGCGCAGCGCATCGGCCGTTACGCCAAGCTGGTGGGCCGCGAGAATGTCATCGCCGGCTCCGATTGCGGCTACGGCACCTGGGTGGGACAAGCCGCGGTCGATCCCGACGTGGTCTTCGCCAAGCTCAAGGCTATGGCCGAAGGTGCCGCCATCGCCTCCAAGGTGTTCTGGAAATAGCGCGCAGACAAATCAGGCTTTGCGAAAGCGCTTGAAGAAGCGCGGCACGAAGATCAACACGCCGATCAGGGCGATGGCGACCAGCGCGTAATAAAGCTGGTGCGTGTCGCCGGCCATCGCCTCGCGGCTGGCAAATCCGAGCCAGGTATAGGCGACCGTCGAAGGCGCCATGAAAATCACCGTCGCCAGAACGTAGTGATGGAACGGGATGCGCGTCAGCCCGAACAGATAGTTGACGATGTTGTAGGGAAAGATCGGCACCAGGCGCACGAAGGCGACGAAACGCCAGCCCTCGGCATCGACGCTGCGCATCACGCCTTGCAGCCGAGGGCCGGCGCGCGCTTCGAGCCAGTCGCGCGCGACGTACCGCGCCACCAGAAACGCGAAAGCCGCGCCGAGGCTTCCGCCGGTGAGATCGAGCAGCGTGCCGTAAAACGGACCGAACACCGCTCCGCCGACCAGATCGAAAACGCCGCCGGGAATGGCCGCGACCGTCGCCACCGAGTACAGAAGCACAAACCCGATCGGCGCCCATACCCCGAGGCCGGCGATTCTGGCTCGCATCGTCTCGGCGGTGATGCCGGCATTGAGCCCCCAAACGCCAGCCGCGACACCGGCACAGGCGAGCAAGGCGATCGCAACAAGAAGCCAGCGCCGAGGATTCGCCATTGCCAATGCGTTTGATGGGAACAGTTCAAAGAATGGTGGGCGCGACAGGGATCGAACCTGTGACCCCTACCATGTCAAGGTAGTGCTCTTCCGCTGAGCTACGCGCCCGTTAACGGTTTGGTCTTATCGGCTCACCGGGGGTGAGGCAAGCTGCCCCTCCCGGCGGCTCAGGCCGCCAGCATCTTCTGCACTTCGTTGACCAATTCGCGCAGATGGACGGGCTTGGACAGGACTTTGGCGTGCTTGGGCGCCGTTGAATCGGCGTTGAGCGCGACCGCGGCAAAACCGGTGATGAACATGATCTTGATGTCGGGGTCGAGTTCGGCGGCACGGCGGGCAAGCTCGATCCCGTCCATTTCCGGCATCACGATATCGGTCAGCAGGAGTTCGAACGGTTCCTCGCGCAACCGCTGATAGGCGGACAGGCCGTTATCGTAGGAGGTGACCTCGAATCCGGCATTTTGCAGCGCCTTGACCAAAAAGCGCCGCATATCCGTATCGTCTTCGGCCAGGAGGATTTTCGACATCACTATTACGCCCGATCCCGGCCGCGCGCCCTTTTGGCGGCCCCACCGGCCCCATAAGACTTATACCGGGTAAATATCGGGTGAACCCCACAGCACGGCTTGGCTTTGTTCGCCGGCGCATGGACAATAGAGGGTATAAGGCTCCCAGCCGGGCCCGCCGCCGTGGTAATCTCCTGTCAATGACTGCCCCGTCCAGTTTGCCGCTTGGAATCAAGTCTTTGTTTCGGTCCAGGTCCTTGGAAAGCCATGAGTGAAGTCCGCGACGAGCTCGACCCGCCCTATGAGATCATCGAGCCGGCGGGGTGCGACGCCCCGATCGTATTCAATTCGCCGCACAGCGGTTCCGTTTATCCGCGCGATTTCCTCGCCCAGGCGCGGCTCGACATCGCCATGTTGCGCCGGTCGGAAGACAGCTTCGTCGACGACCTGATCGCTGGCGTCGTCGGACGCGGCTTTCCGCTGATGCGGGCGCATTTCCCGCGCTGCTATGTGGACGTCAACCGCGAGCCCTACGAGCTCGATCCACGCATGTTCGAGGGACGGCTCCCCTCCTTCGCCAATACCCGTTCGATGCGGGTAGCGGGCGGGCTCGGCACCGTGGCGCGGGTGGTCGGCGATGCCCAGGAAATCTACGATCAGCGCATTCCGGTGGACGATGCCCTCGCCAGAATCGAGAGCCTTTATAAGCCCTATCATCGCGGGCTTCGGCGGCTGTTCACGCGGCTGCATCGCGATTTCGGCGCGGCCGTGCTGATCGACTGCCATTCCATGCCCTCGACCGCCGGCCACCGCGACGAGCGCCCGCGGCCCGATTTCGTGCTGGGCGACCGCTATGGCACCAGTTGCACCGGCGCCGTGTCCGAAACCATCGAATTCGTGCTGCGCGGCATGGGCTACAACATCAGCCGCAACAAGCCCTATGCCGGCGGCTTCATCACCGAACACTACGGGAATCCGGCCGCCGGCCTCCATGCCATCCAGCTCGAGATCAACCGCGGGCTCTACATGGACGAACGCCGCTACGAGCGTTCGGAGGGCTTCGGCAAGCTTGCCGCCGACCTGGAAGCGCTTGCCACGCGCCTGGGCGAGATTCCACTTGAGGAGCTGCGGCCCTACCGCGCCGCCGCCGAATAGCCCTCTCGGCGCGGCCAAAGGCCTTGCTGGGCCACAAAAAAAAGGGCCGCTCGCGGTTGCAAGCGGCCCAAGTCTAGGGAGGAAACGCCCAAGAAGGGCAACGATAGCTGTCGCTACCGCATTGCAATAAGTTACACCGCGATGCACAAAACGCAAAGGACTCTGGAGCCGAAACCCCATGCTCATTGCGCATAGCTGCATTCCATAATCAGGTATTATGCGAGCGTCATGCGAAAACAGAAGGGCGGAATATGCGCCCGCCTTCGCCGAGCTCCATATAAGAGATTGAAAAGACTGAACTAAAGCGGGAACTCATGACGGCTATCGATTTTACCAGCTTTGTCGACGAACTCGCCACGGCTTCCGGCGAAACCATCCTGCCGTTTTTCCGCACCGCGCTCGTCGTGGAGAACAAGAAGCCCGGCGGCTTCGATCCCGTCACCGCCGCCGACCGCGCGGCGGAAGACGCCATGCGCGCCCTCATCCGCCGCAACTTCCCCGAGCACGGCATCCTGGGCGAGGAATATGCCGGCGAGCGCACCGACGCCGAATATGTCTGGGTGCTCGATCCGATCGACGGCACCAAGTCGTTCATTTCCGGCATGCCGGCCTGGGGCACCCTGATCGGGCTGGCGCGCTTCGGCGAGCCGGTGTTCGGCATGATGCACCAGCCGTTCACGCGCGAGCGCTTTTCCGGCGACGGCGGCGCGGCGCGCTATCGCGGACCGCTCGGAGACCGCGCGATGCGCGTGCGCGAGTGCGCTTCGCTTTCCGACGCGGTGCTGTTCACCGCCTCGCCGTTGCTGATGAAGCCCGCCGACCGCAAGACGTTTGCCGGCGTCGAAGAGAAAGTGAAACTCTCGCGCTACGGCGGCGACTGTTACTCCTATTGCATGCTGGCGGCGGGGCTGATCGATCTCATTATCGAGACGGAGCTCAAACCGCACGACGTCGTGGCGCTGATCCCGATCATCACCGGCGCTGGCGGCATCGTCACCACCTGGGAAAACGGCCCGGCGCAAGGGGGCGGACACCTCGTCGTCGCCGGTGACAAGCGCGTGCATGCGGCGGCGCTCGAACTGCTAAAGACCTGAAGACGACCGAGCAGGCGATCCGTCCGGACCTTGTCGCACGTTCGAAATCATATAGGCTATTCGCGGGCGACTATTACCGGAGGGAATTTCCGTGTTTAAATTTTTCGGCGCGATCCTGCTTGCTGCCGCGGTTCTGCTGACAACACAATTCAAAGTCTACGCGGTCGAAAAGCCGAAAAAGGGAACCTACGCGAGCTGCATGGCGGAGGTGAAAAAGAAGGGCTCGACGCCCGCGCGTGCCGCCGAATGGTGCACAAAACACGGGTATAATTAGCGCGCCGGTTGCGAGCCCCTACCCCCGTTGACCGGGCAATACCTGAATGCAAAAATTGTCGCCGTGGCGTCTCTCGAGCGGGGACGATCTTTGAAATTCAAACTTGCGGCTTTGGTATTCAGCGCGTTTTGCGCCTCGCAGGCGGCCGCTGCGAATTTTGACGCGTTCTATACCTTCGGCGACAGCACTGTCGACAGCGGTTGGTGGAAGGGCGCCCTCAACGGGCAATGCGGTGGCGGCGTTCCGGCGCCGTGCGAGACCGGCAAGCAGTCTTTCGACGACAAGATATCGAGCGCCATCGCCGATGGCGGGACCGGCACCGGCGTCGGCGTCGGCCTGACGATGACGCAAGACCTCGCCAGCAAATTGGGCGTGACGTCCGTCCCGGCCAACCTGATCGGTGGCACGAATTACGCCATCAGCGGTTCACTGAGCGCGTCGTCCGGCGGCTCGCCGGGAAATTTGAACGACAACACGAACCTACCGTCGACCGCGGGACAGATTGCCAATTATCTGGGTGCGGCGCCTGGAAATCTCGCCGATCCCTCGGCGCTCTATCTGATCAGCTCAGGCGGCAACGATGTTACCACCGCGAAGACGATCAGCGATCCGACGGATCAGAGTAATTATCTTTCCCAACAGGCGGGATTGCTGGCGGACGCCATCCACACGCTTCAGATCGCCGGAGCGAAGGATATCATTGTCAACGGTCTCCAGGGCTCAAACGATTTGTCGAAAGAGTTCACCACGGACCTTTTCGCCGCGCTTAACAGCCGCGGCGTCAATTACGTCGCCGCCGACATCGCCGGTTTGATCGTCGATGTCGAAAATAATCCGACGGCGTACAATTTTCAGCCGGGCTTCGTCGATCCAGGCGTGCCCGGTAGCGCGACGGACTCGGCCTGCGTTGCCGGCCTCGGCGCATCGGGGTGGGGCCAGTTTTGCGGCCTCGATCCCAGCATGGAGCACGCACACCTGCGCACGCCCGATGCGGAGACAACGAGTTTCTGGGCCGACGACCAGCATCTTTCGGCGGCGGGTCAACTCATCGAAGCCAATTACGAACTCAGTCTCGTGAACGCGAATTTCGCCACGACGCCGCTGCCGGCTGCTTTGCCGCTTTGTGCGACGGGCCTGGCGGCGCTGGGTTTGCTCGGCTGGCGCAGAAAGCGCGCGATTGCCGCCTGAGCCCGGCCGCTAATACAGCGGCGTCCCGGGCACGAAGGCGTCGAAGGCCGCCCAGAACTGGTCGCGGAAGAGATCCTGCTCCTGCAAAATCTCGTGGCGCGCGCCGGCGAGAATTAGATGCGAGCCGGCGAGCAGGTTCATGCCGAAGGTCTCGATCGCCGGCGTCGAGACGACTTCGTCGCGGCCCGCCGCCACCATCAGGATCGGCTGGCGCAGCGTCCCGGCGTAGCCCGGCAAGGCGAACTGCTTCATCAGCCGAAGCGAGGCGTCGGCCCAGGCAATGGTCGGGGCGCCGATGCCGAGTTCCGGCGCTTCTTCCAGCACCGCCACATTGCGCGCGTAGCGCACCGGGTCGGAGGTGAGCACATTGCCGACGAAATCGTCGGGGCCGACGGCGGCGGCGCGACGCGTCGGCACATAGCCGGAGCCGCGGCCAAGATAGCGCAGAATGCGGGCAAGCGGCCCCGCCGCGCGGCCCATGCGCCCCGCGGCAAGCGCAATCATCGGAGCGGACAGCACCACGCGGTCGAACCAGCGGCTGCCGTCGTGGCAAGACTTGAGCGCGACGGCGCCGCCCATCGAATGCGCCAGCGCGTAGATCGGGGGCGGACAATCCGGCAGCACCACCTGTTCCATGACGGTTTCAAGATCGGTGACGTATTGGGAGAAATTGCGCACATGGCCTTTCATCGGATCGGAAAGCGCGCGCTTCGACAGGCCCTGTCCGCGCCAGTCGAACGTCGCCACCGCAAAGCCGCGCGCGCGCAAATCACGCACCGTCTCGAAATATTTTTCGATATATTCGGCCCGGCCTTGCAAGACGACGACGGTGCCCTTGCGGCCGGGCGGCGGCGCAAAGCGGGCAAACCGCAGCGACACCCCGTCGCGGGTCGTCACGGCCCCGACAACTGCGTCCTCGGGCGCCGGATTGGCGGGGATGGAAACCAGACGCATCGAATCCGGGGCCGTACCGTGCATGCGCGCCTTATAGCAGGGCCGCGGCGAGGTGGCGGTATTTTGCTAAAACACAGCTAATATCAGTAGTTTAGAAGGAACGCTTGGGCCCTTGCGCGGTCAAAAATCCGTTCCCATATAATTTTTGCGCAGGCCAATGATGGCTGCGCTCGGGCTACGGTTCGGCCATTTGGCGGACCGCCCGCATGTCGCTCAAACTCAAGAGGATATGCCATGCGTACATTCGATCTTGCTCCCCTCTATCGCTCCACGGTCGGCTTTGACCGGCTGTTCTCGATGCTCGACGGCTTCGAAGCCGCTCCGGGCTATCCGCCCTACAACATCGAACGCACCGGCGAAAACGACTACCGCATTTCCGTCGCGGTGGCCGGCTTCGGCCAGAACGAACTTTCGATCGAATCGAAAGAGAACACGCTGACGATCAAAGGCGAGAAGCAGGTGAAGGACGAGCAGAACGGCGACGTGCTCTATCAGGGCATCGCCGCCCGCGCTTTCGAGCGCGTGTTCCAGCTCGCCGACTACGTCACGGTCAAGAACGCCAGCCTCGAAAACGGGCTCCTGCACGTCGATCTCGTGCGCGAGATTCCCGAGGCGAAAAAGCCGCGCCAGATTCCGATCGGCAACGGCAGCGCCAAGGCTCAGGTCGTCGAGACCAAAGCGGCGGCCTGACGGCTCAAGCCGCGACCGGCGAAATGTCGGAGAAGAATGGAGCGCCCCGGATTGCCGGGGCGCTTTTTATTTCTTCACGGTGCCGAGCTTGGGTTCGGCTTGGCCGTAGCGCGGCGTCGGATAAATCGGCGTCAGTTTGTTGTCTGAAACGGCCGCGTCCCCGGCCGGCGGCACGCTTGCTTCAGCCGGCTCATCTTGCCGCTGCGAGAGAGGCGCTGCCGGGGCGACCGTAAGCTTTTGCAGGATCGGCGCATCGTTGT
>Ga0134125_10007479_pt1 | contig 12329 bp, 10 predicted proteins | sample KB31751_FD_96464 | JGI IMG/M metagenome (GOLD analysis project Ga0134125, IMG submission 96464) | Terrestrial soil microbial communities with excess Nitrogen fertilizer from Kellogg Biological Station, Michigan, USA - KB3-175-1 | ecosystem: Environmental > Terrestrial > Soil > Unclassified ... | reverse complement strand
GCGGTGATCGCCTGGTAACCTCGCTGTTCGAGCTGTACCTGGGTCACTCTTCTTAAGCTCTCGTCGTCATCAACAACCAGTACGCGCCTGTTCATGATTCAACTCTAGTTGGGGACACAGGCAGCTCCAGGCAGAATGTCATGCCCTTTTCGGGGTTCTTTGCGGCGCTCAGTACGCCTCCTTGCCTGGCTGCGATCTGGTGCGCAACCGATAGGCCCAGGCCTGTTCCCGACTCTTTGGTTGTGAAGAATGGATCGAAGATCTTCTCGAGGATATCTTTACTGATGCCGGTCCCCTGATCCCGCACTTCAATCACGGCGTTCGCCCCATTGCGGCGGGCGGAGAGCAAGATTTCTCCGCCTTGCGGCATCGCCTGAATGGCATTGATCGTTAGGTTTAAGAGGAGCTGGGTGAGCTGTTCGGAATCGCATTCAAACTCCGTCAAGTCATCGGAAACCTGTTTTCGAAACACAATCTGATTGCGTCGTACGGCGTGCGCGGCTAGAGCGATTACCGAATCGAGGATTTGTTCCACACTTACGAGCGCGAACTCCGGAGCGCGAGGCCTGGCAAAGTTCAGGAAATTCGACAGCAATCGATTGAGACGCTGGCATTCCTTCTGGATGATCTGAAGGAACTCCGTTCTCCGCTCCACGGAAGCCGGTTCATGCAGGAGAACCGAAGCCGCGCCTTCAATACTGGCCAGAGGGTTTCTGATTTCATGAGCCAGTCCGGCGGATAACTGCCCCAGCGCGTACAGGCGCTCCGCCCGCTTCATCCGCTCAAAGTTGTCCTGCAATTCTCCATAGACCTGCGACAACTGTGCGGCGGTGTTTTGCAGGATCTTTTTCTGTCTGCGCTCCCGATCGGCCAGGAATCCGGCCGTCACGCCTGCGATACAAAAGAAGACCACCTCCGCGCACTGGTTGATCGAGTTGCTGGGTGAGAGCTTCCAGGTTGCTAGAATTTGCGGCAGGTATGCGAGCCCGGATAGAACCGCGGCGCCCAATCCTCCCCTCCACCCGAAATACAGCCCGGCGTAGACGACCGGCACGTAAAATAGCCGCTGAACAAGGTAATGAACTTGCACCATCGAGTCCGGTGTCAGGTAATGCACCAGGCTGATTGCCGCAATGACGGCTATGACGCCAACCACTCGCGCGATGTCGTTCCGAGCCATGCCGAACACAGACGGGCTATGATAGCGCGTCCGGTTCGCCGATGCTCTCCAGTTTCAGGCAGTTGTCGCCTCGATCTGCCAGTTCATATACATGGCGCGGCTTATCCGCGATTCTTCTCAGCATCCGAAGCAGTTGCTGCTGGAGCCCAGCGACAGGCGCGCGAATACCGATAGGAAGATCGCCATATTGAACGAAATCGGGACTCAGCATATGGACCAGGGTCCGGCTGCCGGCTCCCGAGACCACCAGATGTAAAGGCAAAAAAATACCCGAAGCGCGATCAATTGCTGTTGCCTCTAACATGAACCGCGGATTATCGACCAGGAGAAGCCGGCAGGGCGACACCTGAATCTGAAGAGCGCGCTTGACCCGCTTGGCAGTATCGATTTCCGCAGCGATACAAAGCTGGTCATCACGGATAGCGCGACGGATTCGAGCCAGAGCCGAATCGAAGGGGGTGTCCAGCACAAATGCGGGCGCGTAATTCTCTACCGGTGTTAAGTCGACTTGTTGCATTTTGAAATTCTGCGCATATGTTCGCCCTGACGTAGTGCAACCCAAAGGCCATGAATCCACTTTGATCCAAGCGTCCCAAACAGCGATTTAGAACAGAAAAAGAGCCCGATTTTGTGCGAAAGAAGGCACCGCTGCGCGTTTTGAGGCGGCGGCTGGTTCACGGCGTCAGCGCTGGCCCAAGTACAATACGGTCGTGAAAATAGGAATGGTTGGACTTGGCTTTATGGGCGCCGTGCACCTGAGCGCGTACTCGAAGATTCCGGATGCCCAAGTGATAGCGGTCTGCACCCAAAGCGAGCGAGCCCTCTCGGGCGATTTGAACGCCGCCGGTGGAAATTTGAATCGCGATCTGGGTAAATTTGATTTCTCGGGTGTCAAGCAGTACCGGCACTGGCGGGAGTTGGTGCTAGATCCCGACCTTGAGATTGTCGACATCTGCCTGCCGACTGATTTGCATACAGCCGTTTCGATTGCGGCGCTGGCGGCCGGTAAGCATGTACTTTGCGAGAAGCCGATGGCGCTTACGAGCGCGGATTGCGATCGCATGCTAGCTGCGGCCCAAGAGAATAAGCGGATACTGATGATCGCGCAGGTTCTACGATTCTGGCCGGAATATGTCGCGCTTCGGGATTTTGTGGAAGCGGGGCAGTTTGGCGCCGTGCGCTCCGCAACGTTCACGCGCCAGTGCGGATTACCGGACTGGAGCAAATGGCTGCCGGTGCCCGCGCGCAGCGGCGGAGCGGTAATCGACTTACTGGTTCATGATATCGACCAGGCAATTTCTTTGTTCGGCATGCCGCAGCGAGTCGCGGCCAAACAGTTGGGCGAGGTAGATGCTCTGACTGCGACATTGCTGTATGCGAACGGTCCTGAGGTGCGGATACAGGGTGGATGGTTTTTACCCGGCGCTCCTCTGCACATGAGCTTTCAAGTGCGCACCGAACGAGCGGAGATGGAGTTGACCCCCGACGGACTGATGTTGAACGACCAGACCGGCGAGCGAAAAAAGGTGGAAGTAAGCGGCGACGGGTACGAGGCGGAGATTTCATATTTCATCGGTTGTGTGCGAGAGGGCAAGCCGCCGCAGCGATGCTTGCCACAGGACTCGGCGCGTTCGGTAAAAGTGGCGCTGCTGCTGAAACAATCGAGAGAAATGGGAGGAGAACAGTTGAAATGCTCGGACTAGAAGACCTGGAAATCGGATTGATGTTTTGGGCCGGTGCAGATGCCCGCGAGACGCTTCGGAAGGTGAAGGAGTTTGGGGTGCGCGCGGGGCAGCTTGGCTTCCCAGGGGCACTGCCTTTGGACGGCGCGGCGGAACGATGGGACGAAGCCTTGACTGGGGAGCAATTTACGCCAGTAACGGCCGTGTGCAGTTACGTGGGCGAGGACTATGCCGATATCCCGACCGTGCAGCGGACCGTAGGGCTGGTCCCTCCCGGTACTCGCGAGGAGCGGGTGAAGCGCACCAAGGCGGTGTCCGACACCGCGCGCAAACTGGCGATCGACAGCGTCGCATGCCACATCGGCTTCGTGCCCGAAGAACCGGATGATCCGGCCTACGCGGGAATTCGCGATGTCGCCAGAGAGATCTGCGATCACTGCGGCAAGAACGGCCAGTTCTTCACGCTTGAAACCGGACAGGAGCCCGCCAAAGTTCTGTTGCGTTTCATGGAAGACGTGAAGCGGCCGAACCTGCGGATCAATTTCGATCCAGCGAATATGATTCTCTACGGCACGGGCGATCCGATCGAGGCGCTGGAAGTGCTGGGGAGCTTGGTAATCTCCGTTCACTGCAAAGACGGCGATTGGCCGCCGGTTGATAAGCCGAATGCGCTGGGAGTGGAGCGCCCGCTGGGAGACGGGAGTGTTGGTATCCCGCGCTTCATTTCGAAGCTGAAGGAAGTCGGGTACCGGGGCGTTTTGAGCATAGAACGCGAAGAACCGGATCTAGCGCAGCGCGCGGCCGACATCCGAAAAGCAGTTGCATTGCTCAAACGCCTTACCGGGCGCGAGTAGCCGCTTTCTTCATCCATGCCTCGGTCTCCGGTTTGGAGACAACTCCGGAAACCGCGCCGATCTTCTGAACACTGAGGGCCGCGACTGCATTCGCGAAGCGGCCGGCTTCGGCCGGATTGGCTCCATCCAACGTGGCGGCAAGAAATCCGGCTGCAAAACAGTCTCCCGCGCCCGTGGTGTCTTTGACGCTTACATCGAATGCCGGGCAGAGGACCTCCCGGTTCTCCGTGTAGATAGCACATCCGCGGCCGCCCAGTTTGAGGACAAGAGTGTGAAGACCTTGCGCGAGCACAATTTTTGCGATTTGAGCGGGCTCCTCGGAGCCGGTGATCATGTACGCCTCGGCTTCGTTCATAAACAAGAGATCGAGATGTGGAAGGCAGGGCGCCAGAGTTTGCATCCAGCCGGCCTCCGGATCCCAGTTTGTGTCGAATGAAGTTTTCAGACCTGCGGCGCGAGCCTGAATAAGCGGTTCCGGACCGCGGGCGCGCAATTGGGGCAGCACGAACATGCTGGCCAGGTGATAGTGCGTCATGCCATGGCAGAGTTCAGGCGTGAACCGGATGGGCACGGCGAAAGCTTTGCGGCTGGCGCCCATCTGATGAAAGAACTTGCGTTCTCCCGAACCTTTCACGACGCCGACGCTGGCCGAGGTGGGCGCATCGACCAGATCGATGTACGACAAATCGATGTGCGGCCGCTTTAAGGATTCAAGAATGAAACGGCCCTGCTGGTCCGTGCCGACGGCGCCCAGAAGGCGCACGGGAATGCCGAGTAAAGCGAGAGCCCGAGAGGTATTAGCGCCGTTTCCGCCGGGATGACATTCAATGGAATCCACGAAGGTTGTGCCGCCCCAGTGGAGATCCTCGACGGGACTAACCAGAGTGTCATAAACCAGATTGCCTGAACAGAGCACGCCGCGAACGTGCGATGACATGGAATCAGAGTAGCGTATCCGGTAAGCAGCGGCATTGTACCGTAAGCAGATATGCCTCTTGTCCGCATGAGCCGCTTTCTGGCTGCAGCGGTGTGTACCGTGGCACTGCTGGGCCAGAACGCACCCTCCTCACGCCACTTATTCATTCGGGTAGCTCTCGCAAACACTTTCGATAAGCCGGTTTCGGGGCGTCTGCTGATTTTCATTGAACCGGGAAGCGGAGCGCGCGAAGTGGATACAAACCCGTTTCATCCCCGGGCGGTCTCCGTTACGGCGAAAGAAGTGCACGACCTCTCGCCGGGAGCAGCCGTCGATGTTGACGCAGATGATATTGCCTACCCTGCCGCCATTTCGCAACTTCCGCCCGGAAACTATCAGGCGCAGGCCGTGATCGACCTTGATCATTCCTACAACTACGGCGGCCGCGCGCCGGGAGATCCCATTAGCGAAGTTACCCCTTTGACGCACTTCCCAGGCCCCTCGACGGAAAAGACAACGCTTACCCTGGCGAAGACGGTAGGGGAGCACCAACCGCCGAAGGGGGTCTTATCCGCTGCCGAACAAAAGGCAGCGGAAGCGGCTATTCGGACGGAAGACTTCGTTAGCCCCGTGCTTTCGCGGTTCTGGGGCCGGCCTATTCATATGCGCGCTTTGGTCGTCGAGCCCCCAGGCTACAAAACGTCCGCCGCGCGCCGGTATCCGACGGTCTATTTCACCCACGGCTTTGGCGGCCAGTTGCGCTATCTGCGAGTTGAAGCGGAACGACTGTATGCGCGAATGGCTGAAAAGAAGATGCCGCCGATGGTCTGGATCATGCTCGATGAATCCAGTCCGACCGGCACTCACGAATTCGCGGATTCGGTGAACAACGGACCTTGGGGTCAGGCGCTCACGAAAGAGTTTATTCCGTACCTCGAATCTCATTATCGGCTGGATCGTCGCTCGCGGGCCAGATTTTTGAACGGGCACTCCTCCGGAGGCTGGGCTACGCTCTGGTTACAGGTCACCTACCCGAAAGTCTTTGGCGGAACGTGGTCAACGTCGCCCGACCCAAGCGATTTCCATGACTTCACCGGGCCCAATCTCTATGGTCCGCACGCAAACGTATATCGCAGACCTGATGGCTCGCTTTATCCGCTGGTAAGAGATAAAGGCAAGGTTCTGGCGACCTTCGAAGATTTCGCGCATTTGGAAAAAGTGCTCGGTGCCTATGGCGGCCAGCTCGCCTCCTTCGAATGGGTATTTTCGCCGCGCGGGCCCGATGGCCGCCCGATGCAGATGTTCGACCGGACTACAGGCGATGTTCACCCGGAGGTCGTCCAAGCCTGGCAGAAATACGACATTGTGCATATTCTGAAGACCAATTGGCCGAAGCTTGCGCCCGATCTGAACGGAAAGATTCACGTCATTGTGGGCACTGCCGACACTTTCTATCTCGACGGCCCGGCGCATCTGCTTAAGGCAGCGCTCGATTCCTTGCACGCCAACGCTCAAGTGACGTTTCTGGAAGGCCGGACCCACATGGATCTCTACAAGGTTGGCGACGACCCACGCGGATTATACGATCAGATCGCGAACGCAATGTACCGGACCTGGCTCGCCTCTGAGCGGTCCGGACCGGTCAGGATCTCTTCGGCGCTGCCCTTCCGATTTGCGCCCGCAGCCCGGAAGTGGTCTAATGGGGTTGTAGCGGCGAAGTGAAAAGTGGGCGAAAAGCCCACTTTTTTATTGCTCGCACGTGGTTGCGATGCTGACGGCAGAAAAGAACGGGATTGTTGATCGAATCACCGGAGTGGCGGAACGCGCCACCGCCGGAACCGATATCGAGATCGTCGAAGTGCAATTGCGCGGCGGCGGCAAAGCCCGTTTACTACGCGTCTACATTGACAAGCCGGGCGGGGTGACGCATGGCGATTGCGAGCTGGTGTCGGAACGTTTGGGCAAGCGGCTCGACGAAGAAGATATTGTCCCGGGTGATAGTTATACGCTGGAGGTCAGTTCTCCTGGGGTTGAGCGAAACTTGCTCAAACCGCGGGATTTCCAACGTGTAGTCGGTCAGAAGATACGGCTCGCGCTTCAGGAGCCCATTCAGGGCCGCAAACACCTGGAAGGCAAGCTGGCGCAAATTGCGGCCGATGCGCTTGAACTGGAGATTGCACCGGGTGACCTGGTGCATATTCCCTTCGAGCAGGTGCAGAAGGCGAAATTGAAGTTCGAGTGGTAAGTCCCCCGAGCCTTCGAGCACTTTAGAGATCCACCAATTAGAAGAGGTTTTTACGTGGCTTCCATTTATCAGTCCATCGAAATTCTCAGCAAGGAGAAGGGTATCGATCCGCAGATTGTGCTTGACGCTGTCAAGGACGCCATGCTGGCGGCTGCTCGCAAGCATTTCCGATCGCAGGAAGACCTGGTTGCCGATTTAGACGAGAGCACTGGGAATATCCAGATCTACAGCATCCGGCAGATTGTCGATACAGTGGAAGACCCGTTGAAGCAAATCAGTCTTTCCGCGGCCCGGAAAATCGATCCGAACGCTGAAATCGGGACGGAAATTAAGCAACCCAAGCCGACCGAGGCGCTGGGACGCATTTCAGCGCAAACTGCCAAACAGGTAATTTTGCAAAAGGTGCGGGAGGCGGAGCGCGATACCGTTTACTCGGAATTCCAGGGTCGTCAGGGCGAACTGGTGAACTGCGTCGTAAAGCGCCTGGAGGGACAGGACTACATCGTTGACATGGGCAAGACGGAGGCTCGGATACCCAAGAAGGAGCAATCGCGCGTCGAGAACTTCAGTATTGGAGACCGGGTCCGCTGCGTGATTAAGGGTGTTGACCGGGGCGGGAAGAGCCCGGGCGTGGTGGTGTCTCGCGCAGCTCCGGAGCTGGTCATGCGTTTATTCGAGCAGGAAGTTCCGGAAATATACGACAACACGGTTTCAATCAAAGCGTGCGCGCGCGAAGCCGGGGAACGCACCAAAATTGCGGTGTTCAGCCGTGACCGCGACGTGGACAGCGTAGGCGCGTGCGTCGGAATGAAGGGCATGCGGGTGCAGTCCATCATTCGCGAGCTGCGCGGAGAAAAGATCGATATCATCGAATACTCCGACGACCCGGTCCAATATGTAACTAAGGCATTGAGCCCGGCTAAAATATCGCGCGTCACGATTGTCGATTCCGTAGACAAGCACATGGAAGTGGTTGTGGAGGATCTGCAGCTTTCGCTGGCTATCGGCAAGCGCGGGCAGAACGTTCGGCTGGCCGCGAAGTTGATCGGCTGGAAGATCGATATCAAGAGCGAGGAAGAGAAGCGGCGGGAGTTGGACGTCCGGATGGCCGACATGGTGATCTCCGGCGCTCCTGTATCGGTCTTGATCGATCATGGATTGCCGGAAGCGATTGTCGAGATGCTGGTCGGAGCGGGTATCGGAACGGTGGAGCGCCTGGGCTCCATGACCCCGGAAGAATTAGAAGAAATTCCGGGTATCGATGAAGAAGTGGTTACGCAGATCCAGTCCGTGGTCGTTTCCTTCTACGGTCAGTACGAGGAGACGGGTGAAACGGAAATGGCCCCTGCCGGCGCCGAAGAAATCGAAGAAGTTATCGACGCGGGCGCTCCAGTGAATAATGGAGATGGCTTTTCGGGTGATAATGAGAATCTGGAGCTGTTTGAAAACATCGAAACTGGTGTGCTCGAACATGACCTGGCCCGGCATGAAACGGTGTTGCTCGACAACACGGATGAAGGTGAAATGCTGGACTTGGGGCGCGTCGAGGGACTTTCCGGAGCGCCTTCAACGCTTCGAGATTTCGTGGAATCGGATGAAAACGGCAAACCCGCTGCGTCTGATACCATAAAAAATACTGAATAATCGCGACAAGTAGCAGTAATTTAAGGAGTTATCTAGCAGTCTCTTCTATGAAGAAAATCAGGATCAACGAGCTGGCGCGGGAGCTTGAAGTCAAACCGGGTGTAATTCTCGAACTGCTGCCGGAACTGGGTGTGCAGGAGAAGAAGACCCATTCCAGCTCGGTCGACGAAGATGTCGCCCTGGAGTTGCGGCGGCGTCTTGCGGGACCTGATGGGTCTTCACGAGGCGAAGCAGACGAAGGGTTTGCGAATCACAACGGCCAGCGAGAGCGCGCCGCGAATGTCGCTACGGAGGCAAATGCCACGACTCTGGCCGCGCCCGAAACGGGGTCTCGGGATCTGTCGGCCAGCTCCGAGCCGCACAAGACTGCCCCGCGAACAACTTTGAGCCAGCCCCAGCAAACTCCGACTCGAGAAGCTTCATTTATGTCAGCACCTTCGGCGGAAGCGCCGGCAGCCTCTGGTTCCCTCGCGCCGGAATCACCGCAGAGCGGCGGCATTACCGAGCCGGAGCGCGCGGTACCTGCATTCAGGCCAGTGCGCCCACCCCTGGGCGGCGGCGGAGCGGTTCATCCACCTCTGGCGCATCAGCCTGGGCAGCCTCCGGCCTCAATTCCGCCGAGTCGAACCATATCTGTTCCGGCGAGGCCTGCACCCTCGGCAGCACCAAGATCGAGCCCATCTTTTCCGGGGACCCCTCCGGCGGGTGCGGGGCTCCCTCCGCCCGGCCCAGGGAATCTTCCGGCCGGGCCACGCCAGCCGCTGCCACCTGAAACTCCTCGGCCCTCTATCCCTGAGCGAGGTGCGCGGGCGGCTTCGGCGCCCGAATTCCAACCGCGTCCGCCGGTTCACCAGCCGCCAGGACCCCCCAGTCTGCCGGCTCGGGCGCCGCAACCTCCGACGCACGTCGTAGCGCCTGGTGCTCCACAAGCTGGTCCTCCACAGGCTGGTGCTCCACAAGCTGGTTTACCTCATTCGCCCGGCGCCCCGGCTGTGCCCGGTGCGCCGATTCCACAAAGGCCGCCGCGCCCTTCGCCCGGATTGACGCCGGGTGCGCCGATTGCGCCGCGGCCAGCGAACGCACGAGCGAATTTGGCCGGGCAACCGGCAGCCCGGCCGGTAGTGCCTCCGCGCCAGGACATTCTGCAGCGCTTGAATAAGCAACCCGCGCGGCCCGGGCCCGCTGCCCCGGCAATGCCGAGGCCGGGCACGCCGCCGGCTCGCCCACCAGCGCCAGGCCAACCTCTGTATCGCGGCCCCGTTCGCCCCGGTCAACCGCTTATGCGCGGACCAGGCGCGCCGGGCGCGCCAGGACAAGTAACTCTGCGCCGTCCGGGCGGCATCCGGCCGATGCACCCGACCGCATTGCGGCCGGAATCCGCGACCCCGCTCCCCACCGAGCAGCAGCGGAGACACCAGGCCAAGCCTGGGGTGCGCGGCATCCCGAGAAAACGAGAAGATCTCGAGGAGGGGAACCTTCGCCAGCGTGTCTCCAAACGGCAAGCTATCGCTGAGCCGCCTCCGATTGATCGAGAGATCACGGTTTCAGAAGGCATCACGGTTAAAGAGCTTTCGGAAAAACTTGGCGTGAAGGCCAACCTGGTCATTAAGAAGCTGGTGGAGAGGAAAATCTTCGCTACTATAAACCAAACGCTGGATGTGAAGCTGGCCGAGGCGCTGGCGCGTGATTTCGGAGCCTCAACAAATCAAGTCAGCTACGAGCAGGAGTCCACCCAGGACATCGAGCAGGCCGAAGAGACGGCCGATCTGGTGAGGCGCGCGCCCGTGGTAACCATCATGGGCCACGTCGACCACGGAAAGACCTCTCTGCTGGACGCAATTCGCCAAACCAATGTGGCGGGCCGCGAGGCAGGCGGCATTACGCAGCATATCGGCGCGTATTACATCGAGAAGAACGGCCGCAAAATCGTTTTCATCGACACTCCGGGACACCAGGCGTTCACCCGGATGCGCGCTCGCGGAGCCAAGGTAACCGACATTGTCGTGCTGGTGGTTTCAGCCGATGATGGCGTTATGCCTCAGACGCTTGAGGCGATCGATCACGCCAAGGCAGCCGGTGTGCCAATGATCGTTGCTATTAACAAGATTGACAAGCCCGACGCACAGCCCGAGCGAGTGAAGCAGCAGCTTGCCGACCGCGGACTGTTGGCGGAAGACTGGGGCGGCGACGTCGTTATGGTTCCGGTATCGGCCAAGATGGGTCAGAATCTGGATCTGCTGCTGGAGATGATTCTGCTGGTAGCGGACATTCAGGATCTGAAAGCGAATCCCGCGCGCCCGGCGGTTGGAACCGTGCTCGAAGCAAAGCTGGATAAAGGCCGCGGGCCGGTTGCCACGATGCTGGTGCGGAACGGCACGCTTCGGACTGGTGACTTTTTCATTTGTGGCGCGCTTTTCAGCAAGGTCCGCGCGATGTTCGACGATCGTGGAAACCCGGCCAGGGAAGCCGAGCCGTCCATGCCGGTTGAAGTCATCGGTCTCGATAGTCTTCCCGAAGTTGGCGACAACTTTCAAGTGGTTTCGGATACCTCCAAAGCCAAGCAAATTGTTATTTATCGCGAAGCGAAGGCTCGCGACGCCGCTATGGCCAAGGGTGCTCGCGTCGCAACTTTGGCGTCCCTGAACGAGCAGTTCCGGGAAGGCCAATTGAAGGATCTGAACCTGATCATCAAGGCCGACGTGGGCGGTACTGCCGAAGTCCTTTCCGACACCTTGCAGCAGCTTTCAAACGAGAAGGTGCGTGTGAGGGTGCTGCGCGCCGGCGTCGGCGCAATCACGGAAGACGACGTTCTGCTGGGATCGGCGTCGGAAGCTCTGATCATTGGCTTTAACGTTCGCCCTGAGCGGAATGCTCAGACAACCGCCGAACAGCAGAGAGTGGATATCCGGCTTCATAGCATCATTTATGAACTGATCGATGAAGTGCAGCAAGCCATGACTGGCATGCTGGAGCCGGTTTACAAAGAGACGATTCAGGGCCACGCTGAGATTCGCGAGACCTTCAAGATCAGCAAAGTGGGGACAGTGGCCGGCTGCTACGTGGCCGACGGGACCATACACCGCGACAGCCAGATCCGCGTGGTGCGGGACGGCGAAATTGTCCATACCGGAAAAATCGAGGCTCTCAAGCGATTTAAAAACGATGCGAGCGAGGTTAAGAACGGTCTCGAGTGCGGTATTTCGCTTGTAAACTTCAACAACATTCAAGCCGGTGACGTTCTGGAAGCGTTCACGATGGAACGCATTGCTCAGCAAGTTCCAGTGGCGCGCTAGAACGAGGAATGCCCGCCATTGGGGTGTTAACGCTCGATATACACGTAGAACATTCGCATTCTCTAAAAGAGAAGCGCCATGTAGTTAAGAGCTTGAAAGATCGTCTGCGCGAGCGGTTCAACGTGTCTGTCGCTGAAATCGATCATCTCGATTCGTGGCAGAATTCGGTGCTGGCCGCGGTTACGGTTTCGAACGATCGCGTTCACGCCGAGCAGATTCTGCACTCAGTGGAGGCGTATGCCGCAAGCATGCTCGGGGGCGCTCTGGCGGGCGGGAATGTCGAGTGGATCTCGTGATTACTTGAAGAACATCCGCCACGTCGCCACCACAAACGCGTGCGTGACCATTGAAGCGCGCACGCTCGCGGTTCGGGCGTAGACAATGCCAAGCGCGATCCCGAGCAGCACCGTTGTCACGGCGCGACGCCAGTCCGGGAATTGACGGAATCCGAGGTGTACGCTTCCGAAAAGCAGGGCCGAAACTGCAACGGCCAGCGCTGTCGAACGCCATGTATC
>Ga0134125_10007473_pt1 | contig 12333 bp, 10 predicted proteins | sample KB31751_FD_96464 | JGI IMG/M metagenome (GOLD analysis project Ga0134125, IMG submission 96464) | Terrestrial soil microbial communities with excess Nitrogen fertilizer from Kellogg Biological Station, Michigan, USA - KB3-175-1 | ecosystem: Environmental > Terrestrial > Soil > Unclassified ... | reverse complement strand
CGATTCTCTGCGCTTTTTCGTTGCTGCTGTGCGTGGGGACGGTCGCACTGTGGGTGCGGAGCTACTGGACGTCGGACTTGCTCAATGGTCCGCCGATGGATCCGGAGGGGAAACGGACGGTCAGCCACAGCTTCCAGACCTGGCGGGGATCCTTGTACGTCAGTGTCCGGCGCATTACGGGTGTTTTGCCGCCCGCAGCACCGCGCCGCACAAGAATTCGCACCACACGGCGGGCGACCACACGACCGATCGCGAGTGCGTTGCGCGCGACGAGGCAGCCGGCGCCTGCGATCCGGCCGAGACCGTTCCACCGTCTTCCGATGGGGTGGTCATCAATCGCCCTGCCCGTCACGACGGACAAGCCGCTCCATGGCAGACGACAGTGGAGCTACTTCGGGTTTGGCAGAATCCAGGGAACCTTTATTTCAAATCCGACCGCGGCTGGGCGGCGTACCGGCCCGCTGTCCATCACCGTGGTTCCGTTTTACCCAATGGTGATCGCATCAGCTTTGCCTCCGCTCGCGTGGGTAACGATGGGCGTGCGACGACGGCGCCGCAGACGCCTGGGCCTCTGCCCGGCGTGCGGATACGATCTGACCGGCAACGTCAGCGGCGTGTGCCCCGAATGCGGTAAACCCGTTCGTTCCGGCGGAACCAACGATCGTTAAAGCTCTCCGTACCTCGTGCAGATTCGAGCAAGTGAGGCTGCACGCGCACGGGTGCGTTTGGGCCCCGAGCCGGGAAGCCAATTGGATCCGAAGCGTTTCCTGAGTCGGGCGAGGCGCTGGCTGACGGCGGACTCGCTGACACCCAGATGGCGCGCGATCCGCCGCTGCGACCAGCCGGTCACGTATCGCAGCTTCCAGACTTGCATCTGCCGGTCCGTGATAACGATCCGCGTGTTCACAAAAAAGCGACTCCCTCTGTAATAAGGCAAGAACTTAAGGTTCTCGAATGCAAGCCATTGCGCAGTCCTGATTTACGAGCTCGCCATGCATTTTCCTTGGGCCGGACCTGGCGGGCAGTGGTTTATCCGGCTCGATTGATTCAGTGGAATAACGACATCGCGTACTCAAGGGCGAAGAGGATCAGCGACACCCGGAAGATCAGATCGCCGAGATTATAAATGACAACGTTCATCTGGTTGGGAGCGGCGCAGGTCACCCCGACGAATGCGAGGATTGCCAAAGCGATCATTCGCGGGCCAGCCGTTGCTGCCCGGCGGGAGAACCATCGCCCCACGGTGCGAGTCCACCGCCGCGGCGCAGGCGTGGCGTACGGGATGGTTTCAGGGGAATTGGATTCTGTCATACCACGAATTGTCCGCGAGCCGGCATGGGCCAACAAGGCTTCACTGCGTTTTGCACCTCGCCACAGCAACTTGCTACACTGCCGTCGTTCTCGCACGCCGTCCATTAAACTGGAGCCGCCATGATCACCGGCGTACACACGATGTTCTACAGTTCCAAGGCGGATGAACTTCGGGCGTTCTTTCGCGACAAGCTCGGCTTCCGCGCCCACGACATCGGCGACGGCTGGCTGATCTTCGATCTTCCCCCCGCCGAGATGGGCTGCCACCCCTCCGACGATCGCCCGGGCAAGACCAACGGCACGCACGACATCTCATTTTTCACCGACGACATTCACAAGACGGTCGCCGAGCTCAAAGCGAAGGGTGTTGAGTTTGTGAGCGACGTGCGCAACGAGGGATACGGGCTGGTCACGCACTTCCGAGCGCCGGGCGGGCTGGAGCTTCAGTTGTATCAGCCGCTGTATTCATTGACCCACTAAGGTTCTCCAAAGCCGACAACCGTTGTTCCTTTTCTCGCCGCGCTTAAGATTCGTTCGATGGCCCCGACCGAAACTTACGAATCCCCCCTTGCATCCCGCAACGCCAGCCGGGAGATGCTCAGGCTGTTTTCCCCGGCGCACAAGTTCGGCCTGTGGCGACGGCTTTGGCTGGAGCTGGCGCGAGCCGAGCGCGAGCTGGGACTCTCCCGCATCAGCCCCGAAGCGCTGGTCCAGATGGAAGCCGATCTGGACACGATCGACTTTGATCGTGCTCGCGATTGGGAAAAGCGGCTCCGCCACGACGTGATGGCCCACGTCCATACCTTCGAGGAGGCGGCCCCCGCCGCCAAGGGGATCATTCATCTGGGCGCGACGAGCCAATACGTCGTTGACAATGCCGACCTGATCATCATGCGCGAAGCGATGAAGTTGCTGTCGGCCCGCCTGGCGAACGCGATCGACGCCTTGGGCGCGTTCGCGCTCAAGTGGAAAGACCTGCCGACTCTGGGCTATACACATTTTCAGCCGGCCCAGCTCACCACCGTCGGCAAGCGGGCCACGCTCTGGGCCCAGGACCTGGCGCTCGATCTGGAAGAACTCGAACATCGAATCGCAACGCTTCGCTTCCGCGGCGTCAAAGGCACCACCGGCACACAAGCCAGCTTCCTGTCGCTATTCAACGGGGATCATGCGAAAGTCGAGAAGCTCGACCGAATGGTCACCGAACGGTGCGGCTTCAGGGAATCCTTTGCCGTCACCGGCCAGACGTATCCGCGGAAGGTGGATGCGCAGGTGGTATCGTCGCTGGCGGGGATTGCCGCCAGCGTGCATAAGTTCTGCAACGACATTCGGCTCCTGGCGGGAATGAAGCAGATCGAGGAGCCTTTCGAGGCCGAGCAGGTGGGCTCGAGCGCGATGGCGTACAAGCGCAACCCGATGCGGTGCGAGCGAGCCACCGGGCTGGCGCGATTCGTGATCAGCCTGTCGAACTCCCCGCTGCAAACCGCCGCCGAGCAGTGGTTCGAGCGGACGCTGGACGACTCGGCCAACAAGCGGCTGGCGGTTCCGGAGCCGTTCCTTGCAATCGACGGAGCACTCCAGATCGTGATCGATGTGGCCCGCGGGCTGGTGGTTTATCCCAAGACGATCGAGGCGGCGGTGCGGGCGGAGCTTCCGTTCATGGCCACGGAAGAGATTCTGATGGCCGCCGTGCAGGCAGGCGGTGACCGGCAGGACCTGCACGAGCGCATCCGCAAACACTCCCTGGCTGCCGCTGAACAAGTCAAACTGCACGGCCAGGCCAATGATCTGATCGACCGGCTCAAAACCGATCCCACGTTCAACGCCATCCCCCTGGACCGGCTTCTGGACCCGGCGCGCTTTATTGGACGAGCCGCTCAACAAGTCGAGAAATTTATTAATTGCGTGGTCGAACCAATCCGCGTACATTATCAGTCAGAGCTTGGCCAGAAGGTGGAGCTCAAAGTTTAATGCCTGTCAGAACAGGCTTTAGAGCTTTGTTTCGGTGATCCGGATCACGCATGTCGGGGATTTAAGCAGGCCTCCCGAATGTGAAGACAGGGAAGTCTAACGCTTTTGATGACGTGTGGCCGACTTCCGTCCGGGAGGTAGCCATGAACACGAACCGCGGCCGGCAGGTCGGCAATTTTCGCCTTGACTCCCCCTGCTCAGGGGTTAAGCTAGCGCCTGCTAAGGTTATTGACAGCGTGAGGGGGTCCATCCGTTCGGACTTGGTGCGTCTGTTGTGCCTGAGCGTGGAGGATTGAGAATGTTCGGCCAGAAACATCGGCTTTGGCAAAAGGCCGCGATTGTGCTTGCCGCGACGGCGGGGGTGGCCGCCCTCGGGAGTTCATCCGCATCCGCCCAGGCTGTCCCCTTCCCCGGTTCGCAGGTTCCGCTGTCGGCGCTCCTGCCCGGCGGGGCGGACGCGGGCGGCATCATCATCGGGGACAAGGTCTTCACCGATTTCAGCTACGTCGGCTCGCCGGACGCTTCAACCTCCACCAATCCCGCGCCCTCCGCAGGCGATATCTCCGTGGCCCCCAAGCCGGGGCTCGGACCCAATTCCGAAGGCCTGACCTTCAGCGCTTCGTGGAACTCGACCAACGGCCACAATCAAGATTCGATCATCAGCTACGCGGTTCACACGCTTTCGGGGCTTCCACTGATCCATTCCATGGGATTGGATTTCAACGGGGCCGCGATGGGTTCGAACGCCGGTGCCGGCGTCACTGAGTCGGTCTACCAGGCCACCTTCAATCCAAGCACCGGCCATTACGTGCAGGGCACGGCGCTGAACGGCTCTCCGATCTCGGTTTTCAACGACGGGACGGGCTCCCCGATCGACGTGAGCCAGACTTCTCTGACATTCAGTTCCAATCAGGCCGCCGTCTTCGTCCGCAAGGACATATCGGACTTTTCGCCCACGAACGGGACCGGCATATCGAGCATCTCGCAGGTCGATAACAGCTTCACGAAGGTACCCGAACCGGCCGCCCTCGGCTTGCTTGCCCTCGGCACACTGGGCGTCCTTGCCCGGCGGCGCAAAGCCTGATCTGAAATCCCAATCAAGTTTACCAGGGCCCGCCGTCTCCGGCGGGTCTTTTTTGCGCGCATCCCGGCATTTTCTTTCAGCGTCCCCCTGTTCATGTCCGACATAACCGAAAGGAACAAGAGAACTTAACAGGAATCTCATGCCGCGTGACATTCCGGTCGGGAACGGGTGCCTGCTGGTCACGTTCGACCATCAGTATCAAATTCGGGACATTTATTTCCCCCACGTCGGCCAGGAAAACCACGGCGGCGGTGGCCCGTGCCGCTTCGGCGTCTATAGCGACGTGCCCGGTAAGCCCCGCAGCGAGCTGTTCTGGACCAGTTCCCCCGGCTGGCAGATCCGCCAGCGGTATCTCCGCGACACCCTCACCACCAGCGTCGCCCTCGATCACCGAGACCTGCGCCTCGCCCTCTACTGCAACGACACCGTCGACTTCCACCGCAACATCTACGTTCGAAAAATCAAGCTCAAGAACCTGGCCCACCATGCCCGCACCGTGCGGCTCATGCACCACCAGGATTTCAACATGTTCGGGGCCAAGATCGGCGACACCGCCTACTACGACCCCGAGCTCCGCTCCATCGTCCACTATCGCGGCAAGCGATACCTGATGGTCACGTTCTTCGGCGAAGGCATGGCCGCCGGGGACGAAGTCCACCTCCCGCACATCGACGAATACGCCACCGGAACCAGCGGCTTCCGCGGCGCCGAGGGAACCTGGCGCGACGCTGAGGACGGACACCTTCAGGGCAATCCGATTGCTCAGGGCTCGGTCGACTCGACCATCTCGCGCCACGTGAACATCGATCCCGAAGGCGAGAACACCGTTTACATGGTCATGATCGCCGGCAAATCGCGCGAGGAGCTGCTCGAGCTTCACCACTGGCTGCTGAAGATGGGCCCGCAGGGCGTCATCGATCGCACGAGTGCCTACTGGCGGCTGTGGGTCGGGGGCACCAACATCAACTTCGGCAACCTGCCTTCAAAAGTCGTCGAGCTATTCAAACGCTCGCTGCTGGTTTTGCGCACGCAGATCGACAACGGCGGCGCGATCATGGCCGCCAACGATTCGGACATCATGCAGTTTTCCCGCGACACGTATTCCTACATGTGGCCGCGGGACGGCGCGCTGGTGGCCAACGCGCTGGACATGGCCGGGTTCTCCGACGTCGCCCGCTGGTTTTACAGCTTCTGCTCCAAGGTGCTGACCGACGAGGGCTACTTCTATCACAAGTACAACCCGGACGGCTCCCCCGCCTCGAGCTGGCACCCGTGGGTGCTTAAAGGCAACCGCGCGATGCCGATCCAGGAGGACGAAACCGCGCTGGTCGTCTGGGCCCTTTGGCGGCACTACTACCGCTATCGCGACATCGAGTTCATCCGCCCGCTCTGGGTGGATATCGTGCAGAAGGCCGCCGACTTCATGGCCCGATACCGCGACCAGCGCACCGGGCTGCCGCTGCCGAGCTATGACCTGTGGGAAGAACGCTGGGGCGTGCACGCGTTCACCGTGGCGACAGTTTATGCGGGGCTCAAAGCCGCTCACAACTTCGCCGTGTGCTTTGGCGATCGAGCGAAGGCCGCCGTCTACATCCGCGCCGCACAGGAAGTGAAGGCGGGCGCCGAAAAGTATCTGTTCAACCAGCGGCTCAACCGCTTCGTCCGCCGCCTCGTTCCCCGCGACATCCCCAAGCCCCCCGACAATGGCTCCTACGTCGAAACCGCCCCGCTGGGCGGCTACACGTCCGATGAGCTGTTCGAGGTGGACGAGACGATCGACGCATCGCTCTTCGGCATCTACAAGTTTCACCTGTTCGAAGCCGACGACCCGCGCGTTGTCTCGACGATGCGGGCCGTCGAGCAGAAGCTGTGGGTGAAAACCCGCGTCGGCGGCGTCGCCCGCTACGAGAACGATTACTACCACCGCATCAGCGAAGACACCGCCGCCGTCCCCGGCAATCCGTGGTTCATCTGCACCCTCTGGCTGGCCGACTACTTCATTACCATCGCGAAAAACACCGCCGAGCTGAAAAACGCCCTACCGATCTTCGAGTGGACCGCCTCCCACGCGCTGGAAAGCGGCGTGCTTGCCGAGCAGGTCAACCCCTACACCAACGAGCCGATCAGCGTCAGCCCGCTGACCTGGTCGCACGCTACTGTCGTCAGCACCGCTATCAAGTACCTCGAAAAGCTCGAAGTCCTGCAACTGTGCGGGCACTGCCAGCAGCCGGTCTACCGGCTGCGCCGCCGCGGCATGGTCGAAGTCCGCTCGCAGGCGCACTTTAATCGGCTCGATGCTGATTTCGAGCAGGACGACGCCCGCGAAACTTCCAGCCCGGTCGGGCATTTCGTTCGTGAGGAATCAGCAAATCAAGCCGCACTTCACGCGACGCTGGCGATCGACACCCGCGACTGCATTGGCTGCGAAGTCTGCGTGGCCCGCTGCAACAAGGGCGTGCTGCGCATGATCGACGGCAAAGCGCTCATCGACCTGCGCCAACTCAATCAATGCGACATGGACGGCGAATGCGTCGAAGTCTGCCCCACAAATGTCGTCACGCTGAACATCCAGACGATCGACCCGCCCGCGGAGTTGACGCCCGCCGAAGCGCGGAGCCTGGATGATGACCCGGACAAAAAACCCGAAGCCGCGTGACGGTTTGAGCGACCCGCATCCCGCCTCCCGCCCCCGGTACTCCGGGGGAGGGTTGGGGAGGGGGGTTCAGCCGAGAGACTTCATTCGCGCGAACCCCCTCCCAACCCTCCCCCGGAGTACCGGGGGCGGGAATCAAATTGCGCCGGCCCGAGATTCCTGCCGCGCCGCAACCATTCGCTTGTATCATATTCATCGCACCTCGTTCCCAGTCGGGAGCTGCATCGATGAGGCAGTGGCGTGGTCTGCTGATTGCAGTATGCATGTTTCTCAGCGGCGGCATTCTTGCCGGCGCGCAGAAGTCGTCACCCTCGCGATCACCGACCGATCATTGGTCCTTCCGACCGCTCATTGCGCCGCCTATTCCGTCAATCCCACCCGACCAGCAACATCGCATCCGAAATCCAATCGACGCGTTCGTCCTATCCAAGCTGCTGCAGAACGGCATGGCCTTCTCCCCCGAGGCCGACCGCCGCACGCTCATTCGGCGTGTCAGCTACGATCTGACGGGCCTCCCCCCCTCGCCCAATGAAGTTGCCGCCTTCCTGGCAGATCCCGACCCCAACGCCTACGAGAAGCTGGTCGACCGGCTCCTCGCCTCCCCCCGCTACGGCGAGCGGTGGGCCCGCCACTGGCTCGACGCGGTTCACTATGGCGACACGCACGGCTACGACAAGGACAAAGTCCGCCCCAATGCCTGGCCCTATCGCGATTACGTCATCCGTGCCTTCAACGAGGACAAGCCCTACAGCCGCTTCGTCAAAGAGCAGTTGGCCGGCGACTATTTCTATCCCGACACGACCGACGGCGTCGTCGCGCTCGGAATGATCGTCGCGGGCCCATTCGATTTCGTCGGCCAGGTTGAGGTCCGCGACGGCACGATCGACAAGACCATCACCCGCAACCTCGACCGCGACGACATGGTCACAACGACCATGAACACGTTCGTCAGCCTGACGGTCCAGTGCGCCCGCTGCCACAACCACAAGTTCGACCCCATCACGCAAGAGGATTATTACAGCCTGCAAGCGGTCTTCGCGGGCGTGGACCGGGCCGACCGCCCCTACGATCCCGACCCTGCGATTGCGAAGTCGCGCTTCAATCTGGAACGACATCTGACCGCACTTGGGGCCCGGAAGGCCGGGGTGCTGTCCCGCATTCCCGCAGCGGTGCGGCGCCAGATCGCACAACTGGACCAGAGGATCGCGCGGGTCGAATCACGAAAGCACGACCCCCAGGCGCCCGAGTTCGGATATCACAGCGCGTTGTCGGCCACACCCGACCGACACAAGTGGGTTCAGGTGGACCTTGGCTCGCAGGTCCACGTGCGCCAAGTCGTCTTCGTCGGCGCTCACGACGACTTCAACAACATTGGCGACGGCTTCGGCTTTCCCGTCCGCTTCAAGATCGAAGCGAGCGACGATCCTACCTTCGGCACCGGTGTGATCGTCCTGGCAGACCGCACCAGGACTGATTTCCCCAATCCAGGCGTGAGGCCGCAGCCGTTCGCTGGCTGTGCATCGCCCGTCCGCTACATTCGCGTTACCGCCACTCGGCTTGCACCGCGTCTGCACGATTACATGTTCGCGCTGGGCGAGCTGATGGTGATGACTGATACCGGCGAAAACGCCGCACTCGGCAAGCGCGTGACGGCCCTCGATTCCATTGAAGCGCCGGTGCGGTGGTCCACGAAGAACCTGGTCGACGGCCGCTATTTCGGTCAGATGGCCGATCCGCACGAAATTGAACAGCTTCAAACTGGACGACAGGCTCTGATTACATCAGCGTTGAGTCAGTCGGATCGCAACGAACTCACCGAAATCGATCAAGCCATCCGGTCTACCCAGGCCCGGGTGGGCGCGCTCCCCAAGCCCCAGCCGGTCTTCGCTGCGGCAAGCGAGTTCGCCCCGAGCGGCACGCTCACTCCCACGCACGGCAAAGGCAGACCGATTTATGTCTTGGCCCGCGGGAGCGAAAAGAGCCCCGGCAAGGAAGTCGGGCCCGGAACGGTCGGGTTTTTGCCCGGCCTGCAATCGCGCTTTGATCTGCCGTCGGATGCCCCGGAGGCAAGGCGCCGCGCGGCGCTGGCCGAGTGGATTGTCGATCGGCATAACCCGCTCACCTGGCGGTCGATCGTCAACCGTGTGTGGGAACGTCACTTTGGTCGCGGGATCGTGGATACGCCCAACGATTTTGGCTATATGGGCGCGACGCCGACGCACCCGGAGTTGCTCGACTGGCTGGCGACGCAGTTCCGCGACGGCGGCCAGTGGATCCGCACGCCGCAGTCGCTGAAGGAACTCCACCGGTTGATCGTCACCAGCACCACGTACCGGCAATCGTCCGCTGGGAACGCTCACAACGAGGCGATCGACGCCGGCAACCAGTATCTCTGGCGGCAGAACCGCCAGCGGCTCGACGCCGAAGCAGTGCGCGACACAGTGCTGATGGTGAGTGGCAAGCTCAGTTTGACGATAGGCGGGCCGGGCTTCATGACCTGCGGGTTCGAGGACGACCACTCGCCGCGATACAAGTACGCCGAGTTCGATCCCGACTCGCCAGCCAGCTTGCGACGATCCGTCTATCGGCTGACGGTTCGATCCGTCCCCGATCCGTTCATGGAATCACTCGATTGCGCCGATGCATCGCAACTGGTGCCGCGACGCAATGAGACGTTGACCGCACTCCAAGCCTTGGCGCTGCTGAACGACAAGTTCATGGTCCGCATGTCGGAACACTTTGCCGATCGTGCGCGGGCAATGGCGCCGAATGACTTGGCGGCACAGATCAATGCTGCCTATCAAGCGGCCCTCTGCCGCCCTGCAACTGTGGAAGAGATTCGCATCTTGCGCAATCTGGCCCAAAAAGATGGAATGGCAAACGTCTGCCGCGTGATCTTCAACTGTAACGAGTTCCTCTATGTCGACTGAACTGCCGCACAACCGGTCACAATCTCAGACCACGCGTCGGCAGTTCCTCTGACGCTATGGCGGCGGGCTCGGAGGCATCGCGCTGGCGGGACTTCTGAGCACGGAAGGCCTGCTCCAAACCGCCATCGCGTCAGCAGCATCGCCATCGCAATCGCATCGCTTCCCGCAGTTCCCCCCGCGCGCCAAACGCGTCATCCAGCTCTACATGTCCGGCGCCGCCAGCCAGTGCGACACATTCGACTACAAGCCGCTGCTCATCAAGCAGAACGGCCAGAAGTGGGACCCCGGCGAGCACGTCGACCTCTTCCAATCCACGCCCGGCGCAACGATGGCCTCGCCATGGAAGTGGCGCCCGTATGGCCAATCCGGCAAGATGATCAACGACTGCGTCGCCCCGCTGGGCGAGTACGTGGACGACATCGCGTTCATCCACAACATGGTTTCCAAATCGAACGTCCATGGCCCCGCCACGTTCATGCAGGCGACCGGTTTTATCCTGCCAGGGTATCCCAGCGCAGGCGCCTGGGTCAGCTACGCCCTCGGCAGCCTGAGCGAGAACCTGCCGACGTTCGTCGTTCTCCCCGACCCACGGGGCTTCGCCCCCAACGGTCCGAAGAACTGGGGTGCGGGCTTTCTCCCCGCCGAGCACCAGGGCACGATGATCCGCCCCGAAGCCTCCGATCCGATCGTCGATCTCTTCCCGCCCAAGGGCTCGTTTGTCACCCGCCAGGCCGATCGCGACGTGCTGGGCGCACTCGGACAACTCAACCGTCAACACGAGCAATCGCGCGAAGGCGACTCGCGCCTCGACGCCCGCATCCGCTCGTACGAGCTCGCCGCGCGCATGCAGCTTTCCGCGCCCGAAGTGCTCGATCTGTCGGGAGAGCCCAAACATATCCTCGATCTGTACGGGCTCAACACGCCCGACACAAATTACAACGGCCCGATGAACCCCGGCGCCGAGGCCCGGCACTTCGGCCGCAACTGCCTGATCGCCCGACGGCTGCTCGAACGCGGCGTGCGATTTGTGCAGGTCTGGTCGGGCGCGGACAACGGCTTCCCCCGCCGCAACTGGGACAGCCACGAGGACCTCGCCCGCGACCACTGGCCGCTGGGCCTGGGAATGGCCACCGGCGCGGCCGCGTTGATCAAAGACCTCAAGCAACGCGGCATGCTCGACGACACGATCGTGCTCTGGACCACGGAGTTCGGCCGCATGCCCTGCAGCCAGGGGAGCAAGGGCCGCGACCACAACCCGTTCTGCTTCACCAACTGGCTCGCCGGCGGCGGCATCAAAGGCGGCGTCTCCCACGGCCCCAGCGACGGGTGGTCCTACAAACCCGCCGACCCCAAAAGCCCCACCTATTGCTACGACGTCCATGCCACCCTGCTTTACCTGCTCGGCATCGACCACACCAAGCTCACGTTCAGGCACAATGGGATTGATCGAAGGTTGACCGACGTGTACGGGCGGGTGATTCGGGAGATTGTGGCATGAAACCGAGTCAATTGACTGGGGCGATCATGCGCCGGTTGGGCTTCCCGGTGGCACGGGCGTCTCGCCCGTGCTGGATGCACTGAAGCCGAAGATCCCCGACTATCGCGCGGTTAATTCCTCATCACGTCGCCAGCACGGGCGGGACGCCCGTGCCACCAGGAATCACCACGACACATGATCCTGTAGGGTGTCACTTACGATAGTACGTCGGCGACCCGATCCGCATGAAGTAAAGCGGGGCTTCGCATCCTTCAGCGTCCCGCTGCTGGATAACCGCAACAAGAGCGGCCGCGAACAGTGCGATACGCATCCATACGCTCTTGTCTCTCATCGAGCCTCTGAGCCATGTCAAGTCGTGTATTTGGCAGCAGGCAGAATGATCCTGCAAAAAGTCGTAATCACCTGTTCGAGCACATCGTCCGCGACGTGGGCTTTGATCTCCGCGCGACGCCCGCGCCAGTCGACGCATTTGACCTGGTCCGCGATCGCCGCGCTGTCGGCGGCAACATGGACCATGAAGGGCCACGGCTTGTCAACCTTTGAGGTCATTGGGCAGACGATGGCCAGGCCGGTCTTCAGATTGTACTCGCGATGGGACAGAACCATGGCGGGACGTCGGCCCGCTTGCTCGTGACCCACCTGTGGATCGAAGTCCAGCCAAACCACGTCCCCGCGTGAAGGGCAGGAAACCCGCGGCATCACCACACCTCCCGCCCGACCGGCCCGCCCCAGTCCGCCAACTCGGGCCGATTTGCCGGATCGAGCTGCGCCAGAAGCTCCTTGAGCGAGGGCACCTTCACCGGCTGCAGAATGACCTTCCCCCGGCTGTAGGATACCTCCAACTCCGCACCTTCCTGGATCCTGGACCGGGCGACGATCCCCTTGG
>Ga0134125_10007472_pt1 | contig 12334 bp, 15 predicted proteins | sample KB31751_FD_96464 | JGI IMG/M metagenome (GOLD analysis project Ga0134125, IMG submission 96464) | Terrestrial soil microbial communities with excess Nitrogen fertilizer from Kellogg Biological Station, Michigan, USA - KB3-175-1 | ecosystem: Environmental > Terrestrial > Soil > Unclassified ... | reverse complement strand
TCTGTCGCATACCGCGCTCTCCGGCTCGAAAGCGATGGGGCCCACCCCCCTTGTTGGACGACAGATCAGCCGTGATCACGCCAGGATCGTCGCCGAAACCGGAGGGGCCATTGGCATTTGGCACTTCTTCCCCAGCCTTGAAAAATACGTCGACGGACTGAAGGAGATGGTCGATGTCGTCGGCGTTGATCACGTCTGCATAGGAACAGACCAGCAGGTAAGCCCGGGCGCCGTTCAGGACTACTCCAAATGGGTCCAGCTGATCGGAGCGATGCTACGGGGTGGATTCAGCCCGCAGGACGCAGGGAAGATAGCGGGCGGCAATTACATGCGCATCTTCCGAACGGCGGTGGGATAGGCTGCACGCGCGTTTTAGCCGGGTTGGGGAAGGCGAATTATTGCCCCCAGGAGCCATGGCCGAGCCGTGGCCGAAATTTGTCACGATTCCGCCTTGCGAGTTTCCTGAAACATTAAAGGTTCATTAACCATGGCTGGTCGATTCTTAACCATTCACTAAAGATGGCGAGTCGACAGTCATGGACGCAATTGCGGAGCCCGTAACCCAGCCGGTTCGCCTGCGAGGCCGCTCCTATCTGGCATTTGTTTTCACGCCGGTCGTGCCGATCGTCGGGTGGCTGGCGGACCTCGACGCGACGGTTGCCCGCTCGCCCGGCTTCTTCATTGGCAAGCCCGTGGTGCTCGACCTCTCGGCGGTGGAGCTCAGCCGGTCGGCGATCGCGCATCTCATCGTCAGCCTGGAAAAGAAGAACATCCGCATTCTCGGCATCGAGGGCGTCGATCAGTCGCTCTTGTCGCCGACCATGCCGCCGGTCTTGAGCGGCGGCCGCGTCTGCGAGATCGCCCAGGCGGCGCCCGAGCGGCCGGAAGTGGAAGTCAGGCCGCAGGTGGCCTCGCTCCTGCTCGACAGCCCGGTCCGCTCGGGTCAGTCGGTCGTGTTTCCGGATGGCGATATCACCGTGCTCGGCTCGGTCGGCTCGGGCGCCGAGCTCGTCGCCGGCGGCTCCATCCACGTTTACGGGGCGCTGCGCGGCCGCGCCATGGCCGGCGTCAACGGCAATCCGCACGCGCGCATCTTTTGCCAGAGGATCGAGGCCGAGCTGCTCGCGATCGACGGCTATTACCAGACCGCGGAAGAATTGGACCAGACTTTGCGCAATCGGCCCGCGCAGGCCTGGCTTGACGGCGGGGTCATGCGGATCACGCCGCTTACTTGAAGACAGAAGGTAGAAGGAGGTTGGCAATGGCCAAAGTGCTTGTGGTGACGTCGGGTAAGGGCGGCGTCGGAAAGACCACGTCCACCGCGGCGATCGGCGCCGCGCTCGCGCAGTGCGGGCAGAAGGTCGTCGTGGTGGATTTCGACGTCGGCCTTCGCAACCTCGACCTCGTGCTGGGGGCCGAGCGGCGGGTGGTGTTCGATCTCATCAACGTGGTGCAGGGCGTGGCAAAGCTCAGCCAGGCGCTGATCCGCGACAAGCGGCTGGAGAATCTCTGGCTGCTGCCGGCGTCGCAAACCCGGGACAAGGACGCCCTCACGGAAGAGGGGGTCGGCCGAGTCATCGGCGAGCTCCGGGAAAGCTTCGACTGGGTGATCTGCGACAGCCCGGCCGGCATCGAACGCGGCGCGACCCTTGCCATGCGCTACGCCGACGAGGCCGTCATCGTCACCAATCCCGAGGTCTCCTCGGTCCGGGACTCCGACCGCATCATCGGCATGCTCGATTCCAAAACCGTGAAGGCCGAGAAGGGCGAGCGGGTGACGAAGCATATCCTGATCACCCGCTTCGACGCGGCCCGCGCCGCGCGCGGCGAAATGCTTGCCATCGACGATGTGCTTGAAATCCTGGCGACCCCGCTGCTCGGGATCATCCCCGAGAGCCAGGATGTCTTGCGCGCCTCCAACGTCGGCTGCCCGGTCGTCATCAACGGCCCGTCCACCACAGCGGCGCGCGCCTATCTCGAGGCGACGAAGCGGCTTCTCGGCGAGACGATCACCATGAAGGTGCCAGCCGAGCGCAAGGGCCTGATGAAGCTTCTGCTACGACGGAGGGCGGCATGACCATGGGTTTCCTGCGGTTGTTTTCCAGCCGTAACTCGACGACCGCGGCCGCGACCCCGACCGCATCGGTGGCGCGTGAGCGGCTGCAGATCCTGCTCGCGCATGAGCGCGGCCTGCTCGGTCAGCCCGATCTCCTGGTGCGCCTGCGCGAAGAAATTCTCGCGGTGGTCTCGCGGCATGTTACGCTCGATCCGGACAAGGTCGTGGTCCGGATGGACAGGGGAAAAAATGTTTCGACGCTGGAAGTGGACATCGAACTGCCGAACGAGCCGTTGCGCGCGGCGAGTTGAGCTCACGCGCAAAGCAGCCGGTCTCGCGGTGGCAGCCTGATCGATGGAATCCACCTATTGCGTCGAGGGAAATCGCGTCCTCGTCAGTCCCGATGCCGCCGGCCCCTGGGATGCGCGCATGCAGCACGGTTCGGCGCCGGCTTCGCTTGCGGTCTGGGCGGCCGAGCGCATTCCGACCCCGGTTGAGATGCGTGTTGCGCGCGTGACCATCGACCTGATGCGCCCGGTGCCGCTGTCGCCATTGGCGCTGCAGATGCAGGTGTTGCGCGAGGGCCGCAAGATCCAGCTCTGCGCGGTCAGGCTTCTGGCCGAGGATACCCTTGTGGTGTCCGCCACCGTACTCAAGATCAAAGCGCAAGCGCAGCCGCTGCCGACCGATCTCGGCGGGGGGACGGTCGAGCTTCCGGGCCCGGCCGACTCGCGCGAGGATCCCGCCAAGTTCTCCAACAGCCCGTTCGTCACCGGCATGTCGCTGCGCGCCGCCCGCGGCCGCTTCGGTATGCCCGGCAAAGCCGCGATCTGGTATCGCGTCGACCGGCCGCTGGTTGAAGGCTTTTCCGTCTCGCAGGCCGTGCGTGCGGTGGTCGCCGCCGATTTCGCCAACGGCACCTCGGCTGCGCTCGATTTTCGCGAATGGACGTTTCTGAACGCTGACCTCACCGTCAGCATGGCGCGTGAGCCAAGCGGCGAATGGATCCTGCTCGACGGCGAATCCTGGATCGGCCCCGACGGCGCGGGTCTTGCCATGGCACGGCTCGCCGACGAGCAGGGCTATTTCGGCCGCGCGGTGCAGAGTCTCGTGATCGAGAGGCGGTAGGACATCACATGCGCTCGGTCGACGAACTCGTGGCGCGAACGGCGGCGGAATATCGCGCGGCGGATCCTCGCGCCTGAATTGCGAGGCTGGCGTTTCTTAACCTTAACGTGGCGTTAACCGGCGCGCCCCAACATCGCTCCCGGAGCACCGGCCCCTTTCGTGGGCCGGCTCGGAAAAAGACCAGGGACGCGCAATGGGACCGGATACGCTTGTTGCCAAGACGCTTCTTGTAAAGACGCCCGCCACGCTCGATGAGCTCAGAATGCGCGTGTTCCACGCGCTGCAGCACCACCCGCTGTGCCGCAATGTGCGCTTCGATGTGCTGAGGACACCCCGCACCCGGAAGGGCAGCAACTGGACGGTGAGCCTGCATTCGGTCGAGCCGCGCGCGCTGTTCGAGGCCTCCGATATCGTCGCCGATATCCAGGACGCTTATGAGCTTGCCGTCGCGGCGTGATTTCTCGAAGGCGTTCAGGCACTTCGGCGGGCGCTGGTTCCGCCCCATGCCGCAACCATGGCCGGTTTGCGCCTTATTAAACGCTCACTTTTTCGTCATATGACGACGGATAGCCGACCGGACGGAGACTTGTTTGACGAAGGCCATCACACTCCTTGCCCTGACCTGCGTATTAGTTATCGGGGCGGCAGCGACCAGCATCCTGGCCCGCGACAGCATTCCGGCGGCCGGTGTTGCGGCAGCGGTACCCGACTTCAAGGCGGTGGTTCCCAATCGCAAAGCCAAGCAGGACAAGTTGATGGTCCTCGCTTCGCTGCCGCAGACGGCGGTGGCACATTCGCAAGAAGACACCATCCAAGAGGCACGTACCCAAGATGCACCCACTCAAGGGATAACGAGCCAACAGACCGCGGCCCGAGAGAACGCGGGTCAGGAGACCGCAAGCAAAAACGAACCGCTGCGGCAGGCCTATGCGTCGACCAACGATGCAGAGATCGAAGCGGCCAAGGCGGCCGCCATGCTGCGCGCCGTGGTACCGGCCGCGGCGCCTGCGGCTCAGGCTGCAGCGCCTGCGGCAACGGCCGCAACGGCTGCGGCACCAGACGCAACGGTCGCGGCACCGGCCGAGCGGCCGGCACCGGCCAAGCCGAAGGTCGCGAGCCATCACCCGCAGCCGGAGAAATACGCCCTTCTATCCGACGCCCAGATCGCCGGGATCAAGCGGCGGCTCCGATTGTCGCCCCAGCAGGAATATTATTGGCCCGCCGTCGACCGGGCGCTGCACGCGATTGCCCGCAAAATCGAGGCGGCGCGGCAGGTCAATCCGCATGCGAATGCGGGCTCGCTCGATCCGGACTCGCCTGAAGTGCAGGAACTGAAATCGGCGGCGATGCCGCTCCTGTTCGAACTGCGCGAAGATCAGAAGGACGAAGTGCGCAAGCTCGCCCGCGTCATCGGCCTGGAAAAAGTCGCCGCCGCAATCTGATATTGCAGTATCCCGCGTGAGCGACTCGTCCGCCGTAGCTCAAAGAGCGAAGGCGGAAAGCGATACGCGGGATCGTCGTCGACGAGCAGGATGGAGATTTCCTTCAAGGGGAGCTCACTGCTCGATTGAATCATCGTCTGAATCATCGTCGCTGTCCCGCCTGCCGTTTCCCGCAGGTCCTGCTCAGCCTAGTCCGGGTGGTGCGCTTTGCTACTCGACGATCATGGGATCGTGATCGAAGGGCAGGGCGGTACCCATTGCCGGAACATCGGGAACGCTCGAACGTTGCCCGCCAACAAAATGAGGAGGCGGACCATGCGTGCGTCGACAGCTTTCTTGGCGGGAATCGGAACGGTGGGCGTGGCCATTGCGGGTGGCCTGGGCGGCGGGCTGTGGATCGCTAATATGATGAATCCGCACGCGTCGAAGTACGGACTGGAAGCAGCCACCTTCGACCGGCAGGCGTTGCCGGCCTCCGCCGCGCTGCCTTATGTCGGCGCGACCTTGGCTTTCATGGCGCCCGGCGTCGACGGCCGCGCGCCCGCACGGGATCAACGGGCCGATAGCGGCAACGCTGCGCCGCGCCCGGCGGAGGCAAAGGCGTCAACCGATCAGCCGGCGAGATCCGCCGATGCCGGGGCTGTCAAACAGCCGTCGCAGGATGCGCGGACGCCGGCGACGGCCGCAGCCAAGCCGGCTTCTCCACCCGAAGACGCCTATGCCAAGGCGGGCGACAGCGATCTGAAGCATCAGGCCGACCGGCGCCACGCCGAGCGCGCACAGCGTTGGGCCAACCGCCACCGGCGCGATCAGCCGAACCAGCAAAGTCAGCAGGACCAGGACAATTCCGATCAGCAGGCGAGCACCGACAGCGAAGGCAATTCGCGCAACAATAGCGGCGGCAAGTATAGCCAACGGCATTCCTATCGCGGCTATCGCGAGAGCCGGCCCCGCTATCGCGACGCCGAGCGCTGGTACCCGGACGACCGCGAGCAGCGCTACTACGCCGAAGATCCGCCGCCGGTCGATTTGCCTCAAGTGAGACTGCTCGGGCCGGACGACTGAAAAGGGGGACCTGGATTAACGTGTAACGAGGTCTCGGCCAGGTCCACCGTGTGCGGTCGCTAGCCAAACGATCTCAAAATTTGAGTCAGCATCGACGCCGTCGCTCGGCTGTATCGAGCGTCGTTGATTTGCTCATCCACGAAATGAAGCACGAGGAGAGCAACAAGTATGGTCATTGCAACTCTCACGCGCAGGAGCGTGCGCGCCAGAAGTTAAGCCGAGGTTAGCCCCATCACTGGTGCCCGGGGTGGAGTGGTAATTCATCACCGCAAATCAAAAGAAAAAAGCCTCTGAAGCTGGCCACGACGATAAGCCTTGCAGAAGCACGCTCTATCAGCGTGTCCCGTTAAATCTGCAGTTCCCCGAAACCGCACGGCGTGAATCACGTTGGGCCGTCGCTGGGGCGCTGGCAGCAAGGGAAACGACAGCATGGCTGACCACAATTTTGACGCAGCCGGTATGGCGAGAGAGCAACAAGGCCGTATGGCTGCCTCGGCAGTCATCGGGCTCAACGCGCTCAAGCCGATGATGCAGTTTCAGGTTTCGCTGTTGAGGCTCTGGGCCGACAACATGGAGTCGTTGGCGCATAATTATGAAAAAGGGCTGGACTCATTTAGCTCGGCCGTCGAGCACCGGTGGCAGGAGAAACGCGCAGCTTAATCGGTTTGCGTGCTGCTCCGAGTGGTGAGCTCGTCGGCTCTCGCCCGAAGAGCTCGCGCTTTGGGCACGTGCGGAAAGGGCCGCGGAACACGCGGCCCTTTCGTAATGAGTGTCCGTGATGAGTGTCGCCGGTTATCAATATTTGGCGTTATCAATACTTGGCGACGAGTGGGGCACCTCATCCGAAGCGATAGTTGATACCCGCCTTCAACGTCGACCCACTCGGACGAACTGACAAAGGTAGGTCCGACCACGGTGCCGACAGTCGTGACGGTGGTCGATCGAAAGTCGATATGGTCGTATTGCAGCTTTGCGGACCAGTTCGGTGCAAAGCCTCACTCAACACCGCCGCCGATGACCCAGCCGCTACGATCGGCGCTGGAGGAAGTCGTTTCGAACCGCGCGCCTCCAACGGGATTTTGGCCATTTGATCTGCCATGTCCCCACGCGCCACCGCCTTTTACGTAAAACAGCAAGTTTGTCCGCAACGTAGCCTAGAGCTGAGCGGCGGCGGCAATCGACTGCGCGTCCATGATGAAACTGAAGATCGCCGCGAAGCGCGTGAAGGCGTCGTTGGCTCTTTCGGGTGGTGATGCCTGACCGTCAATCAAGCCGATTTTGAGTCTGCGCGCCGATGACGCGATTGCAGCCGAAGGCGGCCGTCTGCATCATCGCGAATGCAGCAGCGGCAATTGCCGGATCACGCGGTCGGGATTGTGATCCGCGGCGCGGACAGGAAGATCACGCGACGGCCTAGGGAGGCGGAAGATGAATGGAAATCGGTACTACGGAGTTCGAGTCGAGGGTGCGAAATACGGCGTGAGTTTTGGTAGCGCGCTTGCGATTGCTATATCGTACACGGCCAACCATTCGATCCTTTGGGCCATCATCGATGGCATTTTGGGCTGGCTGTACGTCATCTATTTCGCTTTGTTTCGGTCGTAGACAACGAGACTCGCATCGCTCGCGGCCGCGGCGATCCTCGTAACGCCGTCATGGTGCAGCAGGCCTATCTCGGCCAGTGCTCAAGAGATCGTGATGCGTGATGCGGAGGAAGAATCCATTCTTTCGCAGCAGCGCGTCGAGGCTGTCGCGCTTTTCGCTTTCGTGGTCACAGATTTGCCAACTGCTCTACTCAGGTTGGCGGAGCTTGCACGAAATGTTCGCGAGGCCGACATGGTTGCCACGAAGACCGCCCGCTTTCTCCTGAAATACGCATCGAGCGATCCCCTGAAGGTTGCCGACATCGTGCGCCGCCGCGCAATCGAGCAATTCAAAGCGGCGCCGACGGGTCTCGCAATCACGCGCTTCAATGGCGTGCATTATGAGGTCGACATGTCGATGCATCGCATAATGAAGAAGTATTTTTTCCGCACCCACGAAATGTTCCTGGAGCGTGTCTTCAATCGCCGCCTCGCTGACGGCAAGATCTTCATCGATATCGGCGCCAACTGCGGCTACTGGTCGGCTCACGCGTTGTCGCTCGTGGGACAAAGCGGCGAGGTCCACGCCTTCGAGCCGGTTCCGCACTATTTTGCCTTGGTCAGACGGCTTGCCGAGCTCAATCCCGGTTACCGGGTCATTGCCAACCAGATCGCCTGCGGCGCGCGGCGCGCTACTTCCACGATGGCAATCGTCGCGCCCCGCGCGGAGAATTTCAACAATTACAACACCGGCATCGGATCGAGTTCACTGGCTCCCGGCTTCCTTGATCATGCGCGCGAGCTCACGGAAGATATCACCGTTGAGGTCATTACCTTCGATGACTACGTGCGCGAGCGGCATATCGATCTCGACCGCATCGGCTTGATCAAGATCGACGTCGAAGGTTTCGAGAGTGCAGTATTCGACGGCATGCAGGGCGTGCTGACAAAAAGCGGCCGCAAGGTGCCGATCCTGTGCGAGATTCTCACCGATCTGGACCGCCCTGTTCCGCTCGACGGCAAACGGATCATCGAGCGCCTCGAACATTGCGGCTACCGCTGCTTTGATGCCACAAGCCTGCGACCGATCAATCGTGCGGCCCTTGGCTTCGAAGAAAATATTCTATGCCTCTGAAGTGCCGTGGAGTCCAAGTGCCGCTCTCATGGGAGCGGCGCCAGTACCTTCGCGGTTCGAGCAGAATTCGCCATCAAAATGACTATGGCGACCGGAGCGGATCGTCCAAGATCTGCAAGCCGGGCGGAACAAAGAGCGTGCCCGCGGCATTGAAGGCTCCATCTGCTAGGTGTGGGATGGCGCGCAATGCAAGATGAGTTGCTTACCATGATGCTGGTCGTACTCTTCGCAGCCGTGATGGTGGTGGCCGGCCAGATGTTTATCGATCAACGCAAGCGAACCGAGGTGGTAATGTTCTTGGATAGCTTGGCCGCATCTCCGGCGCTTGCCTCGCCGAGGAGATAGTCGACTTATTCATTGATCAACCGGCGTGGGGCTGCCACTCGCGCGCGCCGATCGTTATCGGAGGCGCGGATGCTGCGTCGGCAACCCGCCGCCGACGCCGGACCAATACGAAAAACAGGATGAAAAAAGAGCCGCTTTGGCGAGCGGCTCTCTTCTCGGCGCGATCAGTCCGCGCTGTTGCCTTCGGAACCAGCCCAACGCTGCATCAAGAGCTGTCGCATGTGCTGCGCCTGCTTGGCGCCCCCCATCGGATTGGGGCGAAGGGAGAGAAGCAGCGGTCCGAATGCTCGCTTCTGCGAGGGGTTCAGACTGTCGTATAAAGGCTTCGCCGCCTCCGCCACCTTCTTCATCTGCGCGGCGCCTTGAGAGGCATCATCCGAGAGCTTGTCAAGGAGCTGGACCGGATCGTCCTTGGCGATCGCTTGACGGGTCGACCCCATCATCTGCTTACGTTGCTGGAAGCTGTCATGCAGGGCGGCTTCGAACGGCGCCCAGTCCTTCTCCTGATCGGGCGTTAGCTTCAGTGCAGCCTTCATTCCCTGGATATGGGCGTCTCGAAGGATCGCTTTGACTCCCGCCATGTCGCTCGCACCGGCGGCCGGCGAGCCGGTCGCCGTATCCTGCGTCGTGGGCGCGGCAACGGCAGCGCCGGCACCCAAACTGGCTGCGAGCGAGGCCGCCGCGATCGTCGTGATGATCCTTTTCATTGAGGATTTTCCCTTTGCGTAAGCGACCCCGCAAAGCAAACGGATCCATCGGAGGACCGTTTCATTATCTTTTCGCAAGCTGCCGCGTCCTCAATCCTTTGTTGGTGGTATGATATCTCGCCGGATGGTCAGCGTGCCGCAGCGATGAGCGAGCGCGCTTAAGCGCGACGGCCGATCCGCTATTGGGACAGCTTCTTGATCATTTTGACGGCGTGGTCCGGGCCGCGCCATCCCAGGAACTCCAACGCCTTGCTTCCAAGTGCATTCGTGGCGCGGAAGAACTGCTCAAGCTCTTCGACTGCTCGGGGCGGGAAGTGGCGAACGTCCGCGAGGTCCGCTTCGAGCGGTGAGCGGTCGGGCACCGCGAAAAAGCGGTCGTTTCTTTCTTCTTTGCTCTTTGTTTTCTGGACGAGTTCGAGAACGCCGATGGGCCTGCAACGAAGCACCACGCCCGGATAGGTTTGCGAGTCGTGGATGATGAGGACGTCCAGCGGATCGCCATCCTCAGCCTGGGTCGAGGGGATGAACCCCCAATCGTAGGGGTATGTCAGGCCCGTCATCAACGGCTTGGCCAGAGTGAACACCTTCAGTTCAGCGTCGAAGTCTAGCTTGCAGGTGCTCCCACGAGGTGTCTCAACCACCGCGTAGATGTGCTCTTTGTCTGCCCAAGTCGGAAGCTTCATCAAGTTCGTCATTGCGCCGAATCCTCTAGCCGCCCGCTAGCGTCTTCTTCGAACCCGCTCCTGTTGGCGACCGCGCGCCGCTGGCTTTTTCGCTGCCTTCGCCATGCATCCGTCCTCCTCACGTCGAGGAACAATTCTCGATCCCGGCGGCAGGTTCCTGCGCTGTCGGAGGACCTAAGTGCCTAAGTTACCCGCATGTTTATGATCCGATCGTATCCGTCCCCTGCGTGAAATCCGGGCCGACTTTGCTTGTGATCGATCACACGGTAAAGTCCAGGGCCACGCCGGACCAGGCGAGTTCCGATCTGTTCACCGCGACATTGTGATTCAACATCGCAGCCGGAAAGCCAAGATGCCGGTGCTGCGTCACGACTGCGAGCTTCTCATTGATCAATTTCTTCAACGATGAACCTTCCGATACCCGTCTCAAGGTGACGGGGCTCTACGGCCTCCTGATCACCGCCAATGTGGTCTCATGGCTGTGGGCTTGGATCGCGTTCCGTTCATATCCGGTCCTGCTCGGCGCCGCATTGCTCGCCTATACGTTCGGCGTTCGTCACGCCGTGGACGCCGACCACATCGCGGCCATCGACAACGTGACGCGAAAACTGATGCAGACAGGAAAGCGGCCGATATCGGTCGGCTTTTTCTTTTCGCTCGGGCACTCCACCGTCGTGATCGTCACATCGGTTGCGCTGGCACTCGCGGTCGTCTTGCTGCAGGCGAGGTTCGCCCATCTCAAGGAGATCGGCGGAGCGATCGGCACCGGCGTATCCGCGCTGTTTCTCATCACGATTGCCGCGGCCAACACCTTCATCCTGGTCGGGGTTTGGCGGATCTTCAACGCGGTGAGACGCGGCGAGCGCGTGATTGAAGACGAGTTGAACCTTCTATTGTCTCAGCGCGGCTTTCTGGGCCGGCTGCTGCGCTCGCTATTTTCGCTGATCTCGCGAAGCTGGCACATGTATCCGCTCGGCATCCTGTTCGGATTGGGTTTTGATACGGCCACCGAGATCGGACTGCTCGGCATTTCGGCCGCGCAGGGGGCTCGGGGATTGCCGCTTTCATCCCTGCTGGTTTTCCCGGCGCTGTTCACGGCGGGCATGTCGTTGGTGGACACGACCGACGGCGTCCTGATGGTCGGCGCGTATGGCTGGGCCTTCACGAAGCCGATCCGCAAGCTGTACTACAATCTGACGATCACCTTGATATCGGTGATCATCGCGCTCGCGATCGGAGGAGTAGAGGTCCTCGGTCTCATCAAGGACAAGCTGGACCTGGAAGGCGGCATCTGGACGCTCGTCGGCATCGCCAACGAGAATTCCGGCGTGCTCGGCTATATCATTGTCGCGATTTTCATCACCTGCTGGCTTCTCTCGGCAGTGTTCTATCGAATCAAGCGGTTGGATGAGGTCACCATCAGCCTCAATTCGTAGCGGCTTGTGAAGGCTGCGCTGGCGCGCAGCCCCCGGCGAGCCAGGCCCGAGCGAGCGGAAGTTCCTATCGGGAAACGGCCGGCTAAATGCCCTGCGGTCACTGCGGGGCCTTGCGGCCTCATATGAAAGGCGGCAAGGTGAACGGCCGTAACATCGGGATCGAAAGTAAAAGTCTGTGCTTACGCAAATGCAAGAACGTCTGGATCGCTGCGAGACGTTCGAAAGCGCAATTTGGCGAATTTTGGATGACGCGATAGCTCTCCAAGGCGCTGAATACGGCAACGTCCAGCTTCTGGTCGAACCTGAATTGACGCTCGTCGCGAACCGGAATTTGCCGCTGGGCTTTCTTGTTCACTTTCAGCGCCTCAAGGACGGAGGAACGGCGTGTGCGCGCGCGCTGCGATTCGGCCATCCGGTCGTCATCTCCGATGTCAATGAGGATCCTGAGTTTGCCCCGTTTCGCGCGCAAGCTGCGCAAGCCGGCTTTCGCGCAGTTCAAAGTACGCCGCTAACGACGCCTGCCGGCAAGCGCCTCGGTATTGTGTCAACTCATTTCGCAAACGAACATCGACCGACAAAGATCGAGATGGCGACTCTGGAGGCTTATGGCCAAATAGCCTCTCAACATGCATTCGATTTGCTGAGCGGCACGCCGCTGGCGGTCATGGCGGAGAAGATGAACACGGATATGTATCGAGCGACCGGCTACAATCCGTCGTTTGCCGCGGGATGAGATCCGCGGGACGCTCGGAGT
>Ga0134125_10007471_pt1 | contig 12334 bp, 15 predicted proteins | sample KB31751_FD_96464 | JGI IMG/M metagenome (GOLD analysis project Ga0134125, IMG submission 96464) | Terrestrial soil microbial communities with excess Nitrogen fertilizer from Kellogg Biological Station, Michigan, USA - KB3-175-1 | ecosystem: Environmental > Terrestrial > Soil > Unclassified ... | reverse complement strand
GACGTTTGCCGCACTCGGTACCACTTCGATCAGGTATGCCAGGTATTCCCGCCCTCCCGTCGCTTCCAGCGTTCCCGATCTCTCGAGCTCCGCAATGATCGTCAACGGATCAACTGCGATGTCTCTCGCGTGGAGAGCTTTCATCGCGTCGAACATTCGCTTGTGGGCAGCGTTGAAAAACGCCTCCCTGTCCAGCGCCTTGGAGACCTTGGGGATCACGTCCGGATCGCAGAGCATGGCCGACAAGACAGCCTGTTCGGCTACTTCCGAGTAGGGGAGTGCTGAGTCGGGTCGAGCTGCTACGGGGTGTGAGGCTGGGATGTGGGCGATTACGCTCGTCATGCTGCCGCCCCAGTCGCGTCCTGAAGCAGTTTCGCAACCCGTTCCTCATACCGGGCCGACTCGCCCTGTTTCATGCCTCGTAGCGTCATCCAGGGCGCCACGATGCGGAGCTCTCGCTTGACTCTCTCCGGGTCTTTGATCTTGTGCTCGGCTGCCAGCTCATCGATCCGTGCGTCGTGCTGCTCGATCGGGAGCACCTGCGAGAAACCGTGATCGACGTAGAAGCGGATCAGACGGGCGGCGTACGCTGTGGGACTCTGCGCCTTTGCGTCACGATTCGCGCCGCCGAACGTCGAACAGAATTTCGGGAGGGAGAGATACGCGGCCTCTGTCGCCCGGAGATATTTGCCGAGCTCGGCCGCGACCCGCTCGATACCGAACTTATCCACGATCGGCGAGAGTAGCTTCGCCGCGCCAGTTGGCGCTTTCGAATCCGGATACACCTCCGTCCAGACGCGGTTGATCTCGCCCATCCAGGGCTTCGCCTTCGACTCGCGTTTCGGCTTCTCTGGCGGTGGCTCTTTCGGTTCGACCACAAGCGACGGCGCTCCGCCGCTCGCCTCTGCGTTAGCAGAGTTTCGGGGAGATGGGGAGGAAGTAGTTAATAGGGGTGTGGGGGAAGAAGAAGAAGGAGGGGAAGAGGGGATTGGAACGCTCGGTAACGTTCCGGAACGTTCTGTAGCGTTCTCGGACGTTCCTGCGCGTTCCTTCTCTTTCTTTTCGAGGAAACGCTGCTTCCGGATGCGTTGCTTTTCGAGACGCGCATCGGTTGCAGCCTTGATTTGTGCAAGTTCGGCTTCGGCGCGCGCTGCTCTACTCTCGGCCTGAACGACGCGCTCCCACAGTGCATCAGACTTCATCCCGCTCTTTCCTCCACACCCAGGAACAGACCAAAGCGAGAGTCGGCTTCTACTTCCTGAATCACGTCCTTGAACTCTCGGGAGAGGTCGAGGACTCTCGTACCGGAAAGGCTCCTGTCAATCGCTCGGTAGTAGCCATATCGCATGTGTGCCACTGTTACCACCTGACCGCTGAACGCGACATGACAATGGTCAACGGACCTGAGGATTGCACAGACTTCGGCGTTTCGATGATGAGCTCGCTTGGCCAGCGTCCGTGTTCCGATCGCGAAGGCCCACTCGAGTTCGTGCATCACATCCTTGGTTATCTCTCTATGGTTCATGCTGCACGCTCGATGGCTTCGGTCGTGTAGTTGGCGCTTACGAGCGCCGCTGCGCACTGAGGCACAACGCTGTTGCCGATCATTCGGACCTGCGCCGTCTTGGTGAGCGACTTCCCGTCGAACGGGATGTCGAGCTTGTACGAATCAGGAAATCCCTGCGCTCTCGCGAGCTCGCGAGGCACCAGCATGCGCATCCCGATGTCCGCGATCACATACTCCGCGCCTTCGACCGTCACGAGCCCGAACCGCTCCTTGCTCGTGACCGTGCGCATCGGATCGAACAGCGTCGCGCCCTCTTTTTCATTTCCGTAGTACGCGACGAGGAACGCGCGAACCTCGGCCAAGTGTCCGCCACCGCCTCCAGTAACAGTCGGGGCTGGATCGTGCATATCTGCGCCGATGCTCTGGCCGAAGTCGCGCTGTAGGTGCGCCGTGACGAGCGCGTGATGGTCCTGCGTCGTAATCGTGGACAACGGCAGTTCCAATTCCTGCCCGTCGTTCTCGTGTCCGCCGTAGTGCTTCGCCAGCATCGCCGATACGAGCGCGTGCTTGACGCCCCCGCCCACGATGGTGCCGAGGGGCTGGTGCAGGGCGAGCGAACGCGGCGGCTGACCCGCGCCACCATTCCGGTGCTTGTCCTCGCCATATCCGGTTTGGATGAGCGACGGTACGATGAGCGCCCTCTCTCCGCGGTGTGCCCCCGTGATGGTCGACATGGGGGCTTCGAGTGATTCAATCCGATCCGATCCGTGATGCGTCAGCGGGACGACGTACGGTGTGACGACCATGTGATGACCGCCAGTCGTGACCGTGGGCAATGGATCCGTAATGCTCGTTGCTGCGTGGCCGCTCGTATTCACCACGATGAAGGGGCGCGGCGATTCGATCACATAGCGCCGGATCCCGCGCGCAATCCGCTTGAGCGTGTTCTCCGCGAGCGGCTTCTTGCGCTCGAAAATGCTCGGACACGGAATCGACCAGTCGATGCACTCGGCAGCGGTGCGCCACGGATGCGCGCGCCCTTTGCCGTGTGTTGGTTTGGGCCATACGATCGGCTGACCGTCGCAGCGCGCGATAAGGAACAGGCGCTTCCGGATCGTTGGCGCACCGTAGTCGCACGCCCTGAGCTCGCGGTGTTCCACAACGTACCCGAGTCGGCGAAGCCTGGCAGTAAAGCGCCGGAACGTATCGCCACGACGCAGCTTGTCCGGCATCCCATCGGGGCCGAGTGGCCCCCATGTCTGAAACTCCTCGACGTTCTCCAAAACAATCACACGAGGTTTGACGGCCTTCGCCCACCTGCACGCGACCCACGCGAGTCCGCGAATCTTCTTCGAGACCGGCTTCCCGCCCTTCGCCTTCGAGAAATGCTTGCAGTCGGGCGAGAGCCACATGAGCCCAACCGGACGGCCTGCGCATGCCGCAATCGGATCCACCGTCCAGACGTTCTCGCAGTAGTGCTTTGTGCGCGGATGGTTGGCCGCGTGCATCGCTATCGCTTCGCGGTCGTGGTTGATCGCGATGTCCGGAGAGCGGCCCGTCGCCATCTCGATACCGAGTGACGCGCCACCACCACCGGCGAACGAGTCGACAATGATCTCGTTTCCGTATCCTGTATCAGGGATATTAGAGATCATGCCCGAGTCCCCTGAAACTGCCAATTTTGACCCCTTGACACGGCTAGCGGGGTGTTATACGTTGGATATACACCATTTACGAGGGGGATATGTGGAGTCAGCGACAGTGACGGGCACAGAGGCGGGCAGGGAAGTCCGCTATTTCGGACTGTTTGCCCGGGGTGAAGGCCGGAAGCGGCACTTCGTGGAGTTGGAGGTAGTCCGGCAGGGTGGCAAACAGGTGTCCCAGACGGAAACCGGCGTGACCTACCGGACACTCCGGGAAGCCCAGGCTGAAAACGCGCGGAAGAATACCGAGCTTTATCAGGCGAGCAAGGCAAAGGCGAATGCCCAGTAACAAGCAACAGACGGCATTCAGGCTGTCCGAGCACGCGCGAGAATTGCTGTTTGCGATAGCTGATTCGCTTGGCATCAGTGCAACCGCTACGGTTGAGATCATCATCCGTGAGGCTGCAAAGAAACGGGGAATCAGCGTGGAATAGGAGCGCTATCATGCTGCACTCTCGGACTGCGAAAAGAGATCAGTTGCCCGATGCTCGCATGCGTTCGCGAGATTCCTTGCAGCTTGCCCGAAGTACGAGCCTTTCAGCTCGATACCGAGGAAGCGCCGGCCTTCTTCCAACGCGACAACGCCCTCCGATCCGATGCCCGCGAACGGAGATAGAACAACGTCGCCCGGATTCGACCACAGCATCAACGCGCGCCGGATCACTTCTAGTTGCAGCGGGCAGATGTGCCGTTCGTCTGCGTTCTCTCTGGCGCTCCGGTATTGGAGTGTGTCTTGTGGGTCAATGTCCATCCAGACCGGACTCGCGTAACGCTGCCAGAGCGACACGGGGAATTCTTCCGGCGTGTGGCTGATCGGTTCCGCATTGTCACCCGGCTTCCGCATCGTGACCAGATAATCCGCGATGCCCTGACGCGACATTGCCGAGTCTTTCCGGATAGTCTTGTGCAAGAGCCCAAGCGCTTTCGTGCGCTGCATTGCTGTTACCGGGTCTTTCCAGATCGCCACTTCCGAGTGGTACACGAACCCCACTCCCTGAAATGATTTGATTAACTGGCCCCGGAAATCGGTGAGGCCGATCACGCCATCCCGCGCCTTGCTTGTTGGCAGGTTCATGCAATGGAACGACACCAGCCTACCCGGCTTCAAGACGCGATGCAGTTCCTTTATCACGAACGCGAAGTGCGCGAAGAATGTCCCGTGATCCAGACAGTTCCCCAGGTCTCTATCACTCGCCGAATACGTGTAGAGTGACGCGAAGGGCGGCGAGAATATCGAGAAATCGACCGATGCGTCGGGCTGCTCTCGCAACACTTCCACGCAATCGCCGCGGTAGAGCGTCCACCTGTCGCCGCGTTCGTCCTGCTTCACGTCGCGCACGTATTCGTCAGACGTTCGGACTGATCCCTGTATCGCTTCGCGTGATAGCTGGCGGGTGTGTTCCAGCATCGAGATTGCCATGCGCTCCGCGTCTGCTTCCTTGCGCCTGATGTTGGCGACTACGGCCCCTTCCGTCTCGGCTGTGATGCAATACACCGTGACGGGTTCAGTCTGTCCGAAGCGCCAGCAACGGCGCACGGCTTGGTAGTACTGCTCCCATGAATCAGAGAGGCCGACAAATGCCATCTGGTGACAATGCTGCCAGTTCATCCCAAACCCACAGATCGAGGGCTTGCTTATCAGAACGCGAATGTCTCCGCGCGCAAATGCCAACATCGCGGACTCTTTCTTGTCCGCTGGATCTGATCCCGTGACTTCGACGGCATCCGGAATGGCTTTCGCAAGCGCCTGGCTCTCGCTGTTCAACTGGCACCAGATCACCCATGACCCCGGAGCGTCGTTCACCAGTTCGGCGCAAGCATCTACGCGCTCGGATATTGATGCGCGGCGGGCTTTGATCCTCTCCTGTAGCGTGGATGCCGGGGTCGCGAATAGCTCGCCATCGGACGGTGGTGCATCCACAACAACAGAGCGAACGTCGCACGGCGGCAGTTCGTAACCTTCGTCACCATAACCAAGGTCAGAAGGCTTGCGGATCATTACGGCCCATGATGTGATCCACTTCCAGAAGTCGGCTTCCGCGTGACCTTTCAGTCGCCAGTTCTGCGTTTCTCCGCCGTTATGGATGAAGAACGTCGCCAGCATTTCGGCGCGGCTCATGATCCCTAGAAACTCGGCGTGCGTCCCCAACTCCATGAAATCGTTCGGGGCGGGAGTAGCCGTGCAGCACAAACGGTAAGGCGTGTTACGGAATGCTTCCGTCAGCGTCGTCCGTGTGGCACCGTCGAACGATTTCAGGATCGAGGATTCGTCCAAGACAACACCATCGAAGTCGGCAATGTCGAACGAATCCAATCGCTCGTAATTCGTGACGGTAATGCCGTCCTGTATCTCGCTCGCGTTCCGTGCGTAATGCGCGGTAATGCCGAAGCCGGGAGCCTGCGCTATTGTCTGTTGAGCAACAGCAAGGGGCGCCAGCACCAAGACGCGCCCTTCTGTGGCTGCCATGATCTGACGCGCCCATTCGAGCTGGATCGGCGTCTTGCCCAATCCGCAATCGGCGAACACGGCAGCGCGCCCACGACGCAACGCCCACGACGTTATGTCAGCCTGAAACGGAAACAGTGGAGCGGTGAAGTCTGATACTGAATCGAGGCCGGTAGCGGGACACGCCGGCACCTTCGATGCGAGGAAGTCAGCGTAATAGAGTGTAGCGCTCATGTCGCAGATCCCGACAGTCTCGCCGGCTGAACCAGGTGATCAGAATGCGTCACTCGATCAACGCTTTTTGCTCTTTCACTCTGTACGTGTCTCAGATGTGATTGAGCGTTATCGAATGCTATTCTTGCATCCAAAAGTCGAGGGGATAGTTGATCGTAAGGAAGGGATGTTACGAGCTGATTGAGATCAGCATGTGTGATGGATGCGGCCTGTTTTGCTGCGATCCATGCGCTGTCATCAGATGAGGGAATCAGGAACGGGCCTTTCATGCGTCCACCCACTTAAGAGCGTCCAGCCGTAGGTTGCCTGCTTCGTTGATCGTTGCCTCGACTCGGAAGCCGAGGCGGGCGGCTGCTTCGAGATATTGGGCCGCGTCGGGCGGCATTGCGACGTTAGTGAGCCATGAGTACTGACCAACCTTCGACGCCGGAGCGAGGCGCGCGCGTAGCTCTGCGTTCTCTTTCCGCAACGCACGACATGCGCGGACTGAATCGAGTTTCCGCCTCATGCTGTCACCGCCGATGACGGAAAGACGGGCGCGTCATGCGGTAGCAGTGCCGTGTCTGGATCGAGCGGCATGATTCCGATGATCCAGCTTCCATCCACAGCTTCGATCCATCCAGCGGTGCGCGGGCCAGCCTGCCGCCACGTTGCCCGCGCAAATCGCTCGTCAGTGACGGGGAAGTCGTGCAGGACACGGCGAAGAAGCGCCTTATTGAAGATCCCGTTGAACAGACGCGCTCTCTCTTTGCTGCCGAACTGGTCAGGCGAGCACAGGACGCAAGCGACGTGTTTCGTGCCGTGGCAGGTCTCGCACTCCGCGTCGTGAAGGTCACCGCATGAGCATTCGTGCTCAGCATGGCCCTGACCGTGACAGGCGTGACACGGAACCTTTCTCATGCCCTTGCAGCCCGCGCAAACCTGTCCGATTGGGCCGCACGCAGCGAACTCTCGAAGTGCGCCCATGTCGAGATCGAGCGGAGGAACTGCTGGCGCTTGCAATACCTTCGCCCAATTCATCGTCGATGGCGGCAGGCCAAGGTCGGCCTTGACGAGCGCCATGATGTGACCGTTGGTTCCCGCCGTCCACGTCTCGCTCTGGAACTGGACGGAATGCGCACGGTTCAAGTCGTGGTAATCGTCCTCGCTGCACGCTGCGAGAACCCATGCGGGTATGGTCTTTTCGGATGACTCAGCCATTGGAGCCTCTATGGCGAACCGACAGGACTTCGCGCGGAATCCATCGCTGTACCACACGCCGGCGTCGGACGAACACGATAAGGTCTTTCGAGAATCCTGAGGCGAGCACGATGCCTTCCGTCCTCTCCCCGCCCGACAGCCTCGCGCCGTGCGCGTTCGGAACCCAAACCAACTTCGAGTGAGCGGCAGGGCTGGCGGGGCATTTCGCGAGTCTCTGATGGTGAGTGCTCATGCCCACACCTTCACAGATCCGGCGGTAGTGAACACGCCACGGAAGAAGAGATGGACTGCTACGAGCCCCGTGACCAATCCTGTGGTGATAAGATTGGTGCCAGAATGGGCAGGAAAAGACGGGATTGGACGGGAGCGAACACCTACCGAAGCACTATGAGAGTGTGCTAAGTTGTTGTGGTGTATAGACCCGTCGCGGGACTCAAAATCCCCCGATCAGCGATGATCGTGCGAGTTCGAGTCTCGCTCTGGGCATAAGTACGCTAACACTCATACCATGTTCGGTTGTAGTCGCTGGCCCAGTGCCCCCGAGTCGCGGTAAGCGCCCATGGCACCGTCGATGCGTCAGCAGAGGGTCGATTGAGGCCACAGGAGTGCAGTAGATGCAGTTGAGAGGCGTCGAGCGTGCGTGGCGTCTTGCGTGGATGCGCGGTATAGCTCGAATGCTCCCCGGACAGCGTGAAACCACGCTTCCGGACGTAAAAGCGCGCCCGCTCAAGGTCCTTTTCCTGAGGTATGAGCGTATCGGTGACATGATCATGGCGACGGGGATGATTCGGGCACTGGCTCAATCGTCGCATTTTGTTACTCTGGATGTGGTAGCGGCGCCCAACACGTCCACTGTACTCGATGGCAATCCCTACGTCCGCCGGATCTTCACGCTGGATCGGAAAAGCTGGGGCAGCTATCGCAGGCTCGCACGTGAGCTCGCCGCAGAGCGTTACGACGTGATCGTGGACGGCCGCATCAACAATCCCCGGACGTTCACTTCTACGCCATTGCTCATGCTCGCAGCGCGCGCGAAGTATCGAGTCGGCGTTGGCGGGGGGAACAACGATCTGGTCTATAACGTTCGCGCGCGGCCGTACGACAGACACGAACACTATATCGACGGCTCGCGCGCGCTCGCAGAACCGTTCGGCGTGGACGTGGATCGATTCAACTGGCGCCCGCAGTTGTTTCTGTCGGGCGAGGAGATGGATGACGCCGAAGCCACGTGGAGGCGCGCAGAGGCACAGCCCGGATTTGACCGCGTGCGCAGCGAGTCGCGCGAGCCGCGCCTGTTGGTGAATCTGTCGGCATCCGAGCAGAAGCGGCGCTGGCCGGACGATCGCTTCGTGACGGTGCTTCGCGCTACCCGCACCGCGCATCCCGGCATGCCGATCGTCGTGATCGGGCTTCCCGGTGAGTGGGAGAGCGTGAAGACCGTCGCTGCGGCCGTGAGAGGAGAGGCGACGCAAACGCCCGACCTGCGCGACGCGCTGGCACTCGTTGCGACCAGCGACCTTGTATTCACCCCCGACACCAGCATCTCGCACGCGGCAAGTGCGTTCAACAAACCAGCCGTTGTATTGCTGCGAGGCGACTGTTTGCAATACGCGCCGTGGGACATTGCGGGCGAGGTGGTATGCTGGAGCGGGGAAACGATCTCCCGGCTGGATGTGGACGACGTGTTGCCGGCAGTGCTGCGCCTGTGCGAGCTGCCATCCGACCGTGACGCGAAGCAGCACTCCGATCTCGCGTCCCGGCAGCGCACCGCTGGATGACGGAACCGCTCAACAATGTTTTCGTAACGCAGAACTTCCCGCCGGTCGGCGGCGGAATGTCGCGACGGCACGCAGAGCTGGTTCGTCGCTATGGCGAGCCGATGGATGTATCCACGGTCGCGTGTGATGGTTCCGCGGCGCTGGATGCGCTGGAAGCCTACCGCATCGATCGGCAGGAATTCCCATTCGCATCGGCAAAGTTGTTCGCCAACGAGATACGCTGGGGGCGCTGGCTTGCGCGGCGCTGTACTACCGGCATCGACGTGATTCACTGCGGCGAGATTCGCCCCGTCGGCTACGCTGTCTGGTGGGCGCACAAACGGACAGCGGTGCCGTATGTGATATACGTGAACGGCGGAGATCTGCTGCGCGAGCGACGCAAGACCGCGGCGCACTGGAGCAAGCGAATAAGTGCGTACCGGCTGTTGAGTGACACCGCCGGCATAATCGCCAATTCGGAATGGTCTGCATCGCTCACGCGCGAGATCATGGGCGAGATTGGCATCGTCAGTCCGCCGCCCGTCGCGGCGATCGATCTCGGGACGGATCCTGTGCGCTTTTCTCCGTCGAGTGAGACCGGCCGGCTGCGCGCGAAGCTGGAGCTGGGTGGCGCCCCGATCATGTTGTCGGTGGCGCGGCTCGTTCCGCACAAGGGGCAGGACGCCGCGGTCGAGGCTCTCGCCGCGTTGCAGTCGGAATTTCCGACGCTGCACTACGTCATAGTGGGAACTGGCGACGACGAGCCGCGGCTGCGCGCGCTTGCGGAAACGTTGCGTGTGGCCAATCGGGTTCACTTTGCAGGACAGTTGAACGATGAGGAGCTCGCCGACGCGTACGCAACGTCCACCGTTTACGTCGGGCTTTCACGGCTCGACAACGAGATCAACGTCGAAGGATTCGGAATTTCGTTCGTCGAGGCTGGCGCGAGCGGAATTCCCGTTGTCGGTGGTGATTCGGGCGGCGTGCGTGCGGCCGTTCGCGATAGTGAGACGGGCTTCGTGGTGGATCCCGCCGATGTTGGAGCGGCAACGGCCGCGATCGGAAGCATTCTTCGAGATCCGTCGCTTCGCTCGCAACTGGGCTCGGCGGGACGCGCGGCCGTGGAATCGCATTACAACTGGGATCGCGTCGCCGGTGAGACTCGAGAGTTCGTTCGCGAGTGTGTCACCCGTGATTGACAAGCAATTCACCCGGGGATTCATTACAGATACCGGCGCGACTGCGCCATCTTTCACGGAGCATTCATGTCGTCGATGAACAGAACGATCGAAGGCGAGGTTCTAGTCCATCACCTGTCGCAGGATGAGCTCATAATCGACCGTGAGCTTCTGGCGCAGCGGGACCGGACTGCTCGGACTCTCGTAAAGGAAGGCCCGCTTCGCCTGGTGTTGATGGCGCTTCCGCCCGGCGGCGCTCTCCCGCCACACAGCGCCGACAATCCGGTGACGATTCACGTGACGGACGGCGAGATAACCTTTCGGGCGATGGATGGCGAGTATCATCTCGTCAAGGGCGACGTTCTGGTCTTCGCTGGCGGCGTCGAGCACGCGGCGTCGTCCGCGGGCGGCTGCGTCTTTCTGCTCACCGTGGTGCACGGGAACACCAACGCGGACGCGGCACCGCCGCACATCTGATGCGTGACGTGAGCGCGATCCGGCGCGACCTCCGCGACGAGGATCTCGACGAGCTCCTCACGGCGTTCTACGCAATAATCGCGTCCGACCCGCTGCTTGCGAGGTATTTCGCGGAAGTCGACATGTCCGTGCACATGCCGAAGATCGTTGCGTTCTGGTCCACCCTGTTGTTCCGCACGCGCAGTTATACCGGCAATGCGTTCCGCCCGCACATGGCGATGCCAGGTCTCACCGGCGATCACTTCGCGCGCTGGGTCGCAACGCTTGAGCGCGTGGTCGATGCGCAATTCGCGGGGCCGTCCGCGTCCCTGATGAAGGAACTGGCACATCGCATCGCGTACAGCATGCAGCTGAGGCTCGGAATCTCGCCGTTCGAACCGTTTCGCGCGACGGCGTAGAAAGCAGCAGACACGGGGTAAATCGTCGCCTCGGCGCTCGCCGCGATGACGACGTGTGACGAGGCGAAGCTCCGCTCTACCTACGTGCCCCGCAGAGATCGTTGTACACAGCGTCGAAAAAACTTCGAGGCTTCAACTGCTCCGGCTTGTCGTGCGTCTCGGGGACGTTGAAGATGATGTCGTTACCCAGCAAATACGTTACGGTGGTAACGGTCCGCGTGTGTTTGGAGCAATCGAACACGTTGAGTCCGATCACCGTGTCGAAGTCGAGCGTGTCCTTGCCCGCGACAAATGACCTGGGAGATGAATCGATGGATCTGACCCACACCTTGCGCAGGTTGCCCGAGCGCACGATGGTGGTCGTGTCCATGTACATCACAGTTCCGTTGATCGCACCGACCCCGGTCCACGTCCCCTGCGCCACGGCCATGCGTGGCGTCATCGCACACAGGCTCAGCGCGGCGATCTGAGCGAGCCGGAGTGACACTCTGAAGCAGGCAGTCGGCATGCCGTGCAAGCTAGGACACTCGCCGGGCTGGCGCCACGCGGAATTGCGCGCCATGTTCCATTGTCGAGGCCGGATAGGGGAGGTTGGGAAGAAGATGAAGACGACGATTGCGGGACTTGCCGGATTTCTCATGGCGATGACACCGCTTGTGCTGCCGGGCCAGGGGCTGCGGATCTCATCGGTAATACCGACGCAGTCGCTGATCCAGCACTCGGCGGCCTTCCCGCATGTGACCCCACGTGCACCAGCCGTAGTCGCAATCGAGCCGGTTCCCGCGGCCTCGTGCAACATGCCGGTAGTCGCACCGGCGGCCGGCGCCCAGGGCACGGATGCAGGCGGCGTGGCGCCGCCCGCGAATCGGGCACTCCCGATGCCGACCGCCAGGCCGGCGTGCGTCAACCGGCTGGCCGGCCCTGCGCCAGACCCGGATCTCCTGAAAAAGCCGTAGATCGCCATTCCCGTTTTGAGGGGGGCGGGCGAGGCGGCGGCGCTGGCCCGGCGGTAGCCGCCGGGCTAACTTTCTCAGGTTTACCCCCCTGAACAACCAAACCGAGAATGGCCACGTACAAGCACGCAACGGTTCCCTCGAACGGTGAGCGAATCGGCTATGCCGGCGGCGCCCTCCAGGTGCCGAACAACCCGATCATCCCGTTCATCGAAGGCGACGGCACCGGCCCCGACATCTGGGCTGCCTCCGTACGGGTCTTCGACGCAGCGGTCGAGAAGGCGTACGGTGGAGAGCGGCGGATTGCGTGGATGGAAGTCTTTGCCGGCGAGAAGTCCTTCAAGGCCTTCAACAGCTGGCTACCGGACGAAACGGTCGATGCCTTCGCCGAGTTCCGGGTATCGATCAAGGGCCCGCTGACGACCCCGGTGGGCGGTGGTATCCGCTCCCTCAACGTCACGCTGCGCCAGGTGCTGGACCT
>Ga0134125_10007470_pt1 | contig 12334 bp, 26 predicted proteins | sample KB31751_FD_96464 | JGI IMG/M metagenome (GOLD analysis project Ga0134125, IMG submission 96464) | Terrestrial soil microbial communities with excess Nitrogen fertilizer from Kellogg Biological Station, Michigan, USA - KB3-175-1 | ecosystem: Environmental > Terrestrial > Soil > Unclassified ... | reverse complement strand
GTAGAATCGGAAAGTTTGTCGAGTACGTTGAATAATTCTCCGGGAATCGATTTGTCATCGGCCGCTTGCAGCCAGAGAATTACGCCAATCACTATCGCGAGCTGAAATAGGGGAAATCTCACTATGCGTCGGATTGGCGCCAAAACCAGCTTAATCATCCGGCCGCTCCCAGTAGCTCAACAGTGCATATACAACAGGTTGCGCAGGATATAACTCGCGACCCCTATTTTCGGTCCGCGCCACTAATTGTCAGAGCGCCATTTTTGCTGCAACGCGAATTAGCTCGAGAACTTAGCCAGCTCAGTGCTTTGCAATGTTCGCGCGCTGAAGGGCCAGCTTGGCATGCCATCGATCAGCAGCTTCGAATAGATGCGATAGTTCTCTAGGTTTATCGCGTCGTCCGGTTCAAACACCGACTGAAATTCGCGGATGGCCAAACTCGACGATGACAAAGACCGCGAGCTGAGCGTTGACGAGCTAGAACTCGTCTCCGCCGGCAGAAGTAGTTGTAGCCTCGTCATGTATAACTACAGCGGAAAACCGGTTCCCCGGTATCACTTGGAACATGCGTGGCCGAGCAAATAACGGCCCTCAGACTCAATATGGCCGGCTCTCGATTTCAGCCATCAGGCGTGCTGACCCGGCGCTCACTGAAATTCTTTGAAGTGCCCGCTAGAGTCCACAATGATGGAGCGCTCTTGCCCGTCCTTCACGGCCTTGAGCGTCTTGATCTTCCCGGATGGCACTTCCCGGATTTGCGAATAGCCCGCCGACTTGAGCTTGGCTCTAATCTCGTCCTGCGTCATGGCCTGCGCGGTGGTCGAGCCAAGTACAACCATGCCAGCGGCAATGAAAGTTAGTAGCCGCATCACGTTGTTTCCTCTGTGGGTACAGGCCGCTGCCAGTGACTTTGCCGAACGCCAAGTAAGCTTGACAATTTATCTTAATTTTGCACGACGGTTGAGCGGCCACCGTCTTGCCACTATCGATGAACCGCCGAACAAGTTGGCCGAAATTTCCACTTCAGCGCGGTCAAAATTTCAATTGGTCGGCACGGGCCACCCGGGATTTTCCCAAGTTGCTCCGGGTGGCCCACTACCAACGAAAGCGAGACACTTTGTCAGAAACCAAGTGCGAAGCCTGCAGCGGAACCGGCCTTCAGGTTATCAAACAGCCGACGCGCCCGGGTAAACGAATTTACGCGCCGAAATGTAATGTCTGCGGCGGCAAGGGTCGCGTGAAAAGTTCGACCGAGTGAAGCGGGCTCACAATCCGAACGAATGCCGGATTTGATGCAGCATCGCTAGCGTGCCATGTAGTACCCGTAGTTATAGTATTCATCTGCTACGATGGCGGAAGCAATTAGCAGCACGGCTATCAAGAGTCCCTTCATGCGAGCCTCGCAGCGGTCGAATCAACAGCACGGCAAGCATAGTCCGCGATCCTGACTTGAGGCTTACGGCTCATCGCGGGAACCAATGAGGTGCATCGCACGGGGAGGGGCGGCAGGTAAGGCAGCCTTGCTCGTGCAGAGGCGCACGCCAAAGCTTTTTGCCGTTGTGGTGCGCCGATCTGTTAGTCGCGTTTGATTGCGTCGTGATTATTTGGCTTTGCGCATCCGCTTCGCCAGTCGCACCCCCGCTCATCCCCGTTCTTCCGGGATGAACCCGACGCCGGCTTTCTCGAGGGCGCGGCAAAATCAGTTCTTCATCCTTGGCCCCTCGGAAAGCCGCACCCATTCAGCCTTACCGGTCTGTGTGATTCGGTAGTGTGGTGTGCGATCTTTATGGTGCGGGCCAGAGACTTCTATCAGTCCGCGAATCTCAAGCCTCTCATTGGTATCGGGGCCTCCCACCACGAATTTGAGAGCACCGTCGGCCTCGAAATACTGTTCTAGGCAGAATCGTTCGCGTTTTCCGAGCGGGCGACTTCGGACGATGGCTTCCCATTCGCCATCCGCATATACTCGCATTCCATTCGGATATTTGCCGGCCGGAAGCTGATCAGTCGTGATCTCGCCTCGCATAAATTGATCGAATGCCATGATTAGAGTATCAGTTTTCTCTTGTAACGACAGGGGCTGCTGATAGCAGCCGCCTAGCCGCTCGCCGAAACAACGAGTTGAGCTAGATCGCGGAGCATCGTCGCGTGGCGAACTATTAGCTTGCAGTTTTATCTCAATCGTCCCGTCCGGTAGGATGAGAACATGGCTTGCGCCACACTGCTGTGCTGCACGAATGCAACGCGCTACGTCCGCCTGGGTAAAGCGGGCCAAGCGCCTCATGGCCGTTGAGACCCTTCGGTCGCAATTGCTGAGAAGAAGCTCGCGGCTCCATCGCGGGTCGCATCCAAGTCATCGGCTATTTCATCAGCCCAAGCCATCCAGTCGCCCAGTGGCTTCCCTGCCGCCTCAGAGTCTCCGTCTATGCCTTTTGACCTTAATGCCGCGATCAGACCGCGGATGACATTCGCCACCTGCCAATCACCGGCTAATTCAACGAGCTTCTGCCGGCGCGACCGCTCCAATTCAGCTTGACGCTGCCTCTCTGCTCTTTCTTCCGCCACTTTACGTCTTCGTTCTTCTTCCTCTTCTTGCTTAATGCGCCACGCCTTTAGCGCCGCCACCCCTTCAAGGATGCGGTCGAGCATGTTCGGTACCCTCGTATCCAGCCGGACGGAGTCGGTTTCGTTCCATGCGGTGCTGTAGTGACCGGGCCAATAGGTGAGAATGGAAAACATCAGTTTGCCGGTACCGACAAGTTCTTGTTTGGAAAATACGTGCCCTCCCAAGTTGGAAACGACCCTTGTTTGCTTTCGCTTCTCTCGAATTAAAAACTCTACGTTCTCTTCTTGTAAATGAACTCGGAGATTGCCCTTTTCCGTAGCTGAAACTCGGCCTCCGCCTTCCTCGAGGGCGTATAGCAAATTGCTTAGGATCGAGTGACACCGGCGATCGACGTCATTCAGCGCAGGGGGAGCATTCTTGATGACCCATTCGTTACGGCTCGCTAATGCCTCGCGTCGACGGTGCTCATGCTCGGCAATCCTTTTGATGATGATAGGGTGCTCCCTGACTTTTTGTTGTCTTTCTGTCGCTTGCGAGGAACCCGTGTGGGCAGATTTAACAAGTGTTCGGAAGCCGGCTCGCTTGGTCGGTTCAATTTTTATTGATGTGTCCACATCGCTGAGAGATTTGGGCAGCGGCTTGAGATCGACGGGTCGGCCCATCGATTTGAAAGTCCAGTATAGCGAGCCGGGATATGGAACATCGTTTTCTCGACAAATGGTCGCGAGCAACGTCGGAGATATTCCCAAGTGAGGTGCAACTTTGCTCAGTGGCGACTCTGAAACCAGGGCATAAAGATTGGCGCGGGTAATCTGCATGCTGAAGCGTTGACCTGTTGGCGTCCAGGAGGCTTCAGACTCTGCCGCGGCTCGCTACTCGTGGATAGATTGCCACCGGGTAAGGATCAGGCATTCCCCACAATGCCCACAATCCTTCCACGGGTACGCGAGTCCCATGGCGGTGATAGCTTCTGCCCGCCGCGAATTTGTTCCTAGAACGTTTATTTTACTTTTGACTTCAGCCCGCTTTCCACAAGCCGTCGAATGGCTTCGGACAAGTTGGGAACCGGCCGTTGCTTTGCGCGCCAGACCTCGACGGCTTCCATCATCTCATTCGTAAAGCCGACTACCTTCTTCACGGGGTGGGTCTCGGGCCTACCAATCATTTCGCATATGCCTAATTGACTTTCGCATATTTCACATATATCAAATAAGCGAGCCGAAGGGAAGGGTTCAGCTTCCCTCGGCTCTAACCCAAAGCCATAAGGACGGAAATCCAATGACCCAGGCTAACAGTGTGCATAGCACGCCACGGACGGACTCGCCTTCAAAAAGCTTAGCGCCTCCGCTTGCTAAACAGGAGGCAGACCGGGAAAAGTCTCTCAGAAAACTTCGTCGCCTCCGGATCCGGGCTCGCAATGAAATCAGTCGCCTAATTGCCTTCCTGGACGCCTCCGACCCCTACGTCATGACCGAGCTGGAAGAGGAGGACGACCGGGAGGAGGTGGGCGACACCGAGCCCTGGCTTGGCTCCCTTGACCGCCGGAAGGATCAAACCCGATGGGGTGCCGGCTGCACCGATGATGCCGAGCTGGACAAGTCGGATGATGAGCAGGCGCTTGGCAGCATCCACTGTCACAGCCCGGAGCACCGCAGTCAGGAGCAATGGGCCGCGGGCGACCGCCGCGACCTTGATCAGGATAGCGCGGAGTCCGGTATCAGCGACTATGACGGCCTGCTCGAGCAGATTGGAACGCGGGATTGGCGCCACGGGGGGATGGTCTGATGGAAAACGATCTCCTGAACGCAGTCGAAACCCGGCGAGCGGTACTCGGAACTTGAAGGTGCTTTGAGTCTCAGGCGCACCAAGGGCCAGATGATGGAGCGCCCCCGTGGAATTACGGAAAGTTCGTGTTATCCGCCGCCTTCTTTCTTAACGAACGGTTAACGATTGGCGCTCGGGATGGATTGGGGAGGCTTCGAGGTTCGTCCGACCTTCGCTCCATTGAGCTGGGGGCAGCGGGAGTGGAGCGAAGGTCGGGAGGCTCGGCCATTTCCCCGTAAGCCGGCCGGCGCGCGAATGATGCCCGGCTTTCGGGCGCACCAAGGGCGAGATGGTGAGGCGCTCTGGTGGAAGTTGAGTTCATGTGTCGACGTGGCGCGTCCGGGCAGCCGATGTATGCCAGGGGGTCGCCGGGGTTGCGGAACCGATTGTTAACCATAAAATGGCAGCCTTCCGGGTGGTCCAGGAGTGTTCTAGGGTCGTATCAACGTGACAGCGTCTCAGGACAACTTACCGGAATTCGAAGCGCCGCCTCTGAACGAGGTGGTGATGGGTATTCAATTTCAACCGGTCCCGGCCTATCAGCAAATTCTCTCGCTTGAAGTCTGGCAGCTATTCCGCGATCAATTTCCGGTTGTGCAGGAGCACCCGCCGCTTGGCGCGCAATTTGAGACATTTGGTCTGCCATCGACTCCCCCAGTGTTTCCTATAAATTTTATCTCCGGTGCATCCCATGACCGATTCTGGTTTTTGTCCGAGTTGGGCAATAACCTCCTTCAATTTCAGCCCGATCGACTGCTTCACAACTGGCGCAAGGTCGAAATCGAAGGTCAGGAATACCCGCGCTTCGAAAATATCGTGAAGCAATTCAGAACGGAAATGCAGACGTTAGAGGACTATTTCGGCCGCTTAGGAGCAGCGCGGCTCGTGATAACGCAATGCGAGCTGTCGTATCTGAATCAGATATCGCTTCCTGACTGGGAGCCGTTCTCCCCGCAAGAATGGTTCTCATTTGTCGCGCCGGACGAACCTCGAATCGACGAATTTTCGTGCACTGCAAGGCGAATTTTGAGGGATGAGCAGGGGCGCCCCTATGGTCGGCTCTATCGCGAATCGGTTACAGGTGCTGACCGACGGGGAACTAAGGTTCTGACGCTCAACCTTACCGCGCGCGGCCGGCCCGCCAGGGACACAATTGACGGCACCCTCGATTTTTTGGCAAACACTCGCCATATGATTGCAAACGAGTTCATTAGGTCCACCACGCCCGCCGCGCACCGGCGCTGGAGGCGAGTTCGATGAGTTCCATCGCTAATTCAGCATTTTCTTCCGGCGACGCGGCCCCCGTGCCGCGGCCGCGCCGTTTGCCCGAGCCCACCCGCCTTCTGGTGGGAGACGATTGGGCGGCTTGGCGCGAACCAGTCATGCAGAAGTTGGAAGATCTGGTTCAGGCTCAAAGTGATGCTTCGGCGCCACCGGTTCGGCTGGAAGTCGCGCACTTTACGTTGCAGATGCTTAAATCAATCTGTCCTCCGGATACGGCAGCCCCCCAGATCGATGCAGGTCCAGCAGGTGACGCGCAAGTCGAGTGGCAGACGCCGACCACGAAGATCAGGCTGCATGTCGTCGCGCCGAACTGTGTTTCTGCGTGGCGGCAGACACCCAGCCTCGCAAACGGTGAAGAAGCCAATCTGACAAATGACTTCTTGATCGTCTTTCGGTGGGTCCGTGAAATGCTCGATGGCGGGATGCCGGGCTTTACGACAACGGCAACCGCGATTGTGCCAGCGGAGACGTTGCCTGCCGAGACCCTCTCAATTCTAGACAAGCTAACTTACTCGGTTGATCAGTCTGTGGTTGATCACGAGTATTTGGAGAAGGCGCGCGCAGCAAAGGATCAGGCCGCTTTCGTCGTCAGGCGGGATCGATTGACAGGCAACCCCCGCGTGATGATGTCCGACGATGGCGTGTTGACACTTCAATGGCGAAACGGGACGAACGGAGCCGCTCTCATTTTCTCAGGCGACGGTACCGTTTCGTTTGCAGTGAAGAACGCTCAACAGATGTACTCTGATAGCAGTTTGGATGATGCGCCACTAGACGCCTCGCTGCCGGAAGAGTTCCGCGCAGCATTGAAGGCGCTTGTCGCCTAGTCGGACGCCGAATGCCGGAGTGTGCTGAGGAAACGACGACGCAGCACCACCTCGGCGCCGGCTTCGGCTTCGGGCCGGTCGACAACGACGAGTATGTCTATTTCGCAGTATTTGATCAGACGAAGCGCGACGGGAATCTATTAAGCGCGGACTCGTTCGATAATAAGCAGCTGAAGAAAGAAGGACTGTCAGTCTCTCGCGCCTCACACGTCACCACGCGGTGTTTAACGCCGAGGTCGTGAAGCATGGCGCTAATCCAAAGGGCGCTTTGGTTGGATTATCACGCGCGCTGACTGGTGAGATCCGGTCACTAAAATCTCGAATTCAGCTGAACAGCTCGGAAACGTTGGTGCGCGCGTTCTGTGTGCTCGACAGCGTCCAGCCTGGTGACTACGACGCCCATGCGACCGTGAACTATGGTGAGTTTCCAACTGGGGTAAGCGAAGGCAAGATCGGTGCAATAAGGTCGAAAGCTCGCATGGATTTGGCAGACGTATTTAGCTCCATCGAGGCTCAAGAAAACTTCTCGTTTAAACCATGAGCTCCATTCATACGTAATGTTTCATAAGGGCTCGCTAATCACCTCATAGCGAAACGCGACGCCCTCCGGGTCATTCTCGGCGAAGTAACGGTTCACAAAATCCCACCCGGGAGTTCGGAATAGAAAGGGGCCGCATTCCCGCGACCCCCCGCCGGTGAAAATTGATTGGGATGAAATCCAGCCCCGGCAATAGCATCATGGCGGTTTTCCACGACGGTGTGGACTCCGTAGTAACACGGTGTTCCGTTTTTGAAGCCACGCCGGGGGCCGAGTCGGCGCAAAAAAGCCTCAGACCGGGGCTGGGCGGTTGAGGCTTTTTCTGTCAAGGCCCGTTGTGGAATCAGGCAACCACACGTTGCCACTATTCGCGAAGGAAATACACTGGTGGAATTTGCAAGGCTGCGCGTCTAAAAAATTAGGACAACACTGCATACTCAAAGGCGAGACCTTCCTCGTCATGCTCGACAAACCACCGGTTCGCAGCGTCCTCGCTTGCGAAGACCTTCCAGGTGATCCTCGTCGCCAACCTGCTTGCTCGTGTCGACGTAGATCCAGACCGTCACGCGTGATCCTCATCTGCACGAACATGTCCGTCACGGTGCTTACCTCTCTCGAGGCGACTGGCGGGCCACGGTGACGATCTCACTGACCGTGCGGGCGAGATTGCCCAACCCGGGCGGGTGTGAGCCCGGAGATGTGATCCCTGAGGCGCTGGCGCAGGTGTTCGATCTCGTCGGCTCCGTTACGCATATGACGGGCGACATTGAGGCGCCCCTCGGCTTCCAAGCGTTCAGCGAAGAACCGCAGGCGTTCAGCAGGGTCGATGTCGGGGTGGTACTTCAAGGGTCGGCTCCTATACACGTTAGTGCACTCTTTGCCGCCGATGGGCGCTGGCCCGAATGACACTTATGTCGAGGGCAAGCTTCTAACGCGGAAGTGGCAGGATCAGGGCGACACCCCATTCAGATGACCCTCGTGCCGGGCCTCTTTCGCCGTGTTGATGATGGTCATGCCTGATCCTTCAGCTCCAGGAACATCTGCGCCACGTCGGTAAGCCGCAGCTTGCCGGCGTAGTGCTGTCTGAGCTGGCGAGCCGCGATCTCATCGCGCTTGATCAAATTGGTCTCGGCGAAATAGGCCCGCATGTCGTCGACAAATCGGCGCGCGAAGCCGGGCTGTAGCTCGATAGGTTTGCGGGGCATGAGTCCGATATAGGCCCGCGGGGGCGGATCGGGAGTCTAGGAAACTGACTCGATCGGGCAGGTTCCTAAGCGGATCGACTCGGCGCCCACCGGGTCGTGGCGGCTTTTTTGGCTATCTCGCTGCGCCTTTCGGGCGACAATTTTTTAGCCCTGGCTCTTGCCCCTTTAATGCCGGTCAGGCGGGCAAGGGCTGAAACCACGCCGGACTTCTCTCGACCGCGCGCCATTCATAAGCTCCCTTTGTCGTGTATGAACCGAGTTACCAGGCTGAGCCGATATTCCGGATCGCGCCGGTATCGCTCGGCTAGAATCTAGTCTCTCCGGCTGCCGGTCGCACACGGTGATGTCATAGGTCTCGCTGGGATCATTCTCGGGGATAATCGGCATTGGCCTGCGCTGACCGCAACTGGTCTTCCAGCCTGGGCGGCCCCGCAAAACGGCGGTTGTTCGCAATCACACTCCTGCCTTCGCCTGGGGGCGGACCGATCATCCCCCAAATCGCCAATCCGATGACGAAGGCGGCTAGTAATTGTGCGGCAACCTGTCTGAGACTCATCAGTTCCATACCATCATGCGCGATCCCGTCTCCGGTCGCGTTCCGCGGCGGTCTGCGCCAGCCTGATCCAATCGCCCGCTAGTCGCAGCCACGCTTCTCTATCGCGCGGGTTCCTTGCCCGTTCGGCCAGTTCTCGGCACTCGTTGGCCTGCCTTTGAAAGAGCGAAATATCTTCCTCGGACATGAGAGTCCGAATATTCAAAAGTAATGTTGGACACAATGAAACTAAAGCTGGGGCGCGCGCCACGGGGCGGCAGTTCTAATGGCTTGCGGAGGGCATGGGCCGAATATAGGGGCCCACCGTCAAGATTACGACCGGCCCATCGAGCAGGTAGGATTCCTAGAGACGCTTGCGATACCGCCAGCCGACGAGAGGAGCCTTCTCGACCCTCGATGCGATCGTGACAATCCATCGTGGTGGGCTGCTTGATCGGTCTTCCTGGACGGACTGGACCATGCCGAAAAATCTTAAACCGTTTAGACTGAGGTTTGCAGGCCGTCCGCTATATTGAGCGAAGCGACAGCGCCGGGCATCAACGGCGTTCGTTATTTCGACGGTTTGCACAATGGATCTCGGTCAGCCCACCGCACAGTACCAGTCGACCCTTAACTAACCTCTAACCATTCCATTCCGCGCTTCTCTGGTACACGCGTTGGCTTGCTCCAAGGCCTCTCTTGGCTGGTGAGCTGTTCGAGAGGCCTCAGCCGGCGGCTGGGCACGTCTTCCCAGTAGAAATACCGCGACGGTATTCCGTCTGGAAAGCGGACCTCAAAGCTTCCGCACCCCGGTATGACTTCGTGCTTGATCACTCTAATCGGCATGCCCTCATGGTTCCGCAGGCCGAATGTCAGCGCAATCTATCAACCCCTAGGGGCGCGGATCGGCTATTTGCTACAGCGTCTCGTGGGCGGGACGCCGAGCTATCTTCGCGCCGCTTTCTAAGCCAGCGATCAACCGTGACCTTGGCGCGCTGGATGGCCATGCCTTTGAGGTTTGTTTTTGTTTTGCCTTCGACCATCTGATCGCCGATCTGGAATCGGAAACGATAAAGGCCAGGCACGTCGGCAGCTTCGACTGTGAAGACGATTCCTTTGTGGATCAGGCGGCGCTTCGAGGGCATATCAAGCACGTACCGCGATTCGAAAACTAGCGGCGATAAAGTATGTGGCCCGCAATCTATGCAGCCTTCCGTGTGTTCTTGGCCTCTATTTCGGCCATCCCAATCAGATAGCTGAGAAATGTTTTGTCAGCCTCTGCGGCTTGCTTTTTGAGACGCCGCAGCGCGGCCAGAAATTCCTTGTCCATGAAAATGTTTCCCCAGTGAATCGATACACCGATAAGTTGCCGCCTCACGGTTAACGGAATCCTAACGGGCCCGCTAATTACCTCGGCGGTTACAACATCGTAGGTTGCAAAGACTTTCAGATAGTCGCCGACTCGCGCATACTAATGCGATGAGCCCAGCTAATGATGCGTCATACGCTTTCCGCTGCCCGAACTTAGATTGCAGTGCGGAGTACGTTGCTTCGCCAAAAGATCAGGCGCCGCATAAAAGCCCGCGGTGCTTCAAATGCGACACGCCTTTCCTGCAGAAGCATAATGGGCGTTTTCTTCACTATGAAGCGCTTCACGTTGATTAGCCGACCGTGGCAACGCTGATCCGTGCCGATCGACAAGCTTCGAGAAACGGCGGACGTTAAAACCATCCCATGCCGCCGGCGGCGTGAAATAGATCGGGCCCAATCGCGCCAATCTCGAACGGGTTAATGAAGATCCAAACCGTCATGCGTGATCCTTCATCTGCAGGAACAACTCTCGCACGTCGGTAAGCTTCAGCTTGCTGTTGTAATGCTGCCCGAGCGCGTGGAGCTGGCGCGCGGCAATCTCATCGCGCTTGATTAAGTTCGTCTCGGCGAAATAGGCACGCGTGTCTTCGGCGAAGCGACGCGCGAAACCGGGCGATAATTCGATAGGCTTGGGGGCATGGGGTTGGAAATAGGGATTGAAAGTCCCCGGGCATGGGTTTCCCCGGAGCCCGGGGGCCCATTCCGACGCAGTCTGACCGAAGGATTGACCGCGCCACAGGACCAAGCCGCGATTTGGCCGTGCGTTCCTCGCTCCGCTTCACTTCTCGTTCTTTAATTCCGCTATTCGTTCAGCCCGGTGCCAAACCTCTACAGCGTGACCGTCGACGACGTATTGCCGAGCGTGTTCTTCCTTCTCATCGTCTTCGGCCCAAAACTCGAAGCGATCCCGGATACGGCCGTCCGGCTCCATAACAAACGCCCGATAGTCCCGCACTGCATGTCCCTCGGCGGCCCGGGGTCAAACTGGGATGGGCCGGTGCGCATTTCAATTTAAATGAGGGCGCGACTGCCACGAACCGCGCCGTGAGTGTCATAAATGCCACTGAAAAAATCGGGGAAAAGTGGCAACCGCAAGGACATGGTGGCAAGCACGGCCCCGTTCCTTGGATTACGAGGGCAGGCATGGAGCGGGACCGTGCCGGGTCAGCGGGGAAACGGTCTGACCCGGCGGTTCAACCTAGCCAACCGAGGGGCGTTCCTACTTCGGCGGCTGTAGCCCGGGCGATGTCAGCCATTCGTTCATATGGGAGGCGGTTTCGGCCTGCCGGGCCTTGCGGATCTTTTCCTCGCGTTCGGCGCCAGGTGGCAGCAGCTTGGCTTCCTCACGTAGGCGCTTCGCTTCTTCGGCAAGGCGGGTTTCAAGGGACTCGGTTTGTTTGAATCGACGGCGATGCTGCATGATGACCTCCCTCGTGCCTGCGGGTCCTAATCCGCATGGTTCAGCACTTCCGATCCTAATATGCAGAAGGCCGGGCGTCAGTTCCCTGGTGCACATTGCGGCCTGCGGCGCAATCGCTCCTATCAGGCAAAAAGGTCGGCGCCCGCCTGCGTGAACCGTACAAACGTACCGCTCTCGTGCATCTTGAGCCATCCATTCTCAATCGCACGTTTCATGCCCGCGCCGTACTCGGCTGGCGAGCCCTTGAGCTGGTAAAGGAACGGCGCGTTGATCTTCTCGACATTGAATGCGACCGTCTTGAACGGCCTCGATGCTGTTTGCGATCTCGACGATCTTGCGCGCGGCGACTTCGGGGTCGGCGTAGGGGCGGGTGTTGACGAATCTCATAGGCGCGCTTTTATCAATCCTAAAGGTTTTGACGTATCACAGTTTCATGGAAAGACGCGCGAGTCCTCGCAAGGCCGTACTGATGTCGGGGGCGCTTGAGTGCGCTGGCATCACCATTAACTGCTTGATCAGCAATATTTCCATTTCGGGCGCGGCGATCGAGATTCCAAGCCGCCACCACATCCCCGAGCGCTTCAGCTTTGTCTTTAAGGCGGACGACGCGCACATTCCCTGTCACGTCATCTGGCGCGAAGAGGAGCGGATCGGCGTGGCCTTCGACTAGTCGGTCGCTTCAATCAATTTGCATGGACGGAGATTTTGTGATTCGATTCCGTCGCGACACGAGCGGCGGAGGCGATGATGGCCGGGAAGGATATTTC
>Ga0134125_10007468_pt1 | contig 12337 bp, 15 predicted proteins | sample KB31751_FD_96464 | JGI IMG/M metagenome (GOLD analysis project Ga0134125, IMG submission 96464) | Terrestrial soil microbial communities with excess Nitrogen fertilizer from Kellogg Biological Station, Michigan, USA - KB3-175-1 | ecosystem: Environmental > Terrestrial > Soil > Unclassified ... | reverse complement strand
TTCGAGCTGGAGAGCGTGCTGATCGAGCATGCGGCGGTGGCCGAGGCCGCGGTCGTGCCCAGCCCGGATCCGCTGCGGGCGGCGGTGCCGAAGGCCTTCATCGTGCTGGCTGCCGGGGCGCCGCCGACACGCGAGACGGCCGCCGCGATCTTCGCCCACATCCGCGAGCACCTGGCGCCCTTCAAGCGCGTGCGCCGCCTCGAGTTCGCGGAGCTGCCGAAGACCATTTCCGGCAAGATCCGCCGCGTCGAGCTGCGCGGGATCGAGGAGCAGCGGCGCGGCGGCGGGCGCTATGACGCGACCCGGCGGTTCGAACGGGAATTCTGGGCCGAGGACGTTGCCGGCGCCGAGTGAATGGCGGGTCGGATGCCGTGTAGTTAACACTGCGTAAACCAACATGACCGATAATCCCGGCCATGTTGACGCCGTCGCCCGACCGCTCCCAAACCGCGAGTCCGCACGAACGGATTCCGTTCCGCGACCCCGCGGCCGACATCGGGCGGGCGGAACAGCGGCCGACCTGGTGGCTCGATGAGGGCGAGCATGCGCGCCTCCTGGGCGTGAAGCCGCGCGCGGCGAAGGTGCCCAAGGCGAAGTTCGTGGCCAGGCCGCGCGTCGAAACGCCGCCACCGCCCCAGGAAACCCCGGACGTAATGCCTGCCGCCGACTTCGCTACGCTCGCGCCGACGCTGAAGGCACTCGACCAGGTCCTGCAGCCGCTTGCGGCCGATGCGCCGGGACTGGCGCCGCTGCTTCGCGACCGCCGGATCAAGCGCATCGGTCGATTGGGCGCCGCCTTCGGGCTCGCCACGCTGGTCGCAGCGGTGGTGTTCTTTCGTTAGCAGCGACGGCCAGCAGGGGCCGGCGTCTAGAGACGTCTTAACGAATTGATCGCCCGCCCGCGGTTGCCCCGGTCAGCCACCCCTCGACTTCAGCGCACTATCCCGAATCTGACTTAGTCCCTGCCGCGGCGTGATCGCCTCGGGGTCGAGGCGGAGCTCCAGCAGCGCGGGCTTGCCGGAGGCGACGGCGCGCTCGAAGGCGGGCGCGAACTGCTCCGTCGTCTCGACCTTCTCGCCGAAGGCGCCGTAGGCGCGGGCGAGGGCGGCGAAATCGGGGTTGGCGAGATCGGTGCCGTGGACGCGGGTCGGATACTCGCGCTCCTGATGCATGCGGATGGTGCCGTACATGCCGTTGTTGACGACGATGACGATGACGGCGAGGCCGTATTGGACGGCGGTCGCCAGTTCCTGGCCGTTCATCAGGAAGCAGCCGTCGCCGGCGAAGCACACCACCGTGCGCGCGGGATGCACGGCCTTGGCCGCCACCGCCGCCGGCAGGCCGTAGCCCATGGCGCCGCTGGTGGGCGCCAGCTGCGTGCGGAAGCGGGGATATTGGTAGAAGCGATGCAGCCAGGTGGTGTAGTTGCCGGCGCCATTGGTGAGGATGGCGTCGGGCGGCAGGCGCTCGCGCAAGAATTTCATCACCGCCGGCATCTGCACCGGGCCGGCATGGCCCTCATGCTCGAGCGTGGTGAGGTAGTCGCGGTGCGCCTGGGCCGTGCGGGCCGCCCAGCGCGACGGATCGACCGGCGCCAGCGCGCGCGCCGCGGCGGCGAATTGCGCCATGCCGGCGTTGATCGCCAAGGTCGGCTGATAGACGCGGCCCAGCTCCTCGGCGCCGGCATGGACGTGGATGAGGGTCTGCTTGGGCATGGGCACCTCGAGCAGGGTGTAGCCGCCGGTGGTCATCTCGCCGAGACGGGCGCCGACGACCAGCAGGACATCGGCATCCCTGACCTGCGCCGCCAGTGCGGGATGGGGGCCGATGCCGACATGGCCCGCATAGTTCTTATGGGTATTGTCGATCAGGTCCTGGCAGCGGAAGGAGACTCCGACCGGCAGGTCGTTGGCCTCGGCAAAGGCGGCGATGTCGCGCACGGCCTGGGCGTCCCAGCCGCCGCCGCCGAGCAGCAGGAACGGCCGCTCGGCCTTGGCCAGGAGATCGCGCATCGCCTGTAGCTCGGCCGGGCCGGGATGGGGCCGGACGGCCTTGTAAGGGCCGGTATCGCCAACCTCGGCGGTGGCCGTGAGCATGTCTTCCGGCAACGCGATCACGACCGGACCGGGCCGGCCGGCAACGGCGCGGTGGAAGGCCTGGCTTACCAGCTCGGGCACGCGCGCGGGATCGTCGATCTGTGCCGCCCACTTGGCGAGCGGCGCGAACATGCGGCGATAGTCGACCTCCTGGAAGGCCTCGCGCTCGGCCTGGTCGCGCGCGACCTGGCCGACGAACAGGATCATGGGCGTGGAATCCTGGAAGGCGGTGTGCACGCCGATCGAGGCGTTGGTGGCGCCGGGGCCGCGGGTGACGAAGCAGATGCCGGGCCGACCCGTCAGCTTGCCGTAGGCCTCGGCCATGTTGGCTGCGCCGCCCTCCTGCCGGCAGGTGACGAGCCGGATCGAATTGCGGGCGTCATAGAGGGCGTCGAGCACGGCCAGGTAGCTCTCGCCCGGCACGCAGAACGCCAGGTCGACGCCATGGACCTTGAGCGCGTCGACCAGGAGCTGGCCGCCGGTGCGGCGATTGGTTCGCTCGGACATGTGTTCCCCGTTCGTTGGCCGCCCTGTCCTAGCGGATCGGATCATGCATGGCAAAGAGCGGCGGGTTGCTGGCTACCGGTGGCGAATCGTGACAGGCTTCGGCCCTTGAACATTCGACCGGATACAGGAAAGAACGTCACGTCGACCGTGATGCCATGAAGCCCGTCGAAGCCACGCCGGAGCTGCACGAATTCCTGCGCAGTCCGGGAAATGCGGAGTTCCTCGAGTTCTACGAGTATTGGCGCGCCAAGGGCGCGGGCAAGGGGATGCCGGCGCGCGCCGACATTGACCCGCTCGACATTCCGCAGTTGCTGGCCAACGTCTTCCTGATCGACGTCGTCGAGGGCAACCCGCGACGGTTCCGTTTTCGCCTGGTCGGCACCCGCATCACCGAGCTGGAAGGTGAGATGACCAATCGATTTCTCGACGAGTTCGTCCCGGGCGCGACCGGCACGGCCATGGCCCGCCACTACGAGGATGCCATCCAGGGACGCCTCTATGTGCGCCATGAGACGCTCCATTGGCGCAAACGCGAGTACGTGAATTACGATGTGCTGCTGCTGCCGTTGTCGAGCGACGGCCAGACCATCGACTTGCTGTTCGGGCTGGCGCGCTATCACGCCAAGTAACCGTCGCGACCGGGGCTGCCACTTCCACCGTCGGGCGTGCTAAAATGCCATTCCATGGGCGGGTAAGAACCGTGCTCGGCACGGCGGTTGCGGGCGATGATGCGACGGGTGACGGACAGGGTGGTGATGGCGGCGATGCTTGTCATCGGCGTCGCCGGCAGCGCCGCCGCCGAATTGACGATCGATTCGTCGCGGCCGGACCTGGTCGCCGCCGAAGGCGCCTACCGGCGCGGCCATCACCTCGAGGCCTTCCGCCAGTTCGAGGTGCTGGCCAAGCAGGGCGACGTCACGGGCGTGTCGTGGGTGGCACATCTCTACAGCCGCGGCGAGGGCGTGCGGCAGGACTACGCCGTCGCGCTCGAATGGTATCGCAAGGCGGCGGAACAGGACGACGTCTACGCCGAAGGCGAGGTCGGCCGCTTCTACGAGCAGGGCCTCGGCGTTGCCGTCGACTATGGCGAGGCGGCCAAATGGTATCGTGCCGCCGCGGCTCAGGACGACGACTGGGCGGAGACGCGCCTGGCCGGGCTCTATCGCGACGGCGCCGGCGTCGCCAAGGATCCCGTGGAGGCGGTGCGGCTCTACCGGGCCGCGGTCGAGCTGGGCAATGCGGAGGCGGAGGGCCACCTCGGCTACATGTACGAGATGGGCCTGGGCGTGCCGCAGAGCTACGCCAAGGCCCTGCTGTGGTACCGCAGCGCGGCCGACAGCGGCGATGCCGAGGCGCAGAACCAGCTCGGCATTCTCTACGAGAGCGGACGTGGCGTGGCGCGGGACTATGCCGCGGCCGCCGCGTGGTACCGCCAGGCCGCCGACCAGGGTTTCGAGTGGGGCCAGAACAACCTCGGCAATCTCTACTACAGCGGGCGCGGCGTGGCGCAGGACTATGGCGAGGCGCTCCGGCTCTATGTGGCGGCTGCGGCGCAGGGCAACGCCGACGCGCAAGCCGGCATCGGCGACATCTACAATGGCGGGCGCGGCGTCGCTCGGGACGATGCGAAGGCGCTGCGCTGGTACCGTCTGGCCGCCGACGGCGGCAGCGCCTATGCGCAGACCCAGATCGGCCTGATGTATGAATCCGGGGATGGCGTCGCCGCCGATGACGCCGAGGCCGCGCGCTGGTACCGCCGCGCCGCCGACCAGGGCGATGCCTGGGCGCAGGCCGACCTGGGCAATCTCTATCTCGACGGGCGCGGCGTCGAGCGCGACGCCGGCGAGGCCCGGCGCCTGTTCGAGGCCGCGGCGGCGCAGGGCAACCCGACGGCGCGCGCCGATCTCGGATATATCTACACCGAAGGCGTCGGCGTCAGCCCGGACCGCGCCAAGGCGCTGGGACTGTTCCGGCAGGCAGCGGCGGACGGCGACGCCCGGGCGATGGCATGGCTGGGGTATTATCACGAGCAGGGCATCGAAGTGGCGCAGAGCGACGCCGAGGCCCTGCGTTGGTATCGCGCCGCGGCCGAGGCGGGCGACGACTACGGGGCGTTCGCGCTCGGCGAAATCTATCGCGACGGGCGCGGCGTGACGCGCGACCGCAAACTGGCGCTTCGCTGGTATGACATCGCGGTTGCCCGCGGCAACGCCGACGCCGCGACCGCCCGCGACGGCATGGGCCTCTATGCGTCGATGCGCGCGGAGGACGACCCGTTGGCGGCGGCGATGGAGGCGTACAGGTCCGACCGGTTCGCCGCTGCGTTCGCGCAACTGGAGCCGCTGGCGGTGACAGGGAATGCGATCGCCCAGCTCTATCTGGGCGAGCTCTATCGCAGCGGTCGCGGCATCGATGCGGATCCGGTGTGCGCCCATATGTGGCTGAGTCTGGCGGCGGATCGGTTGCCGGCCGGCGCCGACCGCGATCGCGCGGCGAAAGACCGCGACGCGGTCGCCGAACAATTGACGGAGGTCCAGCTGGACGAGGCGCTGCGCCGCGCCCGCGAGTGGACGCCGGACGCATCTTAGGAAGCAGCGGTCGATCAGGAGGCAAAGATGGGGCGAAGGCTGGGCGCGGCGATCGGTTTCCTGTTGTCCTTAAGCCTTGCCGCCGGCGCCGCCGTGGCCGCCGACCTGCAAAGCGCCACCGCCGCCTACCAGCGCGGCGATTTCCGTGCCGCCCTGGCCGAGTTCCAGGAACTGGCCAACAGCGGCGACAGCCAGGGCATGATGTGGGTGGGCTACATGTACCAGGAGGGCGAGGGCACGGTGCAGGACTATGACGAAGCCATGAACCGCTTCCGCATGGCGGCCGATCTCGGCGAGCCGATGGCCAACTTCTATATCGGCAGAATGTATGCCAACGGCTTCGGCGTCCAAAAGGATTCCTTGGAGGCGGCCCGCTGGTACCGCCTGGCCGCCGAGCAGGGCAACAGTTATGCCGAGCTTGCCCTCGGCCAGGCCCACGAATTCGGGATCGGGGCGCCGCGCGACATCCGCGCCGCCCGTCGCTGGTACCAGGCCGCCGCCGACCAGGGCGACACCGACGCCCAGGCCGCGCTCCAGCATCTGACCGCCGACCCGGAGTAATCGAGTCTCCCGCGCAGGATTTACCGCCGGCGCCCGTGTAATCCTAGAGTTCGGGCCGCGACCGCTGGTCGCGCGCCGCCTGCTGCTACGGGAGGGATTCCAGATGGTTCGATTGCCGGCCATGCGCCGTCGTCGGCGCCGGATGATATTGATCGTCATGATCGTGGGGCTGGCGGCGATGGCTGCCGCGACGGCGCGGGCGGGCGAGGCCGGCTCCGGCCGGCTCATGGAGCGCCTGCTCCAGAAGATGGATACCGATCGCGACGGCGCCCTCAGTTCGGCCGAGGGCGAGGCCGCCGCGGAGAAGATGTTCGACCGACGCGACAGCAATGGCGACGGCGTGCTGACAGAGGCCGAATTCATGGCGGACAAGGGCGGCCGGCAGCTCTCGGCCGAGCGACAGCAGAAGCTCGACGCCTATCGTGCCAAGCGCTTTGCCGCCATGGACAAGGACGGCAACGGGCAGGTCTCGGCGGTGGAATACTTCGCCGCGGCGCAGCAGCGCTTCACGGCGGCCGACGCCAATGGCGACGGCCGTGTCACCAAGGATGAGCTGCGCTCGCTGCGCGGCGCGCTGTAGGGGAATGCGGGCGGTGGCGAACGACAGCTAATGTATGGTCGGGCGATCTGCGTCGAAGCGGAGATCGATGGCCTCGCCCAGCTCGCTCGACTCGACGTGCAGACGGGCGATCTCGCCGCACTGCGACATGGCCAGACGCGCGAGGTAGCGCTGCAGGCGCGGGAAGTAGGGCGCGCTGTCCATCCCCACCCAGGTGAAGGTCCGGCGTGACGCCGAACCTCGCACGAACATCAGCTCGATGATCGCGAAGGTCAACGAGGGCGACTCGCCCACCGCTTCGTCGTGGCTCATCCAGTGGTCGCGTTCCATTGCACTGCTCCCCATTGAGCGGCGTTATGCGCCGTGCGCAAAAGGCCAGCTAGAAGGCGATGCTGGTTTCCGCCTGGTTGGCCCGCTCCTGCCAGTTCTGGCCGGCGGCGACGACGCAGCTGAGGCCATCCGGCCGCGAGACGATGATCGTCCAGGTCGAGCCGTCATTGGCGGTCAGCACTTCCAGAAGGGTGCCCGCGCTCGTCATTGCCGTCGCGGCCTGCGTCTCATGAAACCTTTCGCCGAGCGCCTTGATCACGTCCGGATGCGGGCCACAGGCGGTCGGCGCCTGATCGGCCGCGGCCGGATGACTCATCGCGACCGCTCCGAGAATCGTGACAACCGAGGACGTTGCCACCACGCGCGCACGGATCCATGCCGAGAGAGTTCGCGCCATCATGAGGCGTCTCCTTAGGAAAGGTTGCTGGTGTCGCCGTAGAAACACGCCCGTTCCGGCCGCGGTTCCGTCTGTTCAGGCGGCGGGTTCGGCGGCCGCGGCGCGCAGCACCTGGCCGGTCAGGAACGAGCCGCTTCCGCCGGCCAGGAAAACGTAGGCCGGCGTGATCTCGCCAAGCACGGGCGTATCGGAACGGGAGCGGGCGGGGGCCGTCGGCGTCGCTGCCGGGCCGGGCGTCACCGCGTTCACCCGAATCCGGCGAGCGCCGAGCGTGCCGGCGACCGAGCGGGTGAAGGCGACGATCGTCTGCGCCGTCTCGGGGTCGTCGATCAGATGCGCGCCGTCATGCCAAGCCGTCACCGCGGTCGTGTTGATGATGGCGCCGCCGGCGGGCAAATGCGGCAGCGCCGCCTGCGTCAGCCGGAACATGCCGAGCAGATTCGTCCGCTCTATCGGTACGCGCTGCATGCGCGCGATCTCCCCGTGATCGACCTGGGGCTGCTGTTCCGCGGCATTGTTGACGAGGATGTCGAGTCGTCCGAACGCGGCGATGACGCGCTTGACGGTGGTGCGGCAAGAAGTCTCGCGCGTCACGTCGCCGGCGACCAGGATGCAGCGGACGTTCGCCTTCAGAATGGCCTGCCGCGTATTCTCGGCCTCGCGATGTTCATTGAGATAGATGATGGCGATGTCGGCGCCTTCCCTGGCGAACGCGATGGCGATCGCCCGCCCGATGCCGTCGTCGCCGCCTACGATCAGCGCCGCCTTGCCGCGCAGCCGGCCGGTGGTACGAGCCGTGCGGGCGTCTGCCCGTAGCGACGGCGAGGTTCGCGTCTGCAGTCGCGACGGGCGATCTTGATCCTGCGACGGAAGCTGGCGCCGCGCGAATTGCCCCCGGTTTGTCACAGCGTGGGCCATGCGTTCCCTTTGAGAACGACGCTTGGACAGAGAACGGCAGCAATCGACGACGCCGCCTTGCGGAGCCGCCGTTCCGATTTCTCAACCCCGGAGCCGGCCCATGGTTCCGGCGCGCGATGCGAACGCCGGCAACGGCCGAACCGGGGCTGCTGACGCTCGCATCAGGAATGCAGGATGATGGAGGGTGGACGTCGCCGGCCGTGGAACCGGCAATCCGCCGCGCTGCAATGCTCGCAGCGCGGCGATCGGGGAGGGCGCTACGCCGCCCGCTGGGCCGTGATCGCGCGCGGCCGGCGGCTCACGCCACGGCCGCGAACCGACCTCCGGGGCTTGATGACGCCGCTGATGCCGGCGAGGGCGCCGGGCGCCAGCGGGCGGACCCAGAGTCGCTCCGGCTTCTCCTTAGGCATGCTGAAGCCGAACGGCGCCGCCGGGACACAGCCGAACTGCTCGTAGTAGCCGGGATCGGCGACCAGCAGCACCAGCCGGTGGCCGCTCAGCATGGCCTGATCGAGCGTGCGCGCCACCAGCATGCGGCCGATGCCCTCGCCGCGACGGGTCGGATCGACCGCCAGAGGTCCCAGCAGCAGGGCCGGCGTCTCCGCCTTGCCGACCAGGATCGGCCAATAGCGGAGGGTACCGACGAGACGCTCACCGTCGCGGGCGATCCAGCTGAGCGCCGAGACCGGGTCGACTCCGTCGCGATACTGGTAGGAGGCCTTGGCCAGGCGGTTCGGGCCGAAGGCGAGGTCGAGCAGCTGTTCGATGTCGCCGGCGTCGGCCGGCCGTTCGCGGAGGATCTTGTACATCGGTGTCTTTCTTCGGCAGTCCAAATAAGAGCGGTTGAAGGGATTCAAATCCGCCGGCTGCCGTCGCGACACCCTAGTCCCCGTATTTCGGGACCCGGTGCGCTTCGCGCAGGCGCGGCCGGCCGCGCCGCCAGCGGGCGGCATCGGCACGTCGTCGTCGCAGTCGCAGAGCGAAGCTCACACTCGGACCTCCTTGACAGCGCCTATGAATGGGTATGGTCGCTGCCGTTGTCAATATTTCTTGCCAGTAAAGGATGAAGAAATTCTTGAAAACGGCAGGGCCGACTCGTCAGCGTCACTTCACGGGCCCGCGCGGCATCAAGTCGTACGGCGCCTTCCAGCCCGGCAGGGCGGCGATGCGCTTGGTCCAGGCTTCGATGTTGGGGAAAGGCCTGCGGTCAATCCCCGTCTCCTCGGGATGGTAGAGATAACCGACCATGGAGATGTCGGCGATGGTGGGCGCGTCGCCGACAATGAAGGGGCGCGTCGCCAAGTGCTTCTCGACGATGCCGAAGGCGGCGAGGGCGCGGGTGCGCAGGAATTCGGTCACCGGCGTCTCGCCCGTCTTCTGCAGCCCGACCAGGAAGCGCAGGGTGGCGAAATAGCTCGTGAACTTGTGGTTGTCGAACAGGATCCAGCGCAGCACCTCCAGGCGCTCGTCGGCGTTCCGGCCGCCGAAGCGGCCGGTGCGCTCGGCCAGGTAGGTGAGGATGACGCCGCTCTGAGTCAGGCGCTTGCCCGCATGCTCGAGCACGGGCGCCTCGCCCAGCTCGTTGACCGTGCTGCGGTAGGCCTCGCCGCGGGTCTCGCCGTTGAAGTAGTCGACCCAGCGCGGCTCCCAGTCGCAGCCGCTGAGCGCCAGCATCAGCGCGGGCTTGTAGGAATTGCCGGACTCACCGAAGCAATAGAGCCGGTATTCGGCCATGGCGGTTCCCTCTTGGCGGTTGAGACGCGGCGAGCGCGGGATGCTAGCGGGCCTTGCGCGGGCTCGCCATGGGGATTGCGCTGCCCGTTTTCACCCGGTCCATGACGGCCATGGTCTCGAATCGCCGCACGTTGCGCTCGAAGAGATGGCGCCGGGTGAAGTCCTCGTAGTCGGCCATGTCGTCGGCGGTCAGGACCAGCACGAAGTCGGCCGCGCCGGTGACGTAGTAGCACTGCATCACCTCGGGCGCCCGCTGCATCGCGCGCTTGAAGGAGTCGACGAAGTCGGGGCCCTCCCGCTCGAGCGTCACCAGGACCACCATGGTCAGCCGCCGGCCGAGCGCCTCCGGGGCGAGGATGGAAACGTCGCGCTCGATGACCTTTTCATCCCGCAGGCGCTGGACCCGGCGCAGGCAGGCGGCCGGCGACAGCCCGACGAGGGCGGCGAGTTCCTCGCCGGTCCGGCGGTTGTCCTCCTGCAAGGCATCCAGCAGGCGGCGGTCGAAATCGTCGAGCTCCACGATGTCCTCGCGATGGAATTCCGCGTTATCGGGCCATCATAGCGAATTTGCCGCGCACGGCAGGCGCCTTTTGCGATCTTCTCGCGGCCGGAAGTCGGCACCATGCGCCCGCCATCGCAATCACGCACGGACGCTCTGAATCGGAGGACGCCATGTCAGCTGTCGCATCGACCACGGCCCGGTCGGCTCAATCGGAAACCGCTCTGGCCCGACTCGGATCGTGGCTCCGGGGCTCCCTGGGGGCCGGTCTGGAGCGTTGGATCGCCCGGCGCGACGAGCGGATCCTGCTGCAGGCATCGGCGCGCGAGCTGAAGGATATCGGTCTCGACCGTTGCGACATCCGCCGCGCCGTGCGCGGCGAGCTGCAGCGGCCACGATGAACTATTCCAGCGGCGAGCGCGTCGCGGCGATGCTCGGGCGTTCCCGCATCGCCTGCCACCACCGGCTCAGGCGCGGTTGCGCTGCCAGCAGCGCCGCCCCCTCCTTGGCCATGGCGAGATAGGCGACCATGGGGGCGAGGTGAAGATCTGCCAGGCTGATCGCGGTGCCGGTCAGATAGGGACCCTCCGACTCCGCCAGGTCGTTGAGCGTCTGCAAGCATAGCGCGGCGCTCGGACGGGCGGCCGCGATCTTCGCTTCGTCGGCGTTGCGGCCTTGTGCCGGGGCGCGCACGCGCTCGACGAAGATGTCCCAGATCAGCGGGCGGTAGCCATAATTGTCGATGATGCTGATGATCTGGTTGGCGCGCGCCCGCGCGCGCGGCGCACTCGGCATCAGCGGCGGTCCCGCGAACCCCTCGTCGATGTAGCGGGTGATGGCGCCGGTCTCATAGAGGCGAAACCCGTCATGCTCGAAGGCGGGGATGCGCTTGAAGGGCTGGCGCTCCAGATAGTCCGCCGGCGGCCCGTCCGGTGCGAAGACATCGACCTCGACGAGCCGATAGCGAACCCGCTTTTCCTCCAGCGCGAGCCGGGCGGCGCGGACATAGACGCTGTAGGCAGCGCCGAACAGGATCGGATCGGTCATGCCATCGGTCTAGCGCATCCCCTGCTTTGCGGGCAACGCGGTTCAGGTCGTCGGCAGTCACGATCGAGCGCGATCCGCAGGCCATAGCCGGCCGCTATCGAAACCAGAGAGAGCCGGCATTTCCCGCGGCCGCGTCGCTCAGCCATCTTCCGCGTCAAGGCGGCGGCCATCGCGGTCGGCGCCGCAGCATCGAAGAGGAGAAGCTTGATGTTCACGAGCACAATGAATGGCAGGGCGCTCTGGCGGACGCTGTCGCTGGCCGGCATCGTCGCCGGCGCGATGACGATCGGCGCCACCGCGTCGTTCGCGGGCGAGTGCCCGGCCAACAAGATGGTGGCCGACGGCCAGGGGCAGAAGGATGCCGGCATGGCCGCCAAGGACGTCACCGACACGGTCCTCGCTTCGACCGACCTGTCGAAGGAGATGGTGGCCCTGCCGGACCACTTGTTCCGGCTGCGCCAGCTGGTGGTCAAGCCGGGCGGCATCGTGCCCTGGCACAGCCATGGCGATCGCCCCGCCATGATCTACATCGTCTCCGGCGAGGTCACCGAATATGCCAGCACCTGCGCGGTTCCGATCGTTCACAAGGCCGGCGACGTCGCCCCGGAAACGCATACGACAGCGCACTGGTGGAAGAATACCGGCAAGAAGACCGCCGTGCTGATCTCGGTCGACATCCTGCACGACAAGATGGACGAGAACATGATGTGACGGCCGTCGATGACGGCGTTCGCGTTCGCGAGCGTGACGCACGGCAGATCGCGCCAGGCGTCACGCCCCACTCCCATTCCCGCAGAGGTTCGAACGACCATGCCAGACACCAGCGTCATGTCGGCATCGCCGCCCGTGGAGGCCGAGCATAGCGCGACGGACGCATTCCTGCGCACGCTGGTGATCGGCCTGACGGCGTTCCTCACCGTCGTCGACCTCTTTGCGACGCAGGCCATACTGCCGTCGCTGGTGAAGCACTATCAGGTCGGTCGGGCCGCCATGGGCTTCGCGGTCAATGCCAGCACCATCGGCATGGCCGTTTCCGGCTTGACCGTCGCCTTCTTCAGTCGAGGCATCGACCGCCGGCGCGGCATCCTGTTGAGCCTCGCG
>Ga0134125_10007466_pt1 | contig 12338 bp, 6 predicted proteins | sample KB31751_FD_96464 | JGI IMG/M metagenome (GOLD analysis project Ga0134125, IMG submission 96464) | Terrestrial soil microbial communities with excess Nitrogen fertilizer from Kellogg Biological Station, Michigan, USA - KB3-175-1 | ecosystem: Environmental > Terrestrial > Soil > Unclassified ... | reverse complement strand
AGGTTCATGAAATTAATACACGCAATCAGCAAGGTAAATAAAGCGATGGAAGCAAGAATGTATAAATAGGTAACGCTGCCACTTGGCGTAACATCATTGTCAGAGCCGGAATGCAAATGAATATCTTTTAAAGCGGTGAGGTATTGCGCTTTCTGAAAGCCAACCGCCTTTAAATCCTTGCCTGCATATTTATCGACAAACGCAGGAAACTGTGCTTCTAATTTTTTCGGATCTGTACCTGGTGCCAGCAAAAGATACGTGTAATACATGTTGTTGTTGGCCAGGTTGGTTCCGGCATTTTTTATCATGCCGGCAATGTTTCCACCCATTGTGCTAAGAAAAAATCTTCCATCAATATGCGAAGGTTTATTGATTGGCTTAAAAACGCCGGTTACCTGGAAATCATGATCGCCATTGGTGCTGCTGCTGATGTGAATTACCTGGTTTAATGCCGGCTGATTGCCGAAAATCTTTTTTGCAATCTCTTCATCGAGCACGACTGAATTGGGATTGCTCAAAGCTGTTGCCGGATTTCCCTCAATGAAATTGTAAGTAAAAATTCTGAAAAAAGTGGAATCAGCGACATATCCTTTTGTTTCATAAAACGATTTTATTGCACCATTTTGAGGAGTGTATTGTACTAATGTTTTGTCTTCTGCAAACAACCTTACCAACCTCGCGGTTTGTTGAATTTGGGGGAAAACCGATTTCATGATCTCTCCCATTGCTGCAGGTGTATTCGGTTGCTTTTTAAAATTGCCAATTCCGATAAAATCAGTGCCAACCTGGTAAATATTATCCGCATTTTTTTGATAGCGGTCATAACTGGTTTCATTCAAAACATACAGCGTGATCAACATACAACATGTTAATCCTGTAGATAAACCGAGAATATTGATGAAAGAAAAAACTTTGTTTTTCATCAAATTACGCCACGCGATTTTAAAATAATTCTTTAGCATAAAGATCTGTTTCTGATGTATGATTTTCTAATTTCTGATTTTAGTGATGGCTGATTTATAAAAAGTCACTTGATTTTCATTTTGCTTATTTTTCAGTAAAGACACAAATAACCCAGATCCTTATCTTCAAATAACTCACAATTCACAATTCACCATTGACAATTCACCATTCATCTCATTCACTTCTCAGGCTTTTCACGGGATTAGTAGTAGCAGCTTTTATTGCCTGGAAACTGATCGTTGCAAACGCAATTAACAAAGCAATTACTGCTGCCAGGATAAAAACCCACCAATCAATATTTATCCGGTATGCAAAAGCCTGTAACCAGTGTTTCATGGCATACCATGCAATAGGAAATGCAATGACAGCCGCTATTACAACAAGCAATAAAAAATCTTTTGAAATTAATTTTACGATACTTCCCGTGCTTGCGCCCAACACTTTTCGCACACCTATTTCCTTGACACGCTGGGTAATTGTAAATGCGGATAACCCGAACAATCCCAGGCTTGCAATAAAAATAGCGATACATGAAAAGATGGTAATGATACTGCTTTGACGGTCTTCTGCCTCGTACAGCTTTGCATACCTGTCGTCTAAAAACTGGTATTCAAAAGGAATTTCCGGCAGATACTTTTTCCACGTTTTTTCGATTTGTGCAATCGCTGCAGAAACATTACCGGATGTCTTCACAGATATGTTATTATACGATGAAGCGCCATCCCGTGATTCATATAAAACCAATGGAATAATGCGCTGGTGTAAGGATTCGAAATTAAAATCATTGAACACTCCTGCTATCATTCCCTTTTGACCGCCATATTGAAATTGTTTACCGATGGCATCCTGATCCGATTTTAATCCCAATGCTTTCACGGCAGTTTCATTGATCAAAAACGAAGAAGTATCCATTCCAAAATCTTTTGAAAAGTTTCTTCCTGCCACGATCTTTATTCCAAAAGTTGGGATAAAGTTTTCGTCTGCCACAACATACTTAATGTCTGCTTTGGAAGGCGACATGGAATTTCCGGCATCCAGTTGTGAGCCTTGCGAATCAAGCAATCTTCCTGACGGAATGCGCGAAGAAAGCGCAACATCTTTGATGTTTGAATTAGATAACAATTCGTCTTTAAAGGATTGAAAAGAATTATTAAGACCGTTATTATTTCTCAGCGTTACAATATGTTCTTTATCGAAACCAAGCGATTTATTCTGAATAAAATGTAATTGCTGAAACACAACAACCGTTGCAACAATGAGGATAATAGAAATGGCAAACTGAAAAACTACCAATACTTTTCGTAAAGAAATATTTCCCCCGCCTTTTTTGATAACACCTTTTAAAACCTTTACCGGCTGGAATGAAGAAAGATATAATGCCGGGTATAATCCGGATAAAATTCCAACTATAAATGGCAACAATATAATACCTGTCAAAATTTTCCATTGCAATAAACTTCCAATAGATAGCTGTTGACCGGATAATTCATTGAGCCATGGCAAAGCAATTCTGGTAAGTACGAAGGCCAGCATGAATGCGATGCAGGTAATGAAAACTGACTCACATAAAAACTGCGCAATCAATTCTTTCTTGCTTGCTCCGGCTGTTTTGCGAACGCCAATTTCTTTTGCACGCAATACAGAACGCGCCGAAGATAAATTCATATAATTAATGCACGCGATCAATAAAATAAACAAAGCAATTGCTGAAAAAATATACACCCGATTGATGTCGCCATTAATTTCTATTTCTTCATCTGTGTGAGAATACAGATGAATGTCCGTCAGTCTGCGAAGCGATAAAATAGAATAATCAGATGCTTTAAATTTTCCCTCGGCAGGAATATGCCTGTTTTGAAAAGCAGGAAACTGGGCTTCCAGTTTTTTAGGATCATAATGAGCGGGTAAAAGTAAATAAGTATAAAACGCATTGTTTCCCCAATTGGTCATCAAATTTTTTTCACCATATATAGCGGAATCTTTTAGTGTATTAAAGGAAAGCAATAACTCCGGATGCCAGTGAGAATTTTCAGGCAAGCCTCTATAAACACCTGTTACTTTGCAATCAAACTGGTTATTGACCCGCAAAACCTTATTCATCGGATCGGCATCGCCAAAATATTTCCTGGCTGTTTTTTCAGAAAGCATTACAGAAAAAGGATCGCGCAAAGCCGTTGCAGGATTGCCTTCCGTTACCTTGAAATCAAAAACATCAAAAAGGCTGGTATCCGCAAAAAACATGTTTTTCTCATTAAAGATTTTGTCGCCATATTTAAACGTGGAATTACTGATTGGTAAAAAGGCAGTTACTTTTTTAATGTCTTTAAAATCATTCTGAAGCAGTGGGGCAAAAGGCGGCGCCACGGCTGCGAGTTGCAAAGAGAGCGCGCCGGTTTCTGCATTCAAAAACGTTCTTTCAATCCTGTAAATATTATTTGCATTTTTGTTATAGCGGTCATAGCTCAATTCATTGAGAATATAAATGCCAATGAGCAGGCAACAACAAATTCCTACCGTAAGCCCGAAGAGATTTACGAAAGAAATAAATTTATTCCGGTTTAAATTCCTCCAGGCGATTTTGAAATAATTTTTAAACATGGTCTTAGTCCTTAGTTTGCAATCACATAATAATGTGAATATTCATTTTAGGGTTTTGTCGTTTAGCCAACAACCTTATTCACTTCAGCTCTTCCATGGATAAAGTCTTAAATTGGTTCAGCTGCCGCATAAAACGCTTCATAGTTTAATTCAAACTTAACATACCAATCTAATTGAGAACACATGTGGGCATGAAGAGCCTTTCTATTTACTTTGTTATCCCTGCTAAAAATTAATGCCACTTATTTATGCAATGCTTTTCAACATTTTATAAAGCGTAAAAAAATACAAGTGTACGATTTTGATACAGTAGGTGTGCCGCTTTTGATACAGTAGCGGAAGCGGGATACCTTTTTTTAAACAGGAAGATTTAAAACCATCGAATGATTTTCATTTTTATTTTACCTTATGGCAGCAAATGAACAAATAATTCAATTTTAAATAATTCACACCCTGATCCTTAGCAGGATTGATAATCCAAACATTGATTGTGTAGAAATGAGTAGAATCCGTGTTATGATTTAGCTGTTTTACATCTTAGCAAAGCTTCAAGAAAATAATAATCCGCATAAATAATCGGAACATCTATTTCACTATTTGCGGGCTTGTGACCTGTACTATGCAGCAAGATAAAACCGTGATGGCTGTTAATCGGAGCGCGGTAATATTTAATGATATTATCGAGGATTTTATCGGCAGCTTTGCGATAAATTCTACCTTTTGTTGAATAACCGCTAAGCTCATATAAAGCAGAGGCGGTAATAGCGGCAGCAGATACGTCTCTCGGGGCAGTACTGGTATCTGGTACATCGTAATCCCAATAGGGAATCAAATCTGCAGGCAAATGCGGATTCTTTAAAATAAAATTGGCGATTTCATCCGCCTGATTAAGGTACCTAACATTTTTTGTCTCTCGATAACACATGGTAAAGCCGTATAAGCCCCATGCTTGTCCCCGCGCCCATGAAGATTGATCTGAATAACCCTGGGCTGTATTCTTTTTTATGACACCTCCTGTAGCGGTATCATAATCTACTACATGATAACAACTATAATCTGCGCGGTATTGATTTTTTAAAGTTGTATTAGCATGTGAAACGGCTATGTGATAAAATGTCGAATCGTTGGTTATTTTGGTCGCTTCAAATAATAATTCAAGATTCATCATGTTATCAATAATCACCGGATATGCCCATATTGGATTATTCCATGAACGAATACATCCTACTTTATTATTGAAGCGAACGGAAAGTGTTTTAGCTGCCTGTACAATGACATTTTTGTATTCATCTTTGCCAGTGTTTTTATACCCGTTACCAAAACTGCTGTATATTTTGAAACCCACATCATGGGAATCGGCATTCCATTCTTCTTTTTCCATCAGTTTCGTAAAATTTTCTGCCTTATCCTTAAAAATTTCCTTTCCTGATGCCTGGTACATTTTCCATAATATTCCGGGCCAAAAGCCGCTCGTCCAATCTTTAGAGCTTACCATTTTTAAAGAATCATTACTTTCTGTTCGCGGAAAGATCAATTGACCATTTCTTTCCAGAAGTGTTTCATTTAACAATTGCAGCACCTGTGGTTCTGCTTCAAGCAGCGCTTTATTATAATCCGGTGCCTGTGCCTTTGTAGCCAACATCAACATACTGAAAATTACCATCAAAGGAATCTTTCTTCTTATCATATCTCTTTGGTTTGAAACAATTTCAATCAAGATTTTACAAAACATTTAAATGGACAGGGAATATAGTCTTGCATCAGACAAGGGATAAAATATAAGCGGGGATAATCAGCAAACCATCCGCAAAAACTTAAATAGTATAAACAGGCAATATTATTTAATGTCTATAGGACGCCTGTAGGCGGTCGAAAAAATATCGACATCGTATTGGTCTGTCTGATGTTCTCTTATTTGTATTTCTACACGACGGGTACCAGAAACCAGGTTGTTTAATAACTTGATATAAATGGTATCCATTTTTCTTTGTGCCTTTGGAAAAGTGATGGTATATCTGCCACTATCGGAAGGAGCTTTTACATTTCCATCTTTATCTACTACGTTAAAATCTACACCTATAACTGCCGGGTTATGTATTCCGGTGGTATCAGCAACATAGAATGCAACTGCATCATAGTCTCGTATAAAAGCTGAATAAAACTGAACCGGTAATTTTAACAAATCCGTTTGATTTCTTTTTACTGATATGACTGAATTATTATTGGGAATGTAGGCCGCATAATAATGATTGTCGTATTCCGGAAGCCCCATCCGGTAATCCTTTTTTTCACAGGAAACTAATATTGCCAAGCACAGGAAAATAAACAGGCTATATCTTATTGCTTTCATAATTTTAATTTTTATAAATATTACCAATTAGGGTTTTGTACAACGTTACCACCACTCAACGTAATTTCATTAAATGGAACCGGGTATAAATAATTGCGGGCAGGATCGAAATGCCGTGTACCTGAAGGTTCCACGATGATCACGCTATCGGCATTTAAATTTAAATTACTGGCGCTGGTGTTTGGCCAGTCAGATTCTATATATTTTGCGCCAAGCAGATCCTGTGGTAATAAAATTTCGGCTGTCTTCCACCTGATAAGGTCATCGTATCTGAAGCCTTCCAATGCAAGTTCTACTGTTCTTTCCCTCCTGATTTCTTCCCGCATACTAAGATTGTGTTCAGTTACAAACTCATTGGTAAGCTTTACATTAAATCCGGCCCTTGTTCTTAGTTGATTTATACTGAGATCAAGGTCTTCATCGCTGATGGCATCGGCAAGTTCATAGGTAGCTTCTGCATAAATCAATAAAACTTCTCCATAACGAATTAAAATTCTGTCAACTGTACCAGCACCGTTGATAGTTTGGTCTTCTACATTAAATCCCTTTTTTGCAGCAAATCCAGATCTTGCTCCCAGAGAAACAGTCGGTATCCAGGGACCTTTGTAAGCCTCTTCTCCGGATTTGAAAACTGTATATGACAATCGCGGGTCTCTGTTTTCAAGTATGGTATTATATGACTGCTCACTGTCTTCTGCTACGAATAATGGGGAAGGCGATGCCTCCACTGTATTGGTTGTAGAAAATGCTGGCAGGCCATCAGTATATAAATATTGACGAATCAAATTGCGTGTGGGCGCCATTCTTCCGTTTTCGAGATCTCTTGAGTTGTTGTGCCCGAGAAGAAGGTTGGTATTGCTAACACCATATATTTTTACGAAGATGTTTTCTGTGTTACCCGGTCCTTCTCCGGCATGTTGAAATAAACCTCCATAATCCGGATAGAGCGTGTGACCTTGCCCCATTACATTTCGCAGCTTCCACAGCTATTTGCAGGTGTTGTTGCCAGCCTGCTTCATTTCGGAATTTTAACCAGGTGCCTTCATATAAACCGGCTCTTGCCTTTAAAGCCCAGGCGGCACTTTTCGTCACTCTTCCATATTGAGCAGCCGGCAATGCTGCCCTTGTTGGCAACCATGAGGCAGCAGAATCAAGATCGGCATAAATAGCTTCCATTACGGTTTCCCGTGGGGTACGAGGCATAGTAAGTTCAGGCGAATTTATATCCAAAGTGTGCAACACTAAAGGAACATCACCATACTTTTGCACCAGGCTTAAATATGCGTAGGCTCTGAAAAATCGCGCTTCGCCATAATACCTGTTGATAATGTCCTGCGATATTTTAGCGCGCCCTGCTTTCTCCAGGATATTATTGGCTGTAAAAATTTCATCATAACGATCACTCCAATCGGCGCTGGTATTCGGTACAGTTATGTTACCGTTGCTGATACTGTTTGGGCCAGACTGGTTTACCGCATCGTCAGCACGGTTATCAATCCAGTTTGCATCCAGCTGCTGGTACATGCGGTTAGCGGCATCAATTAGATCAGTTTCCGTATTCCAGAAATTTGCGTCACTAAATGATGTTTCAGGAAAACGGTCGAGTTTTTTACAACTTGTTAAAGAAACTGTTGTTATAATTATTATTACGATTATTCCATTAATGATTTTCATGTTTCCTTCATTTATTAAAGTGTACAATTAATGCCGAACGATACGGTTCTGTAAAATGGATACGCGGTGGCGCTGACATTATTACCAACTTCCGGATCAAATACGCTCAACACTTTTGTTGATTCCCAAAGGTCTTGTCCGGAAATATATATCCTCAGATCCTTTATATACTTTTCATTGATTGGGACAACATAGCCGATTTGTATATTTTTGAGGCGCACATAACTTCCGTTTTGTGTCCATTTATCTGATGGCAAAAAGTTATGAGCGCTGGTTTGGTACATTCGCGGAAAAAGCGCGTCTGGATTGTCAGGCGTCCAATGATCCATATGTATAGTCCATGGCATATCGGCAGTCCCCAATATCGGTGAGAGTGTACCTTGGTCAATTAAAAAGCTGCGCTTCAAAGCACCCTGGAAGAAAACAGAAAAATCAAATCTTTTCCAGGAAAGGCCAAGATCAAATCCATAAGTATATCTTGCATTGGTAGTACCCAGGTAAACCAGATCTCCCGGACTGGAAGGGGTGCCATCTCCGGCTGATATTGTCCCATTTCCATCAAGGTCAAGATATTTTACATCACCTGGGGCAGGGTTAGGAAAAAATGGATATTTGACTTTGCCTTTATAAGCATCGGCTTCATCCTGTGTCTGGAAATAACCCGCTGTTTTATAGCCCCAGACGCTGTTCAATGGATATCCTTCCAGCAATGGCACTACACCCCCACTTCCAATGGAATTGCGGCCATCATATTTTACTAAAGTGTTTTGATTGTCAGAAATATTGAATCCAAGGCGATAACTTAATTTTCCAATTTTGTCTCTCCATTTTATATCAAATTCAGAACCCCAGCTTTTCAATTCACCAATATTCACGCTGGAAACATTTATACCAATAATATTTGGCACATTTAAAGTAGCCAGCATATTCTTGTTGCGTTTTACATAATAGTCAGCAGTAATAGCAAGTTTGTTATTCAATAATGTAATGTCAACACCGACATTTGATTGCTGTACTGTCTCCCACGTTTTATCGGGTGACGCAAGGGTAGATTGATATAAATACTGTGTACGCTGATCATTAAATACCAGATTATTTGAGGTAGTAAGCCCGCTGGTTAAAAGAGGTATATAATCATACAATCCCAATACAGAACCATTTCCCAATTGTCCCCACGAAGCCCTGAATTTTAGATCATTAATAAAGGAAATATTTTTGAAAAAGTTTTCCTGGCTGACTCTCCATGCAGCAGAGAACGAAGGAAATAATTGCCAGCGGTTTTGTGGTGCAAGGCGCGAACTTCCATCATACCTGTAAGATGCTTCAAATAAATATTTGTCCTTAAAACTGTAATTCAATCGACCAAACAATGATGCAAGCGCCCATGTTTGTACGAGATCACTATTTGTTTTTGTAAGCGGGTCGGCAAAATTCAGACTGAAAAAATCGTTGGTAATCATGTTTTGAGCCGAAGCAGTAATCTCATCCTTCCGGTATTCTTCGTAAGAACCACCCTGCAACAATGTAAAATCATGATTGCCTTTAAGTTTCAAATGATAGGTAAGAAAACTTTGAAGGTTATTTTGATACGCCTTGTTCTTGGTAACAGTAATAGAATTTGGGACATTTACACTAAACCTGACAGTATTTGTTGTACGTCCGTACCAGAAAATACTTTTACTGTCATTTTCCATATTGTAATTATTCTGATTACGCCAACCAACCACATCAAGCGTCAGTCCTTTTATGACATTCTTTACCTGTAAATCCACACGTCCCGTAAAGGTTTCGTAATCGCGGTTTTCAGTACCTCCATTCTTTTCTATATCCACCGCATTAATCTGCAGATCCCCATTATATTTCTGCCCTGTAATATCTTCAGGAGGCGTATATAAGGATTGCCTTGCACGGCTTCTATACAACCTGTTTATGATCTGATCAGTTCCAAATGCATTCTCTTTAACAAAAGAACCTATGTAACCTGTTGTTAACTTTACCGATACGTATTTATTCAATTCCGAGTTAACATTCAGTTTTAAATTCATCCTGGAGTTACCATCCGGGCCGTAACGAAGTACACCGTCACGTGCATAATAACTTCCTGATACCAGGTAATTCAATTTTTGTTCACCTCCGCTTATGGATAAAGAATGATTCTGCATGTGATTTATTTTATCCATGCCTTCTTTTATCCAGTTGTTGTTACCATAATATTCCCATCGGTCCTGTGTTGGATTAGGCCTATAAGTGAAATTGGCATTTTCTAACCACTCTATTTGTTCACTATTAAATTCAGCAGCGCCCGTTGCATTTTTACGGGCTTCGTCTATCAGTGTTTGTTCATCCCAGGAATCAAGTCTTTGCGGCTGACGGGCAGTAATATTTAATCCATAATAACTACTAAAGGTAATTCTTGTTTTACCGGGACGTCCTTGTTTTGTGGTTACCAGCACAACACCAGCCGCAGCTCTCGCCCCATAGATAGCTGAGGCTGAAGCATCTTTTAATACTGATATAGATTCAATATCATTCGGATCTAAAAGATTAAGATCCTGTTCAACGCCATCTACCAGAACGAGCGCATTGGCATCATTGGCAGATGAAAAGCCACGGATTCTTATTCCATAACCTTCGCTCCCAGGTTGGCCGCTACTCCTGATAACCGTAACGCCTGGTAACACCCCTTGTAATGCAGCAGTAACATTTGGCACCGGCCGGTCAATAAGTTCTTTGCCGGATACCTGTGCAACAGCCCCGCTTAGATTTACTTTCTTTTGGCTGCCATATCCTACCACTACTACATTTTCAAGTGAGAGTGGATTCTGCTCAAGTGTAACGGCTAATGTAGAATTAAATTTATCGACTTTAATTTGCCTGGTCAGATATCCGGTGTAGGAAAATACCAATACATTTCCCTGCAACGCGTTAATGGAGTATTGCCCCTTATTATCGCTAACTGCAGCAGCAGATGAGCCAGTTACGGTAACAGTCACACCTGCCATTGGCATACCTTTTACGTCCGTCACAATACCATGCACCTGGTGTACCTGTGCAAATACCGGTGAAGCACAAAATTGTATGACGAGAAAAAAAAGACACCCCAATTTTCCAAACGGCAAGGCACGTGGCGGGCAAATTACATGTACTTTCATAAAGCAATCATTTAGTGATGAAAAGATTTATTGTTTGTTATTATGTTAGATCTAAAAGAATTGTACATTAAACTATAGCAGTCTGCTTCACATTCTTTCGGGCAATAAAACCCCTTTCAGTCCTATTCATTTTTTTGAATCCGACTATCATGTAATCTTCTTGATTTATCTGTTTAAAAAACCACATCTGTTAACAAATGCAGTCGTAAGCTACTTGCACTGTCACCCGCAATTTTATTTACTTGCTTTAAGCAGACCTTGCAATCATAATTTTCTGCTCCTTTTACCAACAGCGGCAGCGCTTCATCATAATCAAAAGGTTTTATTTGCTGACCGGGCCATTCTTTTTCCTTTAACAGGTAAGGCAATACAGCCTCAAATCCTTTCTTTAATGATTTGCCAGATGGGCTTACATAATTCCAGAAATCAATTCCTACATTTTTAGCGAGATCTGCAGTCGTAAAAAAGGGATCTAAAACAAAAACCGTATAATGCAGGGAAATAGTTCGTTTCATTTCTAAAGGGAAACTGCCGTCACTCGCCATTTGTTTATCAAGTTGCTCTTTAGCATTTGTCACTACTTCCTTTGCCAGCGTTATATTGCCTGTAAATAAGGCATAGGACAGCCTTTGCTCATCATACCATACTCTGTGATTATTTAGCGTATGCATTTCAGCCAGCCCATTTTTACTGGTTTGCATCCAGTTTAAAAACTCCGCGAACCATTCCTTCATTCCTTGTTGATCTTTTTGTGTCCAGTGGGATGAATTGCCTAGAAGTCCGATTGCATCTATAAGCCTTACAAAATGACGTGTATCTATCAGCCCATAGCCGCGGCCCGTTTGCCTGCCTTTAACTGCCTGTGCAAAATTCAAATTCGGATTCATCCTGGTAGCGGTATCAAGAAACCATACCCGCATCAGCTTTTCCGCATGATCTGCGTAACGGGCATCTCCGGAAAAATACCATGCTAATGCCAACGTAGAAACGTTATCACAAACCGCCAGGAGATAGATTTTATCTTTGTATTCGTTTACTTCCGGGTTTATTTGCCCGTCTTTATTCATATAAGGCACTCCACCAGGTTTTGAAGGATCAGGCCAGAAGTATGGCGCAATACTCATGTAATCATGTTTATCTCCGCTGGGTGGTGTATTTGCTTTTTCCATTACGCTTACCGTTTTGAATTGCAAAGCCTTTTCTGCATCAGCTAATAATTTTTTATAAGCAGGGATAAGATTAACATTGTTAGCCTTAATTTGTTTTTTATTCGATGCCAGTGTTTTAGCATTCAATGCAAATACTTGCGGGTAAGACTTTCGTACCTGGGCATAAGAATGCATTCCATACATCAACACGAAAGCCATAAGCACCATCCTTGTAATAGTTCTCATAATGAATATTTATTTCTTTTCGAGAAAATCAGCTCTCATAGGGGCAAAAACATCCACAAGCACTCCAGCTTCAATACACACAACCCCATGCATAGCATTGGACGGTACATAAAAAGCATCGCCGCTTTTCAATATCTTTTTTTTTCGATCAATTTCAATTTCAAAAACTCCGCTTTCCACATTGGTTACCTGCACATGAGGATGATT
>Ga0134125_10007465_pt1 | contig 12339 bp, 5 predicted proteins | sample KB31751_FD_96464 | JGI IMG/M metagenome (GOLD analysis project Ga0134125, IMG submission 96464) | Terrestrial soil microbial communities with excess Nitrogen fertilizer from Kellogg Biological Station, Michigan, USA - KB3-175-1 | ecosystem: Environmental > Terrestrial > Soil > Unclassified ... | reverse complement strand
CGTCACCGTGCAGACCCGCGCCTACACCTTCGCCGACAGCAAGGTCTCCGTGAAGCTGACCAAGAACGAGGAGAAGAACACCCTCCTCGGCTACCGCGAGGAGCTCCCGCCCGACGGCGGCGTGCCGCCCGGCCCCGCACCAGGCGGCGGGCCCGACGGCGGGATGCCGTAGGGATTGGCCGACCGCTCCCCGCAACCGCGGGGTGGTAATATTCAAGAAACGTCATGCCGGTGGCCACCGCACCGTTCGTGTCCGAGGCGGAGTTTCTGAGCCTCCCGGAGTCGAACCAGAAAGCTGAGCTCGTCGACGGAGAGGTGATCGTGTCTCCAAGCCCATCCTATTGGCACCAGGAGATCCTCGCCCGAATCGTCGGCGCGCTCCGTGATTGGGCCAGGGCGCAAGCCGAACCGCTCACGGTGGCTCAGGCGCCTTTGGACGTGCGGTTCGCCTCGGGGCGGATCCTGCAGCCCGACGCGATGGTCTTCTTCGCCCGCATCTCCCGGGACCAACAGGGGCCGATCGACCGAATCCCTGAAATCTGCGTCGAGGTACTATCGTCGGATCGCGCCTACGATCGGATCACGAAGCGCCTCTTGTATGCGGCGGCGGGAGTGGGGGAATACTGGGTCGTCGACCCGAACGCCTTCGTCGAGCGCTGGACCGGTCCCGGCTTGACCCGCGAGGAGCTGTTGCGGGACGTGCTCACGACTGAGCGCCTCGCCGGTTTTATGCTCGATTTGACGCGGCTGTTCGCGGATGTCGCGTAGACCGCGTCCGAGACTCGTCAGGATTTCAACGCGTCCACGAGATCCAGAACGCCGACTGCGCGGGCGCGGGACGGATCGCCGAGGAGGTGCGATCGCGACGTACGGCAGGCGACGAACGCGGCGTCAATGGTGTCGGCGCCATAGAAATCGGCCAGGGCCCCGAAGGCGCGCGCGTCGCCTCGTCCCGGCGTCTCGGTCAGCTTGCACTCGATGGCCGTGAAGCGGCCGCCGCGCTCGATGAGGAGGTCGACCTCGTCTCCGCTGGCGGTCCGCCAGAACCAGAGCGGCGGGCGCTCCCGCGCCGCCTGAAGCTTGCGAATGATCTGCCCGACCACGAACGTCTCCCACAGCGCTCCCGCGAGCGGCGAGCGGAGCAGTGTCTTCACGCCGTCGATGCCGGCGAGGTAACAGGCGAGGCCGGTGTCCATGAAATAGAGCTTCGGCGACTTGGTCAGACGCTTTCCGAGGCTGCGGTGGTAGGGCTCGAGCAGATGGATCTGCCCCGAGATCTCCAAGACCGAGAGCCACGACTTCGCGGTGTTGGGAGCCACGCCGACGTCGCGCGCGAGCTCGGAGTAGGAGAGGAGCTGGCCGGTCCGAAGCGCGGCCGCGCGCAGGAACCGGTCGAAGTCGCGTAGATCGCCGACACCCCGCACGTTGCGCACGTCGCGCTCGAGATAGGTCGCGAGATAGCTCGTGTAGAAGTCCCCCAGCCGCTCGAAATCGCCGACGTGAATCTGGGGGTAGCCTCCGCGCACGAGCATCTCCAGGTCGGAGAGGCGCGGCTCGGCGGCGCGCGCCTCCGAAAACGACAGGGAGCTCATCTCCAGCACGCCGCATCGACCGGCCAAGCTCTCCGTCACGTTCTGCATCAAGGCGAACGTCTGTGAGCCCGTCAGGAGAAAGCGGCCCGGCCGGCGAGCGGCGTCGATGCGTCTTTTGAGAGGCCGGAAGAGGGAAGGCACGTACTGGATCTCATCGAGGATCGCGGGCTCCCGAAGAGAGGCGAGGAACTGATCTGGTTGGCTCTCTGCCTGGCGGGCCAGGGCCGGGTCGTCGAAGGTCAGGTACTCGTGCTCGGGGTACTGATGGCGGAGCAGCGAGGTCTTACCGACCTGACGAGGACCTGTCAGAAGGACGGCGGGGTACGAGCGCGCCAGCGCCGCCACGGCCGGGCCCCAGGCCCGTGAAATCCACATGCGGTAATTGTGCAGTCCGAATGCAAAAATGCAAGCCACTGTGGTCTCAGCGCGACGTACGACAGGCGACGAACGCCGCGTCGACCGTGTTGACGCCGCAAAAAACCGGCCAGGGCCACGACGACGGGCGTGTCACCTCGTCCCGGCGTCTCGGTCAGGCTACCGCGAGGAATTCCCGCCCGGCGCCGCGGCGCCCGGCGCCGGCGGACCCGACGGCGGGAGGCCGTAAGCGCCGGCAGTACCGGTGTCCTGTCAGACCGCAGAGAGAAGGCACTGATCGGAACCTCACGAGGGCTTGTCGGGGGGAGTCGGTCTACTTGGACCAGTCGTGCCGCGCGAGGATGGCCACCACAAACGAGACGATTGTCAGGACGAAGTAAGTCCAAAGCAGCGCCCAAGCGTGAGTGTGGCGGCGATCGATCTCGTCTTGCGCAAAGCCCGCCATCCGAGCTTTGGTGTTCTTATAGAAGTACACAACCAGCAAGTTGTAGATTGCGAACAACGGGACGAGTATCGGCACCAGGTTGGGTCGGAACCACTCATAAAAACGGTTGAATGTATGGTAGCCGTACGCGCCAATGATCGTCGCAAATACATTCATTGCAGTACACGTACCGAAAATCACCGCTACGAACGTGTCGGTTACGCTTCGCCGCTCGATATGTCGATCTACCCAGTCATATAAAACAAACGCAACATCTCCAACCCTTTGAAGGAATTTGGGCATAGGGAGCACGCTCAGAAAAATAATCCAACTATAGCAGCCGCCACGCCGGCCCCTGCCAAGGCAAGTCCGAGGCCCCCCCCAGCAATGGCTCCTGCGATCGCCAATCCGCCACCGAGAACGGCGATGCCGCCTCCGATCGCCTTGCTTCTTCCTTCGTGCCCGCCCTCGCCCCCGCCTTTGGCGATGTCAATGATACCGCCGACGATGCCAATTCCCGCGCCGATTGCCCCAAGTTTCCCTGCGAGTTTTTCGGCTCCTTCTGTTATTGCCTCGACCATCTTGCCGGCTCTCGCGGCGGAGTCGATTTTTCCCGTCAGAGCGGCGAAAATTCCAGCGATCTTGGATTTGAGGTCGATTCCACCGCCCTCCTTTTCCGCCCCACCTCCGCCTTCGCCGGGTCCCGTCCCTTTTCCCTCCGAGGGGGGCGTGCCGCTGCTGCCGGGACCGCTGCTGTTCCCGGGTTCCGTCCCGCGTGAGGCGGATGCACTCTGGTCCGACGATCCAGGTCCTACGTCTGGGCCGCCGCCCCCGGGCCCTGCGGGCGGGCTTGGGCCGCTCGGTGGGCCGCTGCCTGAAGTGCCGCCACCCCTCGGTGTACCCCCGCCGCCTTCTGTACCTTCTTGTGGTTCCGGGCCGGTCGTCGGAGCCTGCGCCGCTTGGGCCGCCGCCGCCGCTGCTGCCTGCGACGTCGCCGAGGACGAAGCTGCTGCTGCTGCACCAAACGCGGCGCTCAGCGCGGATGCAGCCCTGCCCTGCGTGGCTTGCGAGGACGCCGCCGCCGCTGCACCCCCTGCCGCCTCCGCGGCGGCTCTCATCTCGGCATTCATCTTGGCTTCAGCCGCGATGGCGCTGGTGGCGTTCGACGAGTCCATTGCCGCTTGGCCGGCGGCCTGGCCAGTCCCGGCTGGATCGGGGTCTTCGTCCAATCCGCTCGGATCCCGGGCGTTCAAGGGATTGTTCCGCACGAACGCGTACGGGTTTAAGCCCTGCGTCAAGTACGCGGTCAATATTGGATCGGCGCTGACAAAGCGGGCCTGAGCGGGATCATAGACGCGCCCGTGCATGTTGATGAGCCCGAACTCGTCGTCCTGCTCCATTCCATCGAACCCGATCCGTACTCCTGCCCCCGCGACTCCCACCCGAGCCCCGAAGGGATCGAACGCCTGCAGAGCGGCGATGTTTCCAGTGGAATCGGTGACCATCTGAATCGAACCCAGATGGTCATCATGGAGATACAGCGCCGGTTGTTCGGACGCCCCCGCCGGCGTTTCGTTCAGCGTAATTTGTGCTACCGGTCTGCCGGCGTCCACCGCGTAAAAGACGTCGCTCGTCTGCGTGCTGCTCACTCGCCTCTCGTACAGACCTCCCAGAGAGACGATCGCAGTCGACCCAGACATCTTGAGCACCCGCTCGCGGGTGGCATCGTATGCAAACGTCGTAGTGAGTCCGTTGCCGCTGACGACGTGAGGCAGTCCAAAGTTAGTGAAGGTGGTCGTGCGGCCCGGAGCAAACTTCTGATCACCACGGGGATCATATGAATAGCTCCCGAGTGACGAGGTCGCTATCTGGTGAGGCCCGAACGTCGTTCCGTCACCGGGAGTGAACGTCACCTGCCCGTTATTGATCCCCGTCGCGACGTGATTCGTGAACATCGTGTTGGTGCGGGACAAGAGGTTGCCGAGGTCGTCATATGCGTACGCCACGCCCGGGTTCGTGGAGGCATTGCCCTGCTCCCAGCTTTTCAACCTATGAAGAACATCGTATCCGAAGGTCTCTGTCTGACCGTCAATGATTCGCTTCTGTAGACGGTGGGCCCGGTCGTAGCTGTAGGAGGCGTCACGAAGTGTTGATGAGCCGAGAGTGCTCTTGATCTCTTGAATCAAGCCGGTCGCCGGATCGTAGTCATGTGTCGTTTCGACACCGTTGGCTGCGAGCTCGTCGCTAACTTGATTTCGAGGTGTTCGCGCTGTGACCGTCCAGATCTTTTCGCCAGTCGAGACCCTCTGAAGGCTCGACAGCGTGCCGTTGGGGGCGTAGTTGCGCTGAATCGCGACAGCCGTTCCGTTGGCAACGCTCGGATACGTAATGACGGAGGGCCGGCCGACGCCATCGTACGACACGCCAACGGTGTAGCTTCCATCTACCGCCGAGTTGCCCGTTCGGAGCGTCCAGGTTTGGGCGAACAGGCGACCGAGGGAATCGTAAGCGTAGCCACAATCCACGTTGTCAGGGGACGTCGTACTGCCGAGCTGTCCAACCCCATTCGGCGAGGTGTCCCACGTGTACACGGTGACGCCGTCTGGAGTTATGGTCTGGAGGGTTCGGCCGAGAGGGTCTGGAACCACCGTTACCACTTGGGTGTCAGCGTCCGTCGACTGGACGAGATCACCGAATCCGTTCCACCTGAAGCTTGTCGTCCCTGTGTCGGGCTCCTTGATGCTCGTCTTCCGTCCACTCGCGTCGAAGGTAAAGGTGGTCGTGTTACCCTTCGAGTCCTTGATGGTATGCGGCATGCCAAACGGACCGTAGGTGTACGTGACCTGTACACTTCCGCTGCTTCCTGGTACTCCGTTGCCGCCTTCGCTCAGCCGGGTTATCCGGCCGCGACCATCGTCGGTTACGTTGTAAGAGTCGCCAACGGGCCCGAAGGACGTAGTCTCGGTTTCGGCGTAAATAGCCTGGTAATCGAAGGGGTTCCCTCCGGCGGGCTGCATCTCCGTGAGCTCGTTGAGGCTGTCGTAAGCGAACGATGCGATCGGTGTCGCCGTGGTGACAGCGCCCGACGTGGGTACCGATACCGTCGCCGGCGAGCCGATCTGATCCGGGTCATATGTGGTCTGGACGTTGTTCGTCCCGGTCCCCGTGAAGTCCGTGCTCGAGGCAGCGATCTGTCTGTTCCAGTCATCGAAGGTGGTGATGTCCTCGCCGCCAGCGTCGTGAGTCACCCGTACCTGGTAGGTTCCGAGCACGACGCTGGTGGGTTCGTAATGCACCTGGAATCCCACGTTGTCCGTGCCCACCAGCGAACGAAGACGACCAAAGCCGTCATACGTCCTGCTGGTGCGCAGCAAATTGGGATCTTTCGTGCTAACCAACTCGCCCAAGCCGGGATGAAAGACCAATTCCGTGGGCTGGCTCAGGGCGTTGAGCACTTGTTTCGGGAATGTCCCGTCGATGTCGTCGTACGTGATGCCCGTAGTCCGGACATCCCCGGTGGAAATGGTGCGCGTTACGCCGTTCACGAGACCGTGGACGTCCCGGCCATAAACCGTATCGAGTTGCTCGTCGGACAGGCCGCCCTGGTAGAGGACCTCATGCAGCAAGCCGGTGTCCGGTGACGGAGTAAAGATCCAACTCCGTACCGCTGCGCGGGAGGGGATGTCCGCAGGCACCTCACTGGTGATGGTCCGGAGCGTGGGCTGGCTGATCAGCCAGTGCTGTGCGTCCTGAAGATATGTCGTCTGGGTCGTGGTCGTGGTCGTCGAGCCGTCCGCCAGCGTATCAACGATGGCTACCGACGAAATGTTCCCGAAGGCATCATACGTGATTGGCCCGATATGCGTCGTCCGATTGGGAGCGGGTACGGCGGGGCCTTGTTGAGTGTCCTGGTCGATTTCGTCTATCGATTGCGGGCCCGCATAGTAGAAGCTCCCGATCGATCCGTTGATGAGGGCGTATGTCGTGGAGCGGGTGAAGATGTTGTCGTGAAGGCCCTGATTCGATCTGTTGAAGTGAGTGGTTACTTCCTTGGCTGGTGCGTAGCGCTGGAAGTAGTCGTGCGTGTGGCCGAAGCTCCCGTCGGCGCTCCCCGCGAGCGTTGTGTTGTTGTACGTCGTAACCGATTGGGTGTAGGGCGTCGTTGTCGTTGGTGCGTCGATCCGGAACCGCTGAACGGTGTGCGACGCAACGCCGAGCCACCCGCGCCCGGCGAGATCGCTCGCGGCTCCTGCGTAGGTGTGCTGATCATGGAGGGTCTGAGACTTGGCACTCTCGAGGCCGTTGTCCGTTTGAGTATCGGAGACGAACCAGATCCCCTGGTTGACGCAGTACTGTGGATAGCTGCACCCGCTCGAAACCGGCGAGACTTGCCGCAAGGGCTTGTACGTTACGGTGGTTTGCTTGCCGATCGAGTCCGTTATGCCGGTCAAAAGCCCTGCGGGGAGTCCGTGATGTTGATAGGCATGGACTGTGCCAACGTTGTCGAAGCCGATCAGGTCCGGCAGGCCGTCGCCGTCGAAGTCCAGGACGGTGAATGGGACGATGGTGCCCAGTTCATTGTCGAGCGTCTTGTCGGCGACGGCGACAAAGTCGCCCTCCGGAGCGAACGTGCCGTCACCGACCGAACGAAGGACGAATCCCGGGGTGGCGTTCTCTGCGCCGTTGGTGGGTGTTGGATTGAAGGACTCGAGCACGACGAGGTCTTGAAAGCCGTCTTGGTCGTAGTCGAAGGGCACGACGTAAGCGGTCGAGTCGATACCTGTGGCGCCCCGAAGGAACCCAGTGGGAAATGCAGGTTGAGTGGGTGCCGGTGCAAAGACGCCCTGTCCGATGTTCAGGAATTCGGTCGGTAAGGGATTCCCTGGCTGGCCGTTGGGCTCGTCGCGCACCGCGTCGGCCACGCCATCGCCGTTGAGGTCCAGGAAGAGATCCAGGGCGCTGAAGGAGGGGATGCCCGTATTCACGTTCGTGACAGTGCCGGCGGCGTCGTCGAGGTCAGTGTAAGAAGTCAACAACCGAGGGGTCGGCTGGCCGGTGAAAGGTGCGGCGGTGAGGATTTGCGTCTGGCGGCCGGTGATGAGTTGAGCGAGATAGAGGATCTGCTCGTTGGTGTCGAGCAGACCCACCCCTTGAGAGACGAACGGGGTCGACTCGAAGGTGCCGCCATGATTGCGGAAGACCTGCAGGAGACCACCCTCCGGAATGTAGCGGACCATGTCCGGGAGACCGTCACCGTCAATGTCGCCGAAGGCCGGCTGGGGCCCGAAAGGTTGCCCGGGCATGGTGACGGACGAAAAGTGGAGCGGAGAGCCGCCGTCGTTATGAAAGATATGCCAGCTCCCTTCCTCGCCGACCATTAGGTCGGCGAGGCCGTCCATGTCCAGGTCGACCGGAAGGATGAAGTGACCAGGGATGAAGCCCAGATCTAGGATGGCGGTTTGCGGGTCGGAGAAGGCGCTTTGGCCCGTCGGTGAACCGTTGCTGATCTGGTACTGGAGCCGAGTTCCCACATTAGGCGTCGTCGTGATGTAGATCAGGTCGTCGAAGCCGTCGCCATTCAGGTCGGTCCCGACGATGCTCCGCGTCCGGGTTGGACTGGTCGCGCTGACGACCACGTCCATCGAAAGGTTGAGAGGGAAGGGGTCGTAGTCGGTGCTCGGCGTGCTGTAGTTGAACGTGACGGGGGCTTTGCATACGCCGATTCCGTCGCACTCGGTGACGCTGGAGAGCTCTGTACGAAAGTCCCGCCGATAGCCGAATGAGTAGTTGCGAAGCAGGGTCTTCACGATCGTCCCGCTGCCGTCAGATGCGAGTGACGGACCGTACATCTGGATGCTGCTGAAGAGGACTGACCGGCGTTGGCACACGCCGGCCGCGTAGCTCGTCCGGACGTCTGGCCGCGGCTCGGTCACGAAGACGACGGAGCGCTGCGGGTTGTCGATGCCGTCTGTCGTGGAACCGGTATAGTCGATCTCGGAAATGTAACGCTCGGAGCATCCAATAGCGGCGTTGTTGTAGTGAAAGGTGACGGTATTCCCGGAGCGGTCGGTGACTTGATGAACCGCCCAGGAGAACCGCACCTGACTGTCGCCCGACTGGCTACCAGCCAGAGGCGCCGCGAGAGTCGCGTCCGTTGACCCGAAGGTGTAGATCAGGCCGTCCTTGCTGCGCATCTCGAAGGTGTCCGGCTGAATGGCGACGCCGGTGCTCGGTCCGAGCGACTGATGTAGAATGAACCGCGCGAAGATGTCGTGCTCGAGCCGATAGGTGCTTCCGTCCGAGCCGTCCCCGCTCTCGAGAACGAGGCGGTTGCCGTCGAAGCAGAAGTCGTCAGTGCTGTCGAAGGTGATGGATTTGTTGCGGCCGTCTCGTGCGCGGGATTGGGTGCAGCGGGTGACCTCAGGAATGCCCGTGAGGTTCCATTTGTACGCAAAGTTGCCTTCGTCGGCGCGGCTGTTGTAGGTGACAGATAGCGTCGGTTCCATATTCGCGCGGCCCGGAGAGACCCACAACGGGATGCTGGCGAACGCGGCGCCGTCCGAACTGACATGAAAGGACACCGGGGTGTTTCCCACGGTCGTCGCGCTGCCGTTGTCGGTCGTGGGCACGATCGACCCTTGGAGATCGTTGCCCGGGCTCGGCTCCAAGAGGACGAAGTTCCCCCCGATGGTGACACCCTGACCTTGCGGTCCGCTCGTCACGGCGAGGTGCGCCGCGGACGAGGTGGCCATCGCGGCGTGCGATCCGAGGGTCCAGGTGAGCGCGGAGCTGGTTAACGGGTAGACGAGCATGCCCGGGTGGGTGCCCGGAAGGAACCACTGAGGCGGTGCGGGATCTGGGGTCGCGATGGCGCCGCTCGGAGTTGAGAGCTGGTTCTCAGAGCCCGGCGGGATGTGCACGTTCTGAGAACCAGCGTTTTGATAACCGAAGACCGCGAACGTCGTCGTGCCCAACGTCGCGAGGCCCTCGAGGACCGGGCTTACAGCGGTTGGATCGCCCGTCCCGCCGATGTCCGCGGCCAAGGCGGCGGACGGACGGCTCTGAAGGACGATGCCGGCACCGATCTCGACGTCCTGAGCGAAGATGCCACCCAGAACACTTGATTGGGTGGGGCGGTAGGTAACTGAGGCGCGCGGCGCGATGATTGCGCCCGAGAACTGGGAGTCGAAAACGACAGCGGAGGAGCCCAGGAACGCGAGCACGAAGTTTGGTGTCGAAGAAGTCTTGCCCGTCACGATGCCGTGGTCCGTCAGGCGGGAAAGTACGTACAAGGTGACGGGTCCCGCGGTATCGTCGATGGTGATTGTTGCTCCCGCGTTCAGGGTGAGGCTGTCAGCGAAATAGAAACCCGTGGACAGGGCCAAGGCTCCCTGCGAGTTGACTGTGATCGCGCCGAAGCGCCCAGGCGAAAGGGACTGACTCTGGGACGCATTGATCGTCACAGGTCCCGCCGATGTCGCCGGGAGCCCGACGGACCAGGCCACTGTGCGCGGGAGCACGGTGTTGGCTGCAGAGGTCACCGTCCCGGAAATGACGACGCTGCTTCCCTTCGTGAGAGCGGAATTCGTGAAGACGGATCCCAAAACGTGTGTTCGGTCGCCAAGCGTCGCGGGCGCGGCGCTCCATAGCAATGGCAGCACGGCGTCGGCACCGACTTGTGTCGTTCCACCACCGTTCGGTCCGACCTCGACGACAGCGCCGGCGGAGCCAGATCCCGCTTGCACCTGCGCTCGGTCGTCGACTGTCAGGTTTCGTGATGCGGCGACCGCGACATCCCCGTTCTGAAGTCCGACCGGGACAAAGAGCGTGAGCGCTTGCTCTGTGAGCGCCGCTCGTTGTGTGGTGAGCGTGGAAGCTGGTTGGTCGGATGCTTGATGGCGCGTACATCCGCTTAGTGCGGACGTCACGCTGAGGAGGGTTATCCCCAGCAGCCAATTGAGGTGTCGGTTCCCCGATCCCGATCCGTTCCGTGACTGACAAACCCTCATTTGACACCCTCCGCCGGGCTGACCCCGTCCAAGTTTGCGGTCGCCTTCCCCGGCGACCAATTGCTGGTTACCAGTTTGCGTGAAGCGCCGTCAAGGTGAGATTGCGGGTCGCGTGAAAATCGCCGACCTGAATTTGCGGGTAGCAGCACGCCCCACCGATCGCCCATGCTCTCGGTCACGTTCTGCATCAAGGCGAACGTCTGCGAGCCTGGCAGGAGAAGTGGCCCGGCCGGCGTCAATGCCCTTTGAGAGGCCAGAAGAGGGAGGGCATGTGCTGGATCTCTCGAGCATCGCCGGCTCCCGGACCGGGGCCGGCTCATCGAAGGTCAGGTCCTCCGGCTCGGGCTATGATGGAGGAGGAGCGAGGTCTTCCGACCTGACGAGGACTGTCAGAAAGAGGCGGGGCACGCGCGCGGTCACGGCGGCGCCCCAGTCCGCAAGGTCGAAATGCAGCAATTTTGCAACCGGAATGCAAAAATGCACCCTACGGCTGTGTCGGCAGGGGCGAGGCGCGCGCTTCTCGCAGCTTAAAAAGCGTGATAAAAGCGTCTTTTCCTAACAAAGACCGAAAGGACGAGACAAATGTCGAAGGAGATCTTGCGACCGGTTTTCGCGGGGATGGGGCTCTTGGCCAGCCTGGCGCTCGTCGGCTGCGGCGGCTCGGGCCAGAGCCGGCCGGGAGGGACGGGAGGAACGACCGGTAACGGCGGGAGCTCCAGCACTGGCGGCTCCACTGGTACGGGCGGCGCGACAGGGGCCGGCGGCATGACGGCGCTGGGCACACTAAACTGCAACCCCGGACTGAATCCGACCTCGGCGACGATCACCACTTTCACCTCGGGAACCGACTGGAGCATCGCCAGCGGCAAATGGGGCGTCTTGGGCGGCCTCATGGGGAGCATCTACTCCTACTCGGGCCCGAGCTCGGGTAGCTGGCACGCCGGCGTTGACACCACGAATTCGCTGCTCGACATCGGCGTTTTGGCTGGGACCAGCACGGGCCCCGGCAACGTAGCGGCAGGCGACTACGCAGGCGGCGGCATGATGTTCAACGAGTGCGTCGACACCAGCAACTACACGGGGATTTCGTTCACGCTTGGCGGAAGCAACGCCACTTGCGACGTCTACTTCCAGTTCAAAACCTTCGATGAGCAGGCAAGCTCGCAAGGGGGCGGCTGCGACGCCGGCTGCTATAGCTTCCCGCAGGAGAAGATCGTGACGGGGTCGCAAAACATCTCGGATGTGACGAACCCGATCATCGTCCACTTCAGTGACGTGACCGGCGGTGGCAAGCCGGACGGCGCGCCGATCTCGATGCAGCTCGTGGGCCTCCAATGGCAGCTCCAGTCGAGCACGCCGGTAGCGGACGCCGGCCAGACCGGCTGTACCGGGGCCGAGCTGACCATCGGCAACGTGATGTTCGTTCAATAAGGGAGCGGTAGCGCGGCGCCCGTCAGGTCCAGCTCCGCGGCGAGCGGACGGGCGCCGGTGAGGGCCACACTTCGCTCGTCGGGTTGGCTGCCGCCGACGGAGATGGTGAAGGCGCCGGGCTCGAGCCGGCGCCGGCCCGCCTCGTCGATGAGCGAGAGATCGCGTGCCGAGAGGCCGAATTCGACGCGGCGTGATTCGCCCTTGGCGAGCGTGAGGCGGCGGAAGCCGCGCAGGTCGCGGTGGGGGATGCGGCAGGAGGCGGCGCGGTCGGTCACGTAGAGCTGGACCACCTCGTCGCCGGCGCGGGCGCCGACGTTCTCGATCGTGACGCCGACGGTGACCTGCAGGTTGGCGGCGGCTTTTGCAGATGAAGGAGAGACGGTCAGCTCGCGGTAGGCGAACCGCGTGTAGGAGAGGCCGTAGCCGCACGGGTAGAGCGGGGTCGCCTCGAGGTAGCGGTAGGTCCGGCCCTGCATCCGGTAGTCGGCGATGGGGGGGAGATCGGCGG
>Ga0134125_10007464_pt1 | contig 12339 bp, 12 predicted proteins | sample KB31751_FD_96464 | JGI IMG/M metagenome (GOLD analysis project Ga0134125, IMG submission 96464) | Terrestrial soil microbial communities with excess Nitrogen fertilizer from Kellogg Biological Station, Michigan, USA - KB3-175-1 | ecosystem: Environmental > Terrestrial > Soil > Unclassified ... | reverse complement strand
CACGCGGCCCCGAGCAACATGCCATCCGAAAAGGCATTACCGCCGTGCGGCCGCAGCACCGCATAGAGTGCTCCGAACGACATGCCGTAACCGAGGCCGAGCATCGCGGCGGCGGCGCTCTCCGCGGTTTCGGGAATCCGTTCGCGGGCCGCCTCCGGGATCAACCGTTCCGCCTGTTCGACCATGAACTGGCCGGGTTCGCGCACCACGGGCGCCGTGGCCAGCGGCCGTATCTTGTCCATGGCCTTCATCGCGCCGCGCAACGCGATGGTGCCGGCCAGCCCGCCGACGGCGCCGATTGCTGCCCGCGCCAGCAAATTACACATCCCGTTCATGGTCACGTTCCTCCGCGGACCGGTCTCTTGGTGGCACAGGCATTCCTGCCTGTGCTCTCATTGCTTGCACAGGCAGGAATGCCTGTGCCACCAAGAAGGAAACTAATCCTTTACGGTGGTGCCGGCGGCGGCACTTCGCGAATGGCCGTTGGCATGGCCGTTGCCATAAGTCGTCGGGTGGTAGCCGGTCTTGAGTTCGCGGCCGGTCTTCCGCCACTTCGGCTCCTTGTTGGCCGTGTGATTGGTAATGGCCCGCAAGCTCCGGATCACTCGGCCATAAACGTTAATGGCCATCGACGACACGCTCGCCCCCGGCGGCTCGTCCATGAACGGCATGAACTTGTCCGGGAAGCCGGGCATGGTGCAAGCGATGCAGATGCCGCCGACGTTGGGGCAGCCGCCGATGCCGGCCATCCAGCCGCGCTTGGTCACGTTGCAATTGACGACCGGCCCCCAGCAGCCGACCTTCACCAGGCACTTCGGCGATCCGTATTCGTGGGCGAAATCGGCCTGCTCGTAGTAGCCCGCCCGATCGCACCCTTCGTGGACCGTCTTGCCGAAGAGCCAGGTCGGGCGAAGTTGCTCGTCGAGCGGGATCATCGGCGCGAGCCCGGCGGCCTGGTAAAGCAGGTACAGCAGCGTCTCGGTCATGTTGTCCGGCTGCACCGGGCAACCGGGAACATTGACGACGGGGAGGCCGGTCTTGGTGCGGAAGTTCCAGCCGAGGTAATCGGCGAGGCCCATGCAGCCGGTGGGATTGCCGGCCATGGCGTGGATGCCGCCGTACGCGGCACAAGTGCCGGCCGCGACGATGGCGAAGGCCCGCGGCGCCAGTCGGTCGATCCAGGCGTTCAGGGTGATCGGGTTGCCGTTCCTGTCGTTGCCCATCGCCGCCCAGTAGCCTTCCTCCTTGATGGCTTCGTTGGGAATCGAGCCTTCGATGACGAGAACGAAGGGGGCGTCGAGGCGGTCCTCGGCGGCATCGTGCCACACCTTCATGTAGTCGTCGCCGCCCTGGGAATAATCGAGAACGCGGTTGTGGAGGTGAACTTTGGGAAGGCCGGGAATGGCGCCGAGCACGATGTCCTCGATGCTCGGTTGCGTGGCCGCGGTGACCGAGATGGTATCGCCGTCGCACCCGAGCCCATCCGGGCTCCACAATACGTGAACTTCCTTGACCAGCGGCTCTTTCTGCGTGATGCGGCCATAAGGGGCGGGTGCGTCCGGCATGTTGAAACTCCATAGATAGCCTTGGTGGCACAGGCATTCCTGCCTGTGCGCTTTTAGCCCGAACAGGCAGGAACGCCTGTTCCACCAGGGATTCACTCAACCCACGAACAGTTCCCGCTTCGGCGCTTCCGGCATGGCCCCGCTGGCGTGCCCGTACTTGATGATCGCCACGAACAGTGGGCCGCCCACGGCATTCCCCAGCGTCGTCCACAGCAAGAATCGCCCGTAATCTCCCATGCCGGCGCCTTGACCCGAAAGGACCCCGGCCAGCACTTCCACCGAACCGACCACCACGTGATGCAAATGCGCGAAGCCGATGACGCTGGCGATGATGGTGGTCAGGGCGATCTGGCTGATCGTGTCGCGGGCCGCCGTCACCAGCCACGAAAGCAAGCCCATCAACCAGCCGGCCAGCAGCCCGCTCAGAAAGATCACCCCTCCCGGATGATTGGTCATGGACGAGGCGATCTCGCCGAAGACGCGCGGCTCGACAACCCCCAGCTTCGGCCCGATCAGAACGGCGAGCAGGGCAAAGATCGCGGCGCCGATCAAATTCGCCACATAAATGATGGCCCAGATTCGCCCCAGGGAAGCCAGCGTCGCCTTGCCGCTGAGGACGGGGAGAACGGCCAGCGTCGTCTGCTCCGTGAACAACTCGGAGCGGCCGATCACCACGAACACGAAGCCGACGGCATACATCAGCGCCAGGAGAAACTCGGATACCACGCGCGGCAGGGCGCCATCCAGTTGCGTTCGCGTGACGGCGATCAGGAAGAGGCTGAAGCCAATGTCGAGGCCGGCCGAAAGGCCAGACAAGAACAGTTCCCCGGCGCCGCGGCGAATGGCCGCCCGCCCTTCCTTGATTTCCTCCTTGAGAATCTGTTCCGGCGCTTTCTTCGGCCCCTCGGCCACCGCCTTCTCGCGCTCTCGAAGGTCGGTGCTCATGAGGGACGATCGCTTCAGCAGATGCGCGGCAACTGCTCGCCGGACAGGAGCGCCACCACGCGCTCGCCGCCGATCCGCGACCGCAGCGTCACTAGCCCCGGATGAGCGGCAACAACCGTGCCGATCATTGCGGCATTGCGGCCCAGCGGATGCGATCGCATCGCCTCGAGAACGCGCCCGGCATCCGCCGATGGAACCACCGCCATCAGCTTCCCCTCGTTGGCCACGTACAGCGGATCGAGGCCAAGCATCTCGCACGCCCCGCGCACGTCCGCCCGCACTGGTATCTCAACCTCGTCCAGTTCGACGCCGACCTGCGAGGCTTGCGCGAGTTCGTTCAAGGCACTGGAAAGACCGCCGCGGGTCGGATCGCGCATGCACCGCGTCGCCGGGCAGGCTTCCAATATCGTCTCGGTCAACGTGTGCAACGGCGCGGTATCGCTTTCGAGCACCGTTTCGAATTCGAGCCCTTCGCGGACCGAGAGAATGGCGATGCCGTGGTCGCCGATGGTTCCGGAGACGAGGATGCGGTCGCCGGGGCGGGCATTGCGAATGGAAAGCGAGCGGCCCGGCGGAACGAAGCCGATGCCGGTCGTGGTAATGAACACGCCGTCGCCCTTGCCGCGGTCGACGACCTTGGTGTCGCCGGTGACGAGCATCACGCCGGCTTCTTGACACGCCTCGCGCATCGAAGCGGCGATGCGGCGGAGATCGTCGAGCGGCAGCCCTTCTTCGAGGATGAACGCGGCGGCAAGATACTTTGGCCGGGCGCCGCCGACAGCCAGGTCGTTCACCGTACCGTGGACCGCGAGCTTGCCGATGTCGCCGCCGGGAAAGAACAATGGCCGGACGACGAATGAATCCGTGGTGAAGGCGATGCGCGGACCGACTTCGAGCGTCGCTTGGTCTTCGAGGGCCGAAAGCACGGGGTTGCCGAACGCGGGCAGGAAGACGGTTTGGATCAACTCGGCGCTGAGCCGGCCGCCGCTGCCGTGGCCGAGCAGCACCTGTTCGTAGCGCGATTTCGGCATCGGGCAGGCGCCGAAGCCGCCGGCTTTCGCGATCGCATCGGGCATGGGACGATCCTTCAGATGGCGGAGTCGGCTCGCGGCGCGACCTGCCGGGAAGCCAGGTAAAAGCCCGCGACGGCCTCGGCGGCGCCCACGACTCGCGTCAATTGCGGGTGGTTGGCGAACGGCCCCATCATCCGCTGCCACCAGCGAGCCCCGCCCTCCCACAGGCGAACGTGGCCGCGCGGGTGAACCATCGCGATCACCCCTTCACCCACCATCATCAAGCCGAGGATTTCTTTCATTCGCTGGGACATCATGTCGATACCTCCCAAAAGTGTAGGTGTGGAAATGGTCTCTGAGAGATGCACCAATCTTGGGTGGCACCGGCTTCCAGCCGGTGCAAGTTAAGGAGACACCGGCTGGAAGCCGGTGCCACCCAGTGGCGTCGAAAACACCCAAAGGAACCTCGCAGCGTCCACAGTGATGAGCGACATGGCTAGACCTTGCAAGCGATGCGCCCAAGCTCCACGTATTCGGGCGAAGCCGTCCGCTTCGTTTCCAAGTGCCGACCATAGGCGAAGTAGGCGGCACACGCCCCTTCGGTGGAAACCATCGTGGCGCCGAGCGGCGAATCCGGCGTGCACTCCTTGCCGAACGCCGGGCAGTGGTGCGGCTTCTTCAATCCCTTGAGAATTTGCCCGCTGATGCACGCCGCCGATTCGGACATCGCGATGCCTTCCACTTCGAAGATCCGCTCGGCGTCGAAGTCGCGGTAGTCGTCGCGCAGTCGCAAGCCGCTGCCGGGGATCTCGCCGATGCCGCGCCACTTGCGATCGCAGACCTCGAACACTTCGTCGATCAGTTTCCGCGACGCCGGGTTGCCGTCGGGCCGCACCGCGCGGGCGTACGGGTTTTCCACACCGGATCGCTCCTCTTCCAGGCAGTTCACGGTCCGCAAAATCCCTTCGAGCAAATCGAGCGGTTCGAAGCCGCTGACCACGATGGGAACGCTGAAGCGCTCGGCAATTGGTTCGTATTCGCGGATGCCCATTACCGTGCAGACGTGGCCGGGGCCGAGGAACCCTTGCACGCGATTGTCCGGCGCCTCGAGCATCGCCGTCATCATCGGCGGCACCAGCACGTGGGAAACGAGCATGCTGAAGTTGTTGAGGTCGCGCTTGCGCGCCAGCCACGCCGCCATGGCGTTCGGCGGCGAGGTGGTCTCGAAGCCGATCGCGAAGAACACGACTTTGCGGTGCGGAAGGGAAGCCGCCAGATTGACGGCGTCGAGGGGAGAATAGACGACGCGAATGTCGGCGCCTTGCGATTTCAGTTCGAGCAAGTCGCCGCGCGAACCTGGCACCCGCAGCATGTCGCCGAAGGAGCAGAACGTCACGTCGGCCCGCGACGCGATGGCGTGGGCCTTGTCGATGGTTTCCAGCGGCGTGACGCAGACGGGGCAGCCGGGGCCGTGGACCAGTTCGACGTTCTCGGGAAGCAGTCGGTCGATGCCGTACTTGACGATGGTGTGCGTCTGGCCGCCGCAAACCTCCATGATGGTCCACGGCCGGGTAGCGGCGCGAGCAATGGCCGCGACGAGCGTCTCGGCTGACGATTGATCGCGATATTCGTCGACGTATTTCATGGCGGCGGATCCTCGAGTTCGCCGAGTTGGTTCAATTCGCGCAGGAAGGCGAAGACGCGGGCGGCTTCCGCCTCGTCGATCCGCGACAGGGCGAAACCGACGTGAACGAGCACGAATTCGCCGGGCTGCACCTCGGGAACGTGTTCGAGGCAGACGCGCTTGGCGACGCCGCCGAACTGGACTCGCGCCATGAGCACGTCGTGCTCACGGTAGGTTTCGAGAACCCGGCCGGGAATTCCAAGACACATGGTATTGTCCGGTGGCACGGGCATTCCTGCCTGTGCAACAAAGCGCACAGGCAGGAATGCCTGTGCCACCAAATTCAAAAACCTACCTGAAAGTCGCCGCCGCGATTGCGGCCTGACCCAGGCTTAGCCCACCGTCGTTCGGAGGTACGATACGTTGTCGATATACGCGGAAACCGTCGCGAATCAGCCGCGATTCCGCCTCCGAACTGAGCAATGCGTTCATAAAGACGCCGCCGCTGAGAAGGACCGCATCCAGTTTACTCGTGGCCCGCAGCCGCTGGCAAACCTCCACGATGATCGCAACGAGAGTGGTATGGAATCGCCGAGCGATCACCGCGGCTGCGGTTGCAGCGTCGGCGTCCGCCGCGACGGCGGCAATGAGCGGACGCGTATCAACCTGGCAGACCTCGCCGTCCGAGAGAGAGGACGGGTAAACCCCGTCGTCGGTTGAACTCGCGGCCAGCGCCTCGAGTTCCATGCCCGCCTGGCCTTCAAACGAAACGCGATCGCGAACTCCGGCTAATGAAGCGACCGCGTCGAACAGGCGGCCGACGCTCGATGTCCATGGGGAGTTTATATTCCGTTCGAGCATGGCCATGACGAGACGGGTGTCGCGGTGCAAACGACGTGCCCCGTCGCGCTCCGCGATTGGCGCCTGCGCATCGAATAAATACGCAAGCGCCATTCGCCACGGCTCGCGGATCGCTTGCTCGCCGCCCGGCATGCGGATGGGGCGAAAATGCCCCACGCGCCGGAATGTCTGATAGCCGCCCGTCAGGAATTCGCCGCCCCAGATCGTGCCATCGGTTCCCAATCCGGAACCATCGAAAATCACGCCGATCGCCGGTTCATCGAGGCCGTGCTCGGCAAGACCGCTGGCCAGGTGGGCATGGTGATGCTGAACCGTGAGCAGCGGCACGCCCAGCGCCGCGGCCCGCGCTGCCGCATACCGGCTCGACGCGTAATCCGGATGCATGTCGCAAGCGATCGCCTCGGGAACGATGCCGAATAGTTGCTCGTAAAGCGCGATGTCGCGTTCGAAAGCCCGGTACGCTTCGTAATGATCGAGGTCGCCGAGATGGTGGCTGACGACGGCTTCGCGGCCCCGCGCCAGGGCGAACGTCCCTTTCAACTGGCCGCCGACCGCCAGGATTGGTCGCGCCGCTTCGACCGGCAGCGGAAGCGGCCGCGGCGCGTAGCCGCGCGAACGGCGAACGAACGAAACGGAGTCGCCGACCACGCGGACGACGGAATCGTCGCAGCGAACGTGAATCGGCCGATCGTGCGTCAACGCGAGATCGGCAACGTCCGCCAGGCGATCGAGGTCGGCATCCGCGTGTACGATCGGTTCATCGGAGCGGTTGCCGCTCGTCATGACCAGCGGCGCCCCGCGAACCGCCTCCATCAACAGATGATGGAGCGGAGTATAAGGCAGCATGACGCCGAGGCAGGGATTGTTTGGCGCGACTTGGGCCGCGCACTCGCTCTCGCGCTTTTGCAGAAGCACAATGGGCGCGGCAGCGGTTTCGAGCAGCGCCGCTTCCGTTTCGTTGACTCGACAGATTCGCTCTGCATCCGCGCGAGATCGCACCATGATGGCGAACGGCTTTTCGTCTCGTTCCTTGCGGCGGCGCAGTTCCAGTACGGCGGCGGCGTTCCGGGCATCGCACACCAGGTGGTAGCCGCCGAGACCCTTGAGTGCGCCGATCGCGCCCTCGAGAATCGCCGCAGCGAACGCCGTGATGGGATCGGCCTCCCGCGCTCCCCGTTGGGTTGCGGCGACGCGGAGCTCGAGGCGCGGTCCGCAGCGCGGGCAGGCCACCGGTTGCGCGTGGAAGCGGCGATTCGCCGGATCGTCGTATTCCGCCCGGCAATCGTTGCACATCGCGAACCCGGCCATCGTCGTTCGTTCGCGGTCGTACGGGGCGCCGGTGACGATTGTGAGCCGCGGACCGCAGTTCGTGCAGTTGAGAAATGGATAGCGATAGCGGCGATCCGCCGGGTCGAAGAGTTCGCGCAAGCAATCCGCGCAACAGGCCGCATCGGCCGCGATGTGCGGCGTCCGTTCCGCATCCGCCTCGCTGGCGACAATGCGGAATTCTCGTTCGTTGAGCGGCGATTCGTCGACCCAGGAGATTGCGTCGATGTGGGCGAGCGGCGGTGCGCGGCGCGGCAACTCCTCCAAGAAGCGGTCGAGCGCGGCGCGGTCCCCCTCGGCGCGAATCAGCACGCAGCCGGAGCGATTCTGCACCGAACCGCCAATGCGATGTTCAGTCGCGAGGTTGTAGATGTAGGGCCGAAAGCCGACGCCCTGGACCGTCCCGCGAATCTCAATCCGGCGGCGTTCCATGATGGCGGAATCGCATTGGTGTCACAGGCATTCCCGGCCAAAGGCAGTTCCTTCTGCCGAACGAGCAGTTCGTGGGCCAATCCATCCTATGGGTCGGGCTGTGCTCGACTCGCGTTAAATCGAATCAACAACTGCGATGGGCCGTGGACGCTCGGCGCCGTCCTCGGCTGCCAGATGCCGTCGCCCGCCAGGTGAAACTCCGTCACGCGCCCCAGGAAGTCGCCCAGCGCGATCCTTGGCACGGCATGCACCGTTCGTGAGAAAGAAGTAAAGTAACTGCCATTGGGCAAGAATGCCGGGGCCACCAAACTGATTCAATATCCAATCTTTTGTGGAATCGCACCATGCCCACCGTCGCCGAATTCGTCGCGTATCTAGAACGGTTCGCTCCGCCGAGACTGGCCGCGGAATGGGACAACGTCGGCCTGTTGCTCGGCGACCCGGTCGCGGCCGTCGAACGCGTCCTCACTTGCCTCACGCTTACCCCGGACGTGGCAGCGGAGGCCGTCGTCGAGCGCGCCAATCTCGTCATCTCTCACCATCCGATTCTCTTTCGCGGGGCGAAGCAACTGGTTGTCGACCGCGGCGACGGCGCCGTCGTCTGGCCGCTGGCCCGCGCCGGCATCGCCGTCTATTCCCCGCACACTGCCTTCGACAACTGCGCGGGCGGCATCAACGACATGCTTTGCCGCAAGCTTGGCATCGCCAATGCCCGGCCGCTGCGGCCGCGCGACGGTTCGCCGCAGTTCAAGCTCGCCGTCTTCGTTCCCGAGGCGGACTTGGCGAAAGTATCCGACGCTCTCTTCGCGGCCGGGGCCGGCATCATCGGCAACTACGGGCAGTGCAGTTTCCGGCTCGCGGGGCAAGGGACTTTCTTCGGCAGCGACGCGGCCAACCCCGCCGTCGGGCAAAAGGGCCGCCGCGAGGATGTGAACGAATGGCGGTTGGAAGTCGTCGTTGCGCAGGCGAAACTCGCGGCCGCGGTGCACGCTATGCGAAATGCCCACAGCTACGAGGAGCCGGCCTTCGACGTGTATTCACTGAAGGCCATGCCGGCCGGAGGCGAGGGCCGCATCGGCGAATTGACGCCCGCGGTCACACTGGGCGAACTGGCGAAGCGAGTGAAGTACGAGTTGAAGGCGGGGTTCGTGCAAGTTGTGGGCGATGCGGCAAGGACGGTTCGAACAATGGCGGTCGCGTGCGGCGCCGCCGGCGAATTTCTTGCGGATTCCATGCGCGCGAACGCCGATGTCTTTCTGACCGGCGAACTGCGCTTCCACGACGCATTGACGGCTCGCACTGCCGGAACGGCAGTGCTGGCGGCCGGGCACTACGCCACGGAGCGGCCCGCGGTCGAGGAGTTGGCCGCGAAGTTGGCCGCCGACTGGCCGGGACTCGCTGCCTGGCCGAGCCGCGTCGAACGCGACCCGCTCGCCGACGCGGATTTCCGTTGATTTCGCCCCACATTGCGGGTATGGACGCCGTGGGCAAGGACGCCGCGAGGGGAATCATGACGATGCGCCGACTGTTCATCGGGGCGATGCTATTGACCGGACTCTCCCTGATTTCCTGGGTGCGGGCCGACAATTCTCCCGAGCCATCCCGCCGCGACCCCGTCATTGTCGAGGGGGCGGACGAGTGCGGCGGCAATCACGACGAAGCCTTTCATCGCTACCGCACCAATCAATCGCATCACTGGCGGCAAATTGTCATCGGCACGCATTGATTGCACTTGCCACCCTCTGCAGAACGGCTATCCTTCGGCATCGCAGGGGAGCCGTCATGAAGACATGGTTCGGTGGCACGATCGTCGGTATGCTCGGTGCTAGCCTGCTCGTTGCCGCCTTTTGGCGATCCGATTCGTCCCCGATTCCTTCACAAACCATCATCGCGGTGGAAGCGAAGCCCACTTCGGAACCGGCCGCGCCGGCACTCTTGCCGGAAGTCGTCGAAGTCGCCGACACCAATAGCTTGCTTGATCCGCCGATCATTTCCAGCATTGAGCCGGTTCCGAGCGGCGCAACATTGATCCGCGTCGGCTACGATGAGCCCATCCCTCCGGCCGCGAACAAACAGCACGTCGAATTGAGGCCAATTCCTAAAGCCGTGGACTAAGCGCGAAGACCCATGCCCAAGTCAGTCAAACGCTCCAATCTTCGACGCGATGCCGCCCACATTCCAAACATGCCCCGCGCTCCCGACTTCGACATTCCACCGGAAATTGCGGAGCATCTCGCGGAGCCGGGCGGTCAACCCGTTCTCCCGCCTTTTCGCTTGCACATGGCGCCAGTATTCGACTTGCTGGGACCATGCCATCGATGAACGACCAAGAACTGCTTGCAGCAGTCATGGGTTGGGAAATGCTCGGCCGAGGCGTCGATGCAGCCGTCGGTAGCGGTCCGCCTGGAGTCTCTCCGCCTCCGCGAAAGTCGGGTGCTCTCGAAGACGATCCAAGAATCGCGCAAGCTCCCAAGAGAATTCATGAAGTTGCGCGACGAGCGCTTCCCGAAATTCGCCCCCCGCACTGGAAATCTACGGTGCTCCTGTTCCCGGCGGCTGATCGATTCGAGAAGCTGATTCGATTGCCGAACCGTCTCCATTAAAGTTTGCAGGATGCGACTTCCCCCCACTCAATTCGCTTCCAGGAAATCCGTGAACGGTTTGACGAGCCGGCGGAAGGCCGCCGTCGGCAGGTCGACGGTGCACCACTTTGGGCTGCGCGGCTTCATGTTCTCCCGATAATCGGCGACCGAGACGCCGCGGGCCAGGTAGAGTCGGCCGCGATAGGCGAATAGATCCGGGGTACCGTCGGGCAACACCACCGAGGGGAGCACGTGGTAGATGAAGGCCAGGACGCCGTGGAAGCCGTCGCCGAAGCGGCCGGACCAGCGCGCCAGGCCATCGATGTCGCCGGTGGTCGACCAGTTTTGCCAGGTGTCGCGCGGTCTGCCGGCGGAAAGACTCGGGAATTGCCGCCCTTTAACGTCGACCACCAGCCGCGATTGCCCCACGACGATGAAGTCCGGCGACTTCACCGAGTCGCTGTCGAGGTAGCTTCGTCGCGCCTCGACGATCGGCACCACGGCGATCCCGCGGCCGCGGAGATACCATTCGAACGCCGCTTCGTAATGGTTATCGCTCTTCATGACGGAGATTTAAAACTAACCACAGAGACACAGAGAAGATAACAGAAAAGAGGTAACCGTTCAGCGTAATGTCGGCTACTTACTCATTAATGGACATCGGACATCGGACCGAGAATTAGCTCGCGAATTGACGAAAAAAACGGTGCTTTCCAGGCAAAACTCGCCGTCCGATGTCCATTGATGGGTAGGCAGCCGGCATAGCTGAACGGTTACAACGAGTGAAGGCTGAGTTTAAGAAACCCATAAACATAAATAGAAACGTTGGTTTTTCTTCTTCTTCGTTCTCTGTGTCTCTGTGCCTCTGTGGTTAGAACTCTCACTTCGCTTCCACCTTGCGGATGGACTTGATCACGACGTCTTCCACCGGCACGTTCTTGTGCCCATTGCGCGTCCCCGTTTTCACCTTGCGAATCTTGTCGACCACGTCCATTCCCTCGATGACGCGGCCGAAGACGCAGTAGCCGACGCCGTCGCGAGCCAGTTTGCGATCGAGCGCGGCGTTGTCCTCCGTATTAATGAAGAACTGACTGGTGGCGCTGTCGGCGGCCTTCACCCCGTCGACGTCCTCGCCGAGCCGGGCCATGGCGATCGTGCCGCGAAGATTGGAAAGCCCGTTCGTCGATTCATTTGCGATGGGCGGCTTGGTCTGTTTCTCCTTCTTCATCCCCGGGGCGAAGCCGCCGCCCTGGATCATGAAGTCCTCGATCACGCGGTGGAAGATCAGGCCGTCGTAGTGTTTTGCGTCCACGTAGGCGAGGAAGTTCTTGACCGTGATCGGGGCCTTCTCGGCGTCAAGCTCGACTTTCATGGTCCCGAGGTTGGTCTCGATGGCGACGACGGGATTGGCGGCGCGGGCGGCGCCGGCGGCCGCACATGCCAGCACCAGAGCGCAGATCGCCGAGCGGAACGAGAGCATGGCAATTCTCCGAAATGAAGCGATGGGCATGGAAGGTAGTGTATAAAAGGAACGCATCCCGGTATATTCCAAGTTAAACCAAACCGATGAATGGCGGCCGCAAGAATCGCGGCCGCAAAAAGACACAAAAGAATCGCGGCCGCAAAAAGACACAAAAGAATCGCGGCCGCAAAAAGACACAAAAGACACAAAGCAGAAAAAAGAAAAGTCATCTCTCTTTGCGTCATTTGTGCTTTTTTTCGGCTAGATTTGCGCTTTTTTTGCGGCCGCAAAAAGACACAAGACAGCAAAAAGAAAAGTGGCTCTTCTCGGATTCCTGTGGGTGATTTTACCTCTCCGAAGCGCATCTTAGCCTTCTTTTCATGGGTGATTTCGACTTCCCACTGCCCCGGAAATCGGTTCTGATTTTCGGATGCCAAAAACCCACTCCCTTCGCGACGCCTACCGACACCCCGGATTCGTCCCTGCCATGACGATCCGCACTGACTCCAATGCATCCGGCGTTTACATT
>Ga0134125_10007463_pt1 | contig 12340 bp, 12 predicted proteins | sample KB31751_FD_96464 | JGI IMG/M metagenome (GOLD analysis project Ga0134125, IMG submission 96464) | Terrestrial soil microbial communities with excess Nitrogen fertilizer from Kellogg Biological Station, Michigan, USA - KB3-175-1 | ecosystem: Environmental > Terrestrial > Soil > Unclassified ... | reverse complement strand
CGCGCCCAATGGAACCGAGCGATGAAGCAAGACCTGCACCCCGAATACCACACCATCAAGGTGGTGATGACCGACGGCAGCGAATTCACTACCCGCACCACCTGGGGCAAGGAAGGCGATGTCATGCATCTCGACATCGACCCCAAGTCGCACCCGGCCTGGACCGGCGGCCAGCAGCAACTGATCGACCGCGGCGGCCGCCTGTCGCGCTTCCAGAAGAAATTTTCCGGCTTCCTCAAGGACGAGAAGAAGGACGACAAGAAGTAAGCCGCGACGATCCGTTTTCGAAACAAAAACCCCCGCTTGCGCGGGGGTTTTTTATTCGTGTCCGGGCCGCCGGCTAGATGCTGTCGGCGCCGAAGGCGGCCTTCAGCAGGCCGAGCTGGCGCTCGACGCCATTGACCGGCATCGGCTGGTCGGCAGCGACGCGATTGTGAATGGTGGAATCGAGCCGGCGCACCATGCCTTGCAGCTTGAGCGAACGAGCGATGAGGTCTTGCAAGGCGGCGGGAAGCAGTTCGACGTTGTTCTGATCGTGCGTGTCGATCGGCGCGATCTTGACCTTCGATTTTTCCTTGCTGGCCTGGGCGAGCGACATCTCGCCTTCCTTCACCGCACGATGCAGCAGCAGCCAGGAGGCAAGCTGCATCAGCCGCGTGGTCAGCCGCATGCTTTCGGTGGCATAGGCCAGCGCCGCGGCGCGTTCGAGCTTTTTTGATTCAGCGCGGCCGGGGCCGTCGAGATAGGTGGCTGTTTCTTCCACCAGCGCCATACCGTCGCGAAACAGATTGGCGAAAACTTGCGAATTCGCGAGCCGCGCGCCGAACGACACCGGCTGGGCTGCGCTGAACAACTTCTCCGACATACGCCTTACCCTTACTCCCGAGGCTGTTACGCGCCTCGTGTGGAAAGAGCATCGCGCGTTGCACCGCCTGCGTCCAGACGGGATTAGACAAACCTTGCGACATAGTTGCCGGGCAAGATTAAGCGCGCGGCCACCATAAGCCCGCGGCGTCTGTCCCGAATTGAGACAAAAAAGGAGCCGCCGTCGCCGGCGGCTCGAAGGTGATAACAGGGAGGCGTCAAACAGAGTGGACAGGAGCCACTCAATGTCCACGAAGATGGACGGTTACAGTAATGATCGAGAAAGCTTAACGACACGTTACCGGATTGCGGCCAATAAGCGATCTTTGTCGGCCGAGAGTGCCGGAACTACCGCTTGAAAAACTGGTCGGCGGCCGCGCGTTTGGCGCGCTTCTGTCCCATGTCGGCCTCGAGCCGGCCGATCTCGTCGCGCAGGAGTTGCACCCGCGCCGCCAGTTCCTCGACCGACAACAGGCTGAGGTCCTGCCCGATTTCGTGGGCGACTTTTTTCTTCGGCCTGTCGTCGTCGTCGATTGCCGGCATCGCCTATCTCCAATGGGTGAGTTTTAGCCGCCGCCGCGCGGGTTGTCACACCCGCAGCGCCCGCCTAAAACCGCGGCTGGCAAACGAGGATCCCATGAGCAACCTGCCCGACCGCATGACCGCCATCGGCATCAAGGCCGCCGGTGGCCCCGAAATGCTGGTACCGGAACCGCGTCCCGTTCCAAAGCCCGGCGCCGGCGAAATCCTCGTCAAGGTCGCGGCCGCCGGCGTCAATCGGCCGGACGTGATGCAGCGGCAAGGCCTTTATCCGCCGCCGCCCGGCGCGCCGGATATTCCCGGTCTCGAGATCGCCGGCGAAGTCGCAGCGCTCGGCAACGGCGTCAAGCGCTGGAAGCCGGGCGACCGCGTGATGGCTCTGGTCGTCGGCGGCGGCTACGCCGAATATTGCCTTGCGCACGAATCCCACGCGCTGCCGCTGTCCGGATTGTCGATGACCGAAGGCGGCGCGATCCCGGAAACATTTTTCACCGTCTGGCACAACATGGCCGAGCGCGGCGGGCTCAAGGCGGGAGAAACCTGCCTCGTGCACGGCGGCTCGTCCGGCATCGGCACCACCGCGATCCAGATCGGCAAAGCACTCGGCGCGCGCATGATCGTTACCGCCGGTTCGGTGGAAAAATGCGACGCTTGCCGCAAGCTCGGCGCCGATGTCGCCATCAACTACAAGACGGACGATTTTGTCGCCGCCACCAAGGCGGCAACCGGCGACAAAGGCGCCGATGTCATCATCGATATGGTCGGCGGCGACTACATCGCGCGCAATTACGAAGCCGCGAACGTCGAGGGCCGCATCGTGCAGATCGCGTTTCAGGGCAGCCCCAAGGCGACCGTCGATTTCCGCCGCATCATGCTCAAGCGCCTGCATCACACCGGCTCGACGTTGCGGTCGCGCTCGATCGCCGACAAGGGCGCGATCCGCCAGGCGGTCGAGGACAACGTGCTGCCGATGATCGCGGCCGGGAAGGTGAAACCCGTGATCTTCAAGACTTTCCCGCTCGCGCAGGCGGCTGCCGCCCATGCACTGATGGAAAGCAGCACCCACATCGGCAAACTCGTCCTAACCATCTGACCGGACGGACGAAATCAGCGGCGTTCGGCGTGGCGCGGAAGCCGCGAAATCGGCATAATGACCGCCGAGGACAGGCCCGGTGACCTTGATTCCAGAACCAGTCATTCGTTGCATGACGACGATCGCGCTTGTGCTCGCGGCCTTTATCCTGGCCGCGCTGCCGGCGCGCGCGGTGGACGCGGTCAACGTCCGCATCGACGTTCCGGCCATCGATCTGACCGCCGCCACCGAGCGGCAGAAAACGGACACCGACCGCATCCAGGTTTCGACCGCGCCCGGCCCCGACGGCATCGTGCGCCGCATCGAGGTGCGCGCGCGCGAAAGCAGCACCAACTGGGCAATCTTTGCGCTCACCAACAATTCCGACGAGCAGATCGACCGGCTGATCGTCGTGCCGCATTATCGCATGGTCGGGTCCGGATTGTTCTGGCCCGACCTCGGCCTGTCGCGCATCGTCGCCATCACGCCGTCGTCCGGCGACCGCCCCGTGCGGCAGGAAAGCAACAGCGACGACATCTTCCGTGTCACGCTCGATCCCGGCACCGTCATCACGTTCGTCGCCGAATTGCGCACCGACAAACTGCCGCAGATTTATCTGTGGGAGCCGGACGCCTACAAGGACAAGGTCAACTCCTTCACCTTGTACTACGGCATCGTCATCGGCATCGCCGGCCTGCTGGCGCTGTTCCTCACCATCCTGTTCGTGGTCAAGGGCTCGGTGATGTTTCCCGCCGCCGCCGCGCTTGGCTGGGCGGTGCTCGTCTATATCGCCATCGATTTCGGTTTCTGGGGCAAGGTGTTCGACATGTCGGCGGGCGCCGAGCGCGTCTGGCGCGCCTGCGGCGAGGCGACCCTTTCGGCGACGCTGCTCGTCTTCCTGTTTGCCTACCTCAATCTTTCGCGCTGGCATGTGCGCTACGCGCACATCACCATCGCCTGGCTGGCCGCGCTCGCGGCGCTGGTCGCGGTCGCGGTGTACGACCCGGCGATTGCCTCGGGGATCGCGCGCATGTCGCTTGCCGGCATCGGTGTGCTTGGGCTGGCGCTGGTGATCTATCTTTCCACGCATGGCTTCGACCGCGCGGTGCTGCTGATCCCGACCTGGCTCTTGCTGGTCGTGTGGACCGGCGCCGCGGGCCTTGCCGTGACCGGCATCGTCACCAACGACATCATCGGCCCGGCTCTGCTTGGCGGCCTCGTGCTGATCGTGATGCTGATCGGCTTTACCGTGATGCAGCACGCCTTCGCCGGCGGCATCACGCAAGGCATCGTTTCCGACGTCGAGCGCAAGGCGCTCGCCTTGACCGGCGCAGGCGACATGATCTGGGACTGGGACGTGTCCGCCGACAAGGTGTTCACCTCGCCGGAAACCGAGCACGCGCTCGGCCTTAAACGCGGCGCGCTCGAAGGTCCGGCGGCGCTGTGGCTCGACGTGCTGCATCCGCTCGACCGCGACCGCTTCCGCGCCTCGCTCGACAACGTCATCGAGCAGCGGCGCGGCCGCCTCACCCAGGATTTCCGCCTGCGCGCGGGCGACGGGCGTTTCGTCTGGCTCGAGCTCAAGGCGCGGCCGGTGGTCGGTTCCGACGGCGAAGTGGTGCGTCTGGTCGGCACGCTCACCGACGTAACCGAATTCAAGAACGCCGAAGAACGGCTGCTGTTCGACGCCGTGCACGACAATCTCACCGGGCTGCCGAACCGCGAGCTGTTCATCGACCGGATGGAGGCGGCCTTTGCCTTCGCCCGCACCGACACTTCGATCCGGCCGTCGATCCTGGTCATCGACCTCGATCGCTTCAAGCAGGTCAACGATTCGGTCGGCATCGCGGCGGGCGATTCGATCCTGCTCACCATTGCCCGCAGGCTCTCGCGCCTGCTCAAGCCGCAGGACACGCTGGCGCGGCTCGCCGGCGATCAGTTCGCGGCGATCCTGGTGTCCGAGCGCGAGCCCGCCCGCATCGTCGCCTTCGTCGAGACCATGCGCCGGGCGCTGCGCGCGCCGATTGCCTTCAACGATCGCGAAATCTTCCTTACCGCTTCGGTCGGCCTTGCGCTCGCCGAGAGCCAGCCGCACCGCACCGAGGAAGTGCTCAAGGACGCCGAACTTGCGATGTATCACGCCAAGCGCATCGGCGGCGACCGCATCGAAATCTTCAAGCCGGCGATGCGCTCACGCAAGACCGACCGACTGACCATGGAATCGGAATTGCGCCGCGCCATCGAGCGCGAGGAAATCAAGATTCTCTACCAGCCGGTCGTGCGGCTGGAAGACCGGATGATCGCCGGCTTCGAAGCGCTGGCGCGCTGGGACCATCCGAAGCTCGGCCGCCTGTCGCCGGCCGAATTCATCTCGATCGCCGAGGAAATCGGGCTGATCGTCGACCTCGGCCTGTTCGTGCTCGAGCGCACCGCGCGCCAGCTCGCCATCTGGCAGCACGCCAACCGCAATCGCGAGCCGGTCTTTGCCTCGGTCAACGTGTCGTCGCGGCAGTTGCTGCGTCACGATCTCATTCAGGATCTGCGCAGCGTGCTGGCGCGCTCGGCGCTCGCGCGCGGCACGCTCAAGCTCGAGCTGACCGAATCGCTGGTGATGGAAAATCCGGAGCACGCCGCGCAGATGCTCACACGCATGAAGGAGCTTGGCGCCGGCCTTGCGCTTGACGATTTCGGCACCGGGCATTCGTCCCTCGCCTATCTGCAACGTTTCCCCTTCGACACCATCAAGATCGACCAGTCGTTCGTGCGCACCACCACGCGCGGCACGCGGCCGGTGATCCTGCGATCGATCATCGCGCTGGCGCACGATCTCGGCATGGACGTGGTCGCCGAAGGCGCCGAAAGCGACTCGGACGCGGTCGAGCTTTACCAGCTTGGCTGCGAATACGCGCAGGGCTTTGCCTTCGGCGAGCCGATGACGGCCGACGCGGCCTCGACCTTGCTGACAGGGGACAAGCGGCTCGAAGCGGTGCGCTGACCTAGGCGTGCCCGGCTTCGCTCGACAGCTTGCCGAGATCGATGCCGATCTTGCGCAGGGCTTTATTGTATTTGCCGTCGATGTCGGCGCCGAAGATCAATTCCGCATCGGCGGGACAATGCAGCCAGCCGTTCTGCTGGATTTCGGTTTCGAGCTGGCCCGGCGCCCAGCCGGCATAGCCGAGCGCGAGCACGGCGCTCATCGGGCCGCCGCCGGTCGCGATCGCCTTGAGAATGTCGAGCGTCGCCGTGAGACAAATGCCTTCGTCGATCGGCAGCGTCGAATTCTCGATGAAAAAATCGGCGGAGTGCAGGACAAATCCGCGCCCGGTTTCCACCGGGCCGCCCTTGAGCACCTTCACGGTGCCCGCCTTGTTCGTGAGCTGGATACGCTCGGCCGCCGGGATGACTTCGAGTTGCACAAGCAAATCCGGAAAGCTGATATTGGGCGCCGGCTGATTGACGATGATGCCCATCGCGCCCTCGGTCGAATGCGCACAGACGTAAATCACCGCGCGCGAGAAACGCTCGTCGCCCATCGCCGGCATGGCAATGAGCATCTGCCCATCCAGATAGCCGCGCGCCGATTTTTTGCCGGTGGATTTGCGGGGGAGCTTCATGTGAAAAGGTTATCCGATCGGTCTGTCATTGCAAACGAAGCTGGTCGGCAAAAGTTCACGTCGTCCACGTTAACGTCGTATAGAATTTAAGCCGCCAATTATGGCGAAATCGTCGTGATCGGCATGCGCCGTTCACCCCGTTGTCACAAGGAATTCAGTGGCGCGGCGCAATGGTTGTCCCTAGATCGTTGGCAATGAGCGGGATGCGCGAATCACTTGCTGTCACGATAGCGGCTTTGGCGGCTTGCGCCCTGCTTCCCGCGCCCGCGCATGCCGCCGATGCATCGGCCTGGGTTGAGGATATGAACTCGGCCCTGCGTCTCGTCGCCGGCAGCGGGAAAAACAATGACGGCAGCCTGCGCGCCGGCGTCGAGATCAAGCTCAAGCCCGGCTGGCACACCTATTGGCGCTATCCCGGCGATTCGGGCGTGCCGCCGCGTTTCAGCGAGCCGGGATCGGACAATGTGAGTGCGGTGACGGCGCTTTATCCTGCGCCGCAGGCGATTGCCGATCCGTCCGGCACGATCATCGGCTACACCGATCATGTGATTTTCCCGCTGCACGTGATGCCGCGGCAAAAAGGCAAGCCGGTCACGCTCCGCCTCAAGGTCGAATACGCCGTCTGCGAGAAACTTTGCGTGCCGGCCGAGGCGACGACGGAGTTGACGTTGCCCGGCGGCAGCGCCGCGACCGATAGCGCGATCGCCGCAGCCGAGGCGCGGGTGCCGAAACCGGAAAGCGCGGCCGCAGCCGGCCTGACGATGCACCGCATCGCCGGCACGCCAAAGCCGCTGGTGTCGGTCGATCTCGCGGCACCATCGGACCAGCCCGTGCAGATTTTCGTCGAGGGACCGACGCCCGATTGGGCGCTGCCTGTCCCCAAGCCGGCGCAAGGCGCGCCCGCCGGGCACCGGCACTTCAGCTTCGAACTCGACGGGCTGCCGCCCGGCGTCGACGCAAAGAGCCCGGTCGAATTGACCTTTACCATCGTGCGCGGCGACAAGCCCATCGAGGTCAAGAGCCGTCTCGACTAGGCGCCCGCAAGCGCGCTAGTTTCCGCTTTCCAGAAACTCGAACAACCAGCAAACGCCAAAGAGGACACCCATGCCCATCAAAGTCGGCGACAAATTGCCCAATGCCACGTTCCGCGTCATGACGGCGGAAGGCCCCAAGCCGAAAACCACCGACGACATCTTCAAGGGCAAGAAGGTGGCTCTGTTCGCGGTTCCCGGCGCGTTCACGCCGACCTGCACCAACCTGCACATGCCGAGTTTTCTCAACAACGCCGCAGCCATCAAGGCCAAGGGCGTCAACACGATCGCCGTGACCGGCGTCAACGACGTGTTCGTCATGGAGGCCTGGAAGAAGTCGACCGGCGCCGACGGCAAGGTCGATTTCCTCGCCGACGGCAACGCCGAATTCGCCAAGGCTATCGATATGACGCTCGATGCGTCCGGCAACGGCCTCGGCATCCGCTCCAAGCGCTATTCGATGCTGGTCGAGGATGGCGTCGTCAAGAAGCTCAACATCGAGGAAGCGCCGGGCAAGTGCGACGTTTCCGGCGGGCAGGCGCTGCTCGGGCAGATCTAGTCTCGGCCCTGGCTGCGTCACCCTGAGGTGCTCGCCGCGCAGCGGCGAGCCTCGAAGGGCGACGGCAAAATATTGAGGCACGTGGCCGTTCATCCTTCGAGGCTCGCTTCGCTCGCTCCTCAGGATGACGGCGGCAGGTCACGGCACACTACTTCGTCTTCATCGCACCGATCGCACCGGCGCGCGCGGCAACGATCCCTGCGCGCGCGAGTTCGTCGGCGCGCTCGTTCATCGCATGTCCGGCGTGACCCTTGACCCAATGCCAGCGCACGGCGTGCTCACCGAGCGCGGCGTCGAGGCGCTGCCACAGATCGATGTTCTTCACCGGCTTCTTGTCGGCGGTGCGCCAGCCGTTCTTCTTCCAACCCTTGATCCAGGCGGTGATGCCGTTTTTCAGATACTCGCTGTCGGTATGGAGGTCGACCGAGCAGGGACGCTTGAGCGTCTCCAGCGCGGAGATCGCGGCCATCAACTCCATGCGATTGTTTGTGGTATGCGGCTCGCCGCCCATCAATTCCTTTTCGTGATCGCCGAACGTGAGGATTGCGCCCCAACCGCCCGGCCCCGGATTTCCCGAACAGGCGCCGTCGGTATAGATCGTGACGCGCTCGCTCACGCGCCGATCCCGTATTCGGCCGGGCTCTTCACCGACTGGTGGAAGCGCAGCTTGCGGAAATATTCGAGCGGGTCTTTCGGCCTGACGAGCGCGCCATCGGGCACCGCCAGCCAATCGACCAGCCGGGTAAGCAGAAAACGCAGCGCCGAGCCGCGCGCAAGCACCGGCAAGGCGTCGCGCTCTTTCGCGTCCAGTTGCCGCACCTGTGCATAGGCCTTGAGCAAGGCGCGGCCCTTGGTGACGTTGAAGGAATGATCGGTCTCGAAACACCAGGCGTTGAGGCAGACGGACACATCGTAGGCGAGCGCGTCGGTGCAGGCGAAATAGAAATCGATCAGGCCCGACAATTTGTCGCCGAGAAAGAACACGTTATCGGGGAAAAGGTCGGCGTGAATGACGCCTTGCGGCAGATTGCGCGGCCAGGTCTTTTCCAGCGCCGACAATTCCTTTGCGATCGCGTCGCACAGGCCCTCGCGCACGCTGTCGCCGCGATCTTTGGCGTGTTCGTAAAGCGGCCGCCAGCTTTCCATGCCGAGCGCGTTCGGCCGCTTCATCTTAAAATCGGCGCCGGCAAGATGCAGCCTTGCCAAGGCATCGCCGACCGCGGCGCAATGCGCGGTCGACACGCGGCGCATCCACATGCCTTCGAGAAAGGTGACAAGCGCTGCCGGGCGCCCGGCCAGCGTTCCGAGCATGCCGCCCTGCCTGTTCTTGACCGGCTGCGGACAGGTGATGCCGCGCGCGGCCAGATGCTCCATCAGCCCGAGAAAGAACGGCAGATCGCCCGCGGCGACGCGCTTTTCATAGAGCGTGAGAATGAAGCTGCCGGCGCTCGTGTGCACGAGGAAATTGGAATTCTCCACGCCCTCGGCGATGCCCTTGTAGGAGAGCAACTCGCCGGCATCGTAACCGACGAGAAAGCGGGCGAGGTCCTCGGCCGCGACATCGGTATAAACGGCCATCGCGGCGTCACTCCGCCGCCTGGTTCTCGCGTAGCGCGCGCGGCAGCGGGAAAAACACGCCCTCCTCCACCGCGGAGACGGTTTCCACGTTGATCGCGTAACGCTGCGCAAAGGCGTCGATGATTTCTTCCACCAGCACTTCGGGTGCGGAGGCGCCCGCGGTGATGCCGAGGCTGGCGATCGCGCCGAATTTGGTCCAGTCGATGTCGGCTGCGCGTTGCACGAGCCTCGCATAGGGACAGCCGGCGCGTTCGGCGACTTCCTTGAGCCGCTGCGAATTCGACGAATTCGGCGCGCCAACGACGATCATCGCATCGACGATGGGCGCGACGCGCCTGACCGCTTCCTGCCGATTGGTGGTCGCGTAGCAGATGTCGTCCTTGTGCGGACCGGCGATTGTCGGGAACCGCGCCTTGAGCCGGTCGACGATCTCGGCGGTGTCGTTCACCGAAAGCGTCGTCTGCGTGACGTAAGCCAGATTGCCTGCGTCGCGCGGGGTGAAATTGTCGACGTCCGTCAGCGACTCGATCAAGGTGATGCTGCCCGGCGGCAACTGACCCATGGTGCCGACGACCTCGGGGTGCCCGGCATGGCCGATGAGCACGATCTCGCGCCCGCGGCGGGAATGAATTTCGGCTTCGCGATGCACTTTGGTGACCAGCGGGCAGGTCGCGTCGAGCGCCAGCATGTTGCGCCGGGTCGCCTCCTCCGGAACGCTGCGCGGCACGCCATGCGCGGAAAAAATCACGGGCGCGCCGTTGTCGGGAACTTCCTCGAGCTCTTCCACGAAGATCGCGCCTTTGGCGCGCAGGCTGTCGACCACGTAGCGGTTATGCACGATCTCGTGGCGCACATAGACAGGCGGGCCGTAAATCGCCAGCGCCCGCTCCACCGATTCGATCGCGCGCACGACGCCGGCGCAAAATCCGCGCGGCGAGCAGAGCAGCACTTTCAGGGTGGGCTTTTGCAGGGCGGTTTTTTCCGGGGCCACGGCCATCAAAATCTCGTAGAATCCGTCGTTATTGGGTTCCGACATGGGCCGCGCCGCCCACTCCTGTCAAGCGGGACCGGTTGCGCCATACCGACCAAGCCCCTATATTCCGGCCACTTTCCGATCATCCTGGATGATCTTCTGCTTCGCCACCTTGTTCCCTTTGGGGCGGGCGAAGCCTGAGGGAGAATTTGCATGGCGACCGCCGCACCGCTGATGCCGAAGGCAACCGCCGTATGGCTGCTGGATAACACGTCGCTGACCTTCGACCAGGTGGCCGAATTCTGCAAACTGCACCCGCTCGAGGTGAAAGCCATCGCCGACGGCGATTCAGCGCAGGGCATCAAGGGCCTCGATCCGATCCAGACCGGGCAGCTCACGCGCGACCAGATTTCCGAAGCCGAGAAAAATCCGGACATGCGGCTGACCGTCACCCCGCCCAAGGTTGCGGTCAGCGGCCCCGAGCACGGCAAGAAAGGCCCGCGCTACACGCCGGTGTCTCGCCGGCAGGACCGGCCGAACGCCATCCTCTGGCTGGTGCGCAATCATCCGGAACTCAAGGACGCGGCGATCATGCGTCTCGTCGGCACGACCAAGTCGACGATCGCGGCCATCCGCGACCGCACCCACTGGAACGCGGCGACGCTCGCGCCGATGGACCCGGTGACGCTCGGCCTGTGCACGCAGACCGATCTCGATTTCGAGGTGAACCGCGCCAACAAGGAAAAGCCGGCGCCGATCTCCACCGGCGCAACGCTGCTGCCGGCCGCGGAAACGACGGCGAAGAAGGAAGCCGAAGTCGCCGCTGCCGCCGCGTCCGAAGCCGAGAAACGTCCCGGCGGCTCCGACATCGACGTCGGCGCGGTGTTTGCCAAACTCAAGCAGTTGGGCGGCAAGCACGAGGACAAGGACGAGTAGGTTTCGACCTCCGCTCGTATCCTTCGTTCATTCCCGCGAAGCGGGAATCCGGAAAGAGAACCGGATCCCCGCTTTCGCGGGGACGAACAAGTTGAAAAACGTCTCGGCGTCGCCGTGAGCGGGCAACCCGCGCGCGTTTCTGATTTCATTTTCCGCGCCGCCAGACTGTGACGGTAATTTTATGCGCGGCATCGAGGACTTGCGCCGGGCCGGGGCTGAGGCCGTGGCGGGCCATCACCTGCTGCGGCGTTTGTTGCGGCACGCCGGGAAACACCGGCACCCCGCCGGGCAAACGCACGCCGGGCGCGTGCGAAAGATGGAACGCATCGTAGGAATCGAGAAACATTCCGAACACGAAGGTGGCGCCGACGACGCCGAGGCTCGCCGCGCCGATGCCGAGCACATCCCAGGCTTTCTCGAACGGCGCGCCGGAGGGGTTCCACAAAATCCCTTTGGCGTTCTCCGGATCGGGCGCGATCGCGGCCACGCGGTTGGTGACGGTGATGCGATGGCGGCGCGGCGAATGCGGCTGCTGCTCGTGCGAATGGCGGCCGTGGATGACGGCTTCGCAGCGGTCGAGGCCTTCGGCGAAATAGCGCTGGTCGGCATCGAATTTGAGCGTGTCCGGCATGACGCGGTCGGCGCCGGCGAGCATGCCGTCATCGGAGACGATGGCGAAGCCTTCGATGCGGGAGGGACGCGCCATCACTCGCCGTCCTTGCGCGCGGTGCCGTTGATGTTGGCGATGTAACGCGCGACCGATTTTTCCAGCACTTTCTTGCCGTCGGCCGCGATGACGCGGTCGAAATAATGCCCGTAAATCGCCTCGAACGAAAACGGCGCCATCGCCGCGCCGATATGCCCGACCTCGCGCGCGGACAGCGGAATGAAATTCGGATAGCTGCGCATGAAGGTGAGCCACTTGCGGTCGGTGGCGACGGTGAGGATATCGCCCGAGCAGACGACGCCCTTGCCTTGCGCGCCGCCTGCCCAATGTAACACCGTGCCGCCGGGAAAATGCCCGCCGCAGCGGATGAGCGTGACGCCCTCCCACAGCTCGTTGGTGTCGCCGTCCCATAATTCGACGGCCGGGTCCGGCCGCATGATCCAGTTTTTGTCGGCGGCGTGCAGATGGATGCGCGCGGTGAAGGCGCGCGCCCATTCCACCATCGT
>Ga0134125_10007461_pt1 | contig 12341 bp, 11 predicted proteins | sample KB31751_FD_96464 | JGI IMG/M metagenome (GOLD analysis project Ga0134125, IMG submission 96464) | Terrestrial soil microbial communities with excess Nitrogen fertilizer from Kellogg Biological Station, Michigan, USA - KB3-175-1 | ecosystem: Environmental > Terrestrial > Soil > Unclassified ... | reverse complement strand
ATCCAGCTGCCATCGGGCACGCACACGCCCGAGGTCGTGCCGTTCCAGGTGAACACCACGTCGCGGTCGGTGTCGACCGTGGCGAGATCGGGGATGCCGCCGTACTCGGCGCGGATAACGCGGGCGTCGGCGAGTCTCAGCTGCTTCGCCACGTCGGTGGCCCAGCCCTCGCCGAAGCTCTCCCAGGCCAGCACGTCGGCGCCGCGCGCGCCCAAGAGCGACCACAGCGCGATCTCGATCGCGCCGGTATCGGACGCCGGCACGACGGCGAGGCGGTAATCCTTGGGGATGCCGAGGACGGCGCGCGAGCGCGCCACCACCTCGTCGAGCTTGGCGCGGCCGGGCTTGGCGCGGTGCGAGCGGCCGAGCAGCGCATGCTCCAAGGCCTCGAGCGTCCAACCGGGACGCTTGGCGCAAGGACCAGAGGAAAAGCAGGGATTGGCGGGCCGAGCGTGCGGCTTCATGGCTATTCCTTCCAGAATAGATGCGACCCGTTGGGGGGCCGTGTCCCGCCGCAGAACCTAAAGATGATGCTGCGCCGCGTCAATGCCTGCGAGGCGAACATCATCGTCGCACCATCGCGCTGCGGCTTCGCGGGTGCTATGCTCGATGCCTTCGAGGCGAAAGCCGCGGGACTTCCGCGATTTTTTCTCGTTAACAACTAAAAGTAGCTTCATGGGAGGACCATCAAATGGCCAGCATGAGCGTGACCGCCGGCCCCGGCACACTCTCCGATGCCGAGCATAGCCGCCAACTGAGGCGCGCCGTCATTGCCGCCACCGTCGGCACGACCATCGAATGGTACGATTTCTTTATCTATGGCACGGCGGCTGGTCTGGTCTTCGGCAAGCTCTATTTCCCCAACGAGGACGCGCTGACCGCCACCCTCGCGGCGTTCGGCACTTATTTCATCGGCTTCATCGGCCGACCCATCGGCGCCGCCATCTTCGGCCATTACGGCGACCGCATCGGCCGCAAGGCGACGCTGATCGCGACGCTGCTGTGCATGGGCATCGCGACCTTCCTCATCGCGTTCGTGCCAAGCTACGCCTCGATCGGCATCTGGGGCGCGATCATCCTGACCATTCTGCGCGTCATCCAGGGCATCGGCGTCGGCGGCGAGTGGGGCGGCTCGGTGCTGATCTCGATGGAATGGGCGCGTGGCCATGGCAATCGCGGGCTCATCGCCTCCTGGCCGCAATTCGGCGTACCCTCCGGCCTGCTTCTCGCGAATCTGGCGATTCTGATCTTCAGCGCCGTATCCGGGGACCAATTCCTGACCTGGGGTTGGCGCATTCCGTTCCTGTTGAGCATCATCCTCGTCGGAGTTGGCCTCTGGATCCGGTTGGGCATCCTCGAGACGCCGGTTTTCCAGAAGCTGCTGTCGGAGCAGAAGATCGAGCGCGCACCGATCATGGAGGTGATCAAGAAGCAGCCGCGCGAGATCATCCTCTCGGCGCTGCTGCGCATGGCCGAGCAGGCGCCGTTTTACATCTTCACGGCCTTCGTCTTCGCCTACGCCACCACGACGCTCAAGATGTCGCGCGATTTCGTCCTCAGCGCCGTCCTCGTCGCCGCGCTGGTGTCGTTCGTCAGCATCCCGCTGTCCGGTCATATCTCCGACCTTATCGGGCGGCGGAAGATGTATCTGATCGGCGCGGCGGTAACCGGCGTGTTCGGCTTCGCCTATTTCGCCATGGTCGACACCGCGAATCCCTGGTTGGTGTTCATCGCCATCGTGCTCTCGCTTATCCCGCACGACATGCAGTACGGGCCGCAAGCGGCGCTGATCGCCGAAGCGTTCACGCCGCGGCTGCGCTACAGCGGCGCATCGCTGGGCTATCAGCTCGCCTCGATCATCGCCGGCGGCCCGGCGCCGCTCATCGCGACGGCGCTCTTCGCCGCATACCATTCGGGCTACGCCATCGCGATCTACATCGCCCTGTGCGCGGTGGTGAGCTTGATCGCGACCGCCTTGATGCCGGACTACACCGGCAAGGACATCTCGGCGGAGTATGACGAGGCGGTTAAAGCGCGTGGCGCGCGCTGACGCGGGCGCGGTTGGCGTCCGCATCAGCGCGTCTCGTCCGCAGCCGGTACAGCGCAGCCATAGACCAGGCGGTCCCAGGCGCCGTTGTCGTCGACGCCGTGGGTTTCGTCGATCAACACGACGCTGCCGCCGCAGTGCCGGCGCGCCGCCCAGAGATTGTCGTCGCGCGCCTCGCTCAGGCCCTGCAGCCGGACATAGGTGGTGACGACGTGGTCGCCATTGGGCAATCGGCCCTCCTCCATCGGCACGCAGCCGGCCAAGGCCAGCGCGAAGGCTAGGGACAAGGCGAGGCGGTCTCGTCTTCGCATGACGTTCCTACGTATCGGCGCGACCGTAGGTTCCCGCGACGGGAGGGTTGGTCAGGCCTTGCGCTTGAGCAGCTGCATGGCGAGAAAGGTCAATACATCCTCGCCCTTCTGGTTCCTGATGCGATAGGCGATGCGCGCGATGCCGCGGTCGGGCTTCGAGCTCGACGGCTTCTTGTCCATCACCTCGAACTCGGCGTGGAGCGTGTCGCCGGGACGCACCGGCCGGAGCCAGCGCAGCTCGTCGAAGCCGGGCGACCCCATGCTGGCGGCGCGGAAAATGCCGGTCTCGAGCACCATGCGAAAGCCGAGCACCAGGGTGTGGAAGCCGCTGGCGATGAGGCCGCCGTAATTGCTCTCGCGCGCCCCTTCGACGTCGATATGGAAGGGCTGCGGATCGTAGGTCAGCGCGAAATCGATGATCATGCTCTCGGTGAGCGACACGCCGCGCGTGACGAATTTTTCGCCGACCGTGAAATCGTCGAAATAGCGCTCGGCCATGGCGCCGCTTGCCTCAGCCGAGCGCGGCGGCGACCGCGCCGCCGAGCTCCTTGGTGCCGGCCTTGCCGCCGAGATCGGCGGTCTTGGGCGCGCTCTTGTCGGCGAGCACCTGGGCGATCGCCTCCTCGATCGCCGCCGCCGCTTCCGCCTCGCCGAAATGCGCCAGCATCATGGCGCCCGACCAGATCTGGCCGATCGGATTGGCGACGCCCTTCCCGGCGATATCAGGCGCCGAGCCGTGCACCGGCTCGAACATCGAGGGAAACTCGCGCTCGGGATTGATGTTGGCGGAGGGCGCGATGCCGATCGAGCCGACCACCGCCGGCCCCAGATCCGACAGGATGTCGCCGAACAGGTTGGAGCCCACCACGACGTCGAACCAATGCGGGTTGCGCACGAAATGCGCCGTGAGAATGTCGATGTGGTACTGGTCGGTGCGGATCTGAGGATAGTGCTTGGCGATAGCGGCGAAGCGCTCGTCCCAATAGGGCATGGTGTGGATGATGCCGTTCGACTTGGTCGCCGAGGTCACATGCTTTTTGCGCGTGGCGGCGAGCTCGAAGGCATAGCGCATGATGCGGTCGCAGCCTTTGCGGGTGAACACGGTCTGCTGCATCGCCATTTCCATCGCGGTGCCGGGATAGAGCCGACCGCCGATCTCGGAATACTCGCCCTCGTTGTTCTCGCGCACGACATAGAAATCGATGTCGCCGGGCTTGCGGTCCTTGAGCGGCGACTCGACGCCGGCCAGGAGCCGCACCGGGCGCAGGTTGACGTATTGCTGGAAGTTGCGGCGGATCGGGATGAGCAGGCCCCAGAGCGAGACGTGATCGGGCACGCCCGGATAGCCCACCGCGCCCAGGAAGATGCCGTCCATGCTCTTGATCTGCTCGAGCCCGTCCTTCGGCATCATCGCGCCTGCCTTGGCGAAGCGCTCGCAGCTCCAATCGTAATGCCGCCATGTGAGCTGGAAGCCGTAGCGGCGCCCGGCCGCGTCGAGCACGCGCATGCCTTCCGGCACGACTTCCTTGCCGATCCCGTCGCCGGGAATGACGGCAACCTCGTACGTCTTCGCCACGAGCATCTCCTTGGGCTGATGGGCCGGCACGATAGCGGACGCGGCCCGCCCCGCCTAGGCTTGCGACTCGTCGGCTATGCCATGTGCATGGTTGAGCGGGCCGTGCCCCTTGCCCAAGCCCGGCGCGGTGCGGATCGCCTGCTGCACGAAGGCATGCGCGCGCTCGATCGCCGCGCGCGGCGCCATGCCTTGCGCCAAGCCGGTGGCGATCGCGGAAGCAAAGGTGCAGCCGGTGCCGTGCGTGTGCCGCGTCGCTATGCGCGGGCTCTCAAGGGCGTAGCACTCGCCGGCATCGACCACCACGTCGCGCACGGTATCGCCCGCGAGATGGCCGCCCTTGAGCACGACGATACGCGGGCCGAGCGCGCCGAGCGCCCGCGCTGCCGGCTCCATATCCGCAACGCTTGCAATGGGGCGGCCGAGCAGCGCCTCGGCTTCGGGAATATTGGGCGTGAGCACGGTGGCCCCGGCGATCAGGCGCTCCCGCAAAGCCACGACCGCCGCGGGATCGAGCAGCCTCGCGCCGCTGGTTGAAAGCATCACCGGATCGATGACACGCGGCACGTACCGAGCCATCGCGTCGAGGCAATCCGCCGCCGCGGCAACGATCGCCGCATCATGCAGCATGCCGGTCTTGATGCAGTCGGCGCCGATGTCGCCGAGCACCGCCTCCATCTGCCGGCGCACGAAGCTCGGCTCGACCGGGACGATGCCGAAGACGCCCAGCGTGTTCTGTGCGGTGAGCGCGGTGAGCGCCGTGGCGGCGTAGCCGCCCAGCGCCGTCACCGTCTTGATGTCGGCCTGGATGCCCGCGCCGCCGCCCGAATCCGAGCCGGCGACGATCAGCACCCGGCCGTTCATTCGGCCGCCCTTCCCGCGGCGACGCCGCCGGCCGCGACCACCGCCGCGGCGATGTCGTCGACGATGGCGGCGACGAGCGCACCGTCCTCGCCCTCGGCCATGATGCGGATCAAGGGCTCGGTGCCCGACTTGCGCACGACCAGCCGCCCGGCCTTGCCGAGGCGGCGCTCGCCGGCGCTGATCGCCTTCTTGACCGAGGCGGCCTCGAGCGGCGCGCCGCCAACGAAGCGCACATTCTTGAGGAGTTGCGGCACCGGCGCGAAGATGTTGCACACTTGGCTCGCCGGCGCGCCGGTCTCGACCAGCGCCGCCAGCACCTGGAGCGCCGCCATGAGGCCGTCGCCGGTGGTCGAGTAGTCGCCGAGGATGATGTGGCCGGACTGCTCGCCGCCCAAATTGCTGCCGAGCTTGCGCATGGCCTCGACGACATATCGGTCGCCGACAGCGGTGCGGTGCAGCTTGATCTTATGGGCCGCGAGGTGGCGCTCGAGGCCGAGATTGGACATCACCGTCGCCACCACGCCGCCGCCGTCGAGCCGCCCGGCGCCGTGCCATTGCAGCGCGATCAGCGCCATGAGCTGGTCGCCATCGACCAGGCGGCCGGATTCGTCGGCGACGAGCAGGCGGTCGGCGTCGCCGTCGAGGGCGATGCCGAGATGCGCCTTAAGCTCGACCATGGCGCGCTGCATCGCCGCCGTCGCCATGGTGCCGCTGTCGCGATTGATGTTGAGGCCGTCGGGCGCGACGCCCAGCGGCACGACCTCGGCGCCGAGCTCCCACAGCACGGTGGGCGCGACCTTGTAGGCGGCGCCATGGGCGCAGTCGATCACCACTTTGAGGCCGTCGAGGCGGAGGCCCTTGGGGAAGCTGCCCTTGACGAACTCGATGTAGCGGCCGCCGGCGTCGTCGAGCCGCTTGGCGCGGCCCAAGGCGTGCGGCGCCACGCGATGGTCGGCGGTGCGGCCGAGCTCGCCCTCGATCGCCGCCTCGATCTCGTCGGAGAGCTTGTAGCCGTCGGCGCCGAAGAGCTTGATGCCGTTGTCCTCGAACGGATTGTGCGAGGCCGAGATCATGACGCCGAGATCGGCGCGCAAGGACCGCGTCAGCATGGCGATGGCCGGCGTCGGCAGCGGCCCGACCAACACGACATCCATGCCCATGGCGATGAAGCCTGCGGTCAGCGCCGGCTCGACCATGTAGCCCGAGAGGCGCGTGTCCTTGCCGATGACGACGAGGTGGCGATGGTCGCCGCGCCGCAGGACGCGGCCCGTCGCCATCGCCACGTTGAGCGCGGTCTCCGCTGTCATCGGCTCGCTGTTGGCGGTGCCGCGAATCCCATCAGTGCCGAACAGCTTGCGCGTCATCGCTCTCCTCGAAGCATCCCCTGAAATCGCCTGTATATAGCGCAGCTTGGCCGCGTCGCCCTCAACAAAGCGCTAATGGCGGGCCGCGCACGATCGCCTGGCGGATGGCGAGCGCCTGGCGCGTCTCGGCGACATCGTGGACGCGCAGCACCTGCACACCCTGGCTCGCCGCCCACAGCGCCGCGGCGAGCGAGCCGCCGAGGCGCTCCTTGGGCGGCTCGCCGCGGCTCAGCCGGGCAATGAACGATTGGCGCGACGCGCTGAGCGCCACGGCGCAGCCGGTCGCATGCAACAGCGTGAGCCGCGCCAGCAGCGCGCGGTCATTGGGGTCGGCCTTGCCGAAGCCGATGCCGGGATCGACCACGATCCACTCGCGCGGCATCGCCGCCGCCTCACAAGCGGCGATCCCGGCCTCGAGGTCGTCGAGCACGTCAAGGGCCGGATCGCCGTCGGGCGCGGGATCGGCTTCCGAGCGAGCCCCGCCCATATGCGTCAGCACCACCGCCGCGCCGCTCTCGGCCGCGGCGGCGAGCACCTCGTTGTCACCGCGGGCCGCCGGCACACCGCTGATGATGCGCGCGCCGGCGGCGAGCGCGACGCGCACCACGGCCGCATGCTGCGTCTCGACCGATACCAGGGCGCCCGCCTCGGCGAGCGCGCGCACCACCGGCTCGATATGGCGAATCTCCTCCTCGGGCGAGGTCGGCGCACCGCCACGCCGGGTATCGATGATGTCGGCGCCCGCGGCGAGCAGCGCACGGCCCTGCTCGACCGCATCCATGCCGCCCTCGGCGGTGACGCCGAGCACGCCCATGAGGCGCGGGCGGTCGAGAGCCAGGCCAGCCCAGCGGCGGCGCGGCGCGACGATCGCGGCGAGCGCGTTGGCGACCCGCTCGCCGACGCTCGGCCACTGCTCCGCCGACCAGCGCAACAGGTCGCCCACCGCACCCGAGGCCGAGGCGACGCCGCCACCGGGCTTGCGCGCCAGCGCCTCGACCTCGGCAAAGGCGAGCGGGGCGCCGGCCAGCGGCAAGGCCCGGCCTTGTTCGATCGCCGCGGCGGCGACGGCGCCTTCGAGGAGCCCCACCGGGCGCAGCCGGAGCGGCGATTCGGGGGCAAAAGCAGCGAAGCCCCGCGGCGGGGCGGGGCTTCGGTCGTCGGGCGGTTTCGCCGCCAAAGTCTACGCGCCAGGCTGTGGCTCGGGCTCGAGGCCGCCGGCCGGCTTGTCGCGCCCGGCGGGCGGCACCGACGATCGCCGCCCGGTCGGGCTGCGCGACGGATCCTCGGCCGGTCCGCCGGTGTCGCGCACGATCTTCTCGCCGCGGATGATGCGCTTGATCTCATCGACGGACAGCGTCTCGAACTCGAGCAAGCCCCGCGCCAGCGCATGCAGCTCTTCCAGATGCCCGGTGAGGATCTCGCGCGCCTTGCGCTCGCCCTCCTCGACGATGCGGCGAATCTCCTCGTCGATGACCTTGGCGGTCGCATCCGAGACGTTCTTGCGCTGCGTCACCGAGTGGCCGAGGAACACTTCCTCTTCGTTCTCGGTGTAGCGCAGCGGCCCCAGCTTCTCGCTGAAGCCGAACTCGGTGACCATGCGGCGTGCCAGGTTGGTGGCGCGGCGGATGTCGTCGGAAGCGCCGGTGGTGATCTTCTGGGTGCCGAAGATCAGCTCCTCGGCGACGCGCCCGCCAAACAGGCTGGCGACCATCGCCTCCAGCTCCATCTTGGACTGGCTGTACTTGTCGCGCTCGGGCAGGAACATGGTGACGCCGAGTGCGCGCCCGCGCGGGATGATCGTCACCTTGTGCAGCGGCTCGTGGCCTTCGGCATAGAGCATGACCAGCGCATGGCCGCCCTCGTGATAGGCGGTGAGCTTCTTCTCGTCCTCGGTCATTACCATCGAGCGGCGCTCCGCGCCCATCAGCACCTTGTCCTTGGCCTGCTCGAACTCGGTCATGCCGACCGAGCGCTTGCCCTTGCGCGCCGCCATCAGCGCCGCCTCGTTGACGAGGTTGGCGAGGTCGGCGCCGGAGAAGCCCGGCGTGCCGCGCGCGATGATGCGCGGGTCGACATCGGACGCCAGCGGCACCTTGCGCATATGGACCTTGAGGATCTTCTCGCGGCCGACGACGTCGGGGTTGGGCACCACGACCTGGCGATCGAAACGGCCGGGCCGGAGCAGGGCCGGGTCGAGCACGTCGGGCCGGTTGGTGGCCGCGATGAGGATGACGCCCTCATTGGCCTCGAAGCCGTCCATCTCGACCAGCAACTGGTTCAGCGTCTGCTCGCGCTCGTCATTGCCGCCGCCGAGGCCGGCGCCGCGATGGCGGCCGACCGCGTCGATCTCGTCGATGAAGATGATGCAAGGCGCGTTCTTCTTGCCCTGCTCGAACATGTCGCGGACGCGCGAGGCGCCGACGCCGACGAACATCTCGACGAAGTCAGAGCCCGAGATGGTGAAGAACGGCACGTTGGCCTCGCCGGCGATGGCGCGGGCGAGCAGCGTCTTGCCGGTGCCGGGCGGACCGACGAGCAGCACGCCTTTCGGGATCTTGCCGCCCAGGCGCTGGAATTTCTGCGGGTCCTTCAGGTACTCGACGATCTCCTCGAGCTCCTGCTTAGCCTCGTCGATGCCGGCCACGTCGTCGAAGGTGATGCGGCCGACCTTCTCGGTCAGGAGGCGCGCGCGCGACTTGCCGAAGCCCATGGCGCGGCCGCCGCCGCCCTGCATCTGCCGCATGAAGAAGATCCACACCGCGATCAAGAGCAGCATCGGGAACCAATTGACCAGGATGCTGAACAGCGTCGGCACATTGTCGTCGGCCGGCAGCGCCTTGAAGTTTACGTTCTTGGCGATCAGGCGATCGACCAGGCCGGGATCGTCCGGCGCGTGCGTCGAGAACTGGCGCTTGTCGCTCAGCGTGTAGGTGATGGTCTTGCCCTGGATGGTGACGTCGCTGACCTGCCCCTTGTTGACTTGGTCGACGAACTCCGAATAGGGCATCAGATTGGGCGAGCCGCGATTGGCCGAGCTCTGGAAGAGATTGAACAGCGCCACCAGCAGCAAGCCGATGATGATCCAGAGCGCCAGGTTTTTGCCAAAGTTATTCACGGTGCACGCCTTTCCTTACCCGAGCCGCGTCCCGAAGGAGCAGAAGGTCGCCTGAACCGGAGGTTCCGGCCGATCTCGCGCGTCGCCGACTCGACCTGACATGTAAGATGCGCTTCTGCTTAAACAACTGTAAAACCCGCTCCCGTCAGCGGCCGCCGCGGCCGGAACAGCAGGCTCCCCGGCGGCGCTCCTCCGAGTTGGCCAGAGCCTAGCACAGGCAGCGTCACCACGTCCCCTGTGTCGTCGCGCAGCGCCGGCATGCCGGGACATGCGGCAAATGGTAAACGCCGCGCGCCGGCTCGTGTTTCCGCCGCGCCCAGACTGAGGCCGGCGGGCGCGCCGGCCGGCATGCGCAGGCGGAAGCGCCCGTCCCAGGTCACCGCCGCGCCCGGGCGCGCCGTGACCGGCGGCGCCATGCCGGCGGGCTCGCGGCACACCAGCACGCCGCCGCGTCGCGGCAGGATGCGGCAGCCGCCCAGCGTCGAGCCACCGGCGAGGCCACCGCCGGCCAACCGGCGATAGAGCCGCTCCAGGCGCTCACCGCGCGGCGGATAGGCCGCGCCGCTGACCATGAGCAGCAGGGCGGCCAGGGCCCGCGCGCCGATCTCGGCCGGCGCCGCGGCGAGCACCGCCACGTCAAGCCGGGCAAATCCCGCCGGATCGATCGCGGCGCAGCGCGCCAGCAGCCGGGCCACCTCGGCCTCGAGCGCAGCGCGGACGCGGCCGAGTCGGGCCGCGGCGGCGGCCAGCCGCTCCGAGGTGAGCCCGGCCTCGGCAAGCGGCGTCAGTCCCTGGCGCAGCCGCGCCCGGGCATAGCGATGATCGCGGTTGCTCGGATCCTCGATCCAGCTCTGGCCGAGGCGGTGGAGCGTGGCGACAAGACGCGCCCGCGGCACAGGCAGCAGCGGGCGCAGGACGCGGCACTGGGCGCGCTCGACGTCGGCCGACATGCCGGCGAGCCCGTCAGAGCCGCTGCCCCGCATGAGGCGCAGCAGCAGCGTCTCGGCCTGGTCGTCCTGATGGTGCGCCAGCAGCAGGTGCAGCACGCCGGCGTCGGCACACCACTCCTCGAGCAAGCGAAAGCGGGCCTTACGCGCCGCGGCCTGGATGCCATGCGACGGAAGCGGGCCGCGCCAGGCGAGGACGCGGTGCTCGATGCCGCGCGCGCTGAGCCAGGTGCCGACTTGGCTCGCCTCGGCCGCCGCTTCCGGGCGCAGCCCGTGATCGACGGTAAGCGCCGTCACGGCACCGCCCTGCACCGCGGCCCAGGCTTGCGCCAGCAGGGTGAGCGCCAAGCTGTCGGCGCCGCCCGATACGGCGATCGCCAAGCGCGGTGCCGGCTCGAAGGGCGCGAAGGCGCCGATCAGGGCGGCGAATTCAGGCGCCTCCAGCGGCGCGATGGTCATCGGGCACTCAGCAGCCGAGCCGCTTCTTCTCGTCGGCGGCGCGCTCCTTGACGTTGCCGGGAGCGCCGGGGAAGTCGCGGTCGAGCCGGGCAAAGGCGTGGCAGGCATCGGATTTCTGACCGAGCTGACCCAAGGCCATGCCGAGCTTCAGCAGGTTGTCAGGTGCCTTGCCGCCCTTGGGATATTTCTGATAGCCCTCGGCGAAGACCGCAGCGGCGTTGGTGTAGTCCTGCCGCACATAGTAGGTCTCCCCCAGCCAATACTGGGCGTTGCCGGCGAGCGGATCGTTGGGATGTTGCTGCACGAAGGCGCGCAGCGACTGCTCGGCCGCCGGGTAGTTGGCCTGGCGCAGCAGGCCGAACGCATAATTGTACTGCGCTTGCGGCGTACTGCCGCTGGGCGGGGGCGGAGCCGCGGCGCGGACCGCGGTAGCCGCCTTGTCGCCGCCGATCTGGCCGAGCACGCCCGACTGGCTCGCCGGCTCTGCCGGATTGGCCCCGGCGCCCTTAGGCGGCACCGCGGCCGGGGCGCGCGAATCCGCCGCGCTATCCGTTGCCCCGGCAGCGACCGCGCTGCCGCCCTGGCCATGCTCGAGCGCGGTCAGCCGCTGGTCGATGTCGCTCGCCAGCGTGTCGAGGCGGCGCTTCAGTTGCGCCACGTTATTGGTGAGCTCCTCGATCTGTCCGGTGATGCTGCGCATCTGATCGTCGATCTGGCCGAAGCGCACCTCGGAATTGACCGCCGTCTGGGTGTCGGCCGGGCTGATCGGCACCGGCGCGCCACCCGGGCTGGTGCCGCGATAGACCTGGCGTTGCAGCATATTCATGTCGCGCTCGAGGCGGTCGAGCCGGTCGAGCAGCGGACGAAGGTCGTTGCTGGTCTGCGCCTGGGCGCCCACAGCGAGGGACAGGCAAAATCCGCAGAGAGAGACGGCAAAAGCCGTTGGTCGCATCGCGTCAGATCCTCCGGCCCAGACCTGGGCCTGAAAAGCGCTGGGCGACGCCGCCGCTAACAGCCCGCCTTAGCATACCCTAGGCTGGGTTTTGGGCAAAAAAAGGGCGCCTGCCCTCCCGCGACATGAGCGTCGAAGGAAGGCAGGCGCGCCTGGACCTACAGGACGGTCAGTGCCGATCAGTTGACGACCGTCACGCCGCGGCGATTCTGCGCCCAGGCCGCCTCGTTCGATCCGACCACCGCCGGCCGCTCCTTGCCGTAGCTGATGGTCGAAATGCGATTCGCGGGAACGCCTAGAGCCACCAGCATCTTCTTCACCGCGGTGGCGCGGCGCTCGCCGAGGGCGAGGTTGTACTCGCGCGTGCCGCGCTCGTCGCAATGACCTTCGACGGTCACGGTGACATTCCCATATTTCTTGAGCCAGTCGGCCTGGCGCTGGAGAACCTGACGGCCTTCCGCCTTGATGTCGCTCTTGTCGTAGTCGAAGAAGACGCGGTCGCCGACATTCTGCGCCAGATCCTGCTCGGAGCCAGGCTGCACGCTGCCCGACGACGAGGTCGTGGACGGAGTAGAGGCATTGGCGCCGCCGGTGGCGCTGTTGCTGCTCGGCGTGTTGTCCGCGCAGGCGGCCAGGAGCATGACGCCCGCGACCAGGCTCAAGAACCGAAGATTCATTTTGTACTCCCTCGAAAATACCTGGGATTGGT
>Ga0134125_10007460_pt1 | contig 12342 bp, 13 predicted proteins | sample KB31751_FD_96464 | JGI IMG/M metagenome (GOLD analysis project Ga0134125, IMG submission 96464) | Terrestrial soil microbial communities with excess Nitrogen fertilizer from Kellogg Biological Station, Michigan, USA - KB3-175-1 | ecosystem: Environmental > Terrestrial > Soil > Unclassified ... | reverse complement strand
TGGCCGGCATCTTTCCAGCGGAGATCGACGCAGCCGCTTTTTCCGGCGCCCCAGTACCAGCAGGCCTGTCAGCCGATGAGAAGCTCGCTTACGAGCGGGTCAAATTCGTCTACCAGAAGGGAATCGCGTATGGCTTCCAGATGGGGCTTCGACCTCAGACGTTGTGCGCCATCGCGGATTCACCCGTCGGTCTGGCGGCGTATTTCCTCGATCACGACGCACGCAGCTACGAGCTGATTTCACGCGTCTTTCAAGGGCAAACCGAGGGGCTCACGCGCGACGACATCCTCGACAACATCACGATCACGTGGTTGACGAACACGGCGCTGTCCGGCGCACGTCTGTACTGGGAGTATTGGGGCAAAGGGTATTTCAACGCCAAAGGCGTCACGATCCCGGTTGCCGTGAGCGTCTTCCCTGACGAGCTCTATCCGGCCCCGCGGAGTTGGGCGGAGAAGGCCTATCCGAAACTCATTCACTACAACCAGCTCCCCAAGGGCGGACACTTCGCCGCTTGGGAGCAGCCGAAGTCCTTCAGCGAAGAGGTTCGCGCAGGCTTCAGATCGCTGCGTACGTCGTAAAGTTGCGCGTCTCGATCCGGCCCGCCCGGCACGACCGGGCGGGCCGCCGCCGGTGCAATAACGTGTGGGAGCTCGAGATGGAACCATTTCGCATCGATGTACCGGATGCCGTGCTCAACGACCTGCAGGGGCGTCTCAAGCGCACGCGCTGGGCCGACGATTTTGCCAACGAAGGCTGGCAGTACGGCACTAACACCGCCTACCTCAATGAACTGGTGGCCTACTGGATCGACGGCTACGACTGGCGCAAACACGAACGCGCGATCAACGCGTATCCGCAGTTCCGCACCGAGATCGACGGCGTGCCGATCCACTTCATCCACGTGCGCGGCAAGGGGCCCAATCCCAAGCCGCTGATCCTCTCGCACGGCTGGCCGTGGACGTTCTGGGAATACCGCAAAGTCATCGGCCCCTTGAGCGATCCCGGCGCACACGATGGCGATCCCGCGGATGCCTTCGACGTGGTGGTGCCCTCTTTGCCGGGATACGGATTCTCCACACCGCTCTCGAAACCCGGCGTCAATTTCTGGCGCACTTCCGGGCTCTGGGTGAAGCTCATGGAGGAGCTGGGCTATCCGCGATTCGCGGCGCACGGCGCCGACTGGGGCGCGTTGATCACGGCCGACCTGGGGCATCGCTATCCCGAGCGCGTCATGGGCGTGCACTTCACGATGATGCTGGCGCTGGACCTGTTCAGCGGCGGCGCGCCGGCGCCGGAAGACTATGACGCCGACGAGTCCTCCATCGCCACCGGATTGCAAAACTTCTTCGCCGCCGAGTCGGCCTATTCGGCCCTGCAAAGCACGAAGCCACAGACGATCGCAGTGGCGCTCAATGATTCGCCGGTAGGGCTGCTTTCCTGGATCGTCGAGAAACTGCGCAGCTGGAGCGATTCTCATGGCGACGTCGAGACGCGCTTCAGCAAGGACGATCTGCTGACCACGGTCATGATCTACTGGGTCACGCAGAGCTATGGCACGTCAGCGCGCTACTACTACGAAGCTGCGCACGACCCCTGGAAGCCGGTGCATGGGCGCATGCCGGTCGTCGAGGCTCCAACTGGCATCTCTGTGCTGCCGGCGGAGTTCGCCAGTGCACCGCGCCGCTGGGTTCAGCGCTATTACAACCTCAAGCAGAAGCGGCATCACCCCCGTGGGGGACACTACGGCGCTTGGGAGGAGCCGGTGGCCATCACCACGGATGTCCGCGATTTCTTCCGCACGTTGAGCTGACTCGTCGGCCGGCAGGCTTCGAGATCATCGACTCCCAGCGTGATCAGCGTGATCCGTGGCTTCACGGTGTTGCTCCAATGGCCTTGAGCATGCGTATGAATTCTTAGAGCCAGGCCGCCGATCGCCATCGTCTAGCTGACGCTCAGCGCTGTGTGATACAGGACGCAGTTTGCACATTCTGCCGTCGCTCTCCCTGCGTTAGCGCTGTGTCGGGTATGAGCGCTGCTGGCGCAGAATCGACAACAATGGCTCAAACATCACGGGCTGCCGCTATGAATGCAACGCGTGCGAACGACTTTCCGCAGGCAGGCGACACCTCGCCGATCGATCAAGAGACAAGCCCGTCACCCGCGAAGGAACGACGATCATCTGGACGCCTGCGGGTCAATGAAGTCGTGCACTTTCGTCGCGGCTTGGATGCCTTGGGTCTGGGCTGCCTCAGAAATGTGAGCCTGAGCGGCGCCTATTGCGAAAGCGGAAGGTCGCTCCCCTCGACCGGGCGCGTGCGCCTGCGATTGACATCGCTCGATGCGCTGGTCCGAGGCGAAGCCTGGGTCGAGGCACACGTGGTGCGACGAGCATCTGCGGGGGTCGGACTACAGTGGTGTCTGTTTGGGCCACCGCCGATTCGCAGTCTGCTCGCATGGCAAAACCACACCGACGGATCGGGTTAGGGTGCCTCGTGAAGCGAATCATGCGCCGGGTGTGGTTTGCTATCGTTGCTCTCGCACTGTTACCCGCGCTTTCCTTAAAGGCCTCGGCCGCAGTCGTTCCGCAAGGTACGGATCCAATCCGTCTACCCTTGACGTTTGTCCAGTCGACCCCTGTCACGACGATTGCTGTTGGAGGACATCCCGTACAGGCGATAGTAGATATCAGCGGCGGAGATGCGGACGGGGCACTGACGCTGAGCAAAGAGGCGATTGAGAGCGTCGATGGCCTTGGCCTGGGTAACGCGATCGCGAACGATGCATTCGGCCACGAGTTCACGAGGCCGCGCTTCAAGGTGTCTGGGGTGACTATCGGAGGTCGCACCTTCCAGGACTTGCGTGTAGTGCAGGCAATGGTTCAGGCGGCCGGGGTGGGTCCTCCGGTGCCGAATGCAATTGGAAAGCACTTCCTCAGCCGGTATTTTGTCGTTGTGGACTACGCCGGCGCATCCATCACCTTGTGGCCGCCCGTTACCCAGAACCCAGCGGGTGTTGACTGTGGGCGCAGTCGCATTCCAATGGAGCCCACGAAGGAAGCCCGACTTGCTGTCAGCGATTTCGATACGCCGTCCGGGCGCGTACGGCTACTGTGGGGCACGGGCAATAGCTACTCCATGCTCCCAGAGTCTGTCGCCGAGAAACGGCAACTCGAGATGGTGACTCGCGGACCGAACAGCCCAAAATTCTATCAATCGAAAATGCTTTCCGCCGCCGGCCAAGACCTCGGACCGTTGGAATTCGTCGTGTTACCACTGAAGCTCCCCAGGGATTTCGAGGGAATACTCGGCGGGAATTTCTTCGAGCACCACGTCGTGTGCCTCGACTATGAGCGCAGAGAGATTCGCATCCGCTGAAGACCTTGCGGCCCACCAAGGTCCGCATGTTTCATGGCGACCGCTCGCTTCAGTGTTCTGGGACTATGCGACAGGGCTTACGGTGATGACCACGTGCCCGCGCTTGTGTCCCTGCTGCACGTAAGTGTGGGCTTCCACCATGCGATCCAACGGGTATTCGCGGTCGATGAAGGTGCGGAGCTCACCCTCGTCAACCAATGCGGCCAGGAATCGCAGTTCCGCTGTCGTCATCTTGCCGACTGGGCCAACATGCTTCAGCACGTTGAGTCGCTGACCGGAAGGCGCTGACAGTCTCCTAGCCAGAACCGCCGGAAGTTTTCCCACCGCGTCGAACACCACATCGAAGGTTTCTGTGCAGGTTTCAAGTTCATTCTTCGTGTAGTCGAGGACCTTACCAGCCCCCAGGGATCGCACCATGCCAAGATTCCCCGTGCTGCAGACGCCCGTGACTTCGGCGCCGAAATGCCTGGCCAACTGTACGGCGTACACGCCCACACTTCCCGAAGCTCCGTAAACCAGCACCTTCTTTCCCGGGCGGAGATCCGCCTTCCTGAGCATGCTCAAAGCCGTGACCGCGCCTGTGGCGAGACCGGCCGCCGCCTCGGCAAAACTCATGGCGGTCGGTTTGAGCACCACAAGGCCCTTTCGGACATCCTTGGCGTCTTCAGGCAGGCAGATGTATTCCGCATAGGCACCGAGGGAAAATCCTGCAAAGGCCAGCACCGCATCGCCGATCTTGAATCTGCGGACCGCCTTTCCGACAGCTTCCACCACACCCGACAGCTCCATGCCCAGTATTTTGCACTTCGGTTTCAGGATGCCCATGTAGAGCCTGAACGGAAGTTGCATCCAGAGAGGGACGTTGGCGCTGCGGACCCGGACGTCACCGAAATGGCAGGTCGTGGCATGGATCCGGATCAGCACTTCGTTGTCGTGTGGCGCGGGCTTGGGTACATCCACCAACTGCAAGACTTCCGGCGGCCCGTATCTGGTGCAGATGATCGCTTTCATGGCATCACGCTATCAGGAATGGAAACGTGCGTGCATCGAGAAGCCATGCTCTTTGGCAAATCGATTCCCATGGTAGTAACGTACCCACGGCTTCCCTCCCGGACGCGATTCAACGTGTACACGCACGTCAATTCAAGGCGGCTGGCACTCGCCGGACGGTAAAGGAGCGTCACGTGCCTCGCATCTTCATCACGGGCTCCACCGATGGACTCGGCCGCGCCGCCGCGCGCACGCTCATGGCCGAAGGCCACGAAGTGGTTCTCCACGCGCGCTCGTCGGCACGCGCGGCCGTACTCGCCGATTTGGCGCCGCGATCTGCAGGGATCGTCGTCGGTGATCTCAGCAGCGCTGTCGAGACAAGAGCGATCGCTGACCAGGTCAACAAGATCGGACGCCTGGACGTCGTCATCCACAACGCCGGCGTCTATCTCGAGCGGAGTCGTGGAACGACGCCGGAGGGTCACGCGAAAACTCTGGCGGTCAATACGTTGGCGCCTTACATGCTCACGGCGCTGATCGAGCGTCCGAATCGCCTGATCTACCTCAGCAGCGGCATGCATCGAGGTGGTGGTGGTTCACTGCGCGACATCGATTGGGTCGCGCGTCGCTGGGAGCCGAGCCGCGCATACTCCGAAAGCAAGCTTTGCGTCGTTGCCCTGGCTTTTGCTGTGGCCCGACACTGGCCGGATGTGCTGAGCAACGCGGTCGATCCGGGCTGGGTGCCTACCAAAATGGGCGGCGCCGGAGCTCCTGACGATCTGGAGATGGGACATCTCACCCAGGCCTGGCTCGCCGTTAGCAACGATCCCGCGGCGACAGTCAGCGGAGGCTACTGGCATCACCGCAAACAGCAGACTCCAGCAGCGGAAGCGCTTGATCCCGACTTCCAGGGGCAGCTCATCGCGAAGCTCGCCGAACTGACAGGTGTCTCGCTCCCGTAAGCGCGCGGTTTGCCGGAGTGTCAATGATCCTCGGCAGGATGGAATTGACTCGGATGCCGGGGTTTCCAGTTCCCAGAGCTTCACATCTCCGACGTATCCCCCGACCGTGTTCACCAGCGCGTCGATATGGGAGTGCTGCTCGAGCACGCGATCGACGAGGTGACGGACGGCGCGCTCGTCCGTCACCTCGACCTGTTCGCCCTCGAGTCTGCACGACCTTCCGCGAGCGCTGCCGCGAGACTCTGAAAGGAGTCCGCGCTGCGATACGTGGTCACCACCGTGGCACCCTCGCGAATGAAGGCGTGACTGACTGCGCTCCCCAGGGCACCGGTGCCGCCGGCGACGATAATCGTCTTTGAAGAGAACGCGTCAGTCATTCACTTACCGCGGGGCGTATTCCGTGAACACGTAGTCTCTATTCTTCACGATCGTGTGGCACGCAAAGCCGCACTTGGCGTCGTTCCCCTGCGGCGGCTGGGCACTCAGGTCTGCGGGGGTGAACTTGCCGGACGCGTCGTCGTACTCGAACGCTCCATAGCCCCATCCGCCGCTATCGGCGAAGCGCTTGCTGTCCTTCACCATGCAGTCCACGTCGTGGAGGGTATCAGGCACCAGGGGCGGGCCAGGAGCCGCCGTGTTCGTTTTCGGGTTCCAATGGACCTTGGACATTTTGGCGCCGTCGGGGACTACCTTGCCGTTGGCGGGAATACCGGCCTTGAAGGCTTCGATCATCGCAGGATTGCCGCTGATCAGAGCCAGTTTCGTTCCATTGTGACTGACGGAAATGGGTTGCCAGTTCTCGTATCCCTTGCACTCGGAGAGCCCGATTCCACCGGTGACTTTCACGGCGTACTTCTCCGGGCCCGGGGTGCTGGGCTTCTTTGCTGCCGAATCGGCAGCGACGGCAATCGTGACGGCCAGAGCGGCGCAGCTGGCTAGGGCGCCTGCGTATTTCAGAGCGGGATGCATGAGAACTCCTTCCTAAACGAGGGCTGGATCGGTCTGAGTGTCATCACACCAGAGGTGGCGGTGCGATTCGATTGCACCAAGGTGTTGGTCGACGTCGGACTCGCCCCGCGAGGAGCAGGCGACCCGCGCCTACCGATACCAAGGTGTAGTGGCTTCCTTTGCAGCCCGGCCGGACGCTCTCCCGATGAAGACGCGCTCCCTCGTGTCGGTGGTCGATGACGACGAGTCGGTTCGCGAGTCTCTTCCCGACCTGCTATGGCAATTGGCTTCGCTGCCCAGGCGTTCTCGTCGGCTGATGCGTTCCTCGCATCCGAGTGTGTCAGGGACACTCGGTGCTTGATCCTCGACATCGCCATGCCGGGCATGTCCGGCCCCGAGCTGCAGCGCGAACTGGCCAGCCGGCGCCAGGACATCCCTACGATCTTCATCACGGCGAGTGCCGATGTGGTCGTCCGGCCGCGCCTGCTGGCCGAGGGCGCAGTCCACTGCCAGACTTGTCGATGCAACGCTCAGAGAAGGGCAGTCTACCAAGGTCCACGTGCGCGAATTTCTCAGGGCGCACTTCCCGAGCATTCCATTATCGGAGTCGGAGGCTGAGATCCATGCGGGGCCCGCTGTCGTTCTTCTTCGACGATGGCGGCAAGATGACTCGCGTTACCCAAGAGATTCCTTGCCCGATCCCCTAGAATGTCACCTGACAACGCGATGCAGCGGACGGAAGGACGAACATGAAGTCGCACCGCTTACTTGCCGCCGTCTTCCTTTCAGGGTTCTCGATCATGGCCAATGCGTCGCAACTCGCCAGGTTCGCCTCCGATCGAGCTTCTGTACCGCTTCCCGAGTCGTTTCAAGTTACCGTAACCGGCGACGATGTTGTCGCAACATTTGGCGCGGATGGTGACCACACTCTTGAAATAAGCCTATTGGCTGACTTGTCGAAGCCGGGAGGACCTCATGACTTGGCATTCAATTTCGTGAAGGCTCAGGGTGCAAAGAAGGGCGCCAAGGTCCTGAGTGACGGTGAGCGGGCGGCCTTCTCGGAGGCTGGAGAGCAAGAGAAGCGAGGCCGCAGGGTTTATCAGGCGATGCATTGGCAAATCGGTGTCGGTAACTGTGTTTTCACCATGACGCTCACGGCGCCGTTGCCAATGTCGAAGGAACTCGATGAGTTCCTCGGCGCACCTCTCAATGCGATCGTCAACAAGGTTTCGTGCGCTGCGCCCTAACACTCGCTGGAGCGTTACAGGCCGAACTCGAAGGCACCGTTGGTGAACCGCTTATCGTGGTCTATCGGCATCTATGAAGCGGTCTAACAGATCGCTGGAGCGCACGCGTGGAAGGCAAAGTGCCAGGCCCAATTCGCGGTAGCCGCGGCGCTCAGCTCAACCGCTAGCCGGCAACGGAGTGCGCATCGCAATGCCTGCGGAGAGCAAGACCGAGACCTGGGTGGTTGCTGCGGAGTACGACACTGCAGCTCTCAAACGCCTGGGGTTGGTGCTCGAGTCTCTCGGGTATGTGTTTGAGAAGCGCCTTTCTGGTGTCGCGGGGTCGCAGGAGCTGACGACGTGGCGTGCCTATTCTCCGTATGGATCGTTGTCGATTGAGGCAGAAACCTACGTCGGTCTTAGTGTCAGGGGAGCGCCGCAGTTGATTGCTACCTTGAGGTGTCGGTGGGCGGAGGCGGTGCGCAGTGCGTGAGTCAGGCGGCGAGAGGCTTCCACGGGTAGCCAAGTTGACCCACCTTGGTACGTTCAGCGCGACCGCCAAATCGCTGGAGCCCATGCGCGGGCGATAGAGTGCCATGCGTGCCTGACATCGTAGTCTTCGACGGCGTATGCAATCTCTGCACTCACTCGGTCCGGTTCATCCTGCGCCACGAAGCTGCACCGCATTTCCAATTCGCGTCTTTGCAATCGCCAGCCGGAAGGCGATTGTTGAGAGCCTTTGGATTCTCGCCCGAAGACGCGCGAACGTTCGTCCTGATTGCCGATGGCGAGCCCTACGTAAAGTCGGATGCCGCCATTCGGGTTGCGAAGCGCCTCAAGGTCCCGTGGAATCTCATCGGCATGGTGCGGGTTGTTCCGCGGCCGATCAGCAATTGGATCTATGACGTGGTGGCACGCAATCGCTATCGCTGGTTCGGAAGGACCGAGGCGTGCATGATTCCAACACCGGAACTGCGATCACGCTTCTTGGAAGAGTAGAAGAGGGGAATCGTCGTGGCGCGAACCAGGTTTGAACCCCAGCAAGGCATGGTGCTCTTCGCCAAGAACAAGGGGCGCGTCTCCGCGTTCTATCAGGCGACCCTCGGGCTGAAGGCAGTGGAATCCGCGGCATCTCACGACCTGTTGCGCGGGACGACGTATGAGATAGTCGTCCACGCCATTCCGCGCAAGATCGCGGCGAGTATCGAGATTACGAATCCGCCCACTGCCAGGGAGCGAGCAGCGATCAAGCCGACGTTCGTGGTGAAGTCGCTGGAAAAGGTGCGAGACGCCGCTGAGAAAACGGGCGGTTCCCTCAAACCCGCGTCCGAGGCGTGGCATTTTCGCGGGTGCTCGGTGCTCGACGGATTGGACCCCGAAGGCAATAGAGTCCAATTCAAACAACGCGACGCCTAGCATGCGGAGCGCGCGGCCGTCGGGTTGAGCGGCGAGTCTCTCGACGAGCGTTGCCGTGGAGCACCCTTGATTCGACTCATTGGCATCGACGTGGATGGCACCCTGGTCGGTTCATCTGGAACGGTGCACCCGCTCGTCTGGGAAGCTGCATCTCACGCACGCGCAGCGGGAATACGCCTGGCATTGTGCTCAGGGCGCCCCGCTTTCGGCCTGGCCCTCGAGTTCGCGCGCAGACTCGATGAGAAGGGTTGGCACGTGTTTCAGAACGGTGCGAGCGTTCTCAACCTGGGCGACGGACGATCACAATCATCGGCCATTCCAACGCGATGGTTACGCACCTTCATCACACGCGCTCGCGAGACGGGGCAGGTGCTCGAGCTCTACGGTAACAGCGAATACGTTGTAGAGAGCACGGCACCATGGGCTCGCGAGCACGCGGATCTGCTTGGTGTTCCTTTCCATCCCCGCCCATTCGAATCACTCGAGGGGGAAGTCGTACGCGCGCAGTGGCTGCTCTCGCCCGAGGCCGCACTGGTAGCGATGCGCGAAACCTACGAAGGACTGGAGGTTGCGCAGTCCACCTCGCCCGTGATGTCGGAGACACGGTTCGTCGGTCTCACGCGCGAAGGCGTGAACAAAGGCAGCGCGATGCGCACCATCGCCACGGCGCTAGGTGTGGACCTAGCGGACGTCATGTACGTCGGGGATTCGGGGAATGATCTCGCGGCCTTGCGAATCGTCGGCCATCCCGTCGCCATGGGAAACGCGGACGGCGGCGTGCTGAGCGTTGCATCCCGCATCGTCGGCGACGTCGAGGAGGGCGGCCTCGCGGAGGCGCTACGCTGGGCCGCATCGACGACAGCGTAGCGAGCGTCCCGCCACTGCAGCGTCACCTTCGCTGTTAAGGAATGGCCATGCAGTCGTCGTCGCGTCGCGTCGGTGAGGCATAACAACACGCGGCCCAACCGGGCGGAGGGGTCGGATGTATTCGGGCGAATCCACTCATTCCATCATCGATGAGTTGCGTCGTCGCGCCCGTAGGAAGCGCGGCCGAGCGCGCTGTCTGGCCCTAGCGCTGCAGCTCAGCTCGCGTTTCCCGATCTGTCGTCGCGCAGTTTCAGTTTCGGTCCTCACGCCTCGCGCTAAAATCAACCGATCCGAACGCGGCCGGGTCCGTGGGATTGCCATTGCATTGCCGGATTTCCGCCCACCACTTCAGGCTGCCGAGCGAGGAGTGCTTTGACACACCACCAGTCACTAGGGGTCCTCGCGGCGGAACTGCGGGCGCAGCGCGAAGCGCTGCTGCAGGGCTGGCGCGAGGCAGTCGATCGCGATCCGCTCCTCACGACCGCCTCGACCATCACGCGCAGCCAGTTCATTGATCACATTCCCGAAGTACTCGATGCTTTCGAGCGCCAGTTAGCCGCGAGCGATTCCGCGCAGCGCGCGCAGGCCAAGGCCGATCAATCGCAGGGCGCCGCCGGCCACGGCCTGCATCGCTGGAGCCAGGGTTACCACCAGCGCGAAACCATGCGCGAGTGGGGACACCTGCATCTGCTGCTGCTGGCGCGCATCGAGGCATACGGCGCCGCTCATCCGGAGTTGCCTCCGGCAGTGTTGCGCGAGGCGCGCCGCGAGCTCGCCGAGCTCGCTCACGCGGGCATCTGTGAAAGCACCGAACGTTATGCCGAGCTGCGGCGGCAGGAGGCTGCCGCGCGAATGGCCGAGCTCGAGAGGGCGATCGGGGAACTCAAGATTCTCGAGGGAGAACGCGCGCGGATGCTGCGCGAAGCCACGCACGACCTGCGCGGCCGCGTGAGCACGATCACCAACGTGACACGCCTTCTGGAACGTGAGGGGCTCCCGGAACACTCGCGGGCGCAGTTCTCGCAGGTTCTGCGTCGCAGCGTCACCTCGCTCGAGGCGATGCTCACAGAGCTAATGGACCTCGCCCGTCTGGAGGCCGGCCAAGAAAAACGCCATCTGACGCACTTCAATGCCGCCCGCCTGCTGCAGGAGTTTGGGTCGAGCATGCGACCGCTCGCGCAGGAGCGCGGCCTCTTCCTCCATTGTGAGGGACCGGACTCGCTCTCCGTGGAGGGCGATGCGACCCACATCCAGCGCATCGCTCAGAACCTCGTCCTCAATGCGCTGAAGGCGACGGACCGCGGCGGTATTCGCCTCACGTGGCAAGAAGCCGGTACGGACCGCCGGCCCCAGTGGTTGCTGTGCGTTCAGGATACTGGCGCGGGATTCGAATCGGACCGTGCAACGCCCGTGTCGCTAGCGCTCAAGAGCGTCACGGAGCACGCGCATGAGTCCGTACCGCAAAGCGGGTTGGCACAGGAGACGCCGGCGCCGACGCTCCTCTCGCAGTCGCCGCCGCACCCGCCCGAGGCCGGCGAGGGGATCGGGCTCGCGATCGTCAAACGTTTGTGTGAGCTCCTCGATGCAAGCATCGAGCTGGAGTCCGCGCCCGGTCGGGGAACGACGTTTCGCGTGATATTTCCCCGCACCTATGCGCACTGACTGATAGCGCGTTGCCTGCTTGCGGATCCCTGAGTTAGTTCGCTGGCAGGAAGCGTGACTGCTAACCTTCCCACTGACCTTTCTTGTTGCTGAGCCAGCCATGCCCGACGTGCTGCAACAGCCTGCAGCCGCGAATCTTCACACGAACCCCGTTCGCACAGGCCGCTACTTCGCAGAGCTGGTCGTCGCTGCAACTGGGTACTTCGTGCTGGCTCTCCTCGGACTCAAGCTTGCGTCGGCGTCGCCGCAAGTATCCTTGGTGTGGCCTGTCAGCGGTGCCGCGCTCGCACTGCTGCTTCTTCGCGGCTGGCGGCTGTGGCCGGCGCTCGCCGTGGGCGCGTTCGCCGCCAATCTCGCGAGCGGTGCTCCATTTGCCGCCGCGCTGGGCATCTCCGCGGGCAACACATTGGAAGGCTTGCTCGGTGCAAGCATCGCCGCAGGAATGCAACTACAGCCCGGGCTGCGACGCCGGCGCGACGTGTTCGTACTGTTCGGCATCGTGGCGCCGCTCGCCCCCACCGTGTCGGCCGCTTTCGGCGTGGCGAGCCTGTGCCTCTTTGGTGCCGCGTCGTGGAACGATTTCCCCCGGCTCGGGTTCTCGTGGTGGCTGGGCGATGCGCTCGGCATCCTGCTCGTCGCGCCCTTCGTCCTCACGTGGGTCGATCAAGCTCGGCGCGGGTGGCATCTGGCGAGAGGCGCTGAAGCGGCGACACTCGCCGTCACCCTCCTGCTGCTGAGCGGTGTCGTCTTCTCCCCAGGCGGCGGCAGGTATCCCGTTCATTTCCTCATCTTTCCGGCGGTGATCTGGAGCGCCCTGCGTTTGGGCCAGCACGCTACAGCGAGCGTTGCGCTCGGCGCAGCTCTCATCTCCACTGCAGCGACGCTAGTTGGCCG
>Ga0134125_10007459_pt1 | contig 12342 bp, 10 predicted proteins | sample KB31751_FD_96464 | JGI IMG/M metagenome (GOLD analysis project Ga0134125, IMG submission 96464) | Terrestrial soil microbial communities with excess Nitrogen fertilizer from Kellogg Biological Station, Michigan, USA - KB3-175-1 | ecosystem: Environmental > Terrestrial > Soil > Unclassified ... | reverse complement strand
TTTGCGGGCGCATGGCCGAGGCCGGCGTGAACATCGAGGTTCTCTACAGCGACCACGACGGCCAGTTGATCCTGGTGGTCGACGACCTGGCCCGTGGCCGCGAGGTGTCCGCCGCATGGATGCGCGAATGGCACACCACAGCATAGGCAGGACACCCCGGAAACCGGGGCGGAGTGGCCGGTTCAGGGCGTTGGACGGTTGGGTCGCGATCCGCCGTAGACGCGATTTATTTCCCCGCATTTGGCTGTTTAAACGGCTGATGAATGCCGTCCTTGAAACCGATCGCGATGGCCGCTATATGGGCAATGCCAGCCGGTACGGCTGGTACGCCGGGCCACATGGCCGGCGGAACGTCCCATGTTGCTTAAAGAGGATATGGCCATGCGTAACAGCCTTTTTGATCTCGCCCCGCTGCACCGGTCCAGCGTCGGATTCGACCGGATATTCGATTTGCTGGAGAACGCCACCCGCGCGCAGGCGGTGGACAGCTGGCCGCCGTACGACACGGTCAAGCTCAGCGATGACCGTTATCGCATCACCATGGCGGTAGCCGGCTTCAACCGCGAGGAATTGGATATCTCCGTGCAGCCGAATCTGCTTGTCGTGTCTGGAGAGCGCAAGAGCGCGGAGCAGGAAGGCGAGTTCCTGTACCGCGGCATAGCGAGCCGCGCCTTCACGCGCCGCTTCGAGCTCGCCGACCACGTCAAGGTGACGGGTGCCAATCTGGTCGATGGCCTGCTCACCATCGAGTTGCAGCGGGAAGTGCCGGAGTCGCTGCGGCCGCGTCGCATCGCGATCACCTCGAGCCCGGTCGGCGTCACGCTGGAGCAGGACCCGCAGCGCCAGATCGAGAACCAGGCTGCGTAAAGCCCGGTTCCGGTCTGGTGCCGCAGCTGGACGACGACGATTGCGTCTTGCGGCCCGCCACGTGGCGGGCCGCTTTTTCGGTCGGTATCGGCGAATGCGGGAAGTTGAACGCCTTGGACCGCGATCGCCATCCGTTGGACAACCGCCAAGGCAGCGGCGATCAGGCGGCGTCGTGGAAGATGATGCCGAGCGTGTGACGATGGCCGCGGCGCACGCGGCTGACGCCGTGGCGAAGGTTCACCCGATAGCTGCCACGCGTGCCTTGCACCGGCCGCTGATGCACGGCGAAGACCACCGCATCGCCCTGGCGCAGCGGCACGACCTCGGCCCGCGACTGCATGCGCGGCCGCTGCTCGGTCAACACGAACTCGCCGCCGTCGAAGTCGCGCCCCGGCTCGGACAGCAGGACCGCCATCTGCAGCGGAAAGACATGCTCGCCGTACAGATCCTGGTGCAGGCAGTTGTGATCGTCCGCGCCGTAGCGCAGCAACAGCGGGGTGGGGCGTTGCTGGCCCGCAGCGTGGCAGCGCTCGATGAATTCGGCGTGCGTGGCGGGGTAGCGCACGTTCATGCCCATTGACGTGTTCCAGCGATTGGCGATCGGCGCCAGCAACGGATAGGCCGCCGTGCGCAGTCCGCCCACCAGTTCGGGCAAGGGGTAGCCGAAGTAGCGATACTCGCCACGACCGAAGCCGTGGCGGGCCATCACGACGCGGCTGCGAAAGCGTTCGTCGTCCGTGTACAGCGTGGCCAGCGCCGTGCATTCCGGCGGTGACAGCAGGGCTTCCAGCATCGCGTAGCCGCGGGCATCCAGGTCCTTTGCGACGCCCGCCCAGTCGTACGCGCTCAAGCGCGCCGTATCGACGATCGGCCTCGGTTGCGCGTTCATGCCCGCGCCTCGCGCTCCAGCAGCGCGCGCTTGCGCGGCACGCCCCAGCGGTAGCCGGACAGTTCACCGTCATTGCGCACCACCCGATGGCACGGAATGGCCACCGCCAGCATGTTCGCCGCGCAGGCGCTGGCCACGGCGCGCACTGCTTGGGGCGCGCCGATGCGCCGGGCGATCTCGCTGTAGCTGGCCGTGCTGCCGGCGGGGATATCACGCAGCGCACGCCATACCCGCTGCTGGAACGCGGTGCCGCGCACATCCAGCGGCAGATCCAGGCCCAGCGCCGGCGCTTCGACGAAGCCCACCACCTGCGCCACCAGTTGCTCGTAGCTACGGTCGCCACCGACCAGGGTGGCGTTGGGGAAGCGATCCTGCAGGTCGCGGGCCAGCGCGTCGGGATCGTCGCCCAGCAGGATCGCACACACGCCGCGCTCGCTCTGCGCCACCAGGATCGAGCCCAGCGAACATTCACCGATGGCAAAGCGGATCTCGCTGCCGGTACCACCGGCGCGATAGCTGGACGGTTTCATGCCCAGCACCTCCTCGGCGGTTTCGTAGAAGCGGCTGCTGGTGTTGTAGCCGGCGTCGAAGATTGCCGAGGTTACCGATGCGCCGCGCTCCAGTTCGTTGCGCACGCGACGGTTGCGGTGCGCCGCGGCGTATTGCTTCGGGGTCACGCCAGTGACGGCCTTGAACACGCGGTGGAAGTGGAACGGGCTGAGCCCGGTTGGCGCCGCCAGCTGATCCAGCGTGGGCGCCACCTCAGCCTGCTCGATCGCGCGACAGGCGGTCGTGACCATGGCCGTATGCTGCTGCGCCAGTGACGGCTGGTCGGGCTTGCAGCGTTTGCACGGGCGGAAGCCCGCGCGTTCCGCCTCCGCCGCGGTGGCGTGAAACGCCACGTTTCCCGGCAGTGCCGGACGTGCCCCGCAGGAGGGGCGGCAGTACACACCGGTGGTCTTCACCGAATAGAAGAAGCTGCCGTCGGCGCGGGCGTCGCGCGTGTGCACCGCAACCCAGCGTGGGTCGGCCAGGATCGCGGCGGCGGCTTTGTCGATGGTTTTCATGGCAGGTCCTCCCGAAGATTATCGCGTACAGCCAATCTACGGACGGCCCGGCCCCGTCACATCCCGGGTCTTGCGGTTGAATTCGTACTGACAGGCAGGTGCCAGCCGTTTTGCTGGCGCGGCGCGTGGCAATCAGTCGTCGTATTCGTCGTGCAGGCGCACCCAGCTCATGGTGCCATCGTCCTCGTTGCGTCCCTTCGGGGTGAGATCCAGCCAGTTGAACGCACCGACCATAAGTTCCACGCCCCGGTGGTAGGTGGAGTAGGTGTGGAAGATGTCGCCGCCATCGTCCTTGGCGAAGATGCTGACGCCGAACATGTCCGGGCTGCTGTTGATGGTCGTGAGACCGTAGTTGTAGCTGGCGCGGCCCGCGGCGCGATCGGCTTCGCTGAACGAGACGCCGAAGTCGTAGTTGAAGTCGCTTTCGCCGGACGAGACCCAGCGAAAGTTCCAGCCCATGCGCTGTCGGACTTCCTCGATGCGTTCGATCGGTGCGCGCGACACGGCCGCGAAGGCGAGGTCGGCATGTTCGAAGTGCCGGCGCGCGGCATCGAGGTGATCCATCAGCAGCGAACATCCCGGGCAAACATGGTGCGAGCCGGGGGTGAGCATGAAGTGGTAGATCGCCAGTTGGTGCTGCCGGCCAAACAGGTCGTCCAGGCCGACCGTACCCTCGGGGTCCTGGAAGGTATAAGCCTTGTCGATCCGCACCCAGGGCAGCCGGCGTCGTTCGGCATGCAGTGCTTCCAGTTGGTGGGTCATGGCGCGCTCTTTCTCGAACAGCGCCTTGCGGGCTTCCAGCCACGCCGCGCGCGTGGCGATGGTGGGCGAGTTCATTGCGCGTTTCCCGGAACCGGGCGGTTGCAGTTGACCATCCACTTGGCGCCAAAGCGGTCGGTGAGCATGCCGAAACGCAAGGCCCAGGACGTTTCGGCGATCGGCATCGTCACCTGGGCGCCTTCGCTCAGCGCCTTGAAAAGGCGCTCCGCCTCGCCGGGCTCGTCGACGGTCAGCGACACCGCGTTGCCATGGATGCCGGGGTACGGTTCGGGCGTGGGGCCGCACCAGTCGGAGCCCATCAACACCGCGTCGCCGACTTCCAGCCGTACGTGGGCAACAAGATTGCGGACCTCCGGCGGCAGCGACCCGGTGTCGGGCATTTCGCCCATGGTCACCTTCATCGCGATCTTGCCGCCGAGGGCGTGGGCGTAGAAATCGAACGCCTCGGCGGCGTTGTCCTTGAAGAAAAGATAGCTGACCAGGTTCATGGCATTTCCTCTTCGGGATGGAGCGGGCACGATTGCCCGCTACAGGGATCGATGCAGCGGTTCAGGCGGCGACGGCGATTTCGGGGAACGGTTCACGCCAGGCGTCGATTTCGCACAGCGTTTCGTGCCAGCGCTGGACGGCAGGGAATTCGGCCAGCGGGATATGCGCAGCCTGGGCGTAGGGCAGGGTGATCGCGAGCGAGAAATCCGCCACGGTCAGCGTTTTGCCCACCAGCCAGCGGCGGTCTTGCAGATGGCTTTCGAGGATCGCCGCCTGCCGGCGGAAGGCATCCTGCGCGCGTGCCACTGCGTCGGCATCGGGTTCGCCGATGTTGAAACGCGGCTTGATGACGTATTCGAAGTAGAGCTGGCTCGCCACCGGATTGAATTCCTGGCCGGCCCAGCTCAGCCAGCGCACGGTGTCGATCTGGCGATCGTCTTGCGGCCACAGGTCGGAGTCCGAACGCGCCGCCAGATGGCACATGATCGCGTCGGCTTCCCACAGCGTGCGCGTGCCGTCGACCAGCGTCGGCACCTTGCCGTTCGGATTGAGCGCGAGATATTCCGGCGTCTTCTGCTCGCCGCGGCCAAGATCGACGTACGCATATTCGACCGGTGATTGCAGGTATTTCGCCACCACGCAGGCCTTGCGTGGGGAAGTGACATCGGACCAGTAGAGCTTCATGGGGCGTCTCCTCGGATGCGGCGGAAGGGGTTCTGGATTTCCGATACGGGTGGCATCACCCGCTTTGGGTGGGCAACGGCATCACGCATGGCCCGCCCGCAAGGCGGTGCAGGCTTGCAGCGGCGGGTTCGCCAATGTCCTGGAGCAGCCGTTGCTGGGTCGCGTTCCAGATGGGCATGGCGGCCACAAGGGTGCGCGAACCCTTGGGCGTGATCGCCGCCAGGCGCGAACGCGCGTCGGCGGGATCGGTACGCAAGCTCACCCATCCGCGTTGTTCGGCGACGGCGAGGTTGCGGGTCAGCGTGGTGCGGTCGGCGGAGAGCATCTCGGCCAGGTCGCCAATGGCCTTCGATCCGGCCAGGTGCAGCGCCGCCAGCAAGGTGAACTGGGTGGCGCGCAGGCCATGCGGGCGCAATGCCTGGTCGAACTCGCGCGTGATCGTGCGCGCCGCGCGCCGCGCCGCGAGGCACAGGCAACGGGTGGTGGCGAAGACTGAAGGATCGAGCGTCATGAGATATAGGTGTATATGCACATAATTGGCCTGTCAAGCGCGGAGATTCGTGATCGGCGTTGGCCGGACCATGGTGCGGACAGCTTCGCCAGGCGTTTGGGCGCGCTTCCGTTGGCGTTGCCCCGTTCAGAAGAAGCGCGCGGCAGCCGCGCTGCGGGATTCGGCGACGTCGCCATCACTTTCGTTTAACGACTATTCGTCGCACCCGATCATCGAGGATGGCAGCGATGAACAAGACATTGCGTTTGATGAAGAAGAGTCTGTTGGCAAGCCTGATCGCCGGTTCGATCGTTACGCTGGCTGCCGCTCCGGGCACGGTGTGGGCGCAGAGCGCCAACGCCACCTTGCGCGGCACCGGACCGGCCAATACCGAGGTCACGGCCCGCAACGTGGCGACCGGCGCCACGCGCCGCGTGCGCACCGGCGCGGACGGCAGCTACGCGCTGCCGGGCCTGCAGCCGGGGACGTATCAGGTCGATGCCGGGGCAGGCACGGAGCGCACGGTCACCTTGACGGTTGCCTCCACCGCCACACTGAACCTGCAGCAGCCGGTGGCCGCCGCGGCACCCTCCACCAGCAAGGCCACCACGCTGACCGGCGTGTCGGTGAGCGCGACCACGCTGGCCGAGGTGAAGACGCCGGAGGTGGGCAACACCATCTCTCTGCGGCAGATCCAGACCATCCCGCAGGTCTCGCGCAACTTCCTGGAATTTGCCGACACCGTGCCGGGCATGGTGTTCACCGTCGACTCCAACGGCAACACCTCGCTGCGCGGCGGCGCGATGAACAACAGTTCGGTGAATGTCTACATCGACGGCGTGGGCCAGAAGAGCTACGTCAAGGAAGGTGGCATCAGCGGCCAGACCGGCAGCCAGGGCAACCCGTTCCCGCAACTGGCGATCGGCGAGTACAAGGTCATCACCTCCAACTACAAGGCGGAGTACGACCAGATCTCCTCGGCCGCGGTGACGGCGCAGACCAAGTCGGGCACCAACGACTTCCATGGCGAGACGTACTACCGCTACAGCAACGACGCGTTCCGCGAAAGGACGCCCTCCGAGCGGGAAGACAACAGCAAGACCACCTCGGAAGAGAAGGAGTACGGCTTCGCGCTCGGCGGGCCGATCATCCAGGACAAGATGCATTTCTTCGTGGCGTACGAAGCGAAGCGTTTCGATACGCCCAAGACGGTGGTGCCCAGCGCTGACGCCACTCCCGGTGTGCCGTACCTGCCGGCGGATATCGCCAGCGAGTTCGGGCCGGCGAACCTGCCGTTCAAGGAAAACCTGTACTTCGGCAAGATCGATTGGGAGCCGACCGATCGCGACCGCTTCGAGGCCAGCGCGCAGATCCGCAAGGAGGACCAGTACGGCGGCATCGGCGACCAGAACGCGCCCAGCGCGGGCTATTCCACCAAGAACAACGACAAGCGCTACACGGTGCGCTGGCAACACAGTGGCGACGCCTATCTGAACGAGCTGCTGTTCACCTATGAGGACTCCCGCAACGCGCCTACGGCGCTGAACTACGGCAACGGCTACATCTACACCTGGGAGCGCGCAACCGACGATCCGGCCTTGATCAACACAGGAGCGGCCTCGCCGCTCGCCACGCAGGACAAGGGGCAGAAGGGTCCGGCGATCCAGGACGACCTGACCTTCTACGACCTGGATTGGTACGGCAATCACGTGATCAAGATGGGCTTCAAGAAGAAGATGATCACGTTGCGCGCAGCCGACGCGGCCGACGTCAATCCGCAGTTTACTTACAACGTGACGCCGGACGGCACTGCCGACACGCCTTACAAGGCGTTCTTCACCAAGCCGGTCAGTGGCCTTGGCCTGGCGCCCACCGTGTCCACCAAGAGCCACCAGTTTGGGGCTTACATCCAGGACGACTGGGACCTCACCGACAAGTTCACGCTGAACCTGGGTGTGCGCTGGGATTATGAGCGCACACCTTCGTATACCGACTTCGTCACCCCGGCCAACGTGGTGGCGGCGCTCAACGGCCCCAATCCCGCCGCGGATGCACCCGCGGGCCAAACCTACGCCGAAGCACTCGCGCTGGGTGGCATCAACGTCAACGACTACATCAGCACCGGCCGCAACCGCTCGGCCTACCGTGGCGAATGGCAGCCGCGCCTGGGCTTCTCGTACGACCTGTTCGGCGACGAGGCACACGTGATCTTCGGTGGCGCCGGGCGTGCCTACGACCGCGACCTGTACGACTACCTGCAACTGGAGACCACCAAGTCGGCGTTGCCGCAGTACACGATCTATTTCCGCGATCCGGCCACCGGCTTGTGCCATCGCGGAAATACGCCTTGCTATGACTGGAACCCTGCCTATCTCAATGGCCTGGGCAACCTGCAGGCGTTGCTCGGGCCAAGCAGCAATGCCGGCACCGAGGTCGACCTGCTCAACAACAAGCTGAAGGCGCCGTACTCCGACCAGTTCAGCCTGGGCATGCGCAACGCGATCGGGGAGTGGAACACCAGCGCCACCGTCTCGCGGATTCTCAGCTACGACGGCTTCGCCTTTACCCTGGGCAACCGCTATCCGGACGGCTCGTTCTGGCGCGACAACGGCCAGCCATGGGGCAACGGCGTGCCGGGCTTCGGCAGCCTGATCGTGGGCAACAACGGCATTGCGACGCGCACCACCCAAGTGCTGCTGTCGGCGGAGAAGCCCTATACCAAGGAGTCCCATTGGGGCGCGACGTTCGCCTACACCTTCACCCACGCCAAGCAGAACCGCGACATCAATGAACATTACGCGTTCGACGAGGCGACCATCGGCGACTACCCGTTCATCACTTCGAACGCGGCGGCCAAGCACCGTTTCGTGGCCACCGGCAACATGGACGGGCCGTGGGGCACCACGTTGTCGGCCAAGCTGACGCTGGCCACGCCGCTGCCATTCAACGGCATCGGCACGTTTCCGGGCATGGTGTTCCCGGCGGGCAACAACAGCTATCCGGTTGCCGGCGTGGCGTCGGGTTCGAAGTTCCTGGTGGGCGGCAAGATATGGGGCTATCGCGACATCGATTTCCAGGCCACCAAGAACTTCGACCTGGGCCATGGCGTGACCTTGTTCGGCCGCTTCGACGTGCTCAACGTGTTCAACTGGGACAACTTCGTCGATTACATCCCGGAGTACGCGAACGGCGGCGTGAACGTGCGCTACAACCGCATCGGCAACATCACCTTCGTGCCGCGTACCTTCAAGTTCGAAGTGGGTCTGAACTTCTGACCCCTGCTTTGTGGCCATGCACGAAGGCCTTGCGGGACACATGGAGAACCTGCGGGCGTCATTGCGCGAAAGTGCGAGACGCCTTTCGACAGCGAAGTTGGTCTGCCTGTCATTCCAGCGAACGCTGGAATCCAGTGCCTCATTAACGGCACGAAGACACTGGATCCCAGCGTTCGCTGGGATGACGGTTTGCTCAGGCGTTGCATAGCCCTTGGCGAGCGTCTCGCCCCGCCCGTGGAGAAGGGGGTGTTCCTGATGAAAAACCGAGCTTTCCGCGTCATCGCATCGGCATTCCTGCTGGCGCTTACCTTAATTGCACCGGCGGTCCCCGCGGCCGCGCCCACGAGTCACGCCGCGACGTCCGAGCGCCAGGTTTTCGTCAACGAGCTGGAGCGGCGCACCTTCGACTGGTTCTGGGACAGCGCGGATCCCGTCACCGGTCTGGTGCCGGACCACTATCCGGGCGAATCCTTCTCCAGCATCGCCGCCGTGGGTTTCGCCCTGACCGCCTACGGCGTGGGCGCGGAGCGCGGCTACGTCACACGCGCGCAGGCGGCCGAACGCACGCTCGCCACGCTGCATTTCTTCGACCAGGCGCCGCAGAACGCCAGCGAGGATGACGCGACCGGCTACCACGGTTTCTTCTACCACTTCCTCGACATGAAGACCGGCAAGCGCTTCGACCGCGCGATCGAGTTGTCCAGCGTCGACACCACGCTGCTGCTGGGCGGCGTGCTGTTCGCGCAAACCTATTACGACCGCGACACGCCCGCCGAGCGCGAGATCCGTACGCTGGCCGACCGCATCTACCGGCGCGTGGATTGGCCCTGGATGCAGGTACGCGCGCCGCTGATCAGCATGGGCTGGACCCCCGGCGGCAAGTTCATCCCCAGCGACTGGAAGGGTTACGACGAGGGCATGCTGGTCTACATCCTCGCGCTGGGTTCACCGACCCATCCGGTGAAGCCGGACGCGTGGAAGGCATGGCTCTCGACCAACGACAGGACCTGGGGCACGTTCTATGGACAGACGTTCCTGACTTTTGCGCCGATGTTCGGGCACCAGTACAGCCACGTGTGGGTGGACTTCCGCGGCATCCGCGACGACTGGAATCGCAAACATGGCCTGGACTACTTCGAGAACAGCCGCCGCGCCACCTACAGCCAGCGCAACTATGCGATCGCCAATCCCGGCAAGTGGACCGGCTACGGCGCCAACGTGTGGGGCCTCACCGCCAGCAACGGCCCGGGCGGCATCGTCGTGGAACAGGGCGACAGGACGCTGAAGTTCGATGGCTACACGGCACGCGGCGCCGGCCTGGATTACATCTCCGACGACGGCACCATCGCGCCCACGGCCGCCGCAGGCTCGATCGCGTTCGCGCCGGAGATCGTGCTTCCCGCGCTGGCGACGATGAAGCTGCGCTACGGCAAGTGGATCTACAACCGCTACGGCTTCGTCGACGCCTTCAACCCGAGCTTCCACGCCCGCACCGAACTGCGCACCGGGCGGCTGGTGCCCGAGCTGGGCTGGGTCGACACTGTGCAGCTGGGCATCGACCAGGGGCCGATCGTGCTGATGATCGAAAACTGGCGCAGCGACTTCGTGTGGAAGGTAATGCGGCGCAATCCGTACATCCGCACGGGGCTGCAGCGGGCCGGCTTCACCGGCGGTTGGCTGCATGCGTCACTGCGCACGGGTCCCTCCGCCGCACCCGCGCGCCACGCTGCTGCCGACGGTCCGCTCAGGGCTCGAGGGTCAGTACCCGCGACAGCTGCGACACACCGCGTTCGTCGAACGCCTCCACCGCAACCACGTACCGCACACCCCGGTTGAGCGAGCGCAGCTGCAGATGCGTGGGCTGGTCGGCGAAGCGCTGATAGGTTTCGTGCAGGCGGTCGGCGGCGAGCCCCCAGCGCAGGTTGTAGCCCACGGCGCCCGCTACCGGTTTCCAGGTGATTTCGGCATTGCGTGAATCCGTATCCCGTTTGGCCGACAGCAGCTCCGGTGCGGGCGGCGGCTCGCCATCGGCGTTGCCGAACACGCGCAGGTCGGAGATCGCCAGGTGCTTCGCGCCCACGTGCCCATGTACGTAACGCACGTAGCGGACGTGCGCGGGCTGGTCGAGTTCCACATAGGCGTTGGGCCGGTCGCGCTGCTCGTGCGAGAGATCGGCCAGCGTGCTCCAGTGCATGCCGTCGGTTGAGCCCTCAAGCTTGAATTGGGTGACGATGTCCGGCGCGTCGCCGTAGCGGCCCGCCTTGTAGTCGGTGAAGTTGACTTGCACCGCGCGCACGGTGCGCGTGCCGCCGAGGTCGACGGTGAGCGTCTGGCCCGGCGTGTTCCGCGCGGCGACCCAGTAGGTGCGCGGGTTCTCGTCGGTGACCTCGGCCGGGCCGTGGTCGGGCAACTGCGACGAGGCGGTGGCGGGCTTGCGCCAGGACAGCAGCATCCAGCCGGTGAAGGTGCTCTCGCCAGGTTTCAGCTTGTGGTCGGGCATGCGCTGCGGGAAATCGCCGAAGCGGGTATCGACCCACATCTGGCCGTCGTGGTGGTAGCCGGCGGGGAACAGGTCGACGCGGCGCTCGAAGCGCCAGTTCACCGCCACCCACAGGGTGCCGGTGTTCCAGGTATTGCCGTAGACGTCGTCGAAGGTGGAGCCGTGGCCGGCGCCGACGACGAAGCCGCCGGGCTTGTAGCCGACCGGGTTGTAGGGCGCGTAGTGGAACGGGCCCAGCGGCTTGTCGCTGGTGTAGACGCCGGTGGCGTAGACGTTGAACTCGGTGCCGGGCGCGCCGTACTGCAGGTAGTAGGTGTCGCCGTGGCGATTCATCCAGGCACCCTCGACGTACGGATCGATGCTTTCGTCGGTATGGTCCTGGCCGAAACGCTCCCAGCCGTGCTGATCCGGATGCAGGCGCAGCAGGGCCTGCGGTTTGCTGACGAAGGTGACGCGCTTGCCTTCGCCTTGGTCCGCGTGATCCAGCGCCAGATCGATCTGCGCGCCGTAGAGTGGGAACACGTTGGATGAATCCCAGTACAGGTAGGTCTTGCCGTCCCGGTCGCGGAACAGGCCCGGGTCCCACGGGCCCGGCGGCAGGTCGCCCGGCTTCATCTCGCTCTCGTGGCCAGCCCAGACGGCGCCGGGTACCGGCGGCAGCAGGCGGGTCCAGAACTTCCAGTGGCCGTGCGCGGGGTCGGTGGAATACAGCAGCGGCACCGGCTGCATCGCCGACTGCATCAGGAACAATTTGCCGTCGGCGACCAGCGTGGCCGGCGCCACCGGGCCGTCGAACGGCCAGCGATCCGGCTCGATGAAATCCCAGTGCACCAGGTCGGTGGAGCGCCAGTAGCCATCGGCCAAAGTCAGGAACAGGTAATACGCATCGCCGTAGCGCACCACCGCGGGGTCGGCGCCGGTGCGATAGGAAATGCCCTGGTTCATCTGCTCGTAGTTGTAGCGGTAGTCGACGTCGATCGGATTGGCCCAGGTGCGCGCCTGCGGGTTGACCGCGGCGTGGGCTCCGGCGGTCGCAAGGCCTGCGCCGAGCAGCAGGGCGGGACAGGACAGGCTGGGGCGGGCGTGTGGCATGGTGCGCGACCTCGTGGGGTCGAGGGAATATCCGAATCTTTTCACACCTGCTCGTGTAAACCTCTTCACATTCAAGCGGGCGCTGCTGCCCGCGTTGGTGCCGCCATGAAACGATCAACGATCCCCACCTTGCATCCCGCGCTGTGGCTGTTGGCCGCCGCGCTTTCCCTGGCTGCACACGCCCAGGGGCAGCCCGCCACCGCGCCACC
>Ga0134125_10007458_pt1 | contig 12343 bp, 10 predicted proteins | sample KB31751_FD_96464 | JGI IMG/M metagenome (GOLD analysis project Ga0134125, IMG submission 96464) | Terrestrial soil microbial communities with excess Nitrogen fertilizer from Kellogg Biological Station, Michigan, USA - KB3-175-1 | ecosystem: Environmental > Terrestrial > Soil > Unclassified ... | reverse complement strand
GCAGCGTTGTGGCCGAGCTCGGTCCGCGGACCGCACTCGCCTCCGGCGAGGCGGACCTTCTGGCCGACTATCTCAGGGGCGGCGGGCGCCTCATGATGCTGATCGATCCGCAGTTTCCCGTCGTCCCCGACCTGCAAAGTCGCGTGCTTGAGCCCTTGGGTCTTGCGACCGATCCTGCCATTGTCATCGATCCCCTGAATCATTTCCGCACCGATCCCGACAAGGTCGCGGTTCCCTATTATCCACCGCATCCCATCACGGCGCACCTTGCGCTCACGGTGTTCGCGCAGGCACGGCCGATCCGCGTCGCGCAGCCACCCGCGAGGGTGAAGGTCAGCGTGCTCGCCGCAAGCAGCCAGGATAGCTATTTGCGGCCGCCTTCCGCGGCCGGGGGGATCATGCTCGCAACGGGCGGGCAAGCCGCTGCGGATGACGGCCGCGGTGCGCATCCGCTTGTGGTCGCGCTGGGGGGAAGCTTTCCGGGAGCTGAGCCCGGCAAGACCTTTCGTCTGGTAGTCGCGGGCACCAGCAAGTTCGCCACCAACGAATATTTCCCTTACGTCTCCAACGGTGAGCTGTCGGTCGCCATTGCGCGCTGGCTCGCGGAGGATAACGCCGCACCAAATCTCGCGCCGCGCGCCTATAGCCTGCCGGAAATCGTGCTCACCAGCAGCCAGATGCGCAACACTTTCATCGTGCTGGAGGTACTGCTGCCTCTCTCGACTGCATTGTTCGGCATTGCGATGTGGTGGAGGCGGCGTTGACGAGCGCGGCGCGCGCGCGATGGAAGGCGCCGCTCACGGCGGCCATCCCGCTGGCGCTGCTGGTTGCGCTGACGCTTTCCGGACAATGGCCGGAGCTGCGCAAGAAGCTGGTATCTTCGCCGAAGGGACTTGTAGCCGTCGCGGCGAACGAGGTCCGGAACGTCGAGATCCGATCAGGCGCCGACAACGTCGCGCTGCATCGCCGGCAAGGCGGCTGGTCGATCGACGGCGCAGGCGGGATTGTGGCGGCCGAACTCGCCGCCCACCTTGGCACCGCGCTCAAATTCCTCAACGTGAGCGAGCCCGCGCGCAAGATCCCGCCAAGCGAGCTCACCGCCGAAAGCTTCGCATCATTCGGACTTGATCCTCCCGCTTTGGTTGCAGTGCTCCAGACCACGAAAGGGGTGGCGGCGACCTTGAACTTCGGCGCGCTCAATCCGGCAGGCACCTCGCACTATGTCCGGATCGCTGGCGCTCCGACCGTCTACCTGATGCCCCGCCACGTCGAAGAAGAGTGGCGGCTGGTATTCGACATCGCGCGGCGCGAGCGGGGCAAGACGCTGGAGGCGAGCCGCGGCGCGGACCTGTTGCTGCCGGTCTCGATGTCGCAGGTCTGGGCCGTCGAGATCGTGTCCGGCGGCAAGCTCACCCGCTTCGAGCGCGATGCTGCCGGGAGCTGGTTCAAGCATATCGGGCGGCACAGCCACGCTGCCGGCGGCGTTGTGCACGTCGCCGACCCCGTGCAAGCGCCCATCATCGATACCGCCTTTCGCGCCTTCGACAGCGCCGTTGCCGAGGCTCGCGTTGCGCCGGCCGATGCCTCGCATCTCGCACAATACGGCCTCGCTCTGCCGAGCTTGATCGTGCTGTTCTACGCGCGCGACAGCTCGACGCCGGTCGCGCGCCTCGAGTTCGGCGCGTCCGCCGACAAGCTCGACCGCTTTGCCCGCCTGGCACCTGACGGCGCGGTGATCACCGTTGCCGAATTCGAGCCACGACGCTTGACCGACCTGCTCAAGGTGGTGGGAGCGGGCTCGTGAACCTGGCGCGGCTCCTTTTGTCGGTTGTGATGGCTTTCGGCATGGTGGGCGCGGCCTCCGCGCATCAGGTCAACCTGTCGACCGCGCGGGTGATCCTGAGCAGCGATCGAACGGTCCGTATCGAGGTCGGTCTGAAGGGCAGCGACGCCGATCGCCTCGCTGCCACGAAAATCTTCGATGTGCAGCGCGACCGGGTCGACGCGGCCCTGGTCGCAGCGTCGGCGATGCCGATCATCGCCTATGTCAGTGCACATGTCGCCGTGACCGGCGGCGACGGCAAGCCGTGCGAACCCGGTGCAGCGACGCTTGTGCCCGACGGCGACGGTGTGCTCTTCCGCAACAGCTTTTCCTGCCCCGCGGTGGCGGGCGATATCGTCTACCACTCGACAGTGCTGACCGACACCGATCCCGCGGCGCGCCAGGTGGTGTTGGTCGGGGAGGGCGATAACGCCCCACAGGCGCTGCTCGATGCAACCAACACGACCGTCATGCTCTCGGCGCCGGCGCCATCGCTGCTCTCGACCCTGCAGCGTTATCTGGTCACGGGCATCGAGCACATCTTCCTGGGCTACGATCACATCGCGTTTTTGGTCGCCGTCGTGCTGTGGGCCCGGCGACTAGTCCCGGTGATCAAGATCGTGACCGCATTTACAATAGCCCATTCGATCACGCTCTCGCTTGCCACCCTCAACGTCGTTGTTATTCCCGCGACCATTGTCGAACCTGCCATCGCGGCGTCGATCGTGTATGTCGCGATGGAAAATTTCTTCACACGCAATATCGACAGCCGCTGGCGGGTTACCTTTGCATTCGGCCTCATTCACGGTTTCGGCTTCGCCGGTGCTCTGCGCGAGATTGGTCTGCCGACGAACGCCGTCATCACCGCGCTTGCGGCTTTCAACATCGGCGTCGAGATTGGACAGGTGGTCATCGTATCAATCGTCGTTCCGGCGCTGATCGTCCTCGACCGGCTCATGGCCCTCGACAGGACCAAACCGGCGCGGGCAGCGCCGCTGGTCTACGCGCTGTCGGGCTTGATTACCGCGCTCGGCAGCTACTGGTTTCTTACCCGCGTGCTCGAGGCATAGGGGACGACGGTTGGTATGCGATCACCCGCGACTTTGGCCGCGAAGTAGCGAGCTTGAGCTCTTGCTGATGCTACTCACGCGTTAAACGCCAGGATTTGTTCTGCGCAACGACGGTTTTTTACATGTCTCCAGATTTGAATCCTGGTTATATTTGCGAACACGGCGCGGTTGCAATTGGGCGATGAAGCCACCGGCGTTGCCGCTGTTCATAGTCGAGAGCCAACTTCTAAAACCAACTATCGGGTGGCGGTGTGGTGAATTCGGGCTTTGAAGGGCTTGATAGCGACGCTTGCGAGCACTGGATCCGCCGTGTCGGTGTCGAAGCCGATTTCGTCGACCTCGTGAGCGGAAGCCGACCGACCGCGATCCAATGCGGCGCCAGTTCAGGAGCCCCAAGTTTATCGGTGACTTTCGGCAGTGTGTTAGCGGTAGACCGTGCGCGATACGAGCCGATGGCCAATTCGGCTAATACTCAGGTCAAGGACGGCAACCAGGGCTGAATTTGAACCATGAGGGGATTGCAAGCGACGTTGAAGGGGTCGTTGCGAGGCTCGATGGACGTTTAGCTGAACTCTAAGCCAACTGGTCTGCCTTGCGCGAGCCGAGGAGACGGGAGGAAGTGGAATGGGGCTTGACGATGATTTCTTCCGACGACGTCCCTACAATGCCGCCAGCGATATGATTGATGCCAACGTCGCTCGCGGTCTCAGCAACAAGGTTGCGTTCATAGATCCGGATCGATCGATAACCTACGGCGAACTGCAGTCCCGCAGCTGCCGCTTCGGCCGTGCACTGCTGACGCTGGGCATGCGTCCGGAAGAGCGGGTCGCACTATTGCTGCCGGATACGGTCGACTATCCAGTTACGTTCTGGGGGGCTATCCGCGCCGGCATCGTCGTTGTCCCGTTGAATCCCCTGCTACCTCCAGAGCAATGCGCCTACATCATGCGCGATAGTCGCGCGTCGCTGCTGATTACGACGGCGCCGTTTGCAAAAACAATCTTGCCCGTTCTCGATCGATTGCCAAATCTGCGTGCCATCGTTCTGGTTTTGCCGGCGCCTGGCGATGCCGCTCTCCTTGCTGGTTGCGGAGTGCAGGTGCACGACTTCGAACAAATGCTCGCGCGGGAGAGCAATGCTCCATTTGTCACGAGCACGAATTCGGACGAGGTCGCGTTCTGGCTTTACACATCAGGGTCGACGGGCGAACCTAAAGGCGTCAAACACGTTCACACAAGTCCAATGGCGACAGCGCAGCTCATGGGCCAGGGCGTCGTCGGAATCGGCGAAGGCGACGTTGTGTTTTCTGCGGCAAAGCTGTTCTTCGCCTACGGTCTGGGAAACGCAATGTCGTTTCCCATGTCGGTCGGAGCGAGCGCAGTGTTGTGGCCACAACGGGCAACGCCGGAAGCGGTTTTCGAAATCATGCGGCGCCATCGACCGAGCCTTTTCTTTGCCGTGCCCACGCTCTATGCGGCGTTGCTCGCGCACAACGAAATCTGTCGCGGAGCCGGTTCGGACCGGTTGCGACTTTCCATTTCCGCGGGCGAGGCTCTGCCAGCGCATATCGGTGAACGCTGGCGTTCGTTGGTCGGCGTGGATGTTCTCGACGGCATCGGGTCCACCGAAATGTTGCAGACTTTCATAAGCAACCGACCGGGCGACATCTGCTATGGCTCCTCCGGCAAGCCGGTGCCAGGATACGAAGTCAGGATTGTTGACGAGAGCAGCCGCGAGCAGGCTGCTGGAACAGTGGGGGAACTCATCGTAAGAGGTCCGACCGCCGGCGAAGGCTATTGGAACCAGCGTGCAAAAAGTCGTCGTACTTTCGTGGGCGAATGGACCTATACAGGCGACAAGTACCTGCGCGACGACCAAGGTTACTTTCACTACTGCGGCCGTACCGACGACATGTTCAAAGTCAGCGGAATGTGGGTGTCGCCATTCGATGTGGAAGCGGCGCTCACGTCGCACGAGGCTGTGCTGGAAGCCGCGGTCATCGGCAAAGAAGATGTCGATGGATTGATTAAACCAAAAGCCTTCATCGTCTTGCACAACGGCTATGCGGCCGACGAAAGGTTGCTGGAAAAGCTCAAGCTTCACGTCAAAGAACGCGCCGGACCGTGGAAGTATCCCCGCTGGATCGATATTCGCTCCGATCTACCCAGGACGGCGACCGGAAAGATCCAGCGCTTCAAGCTGCGGGCCGAGGAGATAAGCGGGATCAGCACGCAATAGCGGAATGAGACCTTCGTCGATCAGGCCGCGAAAAGTCGCTCGACCAATCGCCTCACCAACGCGCCGGCGACTCTGCGGCGGTAGTGACCTGGCGTGAATGTTGTCTTCATCGCCATGACCTGATTCCGGACAAGATCATCGAGCCGTCGGAGGGCATGATCGTCAAGCGGACGGGAACAAACTTCCGCTGTGCCGTCGAGTAACACCGGACGAGGGTTTGTGCCGGTGACCGCAACACGCAAATCTGTAAGAATTCCGCCGTCGCGACACAGCGCCACCGCAGCTCCCGCCACCGGGTATTCGATCGATTGCCGGATGCGGATTTTGTCGTAGGCTGAGCGCAGTCCCGGTGTGTTTCTGGCGCGCACGGTCGTCACGATTTCGCCCGGACGCAGCGACAGATAGTATTTGCCGTCTCCAAGCGATTCCGTGATCGGCTGGTCCTGACGCGCATAGCCAATGTACAGGCCGCTCAAGGGAAGTGTGCGCTTTCCCTGCGGGCCGGCCAAGTCGATCTCGGCCTCAAGCGTCAAGAGGGCAGGTGCGAGATCGCCGCTAAAGGTCGCAAAGCACACACCCCGACTTTTCGGCGCAACATGACAAATATCGCCCGTCGTCTTAAGGCAATGGTTATTTGCATCGCGCCACCATTCGCTCTGGTTGTAATAGATGCAGCGGGTATCCAGGCAAATGTTCCCGCCCACTGTGCCCATATTGCGGTGGGTAGGTCCCGCGATGAGTTTCGCTGCCTGGGCGACGACGGGGTAGTGCTGCGCGACATCGGGATGTGCCGCGAGGTCGGCAATCTTGACCGATGAACCGATCTCCAGTGCGTGCGCGTCGGCCTTGATCGAATGCAGCTCGGAGACGCGGTTCATGTCGATGAGCATGGCCGGCGCGACGATACCTCGCCTGATGTTCACCATTAGATCTGTGCCGCCGCCGAGCAAAGAGCTCGTGGGATGTTCGACGCGCAATCGGATTGCCTCATCCAACGAGGACGGCTGCACGACCTCGAATTTGGGAAGGGCGTCCATTATCCTCTCCCATTCGCGCTTGTCTTCGAACCGTCGCTTCGGGCCTGTGCGCGGCGTCGCTTCGCGATCGCCTCATAAACGCGATCGGGCGTCACCGGCAGATTGTTGAAGCGAACGCCGATGGCATCGGCGACCGCATTCGTGAGGGCCGGCAAGAATGCGGCAAGCGATCCTTCGCCGGCTTCCTTGGCGCCGAACGGGCCATGGGGATCATTGCTTTCGATGATGCCAACCTCGATGGGCGGTGAATCCCGAATGGTCGGGACGCGGTAGTCGAGCATGTTTCCGGTGACGAGCAGGCCGTCGTGATATCCGGTTTCCTCGCTCATGGCCTGACCCATTCCCATCCATACCGAACCCTGCACTTGGCCTTCCACGGTCAGGCGATTGAGGGCCCTTCCGCAATCGTGCGCAACCCAAACCTTGTCGATGGTCACAATGCCGGTTTCCTCATCCACACTCACCTCGACCACCTGCGCGGAATAGCTATAGCCCATGGTCCCGCCGATAGCCGCGCCGCGATACTTCTTGCCGCCGTGGGATTCAGGAATTGTCGAATAGTTGCCCGTTACTGTGATCGTGCCGACGTCCTTGAGCGCTTCGACGACCACTTCATCGAATGTCGCCCCCTTGTCCTGGGCGCCAGCGCGATAAAGTTCGCCCAGGCATTCTATATCCTCCGCCTTGGCATCGAGCTTCCGTGCGGCCGCGTTGATCAGCAAACGTTTGAGGTTCTGCGCGGCATCGATCGCCGCATTGCCGACCATGAAGGTCACGCGAGAGGAATAGGAGCCGTTGTCCTTGGGAACCACGTCGCTGTCGCCCGTGACAATGCGGATTCGAGAGATATCAAGGCCGAGCACCTCCGCGACGCTCTGCACTAGTATGGTCGACGAGCCCTGGCCGATCTCGGCCGCTCCCGAGAGCACGACGACGGAGCCGTCGAAATCCACCTTGATCTTCACCGTCGCATGCGGTTCTCCGGTCCAGTTGACGGGTTTCGACGCGCCGCTGATGTAGTGGGAGCAGGCCATGCCAAGCCCCTTGCCCCTGGGCAATTTTCCCCGACGAGCGCGCCAGCCGCTCTTTTGCTCGACCCAGTCCAGACATTCAGGCAGGCCGTAGCTGTTCACCATCAAATCGTTGTCGGTGAAGGTCGGCGCGCTCAATGCGTTCACGCGGCGGACGCTGAACGGATCGATTTCGAGTTCAGCGGCCAGCAGGTCGAGAAGGCTCTCGAATGCGAACCGAACATCGACGGTGCCGTGACCGCGGAACGCGCCGCAAGGCGGCGTATTCGTCAGAACCCGCTTGCCGAGATACTTGACGTTGTGCAGATCGTAGATGGCGTAGAGCATCGAGCCGGCATAAAGGATGGTGACGACGCCGTAACCGCTATGAGCGCCGCCTCGCTGATGGCATTCGCATTCGACGGCTGTGATCCGTCCGTCCTTCTTCATGCCGATCTTGAGCCGTATATCCGTTTCAGGCCTGCCACGGTGCGTGATAAACGTCTCTTCCCGGTTGACGACCAAACGAACCGTACCGCTGCATTTGCGCGCAAGCAGCGCCGCAATCAATTCGACATTGAGCGTTTCCGTGCGGCATCCAAAGCCGCCGCCGACATAGGGTTTGATCACCCGAATCCTGGACATCTCAAGATCGAGGATTTGCGACAGCATAAGATGGACGTAGTAGGGCACCTGTGTACTGGCATGAACTGTCATCCGGCCGCGAACCGGATCCCATTCCGCCAAGGCTGCGTGGGTTTCCATCTGGTTCTGGCAGACTTCCGGGCAGTGATAGGTCTCCTCGCGCACTAGGTCCGCTTCGGCAAACCCATCCTCGACACTACCGAGCTCGAACAGAACGTCGCGCTCGATATTGCCTTTCTTCTTCTCGTGCAGTGCAATGGCATCAGATGCTAGTGCCGCCTGCGAGGAATAATAGGCTGGCAATTCGCGAACTCTAAGCTTGATCAATCGAATTGCTTCGCGGGCTGTGGCATCGTCGACGGCGGCGACGGCCGCCACAGGCTCGCCGCGATAGCGAACGCGATCGCGGGCCAGCGGACGTTCATCGCGGGCGATTGGCAGAACGCCAAAACCATGATCGCAATCGGCGCCGGTGACAATTGTCTTCACCCCCGGAAGTTTCAGCGCCTCGGAAATATCGACGTTGACGATGTCCCCGTGCGAATAGGGGCTGCGGTAAATACGGGCAGCCAGCATTCCCGGTGCAATGAAGTCGGCCGTGTACTTGGCTCGACCGGAGACCTTCTCCGGCCCGTCTACCATCGGCACGTACTCTCCGATGCTATGCGCAGGCAGCACTTCGTTCATGGCGCAATCCCCGCTACATTCAGTTGGGCCGCATGTCGGACAGCTTCGATAATCTTCACGTAACCGGTGCAGCGGCAGATGTTGCTGCCCAAGGCTTCAATGATTTCTGCCTCGCTCGGGCTTGGATTGCGCCGCAGCAGGCCGACTGAGGCCATGACGAAGCCCGGCGTGCAATAGCCGCATTGAGAACCGAGTTTCTCGTGAAACCCGCGTTGTACGGCTGACAGGCCGCCATTCTCTCCCAGCGATTCCACGGTATCGATGCGGCAGCCTCTGATGCTGACGGCAAGGGTGAGGCAAGACAAAGTTGGTTTGTCATCGACCAGAACCGTGCAGGCGCCGCATTCTCCTCCATCGCAGCCTGTCTTCGTGCCAGTCAGTCCAGCGACCTCCCGCAGATAATCAAGCAGCAGAAGATTGTCGGGAGCCGCGTCAATCCGCTTCCGTCCATTCAGGACCAGGTCGAGCAATCTTACCATCGACGCCACTCCCTAAATGTTGTGCCTTGGGCTCAGACCGCCAATGGAGGCACGTCAACCGCATTCATCTCTTTGCTCATGAACCAAACCGACGCAACGTCTAATCTCCCGCCCCAGGATTTGGCGAGAAGTATAGCTGGAATTTATCGGGGACACCTACCCAGTCCTGCGAATCAGGAGGTGGCGTTTTCTTTGCAGTGATGTTGGGCCACTTTCGTGCGTATTCCGAGTTGAGTGCTACCCATTTTTCCGCACCGGACTCGGTGTCCGGTTGGATTGCCTCAATCGGGCATTCCGGTACACAGACGCCGCAGTCAATGCACTCGTCCGGATGGATGACGAGCATATTCTCCCCTTCGTAGAAGCAATCCACGGGGCATACCTCGACGCAATCCGTAAGCTTGCATTTGACGCAGCTCTCGCCGACAACGTATGTCATCCCGCTTTGTCCACCCGGCTACAATTCGTCCCTCGGGCTTCGTATCATCAGCGCTTGCCTCGTTTTGCAAGAGCCTGACCCCAACCGCCCACTTTGTTTCCTCACAGAACAATATTGTTCTACAACAGTACAAAATGTCAACTGACAAAGCGGGCAGCGCTCGCTCTCCAGAGAGCCAGCCGAGCCAATCTTGAGAAAGTACAGTTCTTGGGTTCCGCTCGGGATCAGCCGTCGGAACCATCGGCTGACTTTTTGATCTGATTGAGCGTCTGAATTAGCAGCCTCCGCTTTTCTTGGCTGAGGCCAGCCGCAATTCTCTTTTCGTGAGCCTTATTTACCTTCCAGAGTTCGCGCATCAGCGCTTTTCCCGTTTCGGTCAAATACAGAGCCCTTGCGCGCTGGTCGTGGGCGGATGGGCCCCGTCTCGCGAGGCCTCGATGCTCAAGATCATCAAGGAGCGTAACGAAATTCGCGCGCCTGATCCCGATCGCCAGGCAGACATCCTGTTGCTTGAGGCCCGGGTTGCGTTCGATGACGGTCAGTATGCCGTATTGCACCGGACGGATATTGAATCTGGAAAAGGCTCTTAAGAAATCTCGAAATACTGCGAGTTGGGCCTGTCGAAGGGCATACCCCACGAGATCGGAGAGGTGACCGAGATCGACTGGTTCGGACAACGAACTCGGAGCGTTGAGCGGTCGATGAGTTCGTCTAGCTGTCTTTGCCATCAGGTCCTTGGCTTACTTCACGAGTTGTCATTGATCAGCGACCCTGAACCGGTCGATCAATTCCCGTGGCAACGGCAGAGACTTGAGATTGGGAGGACTTTCGGAATCGATTGCGCACCAAACTCTGGTCTCCTGCGTTTCAGCCGCCACCTCGCCAGCCGTCAGGAACTGATGCGCAACGTCAAAGCTCGACCGCCGAAACTCACGAATTGTGGAGGCGATCTCTACCGAATCCGCGAGCTTTAGCGCTTTGATAAAACGGCCGCGGACATCGACCAAAGGCATGTTGGCGCTGTATTTGGCCATAAGCTCCGATTTGTTCATACCGACAACGGCCTCAAACAAAAGCGCGGTGCTCCAGTCAGAGAATTCAAAGTAACGGCTGTTGAAGAGTACCCCCGAAGGGTCGCAATGTCCCCATTCAATCGTGATTTGTCGTCGATTGACGAAGTAGGCCAACTGCGAGACTCCCAGAGCTCGGGCGATAACCGGGCTCAGACACCGTGTTCCGAGGCATCCCTCATAAGCATTGTCAATGCGTCCAATGCCTGCTGTCAATAGAAGCCGCGTCGGCTCCCAAGGTTGAATCCTCCTAAGTTGGGTGCCTGTTTGGACGTGTGCGCCGCTGTAGGACCGCGGCGAGCCCCAACAGGTAGTTCTCATAGCCCACTACCCAATGCGAGGACACGCAGCGCCTGGTGAACTCCAACGATAGCGCCCCGACACCTCAACTTATCTTTCCTTCCCTTTCGCGGAATGCTTGAGGTGTAACGCCGGTGTATTTTCGGAACGAGCGTACGAAGTGCGAGGGATCGGCGAACGATAGATCGTAAGCGATCTCGTGGATCGGCCGATTTGAAAACACAAGCTGACGCTTGGCTTCAGTTAATACACGCTGCCTGATGAGATGCCCGGCGGTGACGCCGGTTGCGCGCTTGACATGATTGTTGAGTCTGTCGGGTGTCATGGCGAGTGTGGCGGCGTAGAAATCGAGCAACCGCTCGCTACGAAAATGTCGCTCAACGAGATCGCGCAATTTGTCGACGATTGGGTCCGCTGGCTGCAGCGTAACTGCACCTGAGGGCCCTCTCGCCAGGGCCAAGCGCGCGACCTCTATTGCGATCAACGCAAGATAACCGTGCATCGCCAGCCGGAACCCTTCGCGGGACAGCAACAACTCTTCTTGCAGACCGGCACACAGCATGGATAGTCGTGTGACCTGCCCAACGTTGCTCATCGGGACAACAGGCTCGACCGCCAGTGCGTTCAGGCGGGTGACGGCGTCGTTCGACCTTGCGCCGAACATCTGAGCTACATCTTCGGTAAAACTAAGAACCCAGCCCTCGGTCGATGGCTGAAACCAGAAGCCATGGGCGACTCTCGCGGGGACCAGGATTGCAGCGGGGGCCGCAAACGTCGGCGTGGTCGTCTCGAAGCGCATTTTGCCGCCTCCTCGCTCGATCACTAGGATTTGGCACAGATTGGAATGTCGATGCACATCGATCGTCCAATTGTGAATCGAGCTGCGAGACGAGATCGTTTCGATATGAATAAAGTCGAACGCCTGTTCGTCGGGCGGATCGCCATAGAGATGAAATAATGGCAGACGCATCACGGATGACATAGTCTACCTCGGCTGAGCATCTGACGGGAAAAGTTGGCGCTTGCTGCTTCTAGATCGACGTCCATCCAGATTGAAAACGATAGGGCCAGCTAAGCCTGACGACAATAACCCTGCCGCATGACCGGTAAAGAGCAATCTGCAAGTCAAACCCAAATTGCTTGACGATCAGGCGCATGCATCGATGATCTATCGTCTATTCCCTGAGGTGCTGGTGCGAGGGACTTCGGAAAGCAGGGTTACCTGAATGAGCACTGCGTTGCACCCGCGCCGAGAAGTAATCGGAGCCAACTTCGATCGTGGTTGTGGTGGCGTCATCACGCTTGAGAAATGCCCATGAAGCGCCGGGAACTCCTGGCGGAATTGTCAGGCCGAGGGACTTCGCGGTCTTGAGCGTAAATGCTTCTCTGCATGCGGGTGCTCGGTAAGCCGGAAGGCATCGTCGATCCGCAGCGCAAGGCGCTGCGCTCCGCAATGTTCCTCCTCCCCGACAAGGGGCCCACACGGGGGAGGGAGCAGTCACTCCACGATGCCGATCAGCTTGGCGAGCCGCTCGGTGTCATTGCG
>Ga0134125_10007456_pt1 | contig 12344 bp, 10 predicted proteins | sample KB31751_FD_96464 | JGI IMG/M metagenome (GOLD analysis project Ga0134125, IMG submission 96464) | Terrestrial soil microbial communities with excess Nitrogen fertilizer from Kellogg Biological Station, Michigan, USA - KB3-175-1 | ecosystem: Environmental > Terrestrial > Soil > Unclassified ... | reverse complement strand
TCACGAGAGCGATTGTCAGCATCGCCCCGAATGTCACCAGATACTGCGCGTCGGAGACCGCGAAAGTGAAGCGTGGTGGCACGCAGAAGAAGTCGAAGGCCGCGACATTCAACACCGCGGTCAACACGGAAGGTCCGCGCCCGAGCCGAAGCCCCGCCACGGTCACGCCGAGCAGGTAGACCATGGCGAGGTTTGACGCCTCGAAGTGAGGGTACATGCCAAGAGTGAGGAGCGTGCAGACAAGGCTGATGCCTACACCCCAGCCGTACCGATCCCAACGGACGGGCCGGGCGGGGCCTGCCTGGGCGATGTCCGGCGACACAGGTTGCCTCTCTGGCGTCGAGCTATCGGCGGGTGCGATGACGACGACGTCGAAGCCGCGTGCGTGGTGCAGGAGCTGCGTGGCGGCCGACGGTCGCAGCCACGCGCGCCAGCCGCGGCGCTTCGGCGCCCCAACGAGCACTCGCGTTGCGCTGCGCGTCTGCGCGTATTCGATGATCGCCGCGGCCGCGGAGGGTCCGTCCAACGTGACGGTCTCTGCACCCAGGGACTCCGCGAGTCGCAGTACGCTGATGCGCCGATTTCGGTCGGCGTCCGAGAGATGCATCAGCCTGAGCGTTTCGACGTAAACGACCGTCCAGCGGGCATCGAGCGCATCGGCCATGCGCTTGCCGGCGCGAACGAGCTGCTCCGCCTGAGCGTCGGGTCCGACCGCGACGAGGAGGCGGTCGCCCGCAATACGCCCGCGTGCACGCTCCGGCTGCAGCAAGCGCGCGGCTGCTTCGACGCGGTCGGCGACCCGGCGCAGCGCGATCTCACGCAAGGCCATCAGGTTCTGTTTGCGGAAGAACCGCTCGACGGCGGTCGCCACTTCATCGGCGATGTAGACCTTGCCGGCATGGAGTCGCGCGAGCAGATCGTCGGGCGGCAAATCGATCAGCTCGATGTCATCGGCCTCATCGAAGACGCTGTCGGGGAGCGTTTCACGCTGGCGTACGCCGGTGGTCTGATAGACAAGGTCGTTCAAGCTCTCGAGGTGCTGGACATTGACCGTCGTCCAGACGCTGATTCCGGCCTCGAGCAGCTCCTGCACGTCCTGCCACCGCTTGGGATGCCGGAGCGGCGGCTCTCCGCCCGAAAGGTTGGAGTGCGCGAGCTCGTCCACCAACAGGACGGCCGGGTGGCGGGCGAGCGCGGCATCGAGATTCAATTCCTGGCGAACGATGCCGCGATGGCTGACCGGCAATGTCGCCAGGCGCTCCATGCCTTCCGCGAGACGCTCGGTCTCCATGCGGCCATGCGGCTCGAGATAGCCGATCACGACCTCCGTGCCTGACGCTAGTGCGGCGCGTGCCGCCTCCAGCATGGAGTAGGTTTTGCCGACGCCGGCCGAAGCGCCGAAAAAGATCCGCAGCCGGCCGCGGCGCGCGCGCGCCTCCTCGGCCTGCACGTGAGCCAAGAGTTGGTCCGGATCCAACCGGACTTCGGACATCAAGGCGGTCTCATTTCAGCGCGTCGAGAGCGAGGTTGAGCTCCAGCACGTCGACGCGCGGGCTGCCGATCACGCCAAGCAAGCTACGCCTTGCGTGGTTGGCAATCAATGCCCGCACCCGAGCGGGGGCCAGGCTCCTTGCCCGCGCCACGCGGCCAGCCTGGTAGTACGCCGCCGCAAGGCTGATATCCGGGTCGAGGCCGCTCCCCGAGGCCGTCACCAGATCGACGGGAATCGGCGCGTGATTGCCCGGATCGGCGGAGTGCAGTGCGGCGATACGCGCCTTGACGGCGTCAGTGAGCGCGGGATTCAGAGGACCGAGATTCGAGCCGCTGGAAGCAAGTGCATTGTCCGGTTGGGGTGAGGTCGCGGAGGGCCGACTCCAGAAATACTTCGGATCGCTGAAGGGCTGGCCAATGAGCCGGGAACCGATGACTTTGCCGCCCTCCACGATGAGGCTTCCATCCGCCTGCGCCGGGAAGATCAAATGAGCGACCCCCGTCACGAGGAACGGATAGGCGACCCCGGTGAGCAGGGTCAGGACGATGAGCAGGGTGAGCGCGGGCCGAAAGATGGCGTTCATGGCAGTTGCCTAGCGTAGTTGGCGTCAGGCCAGGTGGAGTAATGCGAGTCCCATGTCGATGAGCTTGATGCCCACAAAGGGAACCAGGATGCCGCCCATTCCGTAGATCAGGAGATTGCGGCGCAGCAACACGGCGGCGCCGAGCGGGCGGTACCTGACGCCCTTCAGCGCGAGCGGGATCAGGGCGACGATGATGAGCGCGTTGAAGATGACCGCCGACAGAATCGCCGAGAAGGGACTCGCAAGGCGCATGACATTGAGGGCATTGAGCTGCGGATAGGTCGTGGCGAAAGCCGCGGGGATGATGGCGAAATACTTGGCGAGGTCGTTGGCGATGCTGAAGGTCGTGAGCGAGCCGCGGGTCATCAGCATCTGTTTCCCGGTCTCCACGACCTCGATGAGCTTGGTCGGATTCGAGTCGAGGTCGACCATGTTGCCCGCCTCCTTGGCCGCCTGCGTCCCGGTGTTCATGGCCACCGCCACGTCCGCCTGGGCGAGCGCCGGGGCGTCATTCGTGCCGTCGCCGGTCATCGCGACCAGCCGACCCTCGCTCTGATGGGAACGGATGAGTTTGAGCTTCGCCTCCGGAGTCGCCTCCGCGAGGAAGTCGTCGACGCCAGCCTCCGCGGCGATCGCAGCGGCGGTGAGCGGGTTGTCGCCGGTGATCATGGTCGTCTTGATGCCCATCCGGCGCAGCTCGCCAAAGCGCTCCCGAATGCCGCCCTTCACGATGTCCTTGAGCTCGATGACGCCGAGGACGCGCGGGCCGTCGCTGACGAGAAGCGGTGTACTGCCGCGTCGCGCGATATCCTGTACCGTGGTGAGCACGGCCTTTGGAAACGCGTGACCCAGCGCTTCCACGTGCTTCTGGATCGCATCTGCGGCGCCCTTTCGCAGTTGGCGCGGCATCGCCGCCGTCCCCGAGCCTCCGCTGGCGGCATTGCCGCCGATATCGACACCGCTCATGCGGGTATGGGCCGAGAACGGGACGAAGGTGCCATGGAGGGATGTCAACTCGCGCTCGCGCAGCTCGAATCGCTGCTTGGCGAGCACGACGATGCTGCGGCCCTCCGGCGTCTCATCGGCTAGGGAAGCCAGCTGCGCCGCCGCCGCGAGCTCCTCCTCGGTCACGCCGCTGGCCGGAATGAATGCGGCGGCCTGGCGATTACCGAGAGTGATGGTGCCCGTCTTGTCGAGCAGCAACACATCGACGTCACCTGCAGCCTCTACGGCGCGCCCGGACATCGCGATGACGTTCGCCTGCATCATGCGGCTCATCCCCGCTACACCGATCGCCGACAGAAGACCTCCAATGGTGGTCGGAATCAGGCAGACGAGGAGCGCGATGAGCGCCGTGATGGTGACGGGCGCGCCGAGCTTGGTCACGGCGACGCTGTAGAGCGAATACGGCAGGAGGGTCGCCGTGGCGAGGAGAAAGACGAGAGTCAGCGCCACCAGCAGGATGGTGAGGGCGATCTCGTTCGGCGTCTTCTGCCGCTTGGCACTCTCGACCATGCCAATCATGCGGTCGATGAAGGTCTCCCCGGGATTCGCTGTGATGCGCACCACTATCCAGTCCGAGAGCACGCGCGTGCCGCCGGTGACCGAAGAGAAGTCGCCGCCCGACTCGCGGATGACGGGGGCGGACTCGCCGGTGATCGCGCTCTCGTCGACGGATGCCGCCCCCTCGATGACTTCCCCGTCCCCGGGAATGTAATCGCCGGCCTCGACGAGCACCGTCTCGCCCTTGCGCAGTTGATCCGCCCTGACTCGCGCGATCCGGGAGTGCTCGGCGGGGCTGACGAGACGCTTGGCCGACACCGCCTGCTTCAATCCCTTCAGGCTCGCCGCCTGCGCCTTGCTCCTCCCCTCCGCGAGCGCTTCGGCGAAGTTGGCGAACAGCACCGTGAACCAGAGCCAGACCGCCACGCTCGAGATGAACCACGCCGGCGCCTCGCCGTGACCGCCGATCGCCTGCAGCCACAGCCCTGTCGTCAGGAAGCTGCCGATGTACACGACGAACATCACCGGATTGCGCCATTGCACGCGCGGGTCGAGCTTGCGCACGGACTCGACAGCCGCGGGCCAGATGAGTGCCCGGTCGAACATCGACAGCTTGCCGCGACGCACGAAGCGCGGCGGCTCCGCTGTGGACCCCACCGGCCCGCATCCCGCCGGACCGGATTCCCCTTGCGTCGTGCTTCTCGAGCCCAGCGACGTCACAGCCATGTCAGCCACCCCAGAGAGTCAGGTGCTCGACGATGGGCCCGAGCGCCAGCGCCGGCACGAAGGTGAGCGCGCCGACCAGCAGCACCGTGCCGATCAGCAGAATGATGAACGTCGGCCCATTGGTCGGCATGGTGCCGGCCGTCACGGGAATGCGCTTCTTCTGCGCGAGCGCGCCGGCGATCGCCAGCACGGCGACGATGGGCCAGAAGCGGCCCACCCACATGCAGAGCCCCAGCGCGGTGTTGTAGAAGACCGTGTTGGCAGAGATGCCCGCGAACGCGCTGCCGTTGTTGTTGCTCGCCGACGTGAAGGCGTAGAGGATCTCCGAGAATCCGTGGGCACCCGGATTGGCCACGCCCGCCTGCCCGGCCGCGGCGCTAACGGCCAACGCCGTACCGGCGAGTACGATGAAAGGCATCACCAGGATGGCAATCGAGCTCGTCTTTATCTCGAACGATTCGATCTTCTTGCCCAGGTACTCGGGCGTGCGCCCGATCATCAGGCCGGCGATGAATACGCCGACGATGGCGAAAACCAGCATCGAGTAAAGGCCCGTACCCACGCCGCCGAAGACCACCTCGCCCAGCATCATGGCGAAGAGCGGCACGAACCCGCCCAATGGGGTAAAGGAGTCGGGCGTAGAGTCCACGGCCCCGGTGGAGGTACTGGTGGCGATGGTGACGAAGAGCGCGGAATCCGCCATGCCGAAGCGCGCCTCCTTGCCCTCCATGTTGCCGCCCGGCTGCAGCGCGGTAGCGGCCTGGTCGACGCCGAGAGCGGCGATCCGCGGATTGCCGAGCTGCTCGTAGTGGACGCAGGTCGCATAGAGCGCCACGAACAGGATAGCCATCGCCCCGAGCACCGCCCATCCCTGACGGGTATCGCCCACCAGGTGCCCGAAGGTATAGGTGAGAGAGGCCGGGATGAGAATGATCGCGAGCATCTCGAGCAGGTTGGACAAGGGCGTCGGGTTCTCGTACGGGTGCGCGGAGTTGGCGTTGAAGAAGCCGCCGCCATTGGTGCCGAGCTCCTTGATCGCCTCCTGCGAGGCGACCGGCCCCATCGGCAGGGTCTGGGTCTGCGTGGTGACGTTCTGGTACATGACGGGCTGGAGCATCGTCACGGTCTTGTAAGCACTCAAGTTCTGGATCACGCCCTGGCCGACGAGTGCCAGAGCGAGCACGAACGCAATCGGCAGGAGGACGTAGAGCGTTGAGCGGGTGAGATCAGCCCAAAAGTTTCCAATGGCCTTGACGGAATGGCGTGCCAGCCCCCGGATGAGCGCGACGGCCACGACAATGCCGGTGGCGGCCGACAGGAAATTCTGCACCGCGAGGCCGGCCATCTGCGTGAGATAGCTCATGGTGGACTCGGGGGCGTAGCCCTGCCAGTTGGTGTTCGTGACGAAACTGACCGCCGTGTTGAACGAAGACTCCGGCGAAACGGCTGTGAAGTGCTGCGGGTTGAGCGGCAGCCAGTACTGCAGGCGCTGCAGCGCGTAGACGAGGAGCGTGCCAAGGGCATTGAAGACCAGCAGGGCCACGGCATAGCGCTGCCAGCTCATCTGCGCGGCAGGGTCGATCCCGCAGAGCCGATAGATGAAACCTTCGGCCCGCGCCCCGGTACGGACCGGCCAGATCGGCCGTGCTTCGAGGACATTGGCCATATAGAGGCCGAGCGGCTTGACGCAAATGAGCGCGATGGCGAGGTAGAGGGCCAGCAGCCCCAGCGATTGCCTCATCTCAGAATTTCTCCGGCTTGAGCATCGCGTAGAGCAGATAGGCGCAGAGACCGAGGGCGAGCAGTCCGCTCACGACGTAAACGGCGCTCACGGCTCGCCGCCGAGGCGCGAGATCGCCCACGCGATCCAGTGCGAGGCGGCGTACAGCCCTGCGATGAGGAGAATGAAAATGATGTCCACGGCCCAGCCTCCTTCGGGTGAGAGAGCGACGGCGGCGGCATGCCGCAACGACCCGGTCGAAGCGGATTACAAGCTAGCGCGGCGTGCGTGAGCGGGCGGTGAGGATTCAGGCTTCATTCAGAAGCTATCTGGTTTGATAAAGGCGTAGAGAAGGTAGATTCGGAGTCCGGCGGTGAAGGCGCCGTTGCGAGCAGGTGGTCAGGAAGACGAGGTGCGCGGAGGTGTGTGTGACGTTGCGCGACAATTTCGGACAAGAAGCGGCAGCCGCACTTTGCGGGGCCGCGAGCTTGACCGGATGTCATTTGCGAGCCGCGTCAAAATTCCTTTGCTTCGAGCACAAAGTCGCGATCCAGAGACTTCCCGACTCCGGCAGCACGGTGTTATGTTCAACGCAGATCGCACGGGGGATCCGTCCATGCACCTAGAAATACTCACGTCCGTGCCGCGCACGCTCGCCACGCTCGCGCGGGACAACAGCAATCTTTCCACCCTGGCCCTGGTGCTGGGAGTGGTCGGCGGCTGCATGCTGTCGGCCTGGCGCGAGCAGCTGCGCGAGCGCAAAGCGCAGTTCGCCCGCCTCTCTCGCCGGCCCGACCCGTTGGAGTGATGCCCGGATGATGTACTGGAACGTAGTTTGCTCTGCTGACTGTCGCACGCCCGTCACGAACGAATGGCATTCTTCGGCCGCCATGCAAGTCAGTCCTCTTTACGTCGTCACCCAGCGCCGCGACCTGGCAGCGCGCTACGCCACGACCACTCGCCAGTGGCTGGTCGCGCGCACCACTTACCGACGGCTGCACGAGGCGCCGATCAAGAACATTACGGCGCTGCGCGATGCGGCCCGGCGGCTGGACCAGCTGGAACGCGGACGCGCGGCTCTGCTGCGGGACCTCAAAGCCCTCGCGGATTGAGCTGCGGGTTGCTCGAGCGGCCCGGGGCGCTGAGTAACTTGCTTTCGCACGGCGCTGGGCGAGAATGCAGCGCTCATGTCTCCGGCACCACGCTTTCACGCGTTCCCCGCTCTACGGCCCGGTGATCCGGTCACGGCCGTCGCGCCGGCGGGTCCCTTCGACCGCGCCTCGTTCGAGTCCGGCCTGGAGTTCATCGCGCGACGATATCGGGTCCATTACGACCCGGGCGTGCTGACGCGCCTTCGCTATCTTGCCGGGAGTGACGAGCGGCGACTGCGCGAGCTCGCGGCCGCACTCTCGGATACGGGCAGCCGGGCCGTCTTCTGCGCCCGCGGCGGCTACGGGATGATGCGGCTGCTCGCCGGGCTCGAGGGTGTCGCCCCGGCGGCGAAGCCGGTGGTCGGGTTCTCCGACATCACCGCGCTGCACCAACTGCTGCAGCGGCAGCGGCTCGTCAGCATCCATGGCCCGAATCTCTCGCAGCTCTCACGGCTCGACGCCGGCGCGCATGAGCGGCTCTTCGCGCTCCTCGAATCGCAAGCTCCAGCCGCGGAGCTCACCGGCACGGATACCTACGTCGCCGGCACGGCGGAAGGGCCGCTTCTGGGCGGCAACCTCTCGGTGCTCACCCGGCTCCTGGGCACGCCATTCATGGCATCGCTCCAGGGCGCGGTCCTCCTGCTCGAGGACGTTGGCGAGCGTCCTTACCGGCTGGACCGCATGTGGACTCATCTTGCGCTGGCGGGCGTGTTCCGGCAGGTGCGCGGCATCGCTCTCGGCGAGTTCGCGGGCTGCGAGGAGAAAGGAGCCGAGTACTCGAGCGCCGATGTGCTGCGCGAGCTGGCCGTCGGAACGGGACTCCCCTGCGTGGCGGGATTTCCGGTAGGCCACGGGACGCAAAACCAACCGGTACCGCTCGGGGTGCGGGTGCGGTTGGATGCCGGCAGCCGCCGTCTCTCCTTTCTCGAGGGAGCAGCGGTCTGAAGGGGCTGAGTGCGAAAGCTCAACCGCCCGATGGGGCGGGCGGGGATTGGGGCGCAGAGGAAAGCGGGCGCAGCACGGCGGCGAGATAGCCGGGAAACGTCGGAGGCGTCCGCAAGGTCGCGGCATGGCGCCAGAGGCTGACAGTCGTGACGATGACCCCGATCAAGCGCGGCAGTACGATATAGAGCAGCGCCATCCACGCGATGCGATACACCCACTCTCCCGCCGGGCCGCCGCCGGTACTGGGACCCGTCCACATCAGCGCCTGCAGGTCGTGAGCCGAGGGGATGGGATCACGCGAGACCGCGGACGCGGCACCGTACAAAGCCACCAGCGCGGTATGGGCGCTCGCAGGCCCGAAGACAGTCGCGCTCCATCCCGCGGCCTGGCGCAGCATCCAGCCGCGCAGGGCATAACCGACCATCAGACCGAATGCCGCCAGAATGGCCGCGAAATGCAGGAGGCGCCGCGCGCGATCACGGAAGAGCGGCCTGCCAACCTCCCACCAGTCCGCCGCAAAACGCCTCAGGCCCGGTGCGAGGGGCGCGTTGAAGCCGATCGAATGGGTAATAAACGTGTCGATGCGCGTGCGCACACGGCTGGCATAGGTTCTGATGAGCCAACGCCTGAAGAATCCGTCACGCGCGCCCTCCATATCCTCTGGGGGCACGATGCCCGCGGGCTGACCGATCGGCCGCGGGGCGCGGAACGCCCTGACGATCAGGATGATGTAGACGATCAGATTCCAAAGCACGAGACCGATGAGCGGGTACGCGAAGATGTCGATCCGGCTGCCGTCAGCGAAGGCGATTCCCACACCTAGCGCAAATCCGAGCAGCAGGAGCGTGCGGTCGAAACCCGTCGGCCCCGCGGCTGCGGCGAGGACGCGATCGACGCCGGGCGATCGGACACGCAGGCGGCCAAGCAGAGCGTCCGCGCGGCGAGCCAGGAAGCGCTCCGAATCACCGTTGATCGGTGTCGTCCCATCGCCAGCCGGCGGCAACGGACGTCCCTCCGCGGCCTCGCGGCTGGCCTGGCTGCGGTCTTCGAGCGACAGGACGTCGCCGGCCAGATCGGTATGCTCGATGGCATGAACCAGCAGAACGGTTTGCAGCGCCCGCTGTCGCATGGCGCCATTTTGCTGCACGATAGCGGGTGTACGCAAAACATCGAGTCGGAGCCCATGCCCCCAAGCGAGGAAATCGAACGGATCCTGCGGCTGTCGCCGGTCATGCCAGTGGTCGTCATCGAGGAGGCGGAGCTTGCCCCGGAGCTGGCGCTGGCCTTCGTGCGTGGCGGCATCCGCGTAGTCGAGATCACGCTGCGTACGCCTGCGGCACTGGCCGCGATCGAAGCGATTGCGCGCCGGGTGCCGGAGATTGCAGTGGGCGCGGGTACGGTGCTGTCCGCTGAGGACCTGCGGGCTGCCGTGAGCGCGGGCGCGACGTTCGCTATTTCACCCGGTGCGACCCCAGCGCTGCTCTCGGCGGCGGCATCAGCGCCCATACCGTACCTCCCAGCAGTTGCGACAGCGTCCGAACTGATGCTGGGCCTGGCGTCGGGCTACCACTGTTTCAAATTCTTTCCGGCCGGCCCGGCCGGTGGCGCCGCCATGCTCAAGGCGTTCGCGGGACCCTTTCCGCAGGCTCGCTTCTGCCCCACGGGGGGCATCACTCAGGATTCCGTAAAGTCATACCTCGATCTGCCGAACGTGCTCTGCGCCGGCGGGTCGTGGCTGGCACCGCAGGATGCGCTCGCGGCTCGCGATTGGAAGCGCATCGAGGCGCTGGCCTCGCGGGCAGCGGCGTCCAGAACTCAGGTGCACTAGCCGCGGTCGAACTCCGCGGCGTCTCGTCGCCCTATCCTCGAGCAGTCGATGCCTTCATTCCGAGTCAGTGCGATTCCCGCCGCCCTCGCCGCGGCTGTCCTCCTGACTGGCTGCGCCTGGAGCGGTGGTTTCGCTGCAGACCCGCCTCCTGGCCTGCATCTGGCCGGCGACTGGAAGCTCAACGCCGCGCGCAGCGACGATCTGGGCAAGGCCATCGATAAATTGCGCGCACAAAGCGCGCAGAGGCGACGCAATGCCGGGAGCGAGCAGTCGCAGGACGTGTCCGGAGACGCCGAGGGTCCGCCAAGCGGGCACCGACGCACGCGCCGCGGGCAGCAGGGAGAGCAGTCGGCCGGGAGTGGCAATGGGTCGGGCTACGGTGCGGAGGGTGAGGATTTCGGCACCGGACCGCCCGGCTCGTCGGTGGTGAATGAGCTGATGTCCAACGTGCCGCGGGGCGATTACCTCAGAATCGGCGTGACCGCGGACTCTTTCACGGTCACATCCGGCGATTCCTCCGATCGATACACACCCGGCCTCGAGAGCGACATTTCCGCGGAACAGGGCGACGCGCGGCAGATGTCCGGCTGGAAGAAATCCGGCTACGTGATCGACACCAAGCCACGGATCGGGGCGGAGCTCATCCAGAGCTACAGTCTGACGAAGGACGGCAAGCTCATCATGACGCTGCAGCTCACCGGCGGCAGACTCAAAACCCGCTTCACTTACACGCGCGTCTACGATCGCACGACGGGCGTGGCGCCGCTTGCGCCGCCGACGATCAATTGATGGCCATGGCCCGCGCCCATCGCCTGGCCGCTCTCCTGGCGAGTGCCGCGCTCTTCTGCCCGGCGATGTCGGTCGCCGCTCCCCAGGCCAACACGGTAGCCCCTGTCGCCGCGCCGCCCTTCCACGTGGTGATCTCCGGCCGCTATCTCGGCCCGAAACTGTGGCGCGTCAGCCGCAACGGGCATGTGCTCTGGGTGCTTGGCACCGTATCGCCCCTGCCGAAGCGCATGGTCTGGCAAACGCAGGACATCCAGAGCCTGCTGCAGCAGACCCAGGAGGTCATTCCGGCGTGGCCGTCGGTGGGTATCGGCTTCCACCCTTTCACCGCACTCCGTCTCCTCGCGCTGTGGCGCAAGGCACAAACCAATCCGGATCACCAGCCTCTGGGCGCAGTGCTGCCGCCGCCGCTCTATGCTCGCTTCACCACACTCAAGCTTCGCTTCGACCCGAACGACCGGCGCATCGAGCAGTTGCGCCCAATCCTTGCGGCCCGGCGGCTCTATGACAAAGCGCTGGCCTCTTCCGACCTGACACCCCGCAACGACATCCAACGGACGGTGCTCGATCTGGCGAGGCGAGGCGGCGTGCCCATCCACCAGGACAAGCTTCTCGTGAAGGATCCGATGGATGTCATGCGGGACCTGACCGAGATTCCCCGCGGGGCGGAGATCGCCTGCCTGCAGTCAGTGCTGACGCGGCTGCAAACGGACCTCGGCCCGATGCAGGCGCGGGCCCGCGCCTGGGCGCTGGGCGATGTCGCGCTGCTGCGTCGGCTGCCCCATACCGACAATCGCTCGACGTGCCTCGAGGCAGTGTCGGGATCGGCGCGCGTGCGCGCACTCGTGGCGCAGGCGCAGCAGGACTGGATGACGGCCGCGGTGCAGGCGCTCGATCAGAATCGCACGACGCTCGCCCTGCAGTCGATGGATTTGCTGCTGGGGCCTGACGGGACGCTCGCGACGCTCAAGCGGATGGGATACCAGGTGGAGGGGCCGTAAGGGCGCCCGAGTCGGACACTCCGCGAGCCCGGCACCTCATGAGGCGCCTGCCTCCTTCTTCAGAGCTGCATCGAATTCGTCTTTCGTCTTCTGGACGAATCGCTTGCAGCCCGCCGGGTCGATGAAGGCATTGGTCGCCGGATGTGCGGCGAGTCGCGCCCGCTTGCCGCTCAGGTCGAACATATATCCATGCTCGCCGAGGAACACCTCACAGGGCATGCTGCCAAGGACCGCGAACGTGTGCCGATAGTCCGCGGCGATATTCGGATAGTCCGGATCATGCGTGAGAGACTGGTCGGTCCGCAGCGTGAGCTGACATATGAATGCGACATCGTAAGTCTTGCCGCCCTCCCCCATCTTCATCGTCCACGTAGTGCAACCGGGCGTGTGCCCCGGTGTCAGATGGGCTGTCAGCGTCACGCCGCCAAGCGTCACGGTGTCGCCGTCATGCAGGACACGATCGACATGGATGGACTCGAACAGCTTGCGATCACCGCGATAAAACGTCCCTTGCCCGTTGTGCTCCAACGGCGTCACTTCCGCATCCATGGCGTCGAACTGCGCCCCCGTGGCCCGCTTCAGCGCCGCGAGACCGCCGGCATGGTCGGG
>Ga0134125_10007455_pt1 | contig 12345 bp, 14 predicted proteins | sample KB31751_FD_96464 | JGI IMG/M metagenome (GOLD analysis project Ga0134125, IMG submission 96464) | Terrestrial soil microbial communities with excess Nitrogen fertilizer from Kellogg Biological Station, Michigan, USA - KB3-175-1 | ecosystem: Environmental > Terrestrial > Soil > Unclassified ... | reverse complement strand
TCAAGGTCCCCGAAGGCTCCACGGTCGGCATCAACACGGTCGTCGCCGTCATCGGCGGTGCATCTACAGGAGCCAGCGCCGCTGCTCCGGCAGCCAAGCCCGCAGCTCCTGCCGCCGCTCCGGCAAAGGCAACCGCAGCCGCAGCAACTCCAGCTTCCACACCTGCGCGAAGCGCGTCCGCCGCACCGCAGGTGCCCGGCGAGCGTCCGCGCTCTTCGCCGCTGGTTCGCAAGATCGCCGCCGAGAACAACGTCGATCTCACGACCGTTCCCGGCACCGGAGCCTCCGGCCGCATTACCAAGCAGGACATCACCTCGCATCTCAGCAGTGGCGGCGCGGCCGCACAGCCCGCCGCGGCGGCTGCACCCGCGAAGCCCGCAGCTGCACCACCGGCTGCTCCGACCTACGCGCCGATGCCTGGTGAGCTCGTGCCGATGTCGAAGATGCGCGCCATCATCGCCAAGCGCATGGTCGAGTCCAAGCAGACCAGCGCACACGTCCACACCGTCTTCAAGGTGGACATGACGCGCATCGTGAAGCTGCGCGAAAAGGAGAAGAACAAGTACGAGCAGCGCAACGGCGTGAAGCTGACCTACATGCCGTTCATCACCCGCGCCGCCATCCACGCGCTGCGTAAGCACCCCATCGTCAACGCGTCCGCGCAGGGCGAGGCAATCCTCTACAACAAGAACATCAACATTGGTATCGCCGTCGCGCTTGAGTGGGGCCTCATCGTTCCTGTCATCAAGCAGGCCGAGGAGAAGAGCTTCCTCGGCATCGCCCGCTCCATCGTCGACCTCGCCGACCGCGCGCGCTCGAAGAAGCTTGCTCCCGATGATGTCGCCGGCGGCACCTTCACACTTACCAACTCCGGCATCTTCGGCGAGCAGTTCGGCACGCCCATCATCGCTCAGCCGCAGTCTGCGATCCTCGGCATCGGCGGCCTCAACAAGGAGCCGATGGTGCTCACGGACAAAGACGGGAACGACAGCATCGCTGTTCGCTCCATCCAGCGCTTTGCTCTAGGCTTCGACCACCGAATCATCGATGGCGCGGACGCCGGCAAGTTCATGAGCGACTTCAAGGCCTACCTCGAGAACTGGAACGAGGACATCGGATAAAGAAAAACCGCGGAACGTCCTCAAAGCTCCAGCGGCAGACTCCTCGAGTCTGCCGCTTTACGTTTGCTACAGAGAAATTCCCAACGCCTTCAAGTCAGCGAGGATCACGCCGTCCCCTGCCTCGGCATCAACGATCAACTGCTTGATATCCGCGATGACCGCCTCATCCAGCGCCAGGGAAAGCCCCTTGCTCGAAACGGCTCCAGTCGCATCCCTCACGATCTTCACCGCATCCGACCCCAGCGTCAGCAGCACTGCCCGCGTCTGCGGGCTCGAGATAATGAGCCACGCCTGCTTTGCCTTCTGAAAGTCTGCTGAAAGTTTCGTGTAGAAGGCCTTCAGATCATTACCTACCGTTGAAAGTACACTTGCAACGCTCACTCTTCATCTCCCTCGGTTATTCGTTGGCCTTGTGCCACACGCTGGCGTTCAAACACGCAACAACACCATCTACGATCAAGCCCAGCCCCGCCGAAAATCCATCGGCATCCACGATCGACTTCTGCTCCACCGCATCCACAATGTTGATCGCCGTTGTCACGATGCTGAGCACCGCATGCTTCTTCTGCTCGCCGGACTTTGCGCCGGACATCGCTTCAACGCTCTGAATCACGCTCGGCAGCAACCCAATGCCGCGCAAGAACAGTTTCAGAAAATTCATTCCTCTCCTTTTTCCTAGTGCCTTGCACCCAGCCATGCAATCGCCAGGTGCACCAGCGTTAGAAGCGCACCAAAGGCGCCGCCAAGGCCCTTCAGACGCTGCACGCTCTGCTCATGCGACTCCACACGCTGCTCCAGTTTGTGCAACCTTCCAGGTTGTCCAATCCCGAGCAGCTCCTTCATCTGTGCCTGCAGCACACTCAATTCGCTCAGCACCTGCCGCTCGAACTCCGTCATCCTCACCTCACGCACGGCCCATCGCCGCACACGTTGATCTAACTCAGCGGCACATTTAGAAACACCGCACTCGAAAACCGCGAATACAGCGCGGGCGAACTCGCGTCGTACATTCGCACGTAGTACCGCTCGATCTGCGCCGCTCGCGGAATTGAAAAGTTCCTCACCGGACTACGTAAAACCAGATCCGGTGTGTCAACGCTGGCTCCGAAGTTCCAGTCGCGACGCCGCACCTCAAATCCACCACCGGTCGGAGGATCACACCCTGCATCAATCTGCAGCTCGCTTCCAGTCACACTCGTCACCGCCAGCTGTTGCAGGTTCGCAAGCACCTGAGCAGGTGCTTCCTCTGCAGTCGCGGGAAGAAATGCATCGGCTGCAATCGATTCACTCAGCTTGAGGCCGAGACCATCTGACCACTGCGTCGCCCAGTCGTTCGCTAATTTGACCGCGTACGCTCGAATCTCTGGAACCGCGTTTCCATCCTTGATCTCAACGCTTCGCACCAGCAGAGAAGACGTGACCCCCTCGCTCGTCACCGCGAGCACATCGCCTGGCCATATATCCGCCGGCGGATTCACTGTGCTGTACGAACCAGCGACTGCGGCAGTCCTGCTCGTCGCAAACGCCAGCAATGCCTGCGCCGCAGCTTCGCAGTCTGCACTTGACCGTGCAACAGGCTGCAGCACTTTGCCGAGCCAGCGACTCGTCCCGCTGATGTCGCCGGCAGCACCTGCCTGTGCCTCCGCCACAACGCTCGCCGCATTGGCCATTCGTGCAATCGACCGCTGCTGATTGCGATACTGCACCGTCACAATCTCGCCGACAACGGGAAGTCGCCCAGCGAGAAACGTCACCCTGCCCGGTGTTCCAGCGCTCGTGCCGTAGCTTACCTCGCAATCGACGCCTTCGCCCGCAGCGCCGATCAGTCTCGTCTGCTTCGTGCTATTCGGCAGCGTGCTGACCACCCATGCACTTCCCGTTCTCGTTATATTCACCGCGCGAATCGACCCGAAGATCTGCGTCGAGTTGACCACGGCAAAAGCGCACGTCGCGGGCGATCCTTGCAGTGTTGCGGTTGCGGCCGCACTGTCGTACAGCACAGTCGCCGGAGTATTTGAGCTTTCACCTTCATCCACCAGTTCAAACACCACATCACACGGCGCGCTCACACCGTCCAGATCACCGAAACCCTGCACAATACCATCGACCATGCAGTAGTACCGCTGCATGATGCGCTGCATCTCTACGCTATGCAGTCTCAGGCGGAGCGTGTATGTGTGCCCTGCAAGCGGTGTGAAGCTTGTACCCACCTCCGCTCCATTGAGCACCGGCACCAGAATCGTCACGCCTCCGGTCTGGCTCGAGCTCTGCCGCACGCGGAATCCCGCGAAGCAGCTCGAAAGCTGCACTGGCCCAGCGTATAAGCCGCCGAGCATGCCATCCGATGCAGCACCCAGCACGACGCCACCGAGTTCCACAACAAGGCTGCCGCTGATCTCCAACGCATCCAGGGCCGTCAGCGTTGTCTGTCCGTCCTGGCCTGTACCGCCATTGAGCATCAGGCCGCCTGCACCGAGAGAAATGTGCCCACCCGAATCGTTACCGCTCCACTGTGCCGTATCAATCGCGGCCTCGTCGAAGCTGTCATTGATCAGCGTGCGATTTGCATCGCGATAGGCAGATTCGGTCAGCTCAAACACAGCGGTCGTTCCGTCGCCAACGAAGCTTTCGTTGATATACGCCGCGGGCTCTTCCGCTCCTGAAAGCGTTACATCGTTCGCCAGTTCACGGACCGCCCCCAACTGCAACTCGGCTACACTCAGCGTTCCGTCAGCGTCGCTGAAACTATGCGTGACAGAAGCGGCTGGCTGGAGCATGATCTGCCCGTTCAGCGCTCGATAGCCTGCATACGCGGCACCAGAGGCATTGCCCGCGTTCACGCTCCAGGGAACATCCGCGCGCGCCGTGAAGACTCCACTGACAAGGCCTCCCGACCCCGACGCCACATCGAGTGAGCCCGCCTGCGTTCGCGCAACCATTCGTGCCAGCAGCTGATTGCCGTTGAGCGACAAGGACGCTGCTGCTGTTTGTGCTGCTCCCGAGCCGGCGCGATCCAGAAGCCATTCATCGCTCACCGCACTTAGCCGCGCGCGATAAGCGGCGCCGAAACTGGTCTCACCCGCATAGATGCGAACAGGCTCGGTCGCAAGATAGCCCGTGAACAATACTGTTCCATCCTCCGCATCAACGACTACGCGGCCGAGTCGCGACGGCAGTGGCAGATTCTCCACCCCCACCACAAGCTCCGCCGCGCAGCGCGTCGGTGCGTTCAGAGTGCGCTGCAGCGTGATCGGTCCCTCCGCAGCCACCGATGAGGTGTAATCGCGCGGGCCCAGCCCATCCAGATTGTCAATCGTGATCCGCAACTCAATCTCCTCTTTCGATTAGCACGCAACGAAGCTGCGGAAGCACACGACGCTCTCGCCATCCACGGGATCCTTCACAGGCAACGCACGGAACGCCGCACTTTGGCGCAACACTTCGAACCCGGCGCCACCTGCGGCTGAACTCTCCGCAGCACTCGCCATCGCCTGCAATCGCGGGTAATGCCAAAGCACGCGCTCGCCCTGCTGGCCCTCTGCCACAAACAGCACCGACCACTCCTGGAAGAACGTCGACCCTTCACGGTCACAGAATCCCGCGACGCTGTTCACCTTCATTGCGCTTGTCGGGACTCCCGCGAGCAGCGGCTGCTCAAGTGTCAAAGTTCCATTTGCGATCACCGAGATGCGTGCGACATTCAAGGACACACGCCGGATATAGTCGACATCCGTCAGCGCGCTCTTTACATAGGCTCCACTGACACCGCTGCCAACGAAACCAAGCTGCCCGGTGTAGTCGACATCGACCACCACCGTCTCGCCGGCGGTGAAGTTCGCAGATGCAGTGCCAACCTGTAACGCAGTCGCCGTAGATCCGCTCCCAACAGCAACGGCCGGTACTGCAAGTCCGCCTGATCCGCTCGCAGTTGCTCCACTCTGAACCTTCAGCAGATTCATCTGCTGCGAGCCCGCAGCAAGCGCCATTTGCAACTTTCCCCAGCTCGCAAACTGAAACGACACGGTCGCATCAATCGCACTGCGGCTCTGCATCTGCGGAACAGCTGGCGCACCCGCGAGCGTCGGCTCAATCTTCGTCCCCGACTTCCTTGCGAATCCGGTGATCCATCCCAGGTCGATCCAAGGCGCTGGTGGTGTATCGAGCGCGAACATCCCCTGTTGTGCAGGATCGAAGATCGTGGGCTGCTTGGCTGTGCGGTCCACGGGCGCAAAATACGCCCGCACTCTGCGAACGGTTGGCGGCATCGTTTCCGTGATTTGAGTCAAAGCTCACCCTCCTCCTCGCAGCTCATGACCGTCACCTTCGCGGCCCGCGCGATGCGGTCCGCCTTCACAACAAGCGGCCCAAGCACTACATCGCTCCACCAGATGTTCGTGCTCATCGCAGTCGCGCTTCCACCTGTTGCAAGCGCTGCATAGTTCTGCTTGATCGCAGTCTGCGGTGCGCTACTCAGAGCGCCAACAATCTCCGCATCCATCGTCGCCAGCAAACGGCCGCGATCCATACCCGCATTGCCCGCGGTTCCCGCAGTTTCATAAAAGACCTCGCATGTCAGCGTCGCGACGGGCATCGCGTTCTCCGCATCTACATTTGCGTCCACCCAGCGCAGGCGAAAGCAATCCGGTGTCGTCACCGTCGAGACGAGCTCGTTCTCTTCAACGAGCACGCCCGGACGCGTCACTCCCCGCAGCACGATGGTGCGCTCCGGATTTGCGGCTGCGATGCGCGAGCGCAGCACCTCGTAAAACGTGTCCTTCGCGTTCTGCAATCTTCCTCCTATCGAACCGGCACACGCAGCTCGAGGCTGTACACGTAGGTCTTTCCGTCTGCAGTTGTCGCGGTGTTCGACAGAATCGTGTACAGCACGCCGTCGACGACGACACCGGCTGCCGTCTCAAACAGCACCTCGGCCGAATTGAACTGCAGGCTCCCAACGACGGACTGCACCGCGCTTCCTGAAACAAGCAGCGTCGAAGTGCTCTCCGCCTTTCGAAAGGCACACGGCGCGAGCTCGACATCCTGGAACAGCGGCGTTGCAAGCCCAAGCTGCTCGCCATCGTTGTTCGCGACGGCCGGAGCCGGAAGACGCAACAACACAGCACGCCCTCCATTCGCTCGCAGCAACGTGTCCACCGTTCGAACTGCGGCATCGCTGCACAAAAGATCAGCCACGCTACGCCATCCTTTCCGCAACGTACGGGCGCAACATCGCCTTCACCTGGGTGTCTAGCAGCGCGTCGCTAAAGTACTGCGTTTGCAGAGTGTCCATGCGGCTCGACTTCACGTTCAGACCGGGCGTCGCCTGTGCATTCTTCACAATCTGCGCACACGCAACCTTCACTGCATCCGGCACGGTGGTCAGGCCTGCCGTGTAGGTCACCTCAGCCTCGGCGTACCGCAGACCCATCACATTCCAGGGAAACCGAAACTCACCCAGCGGCACGCTCACCTCGAGCGTCGTCGGGTCGACCGTCGCCCATGTTCCCGGCAGGCCAAAGACCTCGGCAAACTCAGCCGCGAATGGCTGCTCTTCAAGAAATAGCCGCGAAGGACGCGCGTATTTTGCCTGCACGGCATCGACGCTAATCAGCGGACCATAGCTGAGCCTTACACGCTGCGTGTGACGCGAGACACGAAGATACTCCGTGTAACTCGCCGACATCAGCGTGGGCCGCTTGCAGTAGCCCTCGATCATCGCCGACGCTGCCGTCACCCACGAGTCCTGCGTATCCGCCGTGAGCCCATACGCCACATACTCCGAGGGCAATAGATAGCCCATCCTCACCTCCAGAATTCAGTTATGGGCCGGCGCTGCGAAGGCAGTTTCTCCCCCGCAGCGCCCAGCCGTTCAGCCGTTCACATCAAACGTGCTTGTGTTTAGCGGTCGACGAGCACTTGGTAGTGCGCGTAGTTCGCGCCCTTCACAACGACGGCGCCGAACTTCACCGCGACATACTGGCTCGCCAGGGAACCGGGCATGCCGAGCTGGAAGACGCGTGGGTTCGGATCGCCGAGCCAGTGGTACTCGATCAGGTCCTCGGTGACGATGTACGCCGGAAGAACAGCGCTGCCCGATCCAGGTGTGCCGGTATACGGCAGCGTCCACTCCGGAATCAGCGGAATGTCGCCGGCCTGCGTGGAGAGCGTCTTCACCGTGAGGCCGCCCTCAATCGGCTTCGTATTCAGCACGACGTTGAACTCACTCTTCATCTCGCGATCGATGAGATCGAGCAGAACCGGGTTCGCGTAGATCGCCGTCGGGCGAACGCCATAGCTGCTGTTCGACAGCATCTGGGCGATGGTGGACTTCAGGCCGTCAACGATGCTCTCCGACGCGCCGATCGTGACCGTGTTGCCGCCTCCAGCGATCTGTCCAGCTGCGCCGAAATACTGCGCAGTAGTCGGTGAAGTCAGGCTCGTGTCGGTACCGTTCCACAAGGCGACGTCATGCGTGCGCAGAACACCGTCGACAGTGTCGGCCAGGTCCTTCGCCTGCAGATAGGCGAACTGACCCTGCTGCTTGCCGAGCTCGAGATCGAACAGGTTGTAGTTGATCTGTGCGACCAGCGCCTTGAGAGGAACCGAGCGCTCCACACGCGTGGGGCTCACGACCGGCGGAATGAGATTGCGCGGATCCATGAAGCCTGCGGTCGCAGCGGGTGAGGGAATCGCCTGCTCCTCAAAGTAGCGTGACGGATGACCGGTCGCAGGAACCTGCTTGATGCGCTGACCAAAGGGGCCGCGACGGCGAACCAGGTCAAGAATCTCAGTCTGGTAAAGAGGAACCTCAACTGCGCCGGGTCCGATGTAGTCTGCCGCTGCGCTGATCTCAGTAAACTTCGCGTTCATTCATTCTCCTTGTTGTTATTTGCAAAAGAGAAAGGGCACAACTCTGGCTGCACCCTTTCGCGTTGTAAGAATTTGTGTTGCCTAGCCGCGGTCCGAGGGATTAAGCACTCCCGCGCGAATCAGCTCTGATTTCACGGCGATCCGCTGCTCGATGCTGAGGCTTGCGAGCGCTCCATCGATCGCACCCGCCTCAACCGAATCCATCACCACGCCCTGCTTCGCGAGCATCGTCGCCATCGAGGTCGGAACCGTCTTGCGGCCGGCTGGCTGCGCGGAAGCAACTAACTCCGCGATCTTCTCTTCAGCCTCGGCGAGCTTTCTTTCAAGCTCCGCCTCACGCTGCGTCTCTACTGTCGCAACGATGCGGTTCACCTGCGACTCCGCCTCAGCCGCAAGCGTCACCTGCTGCTCAGCCATGCGCGTCACTGTGCGCTCCAGCGCCGATGCCGCTTCCATCAGCCTGTCTGCCGCTGCCTGTAACTCATTCGCAGTCATCTCTTCCATTCCTTCTCCTCCAGTCGCTCTTAGACCACTCGTCCATTGCAACGTCTGCGCAACTTGAACGACGTGTTTCGATACGCCGCCTTCTCGCGCAGCAGAATCGCCGCGCCGGTGAACGTGGCCCGCGTCAGCGTCCACACCTGCGCCCGCATGTCCGCTACATGAGCATCGGCAAGCTCATAGCTCATGCCCATCTCGCCGTCAGCGTTCGCTTTCAGTCCGCACATGCGCCTCTCCAGTTCCGGAAAGTCACGCGCGAACAGAAAGCCACTGACCATCAGTCGCTGCCCATCCAGATGCGCCGACGTGATGATGCCGCACTTCTGCCGCGCATCATGACCGTCCCACCCGGCCTTGTAGTCGACCGCCATTCCGAGCAGGCTCGGCAAAGCCTTTTCGGCGGCTTCCTTGGTCAGCACCACGCGATGTCCTCGCGCTCCGCTCGGCGCCCGATCGCTCGGCACGTCCACCAGCGTCAAGCATCCTTCAAACGGCAGACGGTTCGGATGCCCACTCACCTCGGGAAACTCCACCGCCATGCCAGCGACAGCCAAACCGCGCGGCCTCAACAGCCGCGCCTCCATCTCTCTCAATCACTCCTCCTGGCTGTTGTTCCTCTATCACTTCTTTCGTTACTGCTCTTGCGAGGGCTCTGGTAACGCAGGCAGCCCACGTAAAGTCCTCACCTCCTTCGCTGTCAAAACCCCGGCCTTCAGCAGTTCAAGCTGGATTTGCACCTCGGTAGATTCATCGCGACTATCCAGTTCATTCCAGACAAAACGCAGATCATCCCATCCGAGTCGCTTCACAATCACATCGCGCGTCAGATGATCCGCAATCAACTTCGCCAGCGGCACAACCGCGTTATCGAACGCCTCCTGAGCGAACTCCGCAGCCGTCGAGCGGTTCACATCCTTCGACACACCTAGCAGCATTGCTGGCAGATCGAACGCATTCGCAATCATCGTCAGCAAGAATTCCTGCCACTCGAGTCGAAGATCCGCGTCCGTACCACCGCCGAAGCGCAGCACCTGCGGCGCCGTCTCCGAGCTCATCACCGGAACGCGGCCCGTACCTTCGACCTCGTCCTGCCACCACTGGATCAACCGCTCATGCTGCTCCGGCGTGCGGTCCTGCATCCACAGCGCATACTGCACAACGCTGTTTGCCGCAAGCCTTCCGGCATAACGATGCGCCTGCAGGAACTGCGAGATCGTCTCAAACGCAACCTCGATCTTGCCAAGACCAAACACCGTGTGCGTGCGCGGATTCAGACGCACATACATCAGCTCCGAGTCGAGCAACGGCAGCACCGCGTTCTTGCCCAGCTGTCCTGTAACCTGCTCGTACCGCGGCTGATTCGGGTCACCGTTCCAGTGCGAATTGATCTTGACCGTCGCGCCATCCACCGGATACAGCCTCACCGGCGCTGCGGCATCTGCCGTGACTTCAATCTCCGCCGCACCGAAACCGCCAACCAGCACATCCTCGATCACCTGCTCGATGAACGTGCGAAAGCTGTCACTCTCGTTCGGCGATTCAAACGCGCGCCGGAGTGCCCGCGCACGTTCCGCGCGTGTCTCGGCATGCTCCTCGCTCGCATCCGGCTTCGTTTCCAGCCTCCACTCCATGCATGCGATCTTGTCCTTGATGCAGTTGATCGCGCGCCGCGCCGCCGGTGTTTCAGCAAACCGCCGCAGGTTCGCCGCGGTCGGCTTCGGCAACGTGTTCACGCCCGCCCCGCTGCGCACAGGCGCAAAGATCGACCCCGCTAGCGGCGCCGCCACCGTCTTTCGCGCTCCCTCCTGCTCTGCCTGCACTGCTGTCACGCGGTTCCACATTTCCTTAACCGCCGCACCAACTCCCATCCGTTCTCCTTTCGCTCCAAAAGCAAACGGCGCAGCCGAAGCCACGCCGTTCAGGATCCAACCCTCAACTACCTATCTACACTCGCAACTCTCTTCGTGCGGTCTCCGCAACGCGCGCGAGATCCGCCACCGTCAGCACCCGAATCGCCGCGCTCTCCATCGCGCCGACGCCAAAACCATACATCTCCGCATCGCTCACTGACGTGATCGGCTCTACGACCGCCGTAAGCTCCAGTTCAATGCCTTCCACCCGGCCGACACCCTCTCGCAGCGCCTCCGCCGAATACGCGAGTCCCTTCGCCGCCTCGGCATCCCCTTCCAGAGAGACCGCCTGGAACATCCGCACGCGTCCATTCCGGTATCCACAGTCGATCTTCAACGGATCTCCCGGCCGCGTGTACTGAGCCGCCGAGATTCGCTTCCGCATCAGCCCCCAGACGCCCGCGCGCTCGAACTCATCGCGCATTCTGCTCGCGATCGCCGTTCGCCCGCTCGCCTTCCGTTTCACAGCCGGAGCCTTCAGCGGTTCCACATACATCCGCATCAGCTGTTCCAGCTCCGCCGGCAGGCTCTCCGCCAGCGTTCCGCGCATCTCCGTCACCTGCACACTGTTCGACAGCGTGTCCTCCAGAAGCTCGAGTATCGGCTTCGCATTCACACGCGGACTCACCCCAGCGCGCAGACGCTCCCCAATCTCCGACTCCAGCGACTCCAGCAGTTCCACATCGGCGTTCGGGTCCAGGCAGCGCACACGGCTCCAGTCACGCGTGAACCGCACAGTCGTGCCGTTGGCACGTCCTGCCTCGCGCAGCACGACACCGATATTCGCAAACTCTCCCTTCACCACATCCGGCACATACCGGATAAGAGAGAACTCGCACTGTACCCGCTCCGCCAAACGACACTCCTCGCCTAAGCTACATCACCAGATTGCCAGCCGCGCCGGCATCTGCAAAGCGCCTTGGAACCACCACGCTCTTCGCCGAGCCCCAATTTGGGAATGGCTCGCGATCCGAGTCACGAAATGATTCGATCAGCTCCCGCACCCTGCCGCGCCGTGTGAGCAGTTGCTCCATCAGACGCTCGATAGTACTCAGATCACCGCCGTACCACTCCGGCGGGATCTCCTCCGCAATCGCCCACAGCCGCCCCGAGTCCATCTCTTCGATCCGCGACAGCCACGGCTCGAAGGTTCCCCATCCTGTCACCCGAGCGTAGACCTGGTTGCGCGGAAATACTCCCCGAAGCGGCGAGTCCGGGAAAGTCCACTCGCCCGCGTTGAAACAGTATCCCTGGTCGATGAAGACCGCGCGATACTTTCGCTCGCGCGGCCTCCGCTCGAACACCGCCTGCCTACCGTTGCAGTTGCCTGTCCATTTATCCAGCGCCAGAATCCCCGCGAACTCCGCGAGGTTCCGCACCTCTTCCATCTGCGGCTCCGGCAGGTAATCCACCACCTGCCCCGGCATCAGGCCGCCGACAAACTGGCTTCCAAACTGCAAGCCGGAAGTGCAGAGCTCCCGCTGCCCCCTCCCGAACTCCACCACCATGCCCGGGCTGTTACGGATCAGCCACTCGCTCACCTCAACGACATCACTCTTCGGGACAGTCAGCCCAATTGCCTCCGCCAGCCGTGTAGCAATCAACTCGTTCGCCAGAACGCGGCAGTGCTGCGGATTGTTCTGAAACTTCACCACCCACAGATGGCCGTCCGCACCCAGCATCAACTGGCTCTGCGCCCCGCCGCGCATCCTGCGAATCGCCTGTACCGCCACAACCGCCAAGGCCCGTTTCCCTCCTCGCCAGAGTAGCGCAGTCGCGGTCCTACGCGGCGCGCCGCTGCAACATTTCGGCGCGGACGGCGTGTGCGATTGCCATCGCCATCACCAGATCATCATGTGATCCTGCGGCGGCAGCCGTCCGTCCTCGCTCGTCCGCGACAAACGTTCGGCACTCGGCCAGCAACCGCCGACTCATGAATCTCT
>Ga0134125_10007454_pt1 | contig 12346 bp, 13 predicted proteins | sample KB31751_FD_96464 | JGI IMG/M metagenome (GOLD analysis project Ga0134125, IMG submission 96464) | Terrestrial soil microbial communities with excess Nitrogen fertilizer from Kellogg Biological Station, Michigan, USA - KB3-175-1 | ecosystem: Environmental > Terrestrial > Soil > Unclassified ... | reverse complement strand
GTTCGCCTGGCAGGCCATGGCGGGCGCGTCCTATTATTTCAGCCCGACGATCGCGCTCGATGTCGGCTACCGCTATTTCCATGGCGGCAAGGCCGAGAGCGGCACCGCGACCGGCTTCCCGTCGCGCACCGGCGATTTCGACACGCATGAGATCATCGGCGCGCTGCGCTTCGGCTTCTGAGGACAACAGACGCCGAACAAGAAGCCCCGGTCGCCGACCGGGGCTTTTCTTTTGGGCATGGCGCGCAGTTTCATGCCGGCGCCGAGTGCGGAACTAGGGCGCGAGGCGCCCTGTTGTCTCTCACGGGGCGGCGTGGCGCCGCTCGCCGAGCAGGGGTGACATCATGCTGTACTGGGCCGTCGTCTTTCTCATCATCGCGCTCGTGGCCGGCGCCTTCGGCTTTTTCGGCATCGCCGGCACGGCGGCCTCGATCGCCAAGATCCTGTTCTTCGTCTTTATCGTGATCTTCCTGATCTCGCTGGTGACCGGCATGGGCCGGCGCCGCCTCTAGCCGGCAGCGCGCGGTAGCGCGTTGCGTTAGATCTCCCTCCGGCAGACGCATCGGGAGGGATGCTTCGTTACCGGGCTCCTCGCAATGAGATCGGTACGGCGCAAGTCCGCGGCGCGGGGACGACCCCGCGCGCTCTTTTGCGGCAGGACGGCCCGCCATCGCCGGGAGGTCCGGAATGAGCCTCGATATCGTCACGCTCGCAGGCATCGTCGGCGCGGCCATGGTCATCGCCGCCTATTTCGCCAACCAACAGGGTTGGCTCAGCTCCGACGACCCGCGCTACCCGCTCGCCAATCTCCTCGGGGCGGCCCTCATCCTGCTATCGCTCTGGGGCGCGTGGAACCTGCCCGCCGCCGTGATCGAGGGCTTTTGGGTCGCGATCAGCCTTTACGGGCTGACGCGGACGCTCCGTCGAGCCAGCCATGCGGCTGGCCGGCGAGCCACGCCTTGCCGCTGGCGTAGAGGCGCTCGACCTCGGCGCCCTTGAGCCCGGGCATATCTCTCTTCACCTTGTAGCCGATGCGCGCCTGGAGATAGGCCAGGTGGCGATAGCCTTCGGGGAATTCGGCGAGGAGCTTGGCGTCGAGCTTGAGCTCGGCGGCCGGATCGATCGGGTCGAGCCGGTCCTTCTCATAGATCGGCTGGCGCAGCACGATGGCCCAGCGCCCCTGGCGCTCCTCGAGAAAATCATAGAAGCGGCCGGTGCAGACGACGTCGCACGGGACGCCTTCGACCGGCGCCCGCTGCAGGATCTGCATCTTGGTCTGCGCCACGGCGCGCCGGCCGGCGAGCTCGATGGAGCAGCCGCCGAGGAAATGCAGGATGTTGACGCCACGCTCCCAGCCCTCGCGACTCACCTCGATGAAACGCTCGGCCGAGCCCTGGAACCAGGTCGCCATCATCCAGCCGTCATCATGCCACGCGGTGCGGAAGGCATCCCAGTCGCCGCGGTCGCGCCACGTCGCCCAATTCTCTATGACCTCGCGAATGCGCAGCTTCTGCGCCATCTCGTCGGTCATCGCCAATGCCCTCCGCTCGATGCCTAGCGCCCGCGGCGCGGGAAGCTCGGCCGCGGCGGCGCACTCATCGGCGCGGCGCGCTCATCCTTGTGGCGGAAATTGATGCGGCCCTTGGTCAGGTCGTAGGGCGTCATCTCCACCGTGACCCGATCCCCGGTGAGGATGCGGATGCGGTTCTTCTTCATCTTCCCGGAGCTGTAGGCGAGCGTCTCATGGCCGTTGTCGAGTCGCACGCGGAAGCGCGCATCGGGAAGCAATTCGATTACTGTGCCGTCGAACTCGATCAGATCTTCCTTGGCCACCGAAAACTCCTGATTGTGGATACAAGCAATCGCTGCGAATGGCCGCAGCGAATTGCCGCACCAAAATAGGCTTCGGCGGTCAAATTGCAACAGCCTCCGGGCGATCCCGGAACGGCCCTCAATACCCCAAGCCCTGCTCAGCGGATTTGGCGCTACCCAGCTCGGACAGCACATGGAGCAGCTGCACGATGAGATGGCGCAGCCGCTCGTCCTCGATGGCCATCACCGCCAGCAAGCGCCGGCGCAGCTCGCTGTCCGCGGAGAGTGCGATGTCGGGCAGGGCATCGCTCGATTTGCGACCCTCGAGCCCATCGAAGAAATGCTGCGGCGCGACGCCGAGCACTTGCGCGAACTCGTAGAGGCGGCTGGCGCTGACGCGGTTCTCGCCCTGCTCGTATTTCTGCACCGATTGAAAGCTGATGCCGACCAGCCGCGCCAGGTCGCTCTGCGTGAGGCCGCGCACGACACGCTGCGCGCGGATGCGCGCGCCGACATGGATGTCGATCGGGTGCGGGCCGTCGACCGTGACGGTGCGCTGACGGTTACGCGTGCGAACGGCCGAAGGATGACGCGCGCCCATGCCGCCCCTCAAGTGTCCGTAGTCTGCACAGTGTATTCGCAACCCGCGATTGCAGCAATGCTCGTCACGCGTGTCACGCCGGAAAACCCGCGCGCTCGCGCTGGAGCGCGGCGAACTCGTGCGCCGTGCGCGGCCCGTAAGTATCGAAGCCGGGGGCACCGCCCTCGGCGAGCTTGCGCCGGCCGATCGGGTCGGCTGCGGCGCGGCGCGGCGCCGTAGCCGGGTCGATGCCATAGACCTTGGCGCCGCTCAGGCCGAGGATCTTGGCCTTGAGCTCCGGCGTCAGGCGTGGGTAGCCGTGGCGCGCGGCGAGCCGCTCGTCGATGGCAAAGCTGCGGAACGCCTGAAGCTGGTCCTGCGGCGAGCCATACCAGATCGAATCGGTGCCCCACAGCACGCGATCCTCGCCGACATGCACCAAGAGCTTGCCGAGCGCATGCGCCGCCGCGGTCGGGTCGCGCATGAGGAAGCGCCAGGTGCTGCCGAGCTCGGCATAGACGTTGCTGTTGCGCGCGATGTCGTTGTCGTGGAGCGACTTCACCAGGCTGTCGATGCCGCGCCCGGCGTGCGCCGGATCAAACGCGCCCTCGCGCCGCGCCGTCTCGAACCCCGAGTGGTAGATGATGAAATTGACATCGGGATAGCGCCGCGCGACGCGGCCGACATCGACGCAGCTCGCATAATGCTCGGGCATGCCGGCGAAAGGCAGGCCCTTGTGGATGCAGATGGTGCGGATGCCGAGGGCGCGCGCCTGCTCGATGAAGGGGATGCCGACCTGGGGATCGTCGAGATACCAGCCTTCGCCGCGCGGGCCCCATTGCGTATAGACCTTCCACGCAGCGATCGGCCATTCCTTTGCCGCCCGCGCCATGGTGTCGAGCGGCTTGCTCTCGGGAGCGTTGGGGATGACCATGCCGTGCAGCAGCAGGCGATTGCTGCCTTTGAGCGCGCTGACCAGCTGTCGCGTGCGCTGTGCTTCCTCGAGCGAGAGCGGGTTGTCCTCCGGCAGCGCCGGCACGAAGCTCAGCACCGCCATATGCGTGTCGCTGTCGACGAAGACTTCCTTGATGAACCGCTCGGCCGAGAAGCAGGCGACCGGATCGGCCTCGCCGCACGCGCCTTGCGGGAAGCTCGCCAGCGCCTCTTCCCAGACGCGGGCATTGCGGCGCTGACGCCAGGCGCCGACCGGGTTCACGAGATGTGTCTGGATATCGAAAATGAACTCGCGGCCCGAAAGCGCTTCGCCGGCGGCCGCCGGCTCGAACGCCGCTTCCTTGGGCAGGGCGAAGCGGCCGCCGGCATTGCCGCGCGCCGCGAAGGCGGCGTCGAGGGTGAGCAAGGTGGTGGCGGCGCCGCACAAGCCGGCGAGGAACCGGCGCCGCGGCACGCCGGTGCGGCGCGCATGCTCGGCGATGCGCCGGGCGGCGAGGCGCTTGGCGGCGCGGATGCCGGCATCGACCGGCACCGGCTGGAACTCACCGTTCGAGGTCGCGTCGATCTTGATCGGCAGTCTGGCTGAGGTCTCGCTCATGTGGCACCTCCGGCGTGGGCGCGAGCATCAGCCTACGCCCGGGCGGTTTAGTTGTCATTGCGAGGAGCGCGAAGCGCGACGAAGCAATCTCCCTCCGGCTACGCTGATCCAGGGCTCTCATTGAGAGCGCAGCAATCTCCCGCGGGCATCGCGCCCACGCCGGATGGAGATTGCCGCGGCGCGCTACGCGCGTCTCGCGATGACCGCCCCGGGGTTAGGCGCTCGCTCCGCTCACGCCGTGGCGAGCGCCGCCAGCGCCTGCTCGGCGGCAGCGCGCCCGGTGAGATAGCCGCCATGCGCTGTCGAGAAATAGTCGGGCGAGCACGCCTCGCCGGCGAAGAACAGACGGTTGTCGACCGGGCGTGCCAGGATGGCGCGATCGCCGGCATGGCCGGGCAGGGCATAGGAATAGGAGCCTTGCGCCAGCGGATCGCTCGACCAGGCTGACGCGGCAAGCGGCTCCAGTCGTCGGCGGATGTCACTGCCGAAAACACCGGCGAGCTCGTCCAGCGCGAAGGCGGTCATGCCGGCAGTGCCCTCGCGCTCCAGCGCCGCCGCCAGTTGGCCGCCGAAATACGCTGAAATCATCGGCCAGCCATGCGGGCGCAGCTGATAGCTGCCGGTCGCCGTGCGCTCGGGTGAGCCGAGCACGTGAGTGTCGACGGCGAATTCGTCGGCCGGGCCGGCGAGGGCGAGGAACAGCTTGTTGGCGACGCCGAGCGGCAGGCCCTGCGCCGCCGCCACCCTGTCGGGCAAGGCCGGCGCAAAGCGGATCGCCTCGCTGGCCAGGACGGTGGTCGGCACCGTGACGATGACGGCGCGGGCGCGGAGATTGCCGCGGTTGGTGGCGACGGTGATGCGATTGCGATGGTGATCGATGCACTGGACCCTGATGCCGAGCCGCACGGGGACGGCGGCGCCGTAGTTGGCGATGAGGCGGCCATAGCCTTGCAGGACGCGCCAATTGATGCCGCTGTCGACATAGCGCACGTGGTCGTGCACCGAGAGGCGGTCGAGCTCGACGCCGTTGGCCCAGGTGCTGATCGCGTTGAGCAAGGCATTCCAGCGGCCCCCCGGCTGCAGCAGCGCGCTCGCCGCGCGATCCTCCGCTGCCACCGCCGCGTCATCCAAGCGCTCGTCCAAGTCGGCATAGATGCGCGCCCATTCCTGCTGCGCCGCCGGGCCGCGGCTGCGCGCGATGCGGCTGCCCCAATCCGGCAGATTGCGGTCGATCGTGAAGCCCATGGCGTCGGCGATCGCCGTCCATGGGTTGTGGTCGGCCGAATGCAGCCACTCGCAGCCGAGGTCGACGGGATGGCCGGTCCGTGTCGGCATGGTGTGGGCGCGGCCGCCGATACGCCCGCGCGCCTCGAGGACGAGGGAGGAGACCCGCGCCTCGCTCAGCCGATGTCCCGCCGCGAGGCCGGCGGCGCCGGCGCCGATGACGAGAACGTCGAAATCATCCGGCGATCCGCCCATCCCGTCCTCTGGCTTTTTACCGCGCCGCCGCCGCATATTAGGGAGCACACCCCACCGCGCAACAGGAGCGACGCGCATGGAGGACGCAAGCGACCGCGACCGCGTGGCCTCGGCCACCGTCATGGAGGACAGCAGCGATGCCGTCCTGTCGCGCTTGTTCGGTGCGAGCTTGCAGGCGGCGACGCTGCGCAGCGTGATCTATCTCGCCGTCCTCAGCGCCATCGTCGCGACGCTGGCGCGCCTGGTCTAGGACAGGTCAGCCGCGCGCGGCGTGGACACGCCACGGCATGCTGGCCGGCTCAGCGCTTTGCCACTTCTCTGGCGCGGATACCGGCGCCGTCGCGCCGCCATAACGCCGCCACAGCTCGCGGAACAGCGGCGCGCGCTCGAGCAGATCGGCGGCGCTGCCGACATCGAGGATGCGGCCCTCGGCCATCAGCACGACGCGATCGAAGCGCTCGAGCAAATGGAGGCGGTGCAGCGACGAGACGACGCATGCGTCGCCGAGAGCGGTGAAGAGGTTGTCGTAGACTTCGGCCTCGGTGGCGGGATCGAGGCTGCTGGTCGGCTCGTCGAGCAGGATGAGGGAGCTGTGCCGCGCCGCGAGGATGGCGCGCGCCACGGCGAGGCGCTGCTTCTGGCCGCCCGAGAGATTGAGCCCGCGCTCGGCGATGGTGGTGGCCAGCCCCGACGGCAGGCACTCGACCACCGGCGTGAACATGGCAAGCTCGCAGGCGTGACGGACCGCCGCCGGATCGTAGGCGATGCCGAGCGTCAGATTGTGCGCGATGCTGCCGGCGAAGATCTCCGGGTCCTGCGGCGCCAGCGTCGTCACCGCGCCGAGATCGCTGATCGTCGGATGGCTCTTGCCGTCGACGGTGAAGCGCACGCCGTCGGCGCGATAGAGCCCGGCCAGCACGCGCAGCAGCGTGCTCTTGCCCGAGCCGCTTTCGCCGACCAGGGCGATGCGCTCGCCGCGGCGGAGCGTCAGCGAGACGTCGCGCAGCACGGCCTGTCCGCGCCGCTTGCCGCGATAGGTGAAGCTCAGCGCCTCGATGCCGATCTCGCGCCACGTCGCCGGAACCCCGGCGGCGGAGGGCGGGTGCGCCGACGCGGTGGTGATGCCGTCGGTTGAGCGCAGATCGGTCTGGTAGCCGACCAGATCCTGGTAGTTCCCGGCCATGTTGCTGACCACGCCGCCGACCTGCTGGGCGTATTGGAAGACCATGACGGCGCTGCCGAGCAGCACACCCTCGCCATGGCGCCAGGCGAGCCAGACATAAAGCACGACGAGGCCGCAGCGGATGCCGTTGTTGAGCAGATCGACCGTGCACCACTTGGCTTCGTTGAGCACGATGTTGCTGCGCAGCGGCGCGAACACGGCGTTGAGCCGCCCGGCGACCAGGCGTCGCGTCGGTTCCGCCAGGCGCAGCGTCAGCACGGTCGCGATGTTGCCGAGGCAGTCGACGAGCGCCGCGGCATAGCGCCCCTGCGCCTGGTTCTGCGCGCGGTTGAGGCGGATCATCACGCGGTCGAAGCGGATGAGCATCACGGCGATCAGCGCGTAGCTCAAGAGCGCGGCGATGCCGGTCGGCACCGACAGCACGAAGATGGCGGCGATCGGCCCGAGCAGGCTGACGGCGTTCTGCAGGTAAACGAACTGGTGCTGGGCGAAGCCGAAGAGCGCGCTGCCGGCCTTCTGCACGCGCTCGATGGTGTCGCCGGAATGATGGTTCTCGTGCCAATCGAGCGGCAGGCTCGTCACCTTGACATAGAGCGCGTCCGCAAAGCGCTCGCGGATACGGATGGCGACGAAGCGCTCGAGCACGCGCGCCGGTCCGTGCAGCGCCCAGCTCGCAACACAGGCGAGGAAGATGAGCGCCATGTCCCATGCCGCCACGCCCAAAGCCTCGTCGCCCTTGGCCTGCATGGCCTCGACCGCGGCGCCCGAGAGATAGGGGATGGTCAGCTTGAGCGCCTGCGCCAGGATCAGCAGCGTGGTGAACAGAACGACGTTGCGCCGGTCCTCGGCAGCATAGTGCCAGAGCGTGCGATAGAGCCCGGCGGGCCGCTTCCGGCGGCCTTCAGGTGCTTGCAATGCCATGGCCGGAGCTAAGCCTCCGGCCGGTTAGCGAACGGCTAACAAGGGCCTCGCCGGCCGAAATTTTCCCGTCTGTTGGCGTGCCGCTTTGCCGCAAACCTTCTGTGATTGGAAGAAATCACTTCCGCCCTCGTCGTCCCCGCGAAAGCACCAGCTGATGCACAGATCGCCCATGGTCGCGTTATTTAGTCCCGTCATGCCCGCGAAAGCGGGCATCCAGGAGCCGCAACTCGGTCGGCCGATCGCTTCCCCCTGGGTTCCCGCTTTCGCGGGAACGACGGGAAAATCATCGATGATGCGATGTTCTTCGACATGTGTTCATCAGCCAGCGCGAAAGCGGACCCCAGGGCTGCCGGCACGTCGGAATGACGGTGACTGCTTCCATCCGCGCGGTCACGCTCGCACCGGCGCGGCCGATGCTCTAGTAAGGAGCGTTCTCCGAGGCCGCCCATGCCCGATCCGGAAAAAGTCGCACAGCACATCCGCGAGACCGCCGAGGCCGAGATCATTCCGCGCTTCCGCCAGCTCGGGCAGGGCGACATCCGCGAGAAAAAACCCGGCGATTTCGTCACCCTCGCCGATATAGAGGCCGAGCGCCAATTGACTGCGCGCCTCAGCACGCTGCTGCCCGGCTCGGTCGTGCTCGGCGAGGAGGCTGCCTTCGCGGATCGCCGCCGCTTCGAGCTCCTGGCCGGCGACGCGCCGGTCTGGGTCATCGACCCGGTCGACGGCACGGCGAACTTCACGCGCGGCCAGCCGGCATTTGCCGTCATCGTCGCGCTCATCGAGCATGCCCGCGTGCGCGCCGGCTGGATCTACGAGCCGCTCGCCGACACCATGGTCATGGCCGAGGCCGGGCAAGGCGCCTGGTCGGCGGGAAAACGCCTCGCCACGGCAAGCGCCGTCGCACCCAAGGACATGGTCGGGGCGGCTTACGGCCGCACCAAGGCCGGCCCGCGCGCGGCCGAGGCGCTCACCGCGAGTGGGCGCCTCGGCCGGGTGCGGAACCGCGGCTGCAGCGGTCTCGAATATCTCGACGTGGCGCTCGGCCGCGCCCAGTTCTCGCTGCATTCGCGCTCGCTGCCGTGGGATCACGCGGCGGGCGTGCTGATCACTGCCGAAGCCTCCGGCGTCGCCGGCTTTCTCGACGGCGCGCCCTACGACCCGCGCGTCATCGACCGCGCGGTGCTTGCCGCCGCCGGTGGCGCGGCCTGGGACATCGTGCGCGAGGTGGTCGGGGAACTCTGCTGAGTTGGCTCGTTAGCGTCTGGTTCTGACCAGCTGCCCGTGACCGCCGTGGCAAACCTGCCACAGCGGCGAGCTACTACCGCTCGCACCCCCCGAGAAATGGTTCATTAACTGCATGCAATGGATAAAAAGAGCGATCGCGTCAGAGTTGCGCGGCGGCGCCCTCGCCGTTGCCGGCTGGCCAACAGGATGGGGCAGGGGATGGGTCGCATTTCGAAAGCATGGCTGGCTGCGCTCGGGCTGGCATGGCTGGCGCCGGGTGTGGCGACAGCGCAGACCAGGGAGGGCTGGGAGCTCGGGCCGGAAGGCTACTACTACGCCTATCGCGAGCCCAATTTCATCCACCAGATCGGCGGCTTCGCCGGCGTCAATACCAGCTACACCTACAAGGTCGGGCAGGCTTTCCTCACCGGCAACGGCATCTTCGATCTTGGCTACCTGGACTACAAATCAAACGGCACCGGCAATCTGAACGGCAAGGTGAACGCCGTCGGCGATTTCCGCATCCTGGCCGGCGTCGATCTCATGCAGAACGAGTGGGTCGGCATCTCGCCCTTCGTCGGCTTGGGATATCGCTTGCTCTATGAGTGGGGCGGCGGCCGCACCTCGACGACGGGTGCGGTCGGCTATGACCGCTTCTCGCAATATTTCTACATCCCGGCCGGGCTCGGCTTCAGCTTCGTCACCGGCAGCTGGGTCATCCGCCCGAGCGCCGAGTATGATTTCCTGGTGCGCGGCGAGCAGACCTCCTACCTGTCGCAGGTCGGCGCAAGCGACATCAGGAACCAGCAGAACCACGGCTATGGCTTGCGCGCCACCTTGCTCTTCGAGCACGGCGCGGTCGCCTTCGGGCCGTTCGTCCGCTACTGGGACATCGGTGAGTCGAAGCCCGCCTTCTTCAGCGCCGGCGGCGTCGAGTTCATCGGCATCGAGCCGCACAACAAGACGCTCGAGGCCGGCGCCACCCTGCGCTTCCGCTTCTGACCAAACGCTGTCATTACGAGCGCAGCGAAGCAATCTCCCTCCCGTATCATGCCCACGCCTGAGGGAGATTGCCGCGGCGCGCTTTCGCGCGCCTCGCAATGACAGTTGGCGCAGGGCGCCGGCGCTCCTATGGTAGGGCGCTCGACGGGAGCGTCTTTCCGGATCAGCCAACGCCGTGGCGCGCGGATACAATATCGGCCGAGCGATCCTCTACATGGCGCTGGCGATGGCATTGCTGCCGTGCCTCAACGCCTCGGCCAAGTATCTCGGCCACAGCTATGCCACGGTCGAGATCGTCTGGGCGCGCTATGCCGGCCACTTCGCCTATATGGTGGTGGCGTTCTTCCCGCGCCGCGGGCTCGCGCTGTTCCGGACGTCGCAGCCTTGGGTCCAGGTGCTGCGCTCGACCCTGCTGTTGAGCGCCACCGGCGTCTATTTCACGGCGCTGCACTACACCGACCTGCCGACCGCGGCGATCATCAGCTTTGTCTCGCCTTTCATCATGATCGTGCTGGCGGCGCTGCTGCTCGGCGAGGCCATCGGGCCGCGGCGCTGGTCGGCGGTCGGCATCGGATTCGTCGGCGCGCTCCTGATCCTGCGCCCGGGCTTCGGCGCGGTGCCGCCGGCGTCTTTCCTGGTCCTCATCAGCGCGAGCTGCAATGCGCTCTACCAGGTGCTGACGCGGAGCCTCGCGGCGCGCGATCCGGCCGAGACCTCCAACACCTATATCGCCGTGGTCGGCTTCGTGCTCACCAGCCTCGCCGTGCCTTTCGTCTGGCAGCCGCCGCGCTCGCTCTTCGACCTCCTGCTCTTCGTCGGCCTCGGATTCTTCGGCGGCTTCGGCCATTATTTCATCGTCAAGGCGCTGGAATGGGGCCCGGCGGCGGTGATCGCGCCGCTCAATTACGGCCAGCTCATCGGCACGGTGATCCTGGGCTACGTGTTCTTCGCCGAGTTCCCGGACCTGTGGACCTGGCTCGGCGCAACCGTCATCATCGGCAGCGGCCTTTATATTTTCTACCGTGAGCGGCGCCTGCAGCGGATTGCCCAATGAGCGGCAGGCGCGCCGCCGAAGGAGCGATCATGCAAGGCAAGCTCTGCGTCATCACCGGCGCGACCTCGGGCATCGGGCTCGTCGCATCCGAGCGGCTGGCGGCGATGGGCGCGCGGCTCCTGCTGGTGGCGCGCGACAAGGCGCGCGGCGAGGCGGCCTTCGCCCGCATCCAGGCGAAGGCGCCGGGCGCGGCGCTGCGCATCATCTATGGCGACCTGTCGCGGCTCGCCGAGATGAACCGGCTCGGCGCCGAGATCGTCCAGATGGAGCCGCGCATCGACGTGCTGATCAACAACGCCGGCGCCATGTTCGCCGAGCGCGGCACGACCGCCGACGGCCTCGAGCGCACCTTCGCCACCAACCACATGGCCTATTTCGTGCTGAGCAATCGCCTGAAGCCCAGCCTCGTCGCCGCATCGGGCGCGCGCATCGTCAACACCGCCTCGGCCGCGCATCATCGCGCCGTGCATGGCCTCGACTTCGACGACCTCCAGTCCCAGCGCGACTATCATTACATGACCGTCTATGGCCGCTCCAAGCTCGCCAACATCCTGTTCACGCGCGAGCTGGCGCGCCGCCTCGACGGCAGCGGCATCACCGCCAACTGCCTGCATCCCGGTTTCGTCTCGACCCGCTTCGGCGACAACAACCGCGGCATCTTCCGTCTCGGCATCGGCATCGCCAAGCTGTTCGCCATCTCGCCCGAGAAGGGCGCCGAGACCATCGTCTATCTGGCATCGTCGCCCGATGTCGCGCACGTCACCGGCGAGTATTTCGCCGAATGCCGCCCGGCCCGGCTCAGCGCCGCCGCGCAGGACGACGCCGCGGCGCGCCGCCTGTGGGAGGAGAGCGCGCGCATCGCGAAGCTGCCGGCGTAGAACGAGCTGCCGTCCACAAAGGCCGTCAGTGCGCGCTTCTCCAGGGTTGTCATTGCGAGGAGCGCGAAGCGCGACGAAGCAACCTCCATCGGGCTGTGCGCCCATACCTGATGGAGATTGCCGCGGCGCGCTTTGCGCGCCTCGCAATGACGGGCTTTGATCGCTGGGAACCAAACGCCGCATCAACCGATTGCTAGGTTGGCCCACGCACGTGGACCGTTCCATTCCCGCCGTTCCGGCGAAAGCGACGACGAGAGATGTGCGATCCGCGTTCATGGCGGGCCTTCCGGCCGCTTTGCTCTGCGAGGATCGGTTGATGTCAGCTTACACGCACGCGCCCGATGCAGCTCATGCTCAGCCCGGCTTCTTCCGGCGCTGGCTCTTCGCCACCAACCACAAGGACATCGGCACGCTCTACCTGGTCTTCGCCGGTTGCGCCGCGCTGATCGGCGGCGTGCTGTCGGTGATCATGCGCCTCGAGCTGATGCGCCCCGGCGACCTGATCTTCCACGGCCATCACCAGCTCTACAACGTCGTCATCACCGAGCACGGCCTCACCATGATCTTCTTCGCGGTGATGCCGGCGCTGATCGGCGGCTTCGGCAACTGGTTCGTGCCGATCATGATCGGCGCGCCCGACATGGCCTTCCCGCGCATG
>Ga0134125_10007453_pt1 | contig 12348 bp, 13 predicted proteins | sample KB31751_FD_96464 | JGI IMG/M metagenome (GOLD analysis project Ga0134125, IMG submission 96464) | Terrestrial soil microbial communities with excess Nitrogen fertilizer from Kellogg Biological Station, Michigan, USA - KB3-175-1 | ecosystem: Environmental > Terrestrial > Soil > Unclassified ... | reverse complement strand
GCGTCCTGCCCGCCCAGCTCGCACACCGACCCGACGTCCGGGTGCAGCGTTTCGACGGCGAGCGTCACGGCGTTCACCTCCTGGACGAACTTCGAGCCCAGGTGCGGCCCGATGGGCGCGCCGCCCGAGCCGGTGATGAAGGTGCGGATCTGCTCGTTGCGCAGGTTGGGGAAGGCCGCCGCGATGCGCTCGAGGAACGAGAGGACGAACTCGGCCTGCTTGGTCTGATGCCGCAGGTAGTCGCTCCAAAGGATTTCTTTGCTGACCGGGTCGACGACCACGGCCTTGACGGTCGTGGAACCGACGTCGATCCCGACCGCGACCGCTTCAGTCCGGAGATTCACCGACGACTCTTCTGCAGCCACGCCTGCTCCCTTGAAAGAGACTGAGACAAGTAGACTGACACTTCAGTCTTTGGAATCGGCACTGTAGCCACCAGCCGGATGAAGATCAAGCTTGGGGTCCCTTCGGGGCCCCCTGGGCAGGGCGAAGCTCAGCCGGGCTAGACGATGCCGGCGGCTTTGGGGGCGATGTGCAGAATGGTCCCGAAGACGTCGCCGGTGGCCGGATCGAACCGGGGATCGACGAACAGGCGGGTGAGCGCGAGCCGCTCCATCGCCTCGATCCCCTCGGTGGAGACCAGCTCCTTCGAGGCCACGCCGATCGGCTGCAGCTCCAGCTCGGTGCCGATGGCGGCGGCGAAGTCGATGGCCGCCTGGCTGCTCGTGAAGAAGAAGCCGTGCGGCCGCCGGCACCACATGTCCTGCCCGTTGTGCGTCAGGTACCAGACGCGGTCGGGCAGGAAGGAGACGAAGTCGGGGATCTGGGGGTCGGCCATGGTCCGGACCTAACCCAGGCCGGCCGCCCGCGCCAGCGCCTCGAGAGCGCTGGCGAAGAACGGAGCCGATACGGCCACGGCCGGTCCCTCGCGCGGCTCCAGCACGAAATAGTCGTTGGGGATGACGTCGCCGTACCCCATGACCTGCAGCACCCTCACCGTGGCCGGCCCGCCTTCCGGCTGTTCCAGGACGGCTCGCTGGTCGTCCGCCGCCGGCGCCGGCATCTCCACGGCCAGCGGCCGGCCATAGCGCTTGAAGATCGCCAGCACGGCGCTGGGAGACATGAGGGCGATGCGCGCGAAGGTTCGCGCCAGCGCGTCTTCCGATGAATCAGTCAGGCGAGACACCCCTTGAGCATGAAGGCGATCATTTCCCGGCCCACCTGCGTCATCTCCACGGGCGGCGTCTCGTGTTCGACGAAGGCCCACTGCACGACCTCTTTGATGCTGCCGAGCACGCAGCGCGCGACCACCTTGGCGTCGCAGGGGCGCACCACGCCCAGCTGCCGTCCCGTGTTGAGCGCGCCCATGATCATGGCTTCGATGCGGCCGTAAAACTCGGACAGCTTGCGATCGAAGTCCTCGTCGATCCCGACGGCTTCGCGCAGCAGGATGCGCGCGATCTCGCGATTGTCGAGCAGCGTCTTCAACACCCGATCGACGATGGCGTCCATCTGGGCGATGGGCGGGGGCGCGTCCGGACCGACTTCGATCCGTTTGACCTGCCCCTGCAGCGTCGCCACCAGGCTGTCCAGCAGCTCGTCGAAGATGGCCCGCTTCGACTCGAAGTAGAGATAGAAGGTCCCTCGGGCGATGTCCGCCGTCTCGATGATGTCGTTGATGCTGGTGGCGTGGTAGCCCTTCTGCGAGAAGATCCGTCGCGCCACGGTCAGCACCGCCGCGCGACGAGACTCGCGGAGCCGCTGCGCGCGCGAGATCCGGCCGTCGACTTTGGAATCCGGCGTCACGACCCTCCGCCAGTCGCCCGCAGACGCTCGGGCCAGGCGGCGGCCTCGGCCAGATGGCGTCCGTTCGGGAGGATCGTTCCGTATCGCGCCAGCGTTCGCTCGGCGGCGTCCAGCGAGGTGCGCGCCTCGAGCTTCGCGGCGCCGAGCAGGGCGCTGAAATAGGCGTCGTCGACCACGTCGACCTCCAGCACGCCGGCGGTCTCGTCGAGCGCGAGCGCCGCCTCGAGATCCGTCACCGCCTCGGCGTAGCGCTCGAGCCAGGCCAGGGCGCCCGCGCGTTCGACCAGCGGCGAAGGGTCTTCGTCGTCTCGCGCCACGGCGCGGGTCGCCTCTGCGATCGCCTCTTCATACTTCCCTTCCTGGATCAGTTTCGCGGCGAAACTCATTCCGTAGCGTCCGGCCATGCGGCGCGTGCCTCCTGGGCAGCGACCGTATCATGGGGCCGCCCCGGCGGGTCAGGCGTAGCGGCCGGCCAGATTGGCCACGACCACCACCAGTTCTTGCGGATCGGTCGGTTTCGCCGCGTGGTTCTGGAAGCCGGCCAGCAGCGCCTTTCGTCGATCCTCCGCGCGCGCGTAGGCCGTCAGCGCCACGGCCGGAATTCGGCCGCCCTCCTCGCGCGGCAGCTGGCGGAGCTTGCGGATGAAATCGTACCCGTCGGAGTCGGGCATGCCGATGTCACTGACGATCACGTCGGGCTTTTCGAGGCGAATCAGCTCCAGCGCCTCGGCGCCGCTGGAGGCTGCCCGCACGACCGCTTCTCCCCCCTCGAGGACGGCGCGCACCAGCTGACGCGCGTCGGCCTCGTCGTCGATGACCAGCACCCGGAGTCCCTTGAGCTCGCTGGGGTAGGCGATCTGGTCATTCGCCTTGCTCGGCGCCGCGCCGGTTGTGGGCCGCTGCAACGAAGACCGCACCGGGACCAGCGGAAGCCGGACAATGAACGTCGCCCCGCGGCCTTCCCCGTCGCTGTGAGCCTGGACGGTTCCGCCGTGCAGCTCGACCAGATGCTTCACGATGGCCAGACCCAGGCCGAGGCCGCCCGCCCTGCGGGTGTTGCTCCCCTCCTGCTGGGTGAAGCGCCCGAAAATGCGCGGAAGGAAGTCGGCGCTGATCCCCTTGCCGTTGTCGGCGACTTCGATCTCGATCGACGAATCGACCCGCCGCAGCGTGAGATAGATACGGCCGCCCCGCGGCGTGAACTTCACGGCGTTGCTGAGCAGATTCCAGAGCACTTGCTGCAAGCGGCCGGCATCACCCTTGATCACACCGGCTTCGGGGTTGACCACCACCTGCACGGCCACGCCCTTCGCCTCCGCAGCCACGCGGATGCTGTCGACAGCCGCGTTGACCACGGGGCTGATGTCCACGAAATCGATGTCCAGCCGCAGCTGACCGGAGATGATCCGGCTCACGTCCAGCAGATCGTCGACGATGTGATTTTGCGCGACGGCGTTGCGCACGATCGCATCGACAGCTCGCGCGACCTTGGCCGGTTCGTCCAGTCCCCCCTGAAGCATGCGCGCCCACCCGAGGATCGCGGCCAGCGGCGTGCGCAGCTCATGGCCCACCGTCGCGAGAAACTCGTCCTTCAGGCGGGTTGCCTCTTCTGCGCGGTCGCGGGCGACTCGGAGATCGTCGGCCAGGCTGCGCGCCCGCTCCTCGTTTTCCTCGGCCACGCGGCGCGCCTCCTCGGTGCGAGCCAGCGCGATCCGCTCCTCTTCGTGGCGTTTCCGCTCCGACAGGTCCCGGGTCACCTTCGCGAATCCCACCAGAGTCCCGCTCTCGTCGCGGATAGCGGAGATCACCACGTTCGCCCAGAAGCGCGTGCCGTCCTTGCGAATACGCCAGCCCTCGTCTTCGAACCGGCCGTCCCGAGTCGCGCCCTCCAGCTCCCATTCGCACTTGCCGGCCTTGACGTCTTATTCCGGATAGAAACGGGAAAAATGCTGGCCGATGATCTCGTCGGCGGAATAGCCCTTGAGGCGCTCGGCTCCGGGGTTCCACGTCGCAACGTGTCCGGTCGGGTCGAGAATGAAGATGGCGTAGTCCTTCACCGAGGCGATCAGAAGCCGAAACCTCTCCTCGCTTCTTCGCAGGTCCTCGTCGGCGCGCTTTCGCTCGCTCAGATCGCGCGTGACCTTGCCGAAACCAATGAGGCGCCCGGCGCCATTTCTGAGCGCCGTGATCACCACATTGGCCCAAAAACGCGAACCGTCCTTCCGGACACGCCACCCTTCTTCTTCGAAGCGCCCCTCGTCGGTGGCGGTCTTGAGCTCCAGCTCACATTTGCCGGAGCTGACCTCGTCCGGCGAGTAGAAGATCGAGAAGTGTCTGCCGATGATCTCCGCCGCCGTGTACCCGTTCATGCGCTCGGCGCCCGCATTCCAGGAGACGATGCGGCCGCCGACGTCGAGCATGAAGATGCCGTAATCGACGACGCTCTCGACGAACAGGCGAAACCGGTCCTCGCCCTCCTCGACAGCGATGTCACCCTGCTTGGCCCCGGCCCGGGACGCGGCATCCTGCGTCAAGCGATTGCCGCGCTGGTCCGTCACCAGCGTAATCTAAGGCGCCCGAGCCGTTTCGGCAAAGCGAGGCCTAGCGCGGGATGCGGTCGATCTCCGACGTGTTCGTCGCGAAATTGATGGACACCAAGTAGACGGCATCGGGCGCCACCGCGATCGGTGGTTCGACGGCGGATTCGTTGATGGAGGCAGGCGAGCAGCCGAGGAGCGTCGAGGCACCCTGCGCGTCAACGGACCGAACCGCCACGTGGTCGATCTGATCGTCGAAGAGCTGGTTGCCGATCAGGATCCACCCGCCCGCGCCGTCAGCCACCACCGTTCTGACGTCGGACTCGGCCGCCTGCGCCGACCAGATCACGCGCGCCGGACCGCCGTCCCCGGGCGAAAGAACCACCGACGCCGTGCCATTTCCGACCTCCGGCAGCGACCAGTACGCACCCTGGCTGTCCAGTCCGACGAGCTGTGCTTCAGAGGCCAGATCCAGCGACGGCGAGGCCACCGCCAGGGGCACCACCGGGCCCCCGGCGAAGGGGACCGCGACGGCCAGCTCGGAAAGGTTGGCCACCAGGACCGAGTCGCTGGTCAGGGCCAGCGCACGTGCCGTGAGATACGCCCCAGGAATCCGGGTGGTCTGGTCGGGCGGTGCTTGAAAGGTGACCGTTCCGATCTGATTTGCCATGCCGCCCGCCCGCGACTGGTGCCAGACGGTGGGGGAAATCGTATCGGAAGACGGACTCATCTCGGTCCAGTAGAAGTCGGTGGCCGTGAAGGCGTGAGCGAGGACGTTTCCCGGCGTCGTCCGCCCCGCGCCGCCGTCGAGCACCAGCTGGGGCGTCCCACCGGTGAGTGGCACGCTGAAGACTTGGTTGGCCGGTGTCCCCTGTGTGAAGAGCAGGTGATCGTCTTCGACCCAGAGCTCGTTCGTGACGCCGGGCGCCAGCGTGGCCGGCGGACCGCCATTGGTTGGGAGAGCCCACAGGGCTTGGGCGGGGTAGTTCGAGAGGTAGAGCGTCCCGGCCCCGTAGCCGAGCGTTGAATATGGAGCGCCGGGCTCGGGCGCTGTGAAGGGCTGCCAGCCCGCACCGCAGTGCTCGACGCTTTCGAGGCCGGGCACCGGTGTCGAAGGGGTGCTGCCACCGCACCCGGCCATTGCGATCAGCACCAAAGCCGTCGCCCAACCACCAAGACCGACCGAGGATCGCACGTGAAGCAGGTTAGTACAGGCGACCGCGGCGCCCAACGATCGCGATCACGACGGAGGCAACGATCTTCCTGACGATCTCCTGGCATCGGTACAGCACCGGATGCGCCGGCCGACTTCCTCGTCACGACGGCAGGGGCGGCGGATATGTCAGCGGCGACAGGCGCGGGTGGGGTGGTCATCGTGTCCATGTCCAAGAAGCTGCGCGGCCACGTCACGTTGCCGTCGCCGGTGGTCTTCATTCCGGACGCCGAACGCTCCGTTCCCGGCACCACGTATCTGGAGCAGCTCTCGCTGGTCGACGGCAGTCTCGACGTCGACGCGCCCGATGACGACCACTTCACCGTGGCGTTCACCATCCACCTGCGGAACAGCGCCAACCAGAGGTTCACGGTCGGGGGTGGTCAGGCGTACATCGATTGCGAGCAGCAGACGGAGTGCTCCGTTCCGTCCAGCTGAGCGAGGGCTCGAAGGACTCTCGCGTCAGGCGCGCGCGCCCGTGCTGGTCGCGAAATAAAGCCGCGACGTCGTACCGCCGACGATCACAAAGGGGGGCCCGGTGACCACCAGGCATGACCCAGACGTGCAACGCGAGACGTCGAGCTCGCCGACTGTTTCATGGTCGGACGATCGCCCCGCCTACTGTAGCCGCCTGCCTGACGCTCCTGGCGCTTGTCGGAAGTGCGACGCCGGCGTCGGCTGAGATCTACCTGAGGCAGAAGGCAACCGGCACGGCCGCTTCCACGGCTACCTGTCCGTGCACGGTCACCGCCACCTGGCCCGCTGCGACGCTGGCCGGTAGCACCCTGGTGGCTGTGGTGGGGTCCTATTCGCTGGCGACCTTCGGCGCGCCCGCCAATCAAGGCTGGACGTCGGCGGTGCGCAACACCTACGGCAACCCACAACCCAAACCGGTCGTGGAGGTCTTCTACGCGCAGAACGCCAGCTCGGTCTCAGGCTCGTCCACCTGGACGGTGTCGGCGGCGGTCGACACGACGATCGTGATCATGGAGCTCGGTGGCGCGGCCACCTCCAGCGTCCTGGACTACAAGAACACGGGGAAGGGTTTCAGCACCGCTCTGGATTCCGGCGACCCCGGGAACGTCGCGACGACGCAAGCCGACGAGTACGCGATCGGCGCCTTCGACATCCAGGCGGGTGGCATCACGTTCTCTTCTTCTTCGCTGACCAACAGCTACACCTTCGAGCAAACGGTCAACTCGACGGCGACGAACAGCATGCAGGTCATGGACAGGACGCTGACGGCCACCGCCCCGCAGCGAACGGGCGCGACGGCCACGGGCGTCAACACCGCCTGGGTCGGCGTGATGGCCACCTTCAAGGCGTTGACGCCGGTCCCCAGCAAGTACTGGCGGGGAACCGCCGGAGCCGACTGCGGGACGGCGGCCTGGAAGAGTTGGGACGATACGGCCTGTCCCACCAGCGCGGCGCCAACCTCCGCGCAGACCGCGATCTGGAACGGCGGGTCGACGAGTTGCACGTTCGGATCCGCGACGACGGTCAATGTCCTGAAGATGGATCCGACGTACACGGGGACGGTGACCGTCGGACCTTCGGTCAGCCTGACCAGCGGCAGCGCGACCGTCGCAGCCACCGTGAATGGAGGCACCCTGTCAGCCGGATCGGGCACGCTGACGTTCAAGGGCGGCCTGACGGTCGGCGGCGCGGGGACGCTGGACCTGACCAGCACCGGAACCATCGCCATCGGCAGCGGCCAATCCCTGGTCATCGACGGAACGCTGAAGGCCACTGACTCAGCCAGCGTCCCGACCATCCAGGCCGACGGCAGCGGGACCTATACCTTCAACGTCGGCTCCAGCGCCACCGCAACACCAGTCCTGAATCTTGACGGTCTCAACGTCAAGAACACCGGGACGAACGGGATGTACATCAACTCCGTCGCGGGGTCCGCGACGACGTTCACCAAGTTCGACAACATCGCGTTCTCGAACGGAACCGCGGGAGGGCAGCTGCTGCAGATCTATGCTCCCTCCCTCTATCTCGCATCGAAAGGGTGCACCTTCGACTCAGGGAGCACCGCGACGACCAGCTACACGGTCAGGCTGACCGGAGATGGAACCAGCAACGGCGAGACACGCGCGGTGTTCGGCGGCGCGACCTGTTCATCCAGCTTCACCAGCTGCCAGGCTTCGAAGATCGACGGTGACACCGACAACAACGGCGTCGGCGACACGCCGGTGACCAACGGCGGCGCCGTGGTGCAGTTCGTTGGCGCCGTCGCCACCGATACCAGTGGCAGCTGGCCGGATTTCCGACGCCGGCGTTCGACTGGAATACCTTCACGTATTACTCGACCTACGCCGCGTACAACAACGCGTCTGGCACCGCACCGGTCATCTACGTGCGCGATTCGTCGGGTGCAGCCAAGTACTCCTGGACGGGGGCTTCCGGCGATACGATGGTGGGGACACCGCGCTGGACGACCGTCAGCTCGACTCATTATGTGTACGTCGCGACGGCATCCGGCAAGGTGTACCGGCTGACCGACACCGGGGCCGCGCTGGTCCAGGACAGCTCCTGGACCACGAACCCGTTCGACTGCGGCTGTGCGATCACCACGCCGCTCTCGATAGACACGACGAACCTTTACTGGGGCGGAAGCCAGTCCGGAGCGCAGAAGGTCTGGACGCTTGGGCAGTCCTCGGAGATGCAGCCAACCGGCTCGCCCTTGACGATCACGCCGACCATCACGAGCGCCGCACCGCTGGTCTGGACGAGCTCCGGCACGACCTCGCTGTTCCTGGCCACCGCGGGACACCTCATCAAGCTCGACGTCACCAACCAGGTGCTGTCGGCGGACAACACCAGCCCTGGCAGCGCGTCGATCTGGGGACGTATTTCGGTGGCGGCGACGTCGACGACCCGAATTCTGGCCGGTGACGACTCGGGCATGTTCTGGTCGATTGATCCGAACAACTTCGCCGGTACGGCCAAGCAGTGGAGCTACACCGTGACGAGCGACTCGATGAAGAGCTCGCCGTACTACGACTACGTGACGGACACGGTGATGTTCGGAACCGAGGGGGGGAAGGTCGTCGCGCTGACCTCCGCTGGCGCGGCGCTGACTGGCTGTCCTTACTCGCCGGGGACCTCGTCGGACGCCATCAGATCGGCGCCGATGTACACGGGCGGACTTCTGGCGGCCGGGACCACCACCGGCAAGCTGTTCTCGCTGGACCGCAACAACGGCACCACCGGCCCCGCGCTCATCCGAGAGTACTATTTCGGCCCGACGGAGACCGTGTCCGGCATCGCGTTCGACAAAAACGCGAATCGTTATCTGGTGACCACGTCCGACGCGAACAGCAATGACGGGAAGCTGTACTCCTTCGACGCCATCTCCGACCCCACCCCTTCATTCCCCTGAGCGCATCCGGCAGACCGGACTTCCCGTTGGGTCTGTTGCTCCACGAAGATGTCAATCTGGTGTTCAACTTCCCGTACGGCGGGTTCGAGACCGTGCCGCGCGCGCTGCTCGAGAGAATGGTCGACCGGAAGCGGGATCGCATCGGGCGCTGAAGCTCACCGGGTCTGAAACCTGGCCCCCGCCCTTGCTCGGACAGCTCGACTGAAAGACTGAGCGCCGCGCGCCAGGTGTGGTGCGGCCGGCGACGCGCGCGCACGAGGCGTAAGTTCCCTCTTGCGCGCGGTGGCTTATGACGGGGGCGTGCGGCGCAGCAATGGGCGCCTGACGTGCCGACCGAACCCCGTCTGCTACACTGACCAAGCGCCGGCCCGGCCAGCGCGATGATGGCCTGAGTCACTCGAACCCGTTCACCACGAGGACCAATCGTCCTCCTCGAATGACCGCGCACCACTGTCGTGTGCGCCCCTGGGTTTGGAGTGATTCATGTCCGTGCTGCAACTGCGCGGGGTCAGCGTCGCCTGGGCGGCGGCTGCTCCCATTCTCGATTCCGTGTCGCTCACGCTGGACGGCGGATGGTATGGGCTGGTTGGCGCCAACGGGGCGGGCAAGACCACGCTCCTGTCCGTTCTGGCCGGCGAGACTCCGCCCACCGGCGGCGTCGTGACGCTTTCGCCTCGCAACGCCGTGGTGGCGACCTGCCGGCAGGTTGTCGATCGCCGCGACGACGATGTCGGCGCGCTGGCCACCCGTCTGGACGGCCTGGCCGCCGAGCTCCGGGGCCGCCTGGCGCTGGATCCGGGCGAGCTCGAACGGTGGGAGACCCTGTCACCCGGCGAGCGCAAACGCTGGCAGATCGCCGCGGCGCTGGCCCGCGAGCCCGACGTCTTGCTCCTCGATGAGCCGACCAATCATCTCGACGAGGACGCCCGCAAGCGCCTGATGGGCGCGCTCCGGCGCTTTTCCGGGCTGGGCGTGATCGTCTCGCACGATCGCGCGGTGCTGGACGCGCTCACCACGCGCACGCTTCGCATCCACCAGCGCGCCGTCACCCTGTGGCCCGGGCGCTTCTCGCAGGCGAAGAGTCTGTGGGAACAGGCGCGCGCGGGGCAGGAAGCCGCGCATCAGGCCGCTCGCGCCCGCGTCCGCGCCGCGGAAGCAGAGCTGGATGGCGCCCGGCGGGTCCAGATGGCCGCGTCGAGGAACGTCAGCACGGGCGCCCGCATGAAGAATCGCCATGACAGCGATGCGCGCGGCATCCTGGCAACCACGAAGGCGCAGTGGGCCGCCTCGAAAGCCGGGCGCGTCACCGCAGCGGCGCACACGGAACTGGAGCGCGCCCGCAAGGCCATTCCCAGCGTCGAGCGAGATCCGACGCTGGGCGGACACGTCTTCGCCACCTATCAGCGCGCCCGAAGTCCGGTGCTGTTTCACCTCAGCGAGGACGCCCTGCGACGAAGCGGACACGTCATTCTCCGCGACGTCCGGGTCGCCATCGGCCGGGAAGATCGGGTGCGCATCCAGGGGCCGAACGGTGCCGGCAAGACAACCCTCCTCGAGGCGCTGGTCGGTTCGGCGGCGCATCCCGAGCGGGTCCTGTACCTGCCCCAGGAGCTCGGGCTCGACCAGAAGGCGGCGGCGCTCGAGCACCTGCGAGGGCTCAACACGGAGGAGCGCGGGCGCCTGCTCTCGATCTTCGCCGCTCTTGGCAGCGAACCGGACCGCGTCCTTCGCGCTGAAGCCCAGCACCTGTCGCCTGGCGAGGCGCGCAAGCTGGTGCTGGCCGAAGCGCTCTCCCGGCAGGTCTGGGCGCTGGTGATGGACGAACCGACCAACCACCTGGACCTCCCCGGCCTCGAGCGCCTGGAGGCAGCGCTTGCGCAATATCCGGGAGCGCTGGTCCTGGTCACCCACGACGACACCTTCGGAGCCAAGGTCACCACGCGGACACTCCACGTGGAGTCCGGCGCCGTGACGTGAGAGCATTCACGCCGTGGACCGGGTGGGTGAGAAGGCACGGACGTGCGGCATTGTCGCGGGGCTTGCCTGGTTGGCTGTCACGGTGGGCTGCTGGTCGCCTGAACAGGTCTGTTCGACTGTCCTGGTCGCCACACTTCAGCCCGATGCCGCCGATACCGCGTTGGGAGGCGTGGCATTGTCCACCTCGCTCGCGCTGACGCCGGCCACCTCCGCCGGCGCCGCCTGGCAGGCCGCGGTCGACGACGCCGCTCACGTGCCCGCCAGCCTGGGCATCGTGGCGCTCCCGCAGCGCACGACTGCGCACGTCGCGGATCCCAACGTCGGCCGGGTCGTGTTCGGCTTGCCGTTTCCGCTGGTGAAGGGGCAGACGGTCGCCCTCATGCCGGGCGCGATCGACCCGGCGGGCTTCGGCCTGGAGATGGCGAACGCGGCTGGGTCTTCGGACAGCACCTCGTTCGAGGTGGACACCTGTCCGACGCCCACCGGCTCGACGTCGCCGTTGTGCGCGCCTGCCGCGGGCCAGTCGGTGACGGGGACCCTCACGGTCTCCTCGTCGCAGCCCTTGCACGTGCGAATCGACGCGACACTGACCGGCCCGGGGGCCTCTCCCGATTCGACCGTCGTCAGTGCCGACCTGACATTCGCCGCGCACACCACCTGCTCGGCGGCGCCGTCGGGCGTTCGAATCGATTAGGTCAGTCGGCCGGCGAAAGGCCCCGAAAAGTCTGGACCGGGCCCACCCAGGCGGCGTCGTTCCACTGCACCTCTCGGTAGTTGCCAGCGGTGTAGCTGTCGATCACCTTGCGCCAGAACGCGGTTGCGGCGGGGTTGCCGTCACGTTGGCGGACCTCCCAGCGGCGGCCGGCGAATCGGTCGAATGTGGCCAGCGCCGCAGCGCGGCCGAGGCCATGGCGGCGGTAGCGTCGCAGGACGAAGAATTCTTCCATGTCGCACACGCCGGCTTCACCCGTGAGGCGGCTGCGCTCTGCAACGATCGCGAAACCGGTGAGCCGTTCGGCGGCGTAGAGCAAGAAGGCGTGGCGCTCGGCATCTTCGGTCGCGTACTTCGCGAATAGCTCGTCGGGGAACCGGCCATCGCCGCGGACGTCGAGCGGCAGGAGCTCGCTCCAGTCGTAGGCGTAGAGCTGGAACAAGTTTGCCAAGGCCGGGCGCGAGGCCTCGGTGACGGCGGCCAGCGACACCGGACAACCCGGTTCCATGGCTGAAAGGGTTCCACGTCACGGGCAGATGGACAAGCGCCACCGGCGGGGGGACTAACCGCTCGGTCCGAGCATTCCCCAGTCCTGAAACTCGAGATAGAGCTCGCGGCAGGCCCACGCGTCCGTCGCGGCATAGCGAATCTGCTGCTCCGACAGGCGCGGCGCGGACCAGTTCGAGGTCTGCGCCCCCTTGGGAATCCTGAAGCG
>Ga0134125_10007451_pt1 | contig 12349 bp, 14 predicted proteins | sample KB31751_FD_96464 | JGI IMG/M metagenome (GOLD analysis project Ga0134125, IMG submission 96464) | Terrestrial soil microbial communities with excess Nitrogen fertilizer from Kellogg Biological Station, Michigan, USA - KB3-175-1 | ecosystem: Environmental > Terrestrial > Soil > Unclassified ... | reverse complement strand
TCGCCAGGCTCGGCCATCGCGTCGTCGCCTCGTCCGGACGCAAGGGCAGCGAGGGCGACTATCTGACCGTCCTCGGCGCCGCCGATATCATCGACCGGGGCGAACTGGCCGGCCCGGCCCGGCCGCTGGGGCGCGAGCGCTGGGCCGGCGTTGTCGACGCGGTCGGCAGCCACACGCTCGCCAACGCGCTCAGCCAGACCCGCTACGGCGGCGCGGTCGCCGCCTGCGGGCTCGCGCAGGGCATGGACCTGCCGGGCTCGGTCGCCCCGTTCATCCTGCGCGGCGTGACGCTCTGCGGGATCGATTCGGTGATGGCGCCGAAGGAAAAGCGCGAGGCGGCGTGGGCCAGGCTGGCGCGCGACCTCGACCTCGCCAAGCTCGCGGCGATGCGCTTCGATGCGAAGCTCGACGACGTTCCGAAGCTTGCCGCCGCCATCGTCGAAGGCCAGGTGCGCGGACGCGCGGTGGTTGCCGTCGGCGCGGCCTGAGCCACCTATGGGCAACGCTTAACCCGTTGTTCGCATTAAGGTTTGTTGGCAGATCGCGGCAATCGTGATCGCCCTCGCGAGGAGCCCTTGCGCATCCCGGACGTTTAGTTGCGGGACAAACGCGTGAGGAGGTTCCACATGCGCAAGATTCTAACAGCCGCGACGGCCGCCCTTACGTTGGCCGGCTCGCTGGCGGCCACGACGACCACCGTGCAGGCGCAGTCGCGCCATGGCGGCGGCTTCAGGGGTGGCGGCGGGTTCCACGGCGGGTTCCGCGGCGGCGGCTTCCGCGGCGGTGGTTTCCACAGCGGTTGGCGCGGCGGCGGTTGGCGCGGCGGCCGATGGCGGGGCGGCGGCTGGGGTTGGGGCGTTGGCGCCGGCCTGGCCGGCTTCGCGCTCGGCTCGGCGCTGGCCAGCGACTGGGGCCCCTACTACGACTATGACTACGACTACTATGGCGACGGCTGCGCAAGCCGCGTCTGGGACCCGTATTGGGGCCGCTGGGTGATCCGCTACTACTGCTAGCGCACACGTCCGACGACATCGATCAGCCCCTCAAAGGTCACTTCGGGGGGCTGGTTCGTCGAGCATGAGGGGGGCGCGCGCTGCGACTTCGACGCAAGTCGGCCGAACGCTTGCGGGGGGTTGATTCGGCGCCGCGTTGAAGCAAGAAGCCGCGGGATGCAGGAAGCCTCGCCGCCCGCCTCCGCACACCGGACCCTGGCTCTGCGGGAGCGATATCTCGATCTCGTCGAGCGTTCGCTGCTGAACTCCATTCACGGCGAGCCTCGGCTGGAGGCCACGTTGCGCCGCGCCGGCATGCGCCTGGCGCATCCCTGGCAGACACGGGCTTGGCGGCCGCAGGACTTCTGGCCCGTCAAGGCCCACACGATGATCTCGCCCGCCCGGCTCTCGCATCTGCGAGGGCTGGCGGAGGCGACGCTCGCCGACGGCATCCCTGGCGACTACATCGAGACCGGCGTCTGGCGCGGCGGCGCCTGCATCCTGATGCGCGCGGTGCTGGCGGCGCATGGCGTCACCGATCGGCGGGTGTTCGTGGCCGACAGCTTCGAGGGCCTGCCGCGGCCGGACGCCAACCGCTATCCGGCCGACAGCCGCGACCGCCTCTTCCGGTTCGACGAGCTGGCGGTCTCCGAAGCCGAGGTGCGCCGCAATTTCGACGCCTACGGGCTGCTCGACCAGCAGGTCGTGTTCGTGAAAGGGCTCTTCAAGGACACCCTGCCGTCGCTGAAGGGGCAGACGTTCGCCCTCATCCGGCTCGACGGCGACATGTACGAATCCACCCTCGACGCGCTCACCAACCTCTACGACGCGGTCTCGCCCGGCGGCTTCGTGATCGTCGACGACTACGGCATCCTGGGCTCGTGCCGCAAAGCGGTGCACGACTTCCTGGATGGCCGCGGCCTTGCGCCCCGCATCGAGGACATCGACGGCCAGGGCGTCTGGTGGAGGAAGGCGTGAGCCGATGACCGATCGCCCGCCCCGCTTCCCGCCGATCGCAGCCGAGTCGATGACCCCGCAGCAACGGGAGACGGCGGACGCGATCGCGTCGGGGCCCCGCGGCGGTCTGCGCGGCCCGTTCCAGGCGTGGCTGCGCAGCCCGGAGCTGGCCGACCGGCTGCAGCGCGTCGGCGAGTTCGTGCGCTTCTCGTCGTCGGTGCCGGCGCGCCTCAACGAGCTGGCGATCCTGATCACCGCGCGGGCGTGGGACGCGCAGTTCGAGTGGTGGGCGCACCACCGGCTGGCGCTCGAAGCGGGACTCGACCCGGCGATCGCCAAGGCCATCGCCGAGGGCCGCCGGCCCGCGTCGATGCAGGCCGACGAAGCGGTGGTCTACGACTTCTGCACCGAGCTTCGCGCCACCCGGCGCGTCAGCGACGCAACGGTGGCGAGGGCGCTCCACCTGCTCGGCGAGCAGGGCGTCATCGAGCTGATCGGGGTTTCCGGCTACTACGACATCGTCTCGATGACCCTGAACGTCGCCGAGGTGGCGCTGCCCGAGGGCGTCGAGCCGCCGCTGAAACCGTTGCCCGGCCGCTGACGGGCCCGGCGCGAACCGGCCGGCGCTATGGTCCGTCCGATAGCCATTGCATCATGCGCAGCGCCATGGCGGCCATGCGGGGGTTGTCGGCGATGGCGAGCAGCATCACGATCATCAGCGCCGCCCAGCCGCGGGCGCGCGCCCAGGTCGCCTCCGAGGCCGGATAGGCCGCCATCGCCCGGCGGCGCGCCTCGCGATGCGGCAGCAGCAGCCAGACCGAGGCGAGGTCGCAGGCCGCATCGCCTGCCGCCATGTCGCCCCAGTCGATCACACCGGCGAAGCGGCCGTCCTTCACCAGCACGTTGCGGCCGTGCAGGTCGCCGTGGAACCAGGTGCGCGGCGCATCGATCGGCGCGGCGGCGCCCGCTTCCCAGGCCCCGCGCAGCGCCGAGTCCAGCGGCCCGTGCATCGCCTCGGCCTCGCGATGACGCTGCTCGAACGCGTCGACCCGCTCCGCCAGCGCGATGCTGCCGCGGTAGACGTTGCGCGGCGCGTCATCGGGCGCCGGCTGGTGCAGGGCGCTGAGGAACGCGGCCAGCACCTCGCCCTGGTCGGGGCCCGGCGGCGCGCGGTCGGTCGGCTCGCCGTCGAGCCACGGGACCACGCTCCAGCGGAACGGATAGCCGTGGCCCGGCTGGCCGACCCGCAACGGGCTGGGCGTCGGCAGCGGCAACCGGGGCGCCAGGCGCGGCAACCAGGTCTGCTCGACGGCGATCAGCCAGCCGCCGGGCCTGCGCCGGGGCATCCGCAGCGCCAGCGCCCCGCCCAGCCGGAACATCGCGTTGTCCCAGCCGTCCTCGACATGGACGATCGGCAAGTCGGCGAGATCGGGATGCTGTTCGGCGAGCAGCGCGCGGGCGAGCTCGGGCGTCACGTCCACCTCTCGCGGCGGCTCGGTGGTGCGGGCGGGCGCTGGCGTGGTCATGCCACGCTACATGCCCTCCGGCGGCGCTTTGCTCCAGCCTCAGGCGCTGGCGGCGTAGAGCGCCGCGCGCCGCTCCAGGCTCTGCGCAGGCCACTGCGTCTCCAGGTCGTAGAAGATCTCGAACGCGGGCTGGTCCGCCGGCAGCACCACCCAGGGGACCTTGGAGCGGGTGAAGATGTGGGCGTCGGGTCGGATCGCGTCCTTGCGGTCGAGCGTGCCCGCCCGCACGAACGCCGCGCGGGTGCGCCCGCCATAGTGGCTCCAGAGCGCCACGTGGCAGGTCGGGCAGCGATGGATGATCTGCCCGGCCCCGCTCTCGCTGGGCGTCACGATCGGCTCCGTCGCGCCGCAGGTCAGCTCGACGCGGTCCGCCTCGATGATCGCGTTGATCACGAACGCGCTGCCGGTCTCGCGCTGGCACCAGGTGCAATGGCAGCAGTTGACGAACATCGGCGCCGAAGCGAGCCGATAGCGCACGCCGCCGCACGTGCAGCCGCCTTCGAGTGGGGTCTCAGTCATGAGCGCAGGCTAGCGCAGCCGCTGCCAGCCCGCGGCAGCAACCGCAACTCCGCCCTTCCCGCGACCGCGGCCGCCAGCCCTAGGCCGCGACCTTTTCCTTCAGGGTCTCGTCGAACAGCTTCAGCATCTCGGTCCAGTGCCGCTCGGCCGCCTCGCGGTTGTAAACCGGCAGGTCGGGCATGGTGTAGCCGTGGCGGGCGCCGGCGTAGATCGTCACCTCGTTGTCGACCCCGGCCGCGGTCAGCGCCTCGCGCAGCCTCTCGGCCTGCTCGGGCGGGAAGCCGGCGTCCTCGTCGGCCCCGCCGACATAGACCTTGGCCTTGATCTTCGGGGCGCCGAGGTGGGGGCTGTCGGGCGCGTCGGTGGCGAGGCGACCGCCGTGGAAGCCGGCCGCGGCGGCGATACGGTCCGGGAAGGCGGCGGCGGCGCGCATCACTACGCCGGCGCCCATGCAGTAGCCGGTGACGCCGACCTTGGCGCCCTTCACCTCAGGCTGCTTCGCCAGCCAGTCGAGACAAGCCTTGGCGTCGGCGAGCTGCTTCTCGGCGTTGGTCGAGCCCATGAACTTGGCGAAACGCTCGCGCCGCGCCTCGTCGGAGGCGAATGCCTCGCGCACATTGATCGGCTCGTAGGGGCCGGCGCGCCAGAAAAGGTCGGGCAGCAGCACGAAATAGCCATGGCTCGCCAGCCGCTCGCCCATCTCGAAGAGGGCCGGTCGGATCGCCGGGGCGTCCATGAAGATGATCGCCGCGGGCCAGGGCCCGGCGCCGCTCTCGGGCTTGAAGGTGTAGGCGCGGGCGTCGCCGTCGGGGGTCGGCAATGCGATCTGTTGCATGCTCATCTTGAAAATCCTCCGCTTGAAAATTGGTTGTCCCGCCTATTCGGCGAGCAGGTCGCCGCCGGCCAAATTTACATCCGTGCAACCGGTGAGCGCCATTGCGACGCGGAGTTCCTGCCGCAGAATCTGCAGCATGTGGGCGACGCCGGCCTCGCCGCGCGCGCCCAGCGCATAGGCCCAGGCGCGGCCGATCAGGCAGGCGCGCGCCCCCAGCGCCATCGCCTTCAGCACGTCGAGGCCGGAGCGCACGCCGCCGTCCATCAGCACCGTCGTGCGGTCGCCGACGCTCTGGGCGATCGACGGCAGCGCGCGGATCGAGGCCGGCGCGCCGTCGAGCTGTCGGCCGCCGTGGTTCGACACCACGAGCCCGTCGACGCCGAGGTCGGCCGCCTGCCGCGCGTCGGCGACGTCGAGCACGCCTTTCAGCACGATCGGCCCCTTCCAGTGCTCGCGCACCCAGGCGATGTCGTCCCAGGTGATCGACGGATCGAAGTTGCGGCCGATCCACGCCCAGAACTCCACCAGGCGCTTCAGGTCCTTGGCTGCCTCGGCGACGGTGCCCAGCGTGTGCGGTCGTCCGTTCAGCTGCACGTCCCACAGCCAGGCGGGGTGCGCGATGCCGTCCAGCGCCTGGCCGATCCGCTGGCCGGTCGTGGTGGCCACCATGCCGTTGCGCTGGTCGCGATAGCGCGTGCCGGGCACCGCCAGGTCGACCGTGAACACCAGCACCGGGCAGCCGAGCTGGGCGGTGCGCGCCAGCACGTCGGCCATGAAGCCGCGGTCGCGCACCATGTAGAGCTGGAACCACGGCGGCTCGGCCGCCGCCGCCACCTCGCCGGCCGTGCAGACCCCTACCGTCGAGAGGGTGAACGGCACGCCGGCCGCCCTGGCGGCGCGCGCCGCCTGCGCTTCGCCGCGCCGCGCGTACATGCCGGCCAGCCCGACCGGCGAGAGCACCACGGGCATCGACAGCGTCTGCCCGAACAGGGTGGTCTCGGTGTTTAGCTTCGAGACGTCGCGCAGCACCCGCTGGCGCAGCTTCAGCGCCTGGATCTCGGCGACGTTGGCCGCCAGCGTCTCCTCCGCATACGAGCCGCCGTCGATGTAGTCGAACAGCACCCTGGGCAACCGCCGCCGCGCGGCCTCGCGATAGTCGCCGACCGACGCTGGCCTCAACTCGCCGGCTCGTGCACGGGCCGGGCGGTCTTCGGCGGCGGCGCGTGGGCGGCGGGCGGGGCCTTCAGGAGGTCGACCGCCGCCTTGGTGATCGCGCGCGGCTCCTCCTCGAAGAGCGCCGCCAGCTGCTCGGTCATCGCGCCGCCCAGCTGCTCGACGTCCACGATGGTGACCGCCCGGCGATAATAGCGGGTGACGTCGTGGCCGATCCCGATCGCGATCAGCTCCACCGGGCTCTTGCCCTCGATCTCGCCGATCACCTTGCGAAGGTGCCGCTCCAGATAGTGGCCGGAGTTCACCGACAGCGTGGAATCGTCGACCGGGGCGCCGTCGGAGATCACCATCAGGATGCGCCGCTGCTCCGGGCGCCCGATCAGCCGCTGGTGCGCCCACATCAGCGCCTCGCCGTCGATGTTCTCCTTCAGCAGCCCTTCGCGCATCATCAGGCCGAGGTTCTTGCGGGCGCGCCGCCAGGGCGCGTCGGCCGACTTGTAGACGATGTGGCGCAGGTCGTTGAGGCGGCCGGGCGACGGCGGCTTGCCGTTCTTCAGCCAGTCGTCGCGCGACGCGCCGCCCTTCCAGGCGCGCGTCGTGAAGCCGAGGATCTCCACCTTGACGCCGCAGCGCTCCAGCGTGCGCGCCAGGATGTCGGCGCACACCGCCGCCACCATGATCGGCCGCCCGCGCATCGAGCCGGAGTTGTCGATCAAGAGGCTCACCACCGTGTCGCGGAACTCGGTGTCCTCCTCGACCTTGAACGACAAAGGGGCGGTCGGATCGATGATCACCCGGGTGAGGCGGGCGACATCGAGGATTCCTTCCTCCAGGTCGAAGGTCCAGGTGCGGTTCTGCTGCGCGAGCAGGCGCCGCTGCAGGCGGTTGGCGAGGCGCGCCACGACGTTCGACAGATGGGCCAGCTGCTGGTCGAGATAGGCCCTGAGCCGCGTCAGCTCCTCGGAATCGCAGAGCTCCTCGGCCGAGACCACCTCGTCGTGGTGGGTCGTGTAGATCTTGTACGGCGGCTCCGGGCGGCCGCCGTCCTTCAGGTCGGGGCGGGCCGGACGCTCGCCGTCGCCGGTCTCCAGCTCCTCGTCGGAGGGCTCGGCCGAGTCATCCTCCTCGGCCTCGGTCATCGTGCTTTCGGCGGTCTCGGACTCGCGGTGCGACTTCTCCGAGTCGTCCAGGGTGGCGCTCTGCGGCGACTGCTCCTCGCCCTCGCCTTCGCCCTCGTTGCTGGCCTCGGCCTCGCCGTCCTGGCTCTCGTCGTCCTGGGCGTCCTGGTCCGGCGCATCCGAGAGGTCGTCGCCCAGCTCCATGTCGCGGACGATGGCGCGGGCGATGCGCGCGAACGCCCGCTGGTCGTCGACGTTGGCGAGCAGCCGGTCGAGGTCGCCGCCGGCCCTGGCCTCGACCTGCTCGCGGAAGGCGTCGACCAGCGCCCGCGCGGCCGGAGGCGGCGGCGCGCCGGTCATCCGCTCGCGCGCGATCAGGGCGAGAATGTCGGCCATCGGCGCGGCGGCCGGATCGACCAGGTGGTCGAGCCCCTTGCGCTGCGCGGCATGCTCCCAGACGGCGGCGAGGTTCTCGCGCACGCCGCCGAGCGCATTCGCGCCGATCGCCTCGATGCGCGCCTGCTCCAGCGCGTCGTAGACCTGCTGGCCCTCGACCGACTTCGGCCGCGTGCGCGCGTGGACGGCGTCGTTGTGGTGCGCGACCCGCAGCGCCAGCTGGTCCGACAGGCCGCGGATACGGGTCGTCTCCGGCCCGGAGAGCTCGCGCGGCGGATGCGGCAGCACCGCGCGGTGGCCGTTCAGGCTCGGCCCGTCGCCCGAGAACACCACCTCGAGGTCGGGCTGCTCGGCGAGCGAGCGCGCGGCGTGCGCCAGCGCACGCTTGAAGACTTCGGTCGGGCTCTCCCGCTGGCTCATGCGGCGGTCATATAGGCTCGCCGCCCCGAGCGAAACACCCTAGCGACAGGCGCTAGCCGGCAGTCGGCGCCGTCTTGGCCGGCTCGTCGGGCGCGGCCGGCTTCACCAGCTCCAGGCGCCAGGTCTTGCCATCCGGGGCCCTGGTCTCGAACGGGCCCTTACCGGGCGTATCTCTTGCCTGCGCGGGAAAGGTGACGATCGGCTGCGCCTTGGCGTCGGCCAGCACGAGGTCGCCGCGCTCGTCCAGGCTCCAGGCCGCCACCGCCTTCAGCGGCGGAAACGCCAGCCGGCAGGCGAGCGGCGCCTTCAGCTCGAAGCCGGCGAACGCGGTCTGCGAGGTGAGGGTGAGCGTGCAGGCGATCTTGCCGCCCACCTCGCTGAGCCGCCAGTCGCCTGATTCGCGCAGCGCGGCCGATTCGGCCGAGGCATGCGCGGCGCCGGCGGCGAACACGGCGATGGCGAACAGGGCGGCCAGGCGCATGGCGCTCCACTCTTGCAGCCCCCGAAGCGCGAAGCTTAGCGCCTTTGGCCGTGGAACGCTATTGCCGGCTCCGAACGGCCCGTCCGGGCCCTTCGGCGGCGCGCATGTCAGGTGCGGTCGACGATCGCCGTCAGCGTCAACGCGTGCTTGCCCGCCTCTTCGGTGAGCCGCCGCGACAGTTCGCGCGCCCCCACCGGATAGAGGTCGCCGCCATCGGCGATCTCGCCTGACAACCGCGCGACCTCGTTCAAAGCCGCGGCCAGCAGCTCGATATGCTCGCGCGCCAACGTGCGCGCCTCGCTTTGCAGGCGCCGAATGCGGTCGGCGGGCGATTCCGGTTCGCCAGGGGAAGGAAAGACGACCAGATGACTAGCGGACATGAGCAGCAATCCCGATTGTGTGAGGCGCGCGCGCCAGGCTCTCAGTCCGGCGCGGGCCTCCGTCACCGGTGTGAATACGCAAGACCGGGGCCAGCGGTTCCTGAGCTTTGCCTATTCACCAAACGCCGTGTTGTTTTCGCCACGGCTTCGCTTGTAGCGTGAGCGCCCAAGGTTGCGTCGCGCCGGGGTCAGGTCTATGGGCGCGCGCATGCTGCGCCTCGTCGGCCAAGGTTGCCCGCAGAACTCGAACGCCCGCACCCAGGGCGCGCGGTTCTTCGCGGCTGATCCTCTGCCGATCTAGCAGCGGAAACCGAAGCGAAGCCCCGCCGTGCGGACGGGGCCGGCGCTTCATCGCGGTCCCGTCCGTCCGGCCAACCCGACGAGACGAGACCATGTCCTCCGACCCCGAAACGCCATTCCCTGAGCATCTCAAGATGCCGCCGACGCCGGTGCTGGAAACCGCGCGCCTGATCCTGCGCCCGCCGCGCGAATCCGACACGCCGGTCGTGCAGCGCCGATTCCCACAATGGGAAATTGTCCGATATCTGCACGCCGAAGTGCCTTGGCCGTACCCGAACGACGGCGCCGCGGAGCACTACGCCAGGATGAGCCGCGAGATGGCGGCCGGCGAGAAGAGCCACTGGGCGATCACCCTCAGGGGCGGCGACGACACGCTGATCGGGCTGATCGGGCTGTGGAAGAGCGGCGAGGAAGCGCGCGACCAGCGGAGCTTCTGGCTCGACACCCGATACTGGGGCCGCGGGTTGATGACGGAGGCGGCGGACCGAGTCACCGACTACGCGCTGGTCGAGTTGGGCTGGCCGCGGCTCTGGCTCTCCAACGCCGAGGCCAACCTCGCCTCGCATCGCGTGAAGGAGAAGCAGGGCGCGACGATCGTCGCGCGCACGCCGCGCCGCTATGTCTATGGCGAAGGCGTCCGCGACTTGGCTGCTGACGCGCGCGGCGTGGCTCGCCCATCGCGCGAGGGCATAGCGCCTCACGCAAAACCGCGCGCCCGCTTTGCAAGCGAGGCGCGCGGCTGCAGCCCCGTCCGGAGCGGTCAGTCGCCGTCGGTGATGTCGGCGATGCGGCCGTCCAGCGGCTCGCCGGCAGCCGACGAGACGATGTGGCCCGCGTCCTTCACGCCGCGCTTGGCCTGATGGATATCTTCTTTGGCCTTTTCCGGCTCGGCCGGCTCGGCCTTGGGGGTCTTCGGGTCGGACATATCGCTCTCCGTAGATCGTAGCCCGCAGGATCGCATGCGCCCGGCCCGCTGTCAGCCCCGCGCGCGCCAGGACCGGACGCCGCAGGAGTTGCCGCCTCGACGGCGCCGGATTCCGAAATTGTTTGAAGGCTCTTGACGTCACTTATTAAAAATATCAATTTCGACTTCAAGAAAATTGATCCACAGGCCCATGTCCCCTCGAGAACCCAGCGACTGGCAGGAACTCACCCGGCTGACGAACGGCGCGCCGTTCGTGGTCGAGCGGGTGCGGCTGGCGGGCCGGGACATCGCCATCGAGGGCGCCTTCGCGCCGCCGCAGCTGGCGCGGCTGTCGGCCGAGGACCAGGTGTTCGTCGCCGCGTTCGTGCGCAGCCACGGCTCCATCAAGGAGATGGAGCAGATGTTCGGGGTCAGCTACCCGACGGTGAAGGCGCGGCTGACGCGCATCGCCGCCGGCCTCGAGTTCGTCGACGAGAGCCCTGCGCCGGCTGGCGCCGAGGTGCTGGACCAGCTGGCGCGCGGCGAGATCACCGCGGAAGAAGCGATTGCGGCGCTGGAGGACGGACGATGACCGGCGGCATGGCGATGTTCCAGTCCGAGCTGCGCTCGGCGGTGCGCGAGGCCCGCGCCACGCCGGGGGCGAAGACGCGAGCGCGGCCCGCGCCGCAGCTCGCCGACGCCGCGCCGCGGGGCGAGCTGACGGAGGCGTTTCCGCGTCCGCCGCGCACGGCGCACAAGCGCACGGTCGTGCGGCTCTGGCTGCCGCTGACGCCGCTCTGGGTGCTGCTGGCGCCGTTCGCGCTGCTGCTCGCGCCCGCGCTTTGCCTGGCGCCGCGTCTGCTGCCCGATCGTCCACGCGCCCGTGCGGCGCGCGCCGCCGGCGTCGTGCGGCCGTATCGCACCGCGTTCGCGCTGGGCGCCGTGCTGTTCGCCCTTTCCGGAACGGTCGTCGACGTCGACACGCCCGACGCGCTCGTCCGCATCCGCATCTTCTAAGGAGGGAGCTTCTCCCATGAACGAAGACCGCAAGCGCATCCTCGCCATGCTGGCCGAGGGCAAGATCACCGCCGACGAGGCCGAGCGACTGCTCGATGCGATGGGCTCGCGCAGCGCGCCGGCCGCCTACGCCGCCGTCGGCTCGAACCATCCGCCGAGGTACTTCCGCGTCGTCGTCGACGCCAACGACGGCATGGACGGGCCGACCCGCGTCAACGTGCGGGTGCCGATGCAGCTGTTGCGCGCCGGCGTGCGACTGGGGGCGCTGATCCCGCCAAGGGCGCGCGACGAGGTCAACGCCGCCCTGGCGCGCGAGGGCGTGCCGTTCGACATAAACCAGATCAAGCCCGAGAATCTCGAGGAGCTGATCGAGCATCTGGCTGGCGTCACCGTCGACGTCGACGACCCGAACGCGAAAGTCCGGGTGTTCTGCGAGTAGATCGCCTCGCGGGGCCCTGCTTCTCCCCCGGGAGAAGGCTACAAATTGAACAGCGCCGGGTCGCCGCCCTGGGCGGCGGTGTTGATGCTGATCGTGCGCTCGACGGCGAAGCGGGTCAGCGCCTGCGGGCCGCCGGCCTTCGGCCCGGTGCCGGAGAGCCCCTCGCCGCCGAACGGCTGCACGCCGACCACCGCGCCGATGATCGAGCGATTGACGTAGGCGTTGCCGGCCGGGACCAGCCGGCGCACCTCGTCCGCGAAGCTCTCCAGCCGGCTGTGGACGCCGAGCGTCAGGCCGTAGCGCGCCGCGGCGAGCGTCGTGGCGACGCTCTCCAGCGCGTCGGGGCGATAGCGCAACACGTGCAGGATGGGGCCGAACACCTCGCGGGCGAGGAAGCCGGCGTTCGGGACCTCGGCGAGGATCGGGCCGAAGAACAGCCCCGGCGGCGCGTCAAGCCGGCGCACCACCTTGGCCTCGACGGCGAGCCGCGCCGCGTGCGCCTCCAGGGCAGATTTGGCGGCTTCGTCGATCACCGGGCCGACGTCGGTGGCCGGATCGGCCGGATCGCCGAGCACCAGCGCGTCCATCGCGCCGGCGAGGCCGTCGATCAGCTCGTCGGCGGTCTCGTCGGGCAGGATCAGCAGCCGCAGCGCCGAGCAGCGCTGGCCCGCCGAGCCGAACGCCGAGAGGATGGCGTCGTCGATCACCTGCTCCCGCAGCGCGGTGGTGTCGACGAACATCGCGTTGAGGCCGCCGGTCTCGGCGATGAAGGGAACGATCGGGCCGTCGCGCGCGGCGAGCTTGCGGTTGATAGCCCAGCCGGTGTCGGTGCCGCCGGTGAAGGCCACGCCGTCGCAGCCAGCATGGGCGATCAGCGCCTGGCCGACGTGCT
>Ga0134125_10007450_pt1 | contig 12350 bp, 12 predicted proteins | sample KB31751_FD_96464 | JGI IMG/M metagenome (GOLD analysis project Ga0134125, IMG submission 96464) | Terrestrial soil microbial communities with excess Nitrogen fertilizer from Kellogg Biological Station, Michigan, USA - KB3-175-1 | ecosystem: Environmental > Terrestrial > Soil > Unclassified ... | reverse complement strand
TGGCGGGGATTTCCCCGATGAGGTGTTGCGTAAACGGTCGACGCTGCGTGCCGCGCGATTCGGAAGCGCAACGGTTGCGGAAGAGTGCCTGGGTGGCGGTACTTTCCAGAACTGGACCCCTGCTAAAAAAGAACGGTTGGACTTCTGCGGGACGGCGGACCTGGATTCGCCTCTCGCAGGTCCACGTGCTTTATCCGATATTCCCTGCAAACCCCCTCTTCCTGTTAGTTCATACTTGAATCCGGACCTATGAATTCTCGCCGCCGGGAGTGTGCGTTCGTGGCAGCGCTGGCCGCCGCGTTTGCCTGTTTCACCTGGCGCGGTCTGACCATGTTCTTCAGCGATGACGACGTGATGAACATGTACAAGGCCTGGATGACGCCGGCGAGCGACATCATCAAGGGTCTGCTGCTGCCGTGGACACCCGTATTGCGCCCCGCGGGGACTGCCGTCTATCGGGTTATTTACGAACTATTCGGGTTTCGTCCGCTGCCGCTCCATGTATTCTGCTGGCTGCTGCTGATCGGCAACGTTTTTGTGGCCTGGCGATTTTTTCGCGCGCTGGCTCCCCCATTGGTAGCGGTGCTGGCGACCGCACTCACGCTGGTTCACGGAACTTTTCATGATCTTTATCTGAACGCCGGCACGATCTATGACCAGTTGTGTTTTCTGTTTACCGCGCTGGCTGTCACGGCTTACGTGAGGGGCGGGCGATGGAGCGGCGTCTGGACCTGCGTGTTCTGCCTGCTCGCGATCGATTCCAAAGAGAGCGGGGCCGTGGTGCCGTTGGTTCTGTTCCTCTATGAATGTGTCTACCACTGGAGAGATATGAATCGTGAACGGATTCGCACAGTGGCGCTGGTTTATGCGGTGCTCATCGCGATGGAGGCGGCGCTCGTGATCGGACGCATCCCGGGGACGCCGGATCTGGCCGGGACCGCTGAGTATCATGTGCATTTTCACTTTTCCGTCTGGATGGAGCACATTGCGGCGTATTTCAGTATGCTGGCGTATCAGCGGGTGACCTTCAGCGCGGCGGCGGCTGGCTTCGTTTTGATTGCGATGGCCGTACTCGCGCTCCTGTTGCGCAACCGGGCCATGCTCTTCGGATGGCTGTTCTTTCTCGTTGCCGTGACCCCGGTTGCGCTGATTGCGCCGCGGCTCGGCTACGTTCTTTACGTTCCACTGCCGGGCCTGGGACTCTGGGCGGCCTCGCTGTTCCCAGCGGAAGGGTTCACGCTGCGACAGACGGCCGCAGCAGGCGTGATCGCGAGCGTCATTCTGCTGGTTCATGCCCGGCATTGGCCGCATGCCTGGAATGTGCATGAATCTTCCGAGTGGCGGCTCTCGAATTCCATGCTGCGGAGTTCTCCAACCATGAAGCCGGCGGCGAGGATTCTCTTCGCGGATGATTTTTCGATGGACAACGGTTATGATTCGCTGTTTAACCTGCGGCTGCTCTATCACGATCCGCGGATCGAAGTGGCGCGGCTGAAAGGATCCGCGGCCGAGCAACCGGACGGAGGACTCTACGACCACGTGTTTACGACGGCATGGGATGGCTATGCGGAACTCGATCGGAAGAATCCGGGGGCTTCGCTGCGGCTCCATATTCTGCGGGATTTTCGTCCAGGACTGGGATTCGATACCCGGCGCCGCGATTGCATCGCGTATCCCGTTTCCGGATTACTGCCGGCGGACCGTCCCGGCGAGGGCTGGTGGACGACGCGATCGGCCAGCCTGAAGTTCGAGCCGCCGCCAGCCGGCTCGACACTGGCGCTCAGCTATTGGGTTCCGGAATTCGTGGCTGCGGCGCCGCGCAATCTTACTGTTACGGTGGGCGGGGAACTGGCCGGTACGGCTGCCCTGAACCGCGCGGGCGAAAACAAACTCGAACTTCCTGTGCCCGCGGACGGACGTACGGATTACGGCTTCACCATCGTGCGGCTGGATGTAGACCATCCTTATATGAAGGACGGGCAGGAATACGGCGTTGTACTTCTTCGCGCCGGTTTTGGAACTAACCCGTGATGAACGGCTTGAGGAACGTGAATGACTCTCGCAGGGCTCTGATACGATCTTCCTTCGAGTTCTCGTATTCGCGATCCTCGACTTCGACGCATACAGGCCCGCGATAGCCGTTGCTTTTCAGGGCGTTGAAGAAATCGTTCCATGGGACTTCGCCGCGGCCGGGCAGGCAGGGCGTATGGAACTCGAGCGGTACGGCGAGAATGCCGTGTTCGGCGAGACGATCGCGGTTCAGCCTGGCGTCTTTGGCATGGATGTGGAAGATGCGGTCTCGAAACTCGCACATCGGCGGGATGCCGTCAATCTGCTGCCAGACGAAATGCGAAGGATCGTAGTTGAGGCCGAAGTTCGGGTCCGGAATGATTTCGAACATCCGCCGCCAGACAGGCGGATTGATCGCCAGATTCTTCCCGCCAGGCCATTCGTCATAAGTGAAGAGCATCGGGCAATTTTCGATTCCGATTTTGATCCTGTGCTGTGAAGCAAACGCGATCACGTCCGGCCAGATTTGGGCGAAGCGTTCGAGGTTTTCCGGGATGGAGCGGCTCGGATCGCGCCCAATAAACGAATTCACCACGGGGACCTTCAGCTCCGCGGCGGCTTCGATGATCTTCTTCAGATGCGAAATCGCGGTCTGCGATTCGGCGGGGTCGGGGCTGAGAGGATTCGGATAATATCCGAGCCCGCTGATGGTGACTTTGTTCTGTCCCAGGAGATCCTGGATACGCCGGCGCTCACTACCATCGAGACGCGTGACATCAATGTGGGAGACGCCGGCGTAACGGCGTTCGGCGCGGCCCGCGGGCCAGCACATGACTTCCACGCAATCGTATCCAATGGTGGAAGCGGTGGAGAGAACTTCGGCAAAATCGCAATCCGGCAGTATCGCACTGACAAAACCAAGACGCATCGAGTCCAGTCTAACGGACAGCGTCGTATCATCGAAAAGACGTGATTCGCATCGCTAATGGGCAGGGTTTTTGGGGCGATTCGCCGGATGCGCCGGTGAGCCAGGTCCGCCGCGGGCCGATCGATTATCTGACGCTGGACTATCTGGCGGAAGTCACGATGTCGATCCTGCAGAAGCAGCGGGCGCGCGACCCGGAGCTGGGCTACGCGCGTGATTTTGTCGAGGTGGTGGAGCGCATATTGCCGGATCTTGCTGCGAAGAATATCCGGCTGGTTGCGAACGCGGGGGGGCTGAATCCGGAAGCCTGCCGGCGGGCTGTACGGGCTGTCGCGCAGAAGAATGGGTTCGATCTGCCGATCGCTACCGTTTCGGGCGATGACATTACGAGCCGGATCGATGAATTGCTCGATCGCGGCGTGGAGTTTCGCAACATGGATACCGGCGAGCCGCTTTCCACGATTCGCGACCGGGTGCGGAGCGCGAGCGTGTACCTGGGCGCATTTCCCATCGCGCGGGCGCTGGATGGCGGCGCGCAAATCGTAATCACGGGACGATGCGCGGACGCAGCGCTCGTGCTGGGGCCGATGATTCACGAATTCGGATGGAAGACGGATGAGTGGGACAGGCTTGCGGCGGGCATTGTGGCGGGACATGCGATTGAATGCGGCGCTCAGGGGAGCGGGGGAAACTGCCAGGACGACTGGGCGACCGTTCCGGATCTGGCCGATATCGGTTATCCCATCGTGGAGGCCAATCCAGACGGTTCCTTCGTGGTGACGAAGCATGAAGGGACGGGGGGCCGCGTGACGGTTGCGTCTGTTACCGAGCAACTGGTGTATGAAATCGGCGACCCGCGAGCGTATCTGACGCCGGACTGCGGGGCGGATTTCACGTCCTTTCACCTGGCGCAGGATGGCCCGAACCGGGTTCGCTGCATTGGCGTAAAAGGTTTGCCGGCCACGCCGTCATACAAGGTTTCAATCAGCTTTGCGGCAGGGTTTCGCGCCATTGGGTCAGTGGCCTATGCATGGCCCGATGCGTATGAGAAGGCGAAGGCAGGCGCGCGTATTCTGCGTGAGCGTCTGGAGCGGATGGGGCTGGACTTCGACACGATGCACAGCGAATTGCTGGGCGCGAACGCCTGCCACGGCATTGCGGCCGCGGAACCTTCACCGGAACTCGCGGCGCAACTGCCGGAGGTTGTGATGCGATTCGGAGTGCGCTCCAGGAATCGAATCGCGGTGGAGCGGTTCACGAAAGAGATCGCCCCATTGGTACTCAGCGGTCCGCCATCCGTGACAGGATTGGGCGCCGGGCGTCCTAAAGTAGAAGAAGTCATGGCGTACTGGCCTGCATTGATTCCGAAGAGCGCGGTGAATGCGGTGGTGTCGCAGTGAAGATCCGGCTGGCCGATATCGCGCATTCGCGTTCCGGGGACAAGGGCAATACGAGCAACATCGGTCTCATTGCGCGGTCGCCGGAACATTATCAGACCCTTGTGGAGCAGGTAACCGCCGAGCGCGTGAAGGAACATTTCGCCGGCGTCTGCAAAGGCCGGGTGGAACGTTTCGAGCTGCCCAATCTGCACGCGCTGACCTTCCTGCTCTATGAAGCGCTGGACGGTGGCGGCACGCTCTCGCTGCGCGCCGATCCGCAGGGGAAGACACTCGGGACAGCGCTTCTTCGAATGGAAATTGAGGCGCCTGAGTGAAAGCGCTGCGAATTTCCGGCGCCGGGCTGCTGATTTGCCTGCTCGCATCGTATCCGGCGGCCACGCAGGAAAAAGATAAGTGGCGGCGGCTCCAGTCGGATCACTTCGAGATGTACTCGGCCGCGGATCAGAAGAAGTCGGCTGACACTCTCGAGTATTTCGAGCGCGTTCGCGATTTTTTCCTGACCGCCTCGCCCGTGCGGCCGCCGATCGATTTTCCGGTTCGAATTATTGCCTTCCGTGATCCGGATGAAATGCGCCTGTTCTCGCCGAATCCGTCGGCCGCGGCGTATTTCGCACCGGGGCCGATACGTGACACGATCGTGATGAAGAATCCATCGGCGGAAAATTATCCGATCGCCGTTCATGAATACATGCACCTCGTGATTCGCCACAGCGGTCTGCATATTCCGCTCTGGCTGAATGAAGGCTGGGCGGACGTTTATTCCAGCCTGAAGCCGGTGGACGACGGGGTCGCAGTGGGCGATCTGATCACACGCTATATGCCCCTTCTCAATTCCGCCCAGTGGTTCACGCTCGAACAACTGCAGGGTGTGACAAACCAATCGCGCGAATACAACGAATCCGCGAGAACGGGCATGTTCTATGCGGAGAGCTGGGCTCTGACCCACATGCTTTTTCTCTCGCCCGACTACAAGCCGGGCTTCGCGCGATTCGTTTCCGCGCTGAGCCGGGGCGCTGCGATCGGGGACGCCACGAAAATGGCGTTCGACAAGACGCCGAACCAGGTTCTGCTCGATCTGCAGGGTTATCTGGCGCGGAAGAAACTTTACGGCACGGTGTTTCTGGTCCCGCTGAAGAAAGACGCGGAAGCGCCGCAGGTGGAAACTCCCGGTCCATACGACATCAACCTGATGCAGGCGGATCTGCAGTTCGCCTCACAGCATGCGGCGGCCGCGGCGCAGTCGTACTCGCAACTGAAGGTAGAAGATCCGAAGCGTCCGGAAGCATATGCGGGCGCGGGTTACATGGCGTTGCTGGCCGGGGACAAAGCCAAAGCGCGCGCTGAATTCCAGAAGGCATTTGAACTCGGCACGAATGACGCCCGGCTTTGTCTGCAACTCGCGAATCTGGATCGCGAGGCGAAAGTTCCGGCGGCGGTGCTGATGAATGAACTGGACCGTGCTGTCACGCTGAGTCCCGATTTCAGCGAGGCGATTTTCGAGCTTGCGCTGCTGAAGATGGACGCGCGCGATTTTGGGGAGGCGCTTTACCTGTTGGGCCGCGTGGGACTTGTTTCACCGGAGCGGATGACGATTTACCGTTCGGCCCGCGCCTATGCGAATTTACAGAAGGGTAATATACCGGAAGCGCGCGAGGATGCCGAAGCCGCGCAGCGGGCGGCGAAAACCGCTCCGGAGCACGACGCTGTGGAGCGGCTGCTGAGACTGATTCAGGCGCGCTCGCAGGGGCCCGCGGCCGCTCATCCCGGGGAGCAACTGATTCAGAAAGAAGGGACCGCGGTGGGTCTGCGCTGCGCGGCGCCCGCATCCGCGGACATGTCGAAGATGGGGATTGTGGTGGACGGCAAACAGATGCTGTTCGATTTGCCGGATGCCGCGGCGGTCGAGATCACGAAACTCCCGGGGACCAAAGCGGATTTGCACTGCGGCGCGCTGCCACCGTTTCACCTGCGTGTGGAGTACACGCCCGCGAGCGTGGCGGATCGGCAGACAGCGGGAATTATTCGGCGGCTGGAATTCTAGCTGGGGGCATCAGGAAGCAAGTTCGACGAGCCCGGCTGAGTGAGCGGGGAGGCGCCGGTTACTCATCCTCGCGGATGAGGGCGCGGCGGCCCTGCAGGGTAACACGATCATCTGCTAATAACTGGATGGCTTTGGAGTAGATGACATGCTCCTGCACGAGAATGCGGGCGGAGAGCGATTCAACGGTATCGGTATCGAGGACGGGAACGGCGGACTGGATCAGGATCGGGCCGGAATCGAGGAATTCATCGACAACATGAACGGTGCAGCCGGTAATCTTCACGCCATGCTCGAGTGCCTGGCGCTGCGCATCGAGTCCCGGAAACGCCGGCAGCAGGGAAGGGTGAATATTCAGGACGCGGTGGGGGAACGCCTGAATGAACGACGCGCTGAGAAGGCGCATGAAACCGGCGAGGCAGACCAGCTCCACTTCATGAGTGCGCAGCTCATCGATCACCAGCTTGTCGTAAGCTTCGCGCTCCATACCGCGCGATTCGATGACGCGCATGGGAATGCCGCGGTCGCGGGCTATTTCGAGGCCCGCCGCATCCGCCCGATTGCTGATGACGATGGCGATTTCAGCGTCGAGCCTGCGGCGCGCGATGCTGTTCGCGATGGCTTCGAAATTCGAGCCCCGGCCGGAGATGAGAATCCCGAGCCGCACGGTTAGCGGTACTCCACGCGGCCTTTGCCGCGCCGCTGAGTGCCCACTTCACCAATGACCCAGGCCTTTTCACCTGCGCGCGACAGCGTGCGGAGAGCCGCATCGGTTTTCTTTGCAGGAACGGCGAAGATCATCCCGACGCCGAGATTGAACGTACGCCGCCAGTCTTCTTCCGGAACCGAGCCGAGACGGCGCAGCATTTCAAAAATCGGCGGTACCTTCCAGGAGCCTGTGTCGATAAACGCAGCGAGCCCTTTCGGCAGAACGCGCGGAAGATTGTCGGTCACGCCGCCGCCGGTAATATGCGCGGCCGCGGAAAGCGCGTTCGATTTCACCAGCAACTGCAGAGGTTTCAGATAACTGCGGTGCACCTGGAGGAGAACGTCGGCCAGTGTGGAAGCCAATTCCGGCACATACGTCTGCGGCTGATGTCCGGCTACTTCAAACAGGAGCTTGCGGGCGAGCGAGTAACCATTGGTATGCAGGCCGGTGGACGCGAGCGCAATGAGCGCATCCCCTTTGCGGACTTTGGCGCCGGTCAGAATCGCGGATTTCTCGACGACGCCCACGATCGAACCCGCAAGATCGTATTCGCCTTCCTGATACATACCAGGCATCTCCGCGGTTTCGCCGCCAATGAGAGCGCAGCCGTTCGCCGAACAGCCGCGCGCGATTCCCGAGATCACCTGCGCGGCCACGCCGGCGTCCAGCTTTCCGACAGCCAGGTAATCGAGAAAGAACAGCGGCAACGCACCCTGCACCGCGATATCGTTGACGCAGTGATTGACCAGGTCTTCGCCCACCGTATCGTGGCGGCCGGTGGCGAACGCGATCCTGAGCTTCGTGCCAACTCCGTCGACCGAACTCACCAGAACCGGCTGCTTCATTTTCGGCAGCGCAAAACATCCGCCGAACGAACCAATATCGGTGAGGACGCCTTTAGTGAACGTCGCCTTCGCCATCCTGCGGATGGAAGCGACAGCGCGATCGGCTTCGTCGATATCGACGCCCGCGTCGCGATAGGAAACTGGTCTGGGCATGAGAGAGAAACCTCAGTATAGCGGGATCAGGAAGACGGAGATTCGACGAGAAACGTCACTGGCCCATCGTTGACGAGCTCTACCTGCATGTGCGCCTGAAACACACCCGTCTGGGTTTCGAGCCCACTCTCGCGGATGCGGCGCGTGAAGTACTCATAGAGATCACGAGCGCGCGCCGGCGGCGCCGCCGCGTCGAAGCCGGGGCGCCGGCCTTTGCGGCAATCTCCGTACAGAGTAAATTGAGAGACCACCAGGAACGCGGCGTTTGCATCGAGAGCGCTGCGATTCATTTTTCCCGCATCGTCGGAGAAGATGCGCAGATGAAGTAGTTTGTCGGCGAGATAGTCGGCGTCATTCGCGGTGTCAGTGGCGGCCACACCGAGCAACACAAGCATTCCGGGACCGATGCTGCCTTTGGTCATATCTTCCACGCGCACAGCCGCGCGAATTACCCGTTGAATAAGTGCGCGCATCTGATATAGTTACGAATAGTTATGGCCAGACCCAAAAATACAGGAAACACCAGGAACACTGACATACTCCGCTATGCCCTGACCCATCTGGAAAGGGAGCGCGATGAAATACAACAGAGGATAAACCATATCACCCAGCAGCTTGGCGGCAGGGCCACCAGTTCGCCTGCCGATGAAGCGCGCCAGACGGAAACCGCAGCCCCACGCAAGAAACGGGTGCTGAGCGCTGCAGCCCGCAAGCGCATTGCGGCGGCGCAGAAGAAGCGCTGGGAAGCGCACCGCAAGGCGAAGGGGCAATAACGTCAGGCTTCGCCGATCCGCTTGGTCTCTTCCCATGTAAAGATGATCCGGCTGATCACGGTGATATTGGAGAGTACCGCCAAAACCCAGAGCACGGGCGCCATCCGGTTAGCCAGGGCTCCAATGATGATGAGAACCACGCGCTCGGGCCGCTCCAGAAAGCCGACCTTGCATTTAGGAATCGTGTTTTCCGCGCGGGCCCGGGCGTAACTGGTCAGCACTGTGCCAGTCATCACAATGGAAGTCAGAATAATATAGAAGAAGCGGTTAATCGAAGCGTAATAAACCAGCAACCCCATCAGCAAAGCCAGATCCGAATAGCGGTCCAGCACCGAATCAAAGAATCCCCCGAAGCGAGTGACCCTGTTGGTGGAGCGCGCCACGCGGCCATCCACCATGTCGAAGAGTCCCGCCCCAATCACTACCAGCCCGGCGTAGACAAATTTTCCGTAACTGAACAGCACTGCCGCCCAGATATTAATGACAAGTCCGATGAAGGTGAGGACGTTGGGGTGGACACGCGAAAGCGCAAGTGCTCTGACAATCGCCTGGATGATCCTGCCAAAAAAGAGGCCGATGCCTCTCGTAATTGTCATGACTGCTGCTGTTCGTTCGGCATAAAATCGTGGATCGTTTTGAGCGACAGGATTTCCAGTTCTCTCGTACCCCCTGGGGTAACGAGCTTGACGGTGTCGCCCACTTCCTTCCCGAGAAGCGATTTTCCGATGGGTGAGCTGGTAGAGACGCGGCCAGCGGCTACGTCGGCATCTTCGCTGGTGACCAGGTGATAAGTGATTTCCTCATCCTTCGACGTATCGAGGATAACAACTCGCGACCCGAGCCCCACGCGGTCATGGGGGATCTTGGTCACGTCGATCATGGCGACTTCCGCCATGCGCTTCTTCAACTGCCCCAGACGGGCATTGACGAAGCCCTGCCGCTCTTTCGCGGCATGATACTCGGCGTTTTCGCTGAGATCGCCATGAGCTCGGGCTTTGAGAATTTCTTTGGGAAGATCGTGCCGGAGCTCGTACTCAAGGGCGGCGATTTCCTCTTCCAGTTTTTTCCGGACGTCCAGCATGGAGACTCAACTTCTGCGCTCCATTATATCGGCTGAGGGGCCGCCACCGCGCCAGGCGATTTATCGGGGACGTCGCACGCGGCCGTTTTGGCGAACCTGCGGCCGGAGTGAGGGGCCGGACTGCGCGGAGCCGCTCAATGTAATTGGAATGTAGGATTCGCTGGAATTGGAATCCGGCGCGCCCACTGCGAGTGTATTCTGCCCGGCGACGGCGGTCGACGGAATCGTGAAGTTGATCTGGTACAGGCCCGCGAGTCCGGGAGCGAGGCCCGCATACGACAGCGTTCCGACATCGGTGCCACCCACGCTGACGCCGATATTCGCCAGCAGCGAATCGCCATCGATTGGGCCCGGAGCGCCGCTGGGATTACTCGGATAGGGCGATCCGAGGCCGGTCAGATAGGCCGCCACGGTGTCACCCGGATGCGCGGGGTTTTCATTGGTCACGACGTAATAGCCTCCCGAGGCAGGAAAGTCGAGCAGCGCGGCGACGCCTATTCCGCCAACCGGGTCAGAAGTAAATACGCCTGGCGTGGTTGCATTCACATTCACTGTGACAGCATTCGAAAGTACGCCGTTATTCGATATCTGAATCTTCGCAACGGGGAATGTGCTGACATCATAGGGGACGATTACTGACACCTGATTCGCACTAACGTAATAAATCGGGGCCGCGATCACGTCATTAAACAATACTTTGACGCCATTAAGCGACGGCGGGTACGGAACCGTATCCGACACAGTAGTTGACGGAGCGAGGTTTTCACCGTTATAGAACGTCAGGAACTCACCTGGGGATATTCCCGCGGTATAGGGCGCGGAACTCGCGGTATTTACAACGCCCGTTGGATCGATATAAACCGCGCCCGATGCGGAAGGCGGCGTAAAAGGAATCGCGATCCCGGTAGACAGATAACCTTGTGTGCCCGAGGCGAGGCGGAAGCCATTCTGTCCGATTGTGTATTGTATGGTTCCGGACGCATCCGTGTAGGAACCGGCGATGGGGGACGGATAGGACGCCCAGTAAGTATTTCCATAGGCTGAACCTGCGGAAAAGAGCAGCCGCTCGTGGCCAACTATATCGCCGCTGGGGAGTGCGTTGAGCGTGCCGTAGAAGGAATCGAGGCCCGAGTACTCCTCCATGCCGACTTCATAATAAAGGCCACCGAGCGGCGTATTCGCGCCGGGAGCGGTATTCTTCACGCCGAGGAACATGTCAAACCCATTGGGAGATCCCCCGAAGACAAAGTTGGTATCGGGCGAGAAATAGACGAATTCCTGTCCGCTGTAAAAGTTAGCGTTACTGTTGTTGGGGTAAGTAATAACCGCCGCATTATTGGAGAACTTGTAGGGGATATTGGTGGCGCTCTGACTGATGGCTGAGCCTCCGGCAACATAGCCATTAATGGTGAAATTGCCCAGCTGGCCGGCGCCGTCCGGCTTGAGCTGGTAGGTAGCGCCGATGCCGTACGCGCCGTCGATGGCGGAAATGGTATAGGCCCCGACAAAACTGGCATTGCTCAGGCTGCTGATCGGGGCGGCGACGAAAATTGAGTTATAAGGGGATTCCGTATCGCTCCCGATCACAATCCCATCGGACACCAGAAACGAGACCGAACTCGCGAGAAGCAGCGGGTCAGAGAGAAAGCCATACCCCGTGGAGGAAAGGGAATACGTGGTGATTGTATTCAGGTTCGGTGTACCGTTTGCGGAATCGACGCCACCCAGGTTGGACAAGGTGTAGTTGCCGTTGTTGAACGTTATGGTGCCGTACAGAGCGACTGCGCGATTCGTATTGCCGTTGGCATCTGAGACATAGAGGACCTGGCGGAAATAGTAGTCTCCACTTAACAATCCATTGCCCGAGTTATCCCACACAGGCGCAGCCGCTGGGAGAGTAGAGGCCGCCGCGGCCAGCATGAGGAGAACTGCGCAGGTCTTGATCATAAAGATGTTGTGAGGGAACTGACGATCATTACAGTTATTAAGTTTCAGGGCCGGAAGGTTCCGAACGTATTAATTCGCCCCAGGAGCCGCATCCGCCAGGCTGATTATTGAGCCGCCGGCGGCGATAAACTCCTGAATTGCCGTCTCGCCGGTCTGTTTCGCGATACTGGCCGCGGCGTCCTGAATCAGGAAAACGGGCCGCCCGGACCGCAGCAGCAGCCCCATCAGCGCACACTTCACGCAGTAATCGATAAATAAGCCGTAGACATAGCACTCTCCTGCATCCAGCTTATCGAGCAGTCCCGGCATATTCGGATTCGAGAAAACATCGAGGTCGTTTTTCTCGACAATGATCTGCTTCGCCGCAGGATCGAGAGCTTCGAAATCCACTCTCGAATTCCAGGGTATGGTCACGCGCGGAGAGAGCAGGGTGGCCGATGGCTTCTGCTGGCCGAATGTGCCGGCCACG
>Ga0134125_10007449_pt1 | contig 12352 bp, 7 predicted proteins | sample KB31751_FD_96464 | JGI IMG/M metagenome (GOLD analysis project Ga0134125, IMG submission 96464) | Terrestrial soil microbial communities with excess Nitrogen fertilizer from Kellogg Biological Station, Michigan, USA - KB3-175-1 | ecosystem: Environmental > Terrestrial > Soil > Unclassified ... | reverse complement strand
GCCGTGGACGATTATCGGTTCCGGACGGCTGGGTTCGGCGCTGCGGCAGTGGTTGGGACAGAGCGGCGTTCCGGCCACCGTGGTGCGCCATGCCGGGGTGGCCACCTGGCGGCGCGGGTTGCGGTCTGCGGCGCCCGGCGGGCTGTTGCTCGCCGTGCCCGATGATGCGCTGGCAGGGCTGGCGCGCGATCTGGCTGCGGCACGCCCCGAGTGGCGGGGGTGGCGCATTCTGCACACCAGCGGCGGGCTGGACAGCTCGGTGCTGGCGCCCTTGCAGCGCCGCAGGGCGGCGGTCGGGTCGCTGCACCCTATGATGACGTTTCCGCGCGCCGGACGGCCGGCACCGGCGCCGGAAGGCATCGTATTCAGCTACGAAGGCGATGCGGGGGCGCGGCGGGCGGCGGCGGCGCTCATCCGCGGCTGGCGGGGGTTGCCGCTGCCGCTGGCTCCCGGGGTGAAGACCGCCTATCATCTGGCGGCGACACTGGTCGGCCCCGGCGCCGTAGTGGAAATGGCTGCCGCCGAGACGGTGCTGCGGCGAGCCGGATTGCGCGGGGCACAGTTGGCCAGGGCGCGGCAAGGGCTGCGCCGCCTGCTGGGCGCCACGGCCGCGAATCTGGAGGAAGGAGTGCTCGCCGCCTGGACCGGCCCGTGGGCGCGGGGTGATCGCCAGACCGTGGCGCGGCACCTGCGCCAGGTGCCGACGGCGGAACTTCGCCGTCTGTATCGCGCGCTGCTGGCCGCCGCCCGGGCGGACAAATATTTATCTAGCGGCACTAACAAATAAAATAGCTCTTGCAAGCCACACGGAGTCCCGATACTATCGCCCCGCGAATGGTTACGGCGGCTTCCAGTGCCCGTGGGGTGTATACCAACCGGATCTCTCCCGGCCGGATGCCGCGGGTGTGTGTGGCCGTCTCTGCCGAGACCATCGGCGACCTGCTGGCCATGGCGGAACGCGCGGCACGGGAGACGGACCTGATCGAGTTTCGTCTCGATGCGCTCAAGCAAGCCTCGACCGCACCCGGTCCCTTGCGCGAGTTTCTGCGCTCCATGCCGCGGCTGCTGGCCATCGCCACCTGCCGCAAGGCCGCCTACGGGGGAGCGTTCAAAGGCTCGGTGGATGCCGAACTGGGGGTGCTGCGCCACGCCATCGCCAGCGGCTGTGCCGTGGTGGACCTGGAACTGCAAAGCGCCGAACGCCTCTCGGCCGCCGCGCTGGAGGAATTGCGGCAGAAGGCGGGCCTGATTCTCTCTTACCACGACTTCAAGACCACGCCGGCGCTGGGGGGCATTTGGGAGCGGATGCAGGCGATCGAGGCCGACATCTATAAGATCATCCCCACCGCCAACACCTGGCGGCAGAACATCGAGACGCTGCGCTTTGTCGAGACCCATAGCAGCGAGCACCCGCTGGTGGGCTTTGCCATGGGCGAAGCGGGACTGTTGAGCCGCATCCTCAGCCTGCGCGGGGGCGGAGTCTTCACCTTTGCGGCGCTGCAGGCGAATGCGGCCACCGCGCCCGGACAGCCGACGCTGGAGCAGTTGCGGGAGGAGTACCGCACCGAGTACATCAGCCGCGCCACCCGCATCTACGGCGTGCTGGGGTATCCGCTGGAGCACTCGCTTTCGCCGCGCATGCACAACGCCGCGTACCGGCGGCTGGGGATGAACGCCATCTATCTGCCGCTGGCCAGCCGCAAGCCGGGCGAGGTGCTGGAGATGGCGGAGGCGGTGCCGCTGAGCGGCATCAGCGTCACCCATCCTTATAAGCAGGAAGTGCTGGAGTACATGGAGCGCGTGGACCCGCTGGGGGCGGTGGTGGGGGCGGTCAACACCGTGGTGCGGGTGCAGGGCAAGTTGTTCGGCTACAACACCGACGTGGTGGGGGTGGTGGAGCCGCTCAGCCAGGCGCTGTCGCTGCGGGGGGCGAAGATTCTGGTGTTGGGGGCGGGCGGAGCGGCGCGGGCGGCGGTGTTTGGGCTGCGGGCTGAGGGGGCGCAGGTGTTCATCTACAACCGCACCCGCACCAAGGCGCAGGCGCTGGCCACCGCCGCCAAAGCCAAGGTAGTGAGCAAACCCGACCTCAAGAAGCTGAGCTTCTCGGCCATCGTCCATGCCACGCCGGTGGGGCAGTATCCTAAGATAGGAGAGTCGCTGCTCGAGTCCGACGAGATTCACGCCCCGCTGGTGTACGACCTGGTCTACAACCCGCTGGAGACGGAGTTGGCGCGGCGGGCGCGGGCGGCGGGCGCGCAGGTGATCCACGGCATCGAGATGCTGGTCACCCAGGGAGCGCGGCAGTTCGAGTTGTGGACGGGGAAACCGGCGCCGGTGGCGGATATGCGCGCGGAAGTGCTGCGCGCGCTGATGCCCACCGCGTCCCGGCCGGCAGAATAGATGATCGCAGCCCTCTTTTTCATCGCGCTGGCGGCGGTGGCCGGCGCCACCCAGTGGCGCACGCGCAGACATCACGGCGTGATCCAAGGCGGCCGGCTGGCGCGCGACATCGGCGTGGCGGCCGCGCTGCTTTTGCTGGCCAGCGAAGGCTCGCGCTTCTGGATCGACTGGGCGTGGTGGCGCAGCCTGGGGCAGACGCCCACCTTCTGGCAGTACCTGCGCATCCGCTGGCTGCCGCAGACGGTGCTGGCGGTGGTCGCCGCGGCGGTGCTGATGACGGTGTTCGCGCTCGCCCGCCGCCACATTGTCCGCCACGCCTCCGCCGCCGCGGCGCGCACGCGGTTGTTCGGATGGCTGGGGTACCTGATCAGCGGCCTGGCGGGCATTCTGATCTCCGTCAACCTGATTGACCCCTGGATCATCGCGCTGTTTCTGGGGGCGCAGCCCACCGGGGCGTACACCGACCCCATTTTCCAGAAAGACCTGGCGTTTTACCTCTTCCGCCTGCCGTTCTATGAGATGGCGTTCGAGTGGGTGGCGGGGCTGGCCATCGCCGGACTGGTGATCGCCGCGGTGACCCTATTGGCGGGCAGTTCGGCGGAGCGCATGGCCGAGTTGCGCGCCCGGGTGACGGCGCAGATGGAGGGCCGCGGGTGGGCGGGCAGCTCCAGCGAAGGGCGCCGGCCGGCGCCGCCGGCTTCCATCGCCGGGCTGGTGCGCGCCGCCGCCGTGCTGCTGCTGGTCATCTTCGCGGTGGCCCAGTTCTTCGCGCGGTACGCGCTGTTGTACTCTTCGCACCGCTTCCTCACCGGCGCCGATTACGTGGACGTGCGTTTGGGCATTCCCCTGCTGTGGGCGCAGATTGCCGGAGCGCTGGCGTTGGCGCTGGTGATCGCCGTCGCCCGCCGCCGCCCGCGTACCGCCGCGGACCGCCACTGGGGCGGGTCGCAGGCGCACGCCTGGGAAGAGGCGCTGGCGCCCTGGGTGCCCACCAACGCCCCCCGCTGGCTGCCGCCGACGGTGGTGGGGGTGTTCCTGGTGCTGGCCATCGCGCCCGCGCTGGTGCAGGCGGCGGTGCGCAGCGTCTATGTGCAGCCCAACGAACTGACGCTCGAACGTCCCTACATCACCGACCACATCCAGGCCACGCGCATGGCCTTCAACCTCGAGCAGACCTCGCACGAGGAGGCGTTCAACCCCAGGCAGACCGACACGCTGGACCTCACCCAGTTCCCCGACACCACCGGCAACCTGCGTCTGTGGGATCAGGGACCCTTCCAGGATGACGCCACCCAGTTGCAGGCGCTGCGACCGTACTATGCCTTTCCGCATGTGGACGTGGATCGCTATCCCATCGGCGGCCAGACGCGCCAGGTGATGATCGCCGCCCGCGCCCTCGATACCGGCCTGTTGCCGCAAACCGCGCAGTCATGGGTCAACCTCAGCCTGCAGTACACCCACGGCTATGGGGCGGTGGCCGCCATGGTGAACACGGCGACGCCGGAGGGGCAGCCGGAGATGATCCTCAAGGATGCTCCGCCGGTGGGTCCGCTGAAGGATTTTCAGATTACCCGCCCCGGCCTCTACTTCGCCCAGGACACCACCCGGCCGGTGTACGTGGATACGAAGCAGGATGAGTTCGACTATCCCAAGGGCGACGACAACAGCTACACCAGCTACGCCGGCACGGCCGGCATCGTGCTCGCCAACCCGCTGCTGCGGCTGGCGGCCGCCATCCAGCAGAACGACGCCAACGTCATCCTCACCCGCTACTTCACCCCGAAGACGCGGCTGCTGCTGCACCGCGAGATCACCGACCGGGTCTCGACCCTGGCGCCATTCCTGTCGCTCGATGCCGATCCGTACCTGGTGATTGACAGCCAGGGGCATTTGTTCTGGATGCTGGACGCCTATACCAGCTCCGACCTCCATCCCTACGCGCAGCCGCTGGTGATCGGCGACCAGGAGGTCAACTACATCCGCAACAGCGTCAAGATCACGGTGGACGCCTACAACGGCACGGTGCGGATGTATGTCTTCGACGAAAAGGACCCCATTCTGGCCGCCTACCGCCGCGTCTTCCCGCACCTGTTTCTGCCGCGGGAGGCGATGCCCAAGGATTTGCTGGCGCACATCCGTTATCCGCAGGCGCTGTTTGAGGCGCAGGCGGAGACCTACCGGCTGTATCACATGCAGGACCCGCAGGTTTTCTACAACAAGGAAGACCAGTGGGACATTGCCAAGCAGGTGGTCACGCAGGAAGACAGCCAGCCGACCAAGCCGTACTACGTGATGCTGCGGCTGCCGGGCGACAGCCAGGCGGAGTTCGTGCTGCTGGTTCCCTTTACCAGCCACAGCCGCGACAACCTGATCGCCTGGGTGGCGGCGCGCTGCGATCCCGGGCATTACGGCGAGTTGATCTTCTATCGTCTGCCCAAGGAACAGTTGATCTACGGGCCGCTGCAAATTCAGAGCCGGGTGGATCAGGACCGCAACATCAGCAAGGACCTGAGCCTGTGGAACCAGCAGGGCAGCCGGGTGATCCGGGCCACGACGCTGGTGCTGCCGGTGGGTGGGACGTTTGTGTATGTGGAGCCGATCTATATTCAAGCGCCGCAGGCGCGGCTGCCGGAGCTGAAGAAGGTGGTGCTGGCGGTGGGCAACCGGCTGGTCTACGCCGACGACCTGCCTTCGGCCATCGCCACCCTCGCCCAGCCGCCCGGCCAGGAGGCGGGCGCCAGCATTGCTGTGGCCGGAAGCGGCCGCAATGCCGCCCCGGCCGGCGCGCCGGCGGCGGGTGCGGAAGCGCAGGCCACGCAGGCGCTGGCGAAGGTGCCGCGGGCGGTGCTGGAGCAGATCGAGCAGCACCTCAGCCGCTACCGCCAGCTCACCGCCGCCGGTCAGTTCGCCCAGGCGGGCGCCGAGTTGCAGGCCGCCGAAGACGCCCTCAAGCAGGCCTTGAGCGGACACTGAGAGGGGCGGGGCGGTGAGCGGCGTGGCGCGGCATTTCTGCGTTGTCGCCGTCGCCGGCTCGGTCACGTACATCCCGTGTACGCTCCCTCGCCGTTTCCGGCTCCGCCTCGCGCCACTTGCTTCTCGCCCCTTCCCAAAAGTCGGCAGCCGCGGCGGGGGGCGCGCCCGTCAATGCGAGGCGAGAACCTGGGCGACGATGGAGGGGACGGGGAGGGCGGCGTCGACGATGAGGGCGGACCGGGGTGAGGGCTCTTCCAGGTCGGCGAGCTGGCTGGCGAGCATGTTGGCCTTCATGTAATGGCCCTGGCGCTCCTGCAAACGCTCATGGAGCATGGCGGGGTCGCCGCGCAGGTACACCCAGCGCACATCGAGGCCGTGGTCGAGTTGGTCGCGGTAGCGCTGTTTGAGGGCGGAGCAGGCGACCACCAGAGTCTGGCCGGCGCGGGCGGCGGCTTCGAGGCGCAGGCGGATGGCCGCGAGCCAGGGGGCGCGGTCGGCGTCGTCGAGCGGGATGCCGTGCGCCATTTTATCCACATTGGCCGGCGGATGGAGGGAGTCGCCTTCGAGGAAGTCGCATCCCAGTGCCTGCGCCAAAGCGCGGCCCACGGTGGTTTTGCCGGCTCCCGACACGCCCATCACGGAGTAGATCATGCCTGGCCCCAGTGTAGAGGGGCGCGCGGGATTATGCCACGGAAGAACGTTCGGGTGCGCCGACGAGAGCGGCGACGCGGCGGCGGTACTGGGCGGTGATCTTGTCCCATCCGTAGGCGGCGCGCATGTGGGCGGCGCCGAGCGCGCCGCGACGGGTTCGCTCGGCGGCGCCGGCGTCGGCGGCGGCGCGCAGGGCGGAGACCAGGCTGTCCACGTCGGGTTCCAACCAGGTGAAGCGGCCGGTCATGGCGCCGGGGGGGCGGAGCTCCGCCGGGACTTCCTGCTCCCGGGCCTGCACCTGCCAACCGGATTCGGCCGGACAAAACTCCGCCGCGGGGCCGAGCGCGGTGGCGATCACCGGCTTGCCACACGCCAGCGCCTCGGCCAGCGGCATGCCAAAACCCTCGCCGCGATAGGGCAGCACCAGCACGTCGCAGCCGCGGTAGAGGGCGGGCAGTTTCTGTTCACTCCAGTCCTCATCCAGATAGAGGACGGGGGCGACGGCGGGATCCTGGGCCAGCTTCCGTACTTCTGTGGCGAGGTTGAGATGCTTGTAGTAGCTGTGGGCGCCGATGTCCTTGATCACCAGGCTGACGTCGTCGCGGGAACCGAAGGCCTGGCGCCAGGCGCGCAGGAGCACGTCCATGCCCTTGCGCTTGATGGCGCCGCCGACGAAGAGGAAGCAGACGCCGCGCACGCCGTCGGGGCGGACCCCGTCGCCGGTGGGCTGATAGAGTTCGAGGTCCACGCCGTTGGGGACGACCACGACTTTGTCGCCGCTGACGCCGGCGCGCAGCAGGACCTGGCGCACGAACTCCGAAGGCACCCAGACCTCGTCGAGACGCTGCAGCGGCTTGACCCAGGCGCGCGGGATGGCGCCGAATTCCCAAGGCAGGATGAGCGAGAGCTTGCCGGTGGGCGGGGGCTCGAACTCGGGCGGCCAGCCATGGCGGACGGTGAGGTCGAGGCGCTGCGGCAGGCGGCGCATGCCGGCCGCCCAGGCGGCGGGGCGGGAGAAGGCGGCATCGGGTTCCTCGGCGGCGAGGGTGGGTTCGAGGGCCAGCTCCAACTGCGCATCGGATTCGAGCGCGGCGGCGAGGTAGCGGTTGATGCGGGCGGTGGAGGCGTGCATCTGAAAAGGTCCGCGCAGCACCACGCCGGCGCGCTGGCCGGGGGGACGGCGCGTGGCCAACTGCAAGGGGGTGAGAGCCTTCAGGCGCTGCTCGGTGGCGGCGCGCAGATCGGCGGGAAGGGTCCAGATTTCCAGGGCGCGCTGCAGGGCTTCGAAGGCGCGGTGCAGGAATAAGAAGTTGAGCACCTCGGGTTGGTAGCGCGCCTCGAGGCGGCCGAGGCGGAGGAGGGCGGCCTCGACGGCGGTCCACTGGGTGGTGGGAACGCGCTGGCGCAACAGGCCGGCCACGGCGGGCGCGTAGGCGGGGGAGGAGCGGACGCCGCTGAGGTAATGGTGCAGGGCCACGGTCTGCCGGCCGGTGCGTTCGGCCATCACCGCCAGCAGGTGGTGGGAGCGGTAGCCGGCCTCGCCGCCGCTGCCGACAAAGATCGGCGCGGCGCCGGGATGGGCCTCGGCGGTGGCGCGCTTGAGCGCGGCGATCGCCTCCGGCGCTTTGCCCTGCATCAAGGCGACGCGGGCCTGAAGATAGTCGAGTTCGCGGTATTCGGGGTAGGCCGCCTTGGCCTGGACTAGGAGCGCGGCGGCGGCCTCGATGCCTCCCTGACGCAGCAGCATGACCGCCAGATTGCGCAGCGAGAGGGAGTGCAGCAGCGGATGCAGGCCGCTCTCCTGCGCGAGTTGGGCCAGCAGCGGGATGCCGGCGCCCAGTTGGGCACACTCGGCGCGCAGGGCGGCGCGCATGCGCAGCCAGGGCTCGGTGTCGGGGCTCGGGGAGGCGGCGGGGGGATCGGGTTCTTCCGGGGCGGCCTGGATGCGGACGCGCAGATCGAGGCTGTCGCTCCATTGCGTTTCCGGAGCGCGGGGGGCGAAGCCGCGGGGCTCGAGACCGATGAGCTCGAGATCGCCGCCGGTGTCGTAATGCAGGGGGACGAAGGTGCGGCGGGCGGGGGCGGAGAAGGCGAAGCGGAGCTGGGCGGCGGTGCCGCTCAGCAGACGCTCACCGCGGCGCCATATCCAGGCGCCGGCGGCGTCGCCGGCGGGCGGCGGCGTGATCCGGTTAAGCCAAATCTGATCAGCGAGGGAGCGGACGACGGCGGGGAGGCGGGCGAGATCGGTCTCGTCGGTGAGCAGGCACAGCAAGGGGCTGTGGTCGTAGCGGGAACGGGCACGATAGGTAGCGATCTCGACGGCATGCAGGGCCATAAAACTCTCCGGCGCGGACAGCGGCGCAGCCTGATGACTGCAAGCGGGCTGCCATCGCCGCGCGGCAGGCCGCGTGCAATGCACTATCGGCGAGGGGCGCGAGAGCCTTGAGAGTAAACAGCGTGGAACAGAAGAAATTAATGCCGGCCTAATCGAATTCTAAGGTTCAGGCCGTAGTATCTGCCTACTGTGTTTCAGGAGATGCCACTTTGACTCAATCGACTACTCACTCCGCCGTCATGGTCGCCAGCGGCGATCCCGGCTTCCGCAAACAGGTGCTGGAGGCGTTGACCGCCGCCCGTCAGGACGGGATCGAGGTCTGTGGCGGCGCCGAGGCGCTGCTGCAGCTGGAGAGCGGGCCGTGCGCGGGGCTGGTGCTGGACCGCAACCTGCCGGACCTGGACGCCGAGGAGCTGGTGGTGATGCTGGCGGCGCAGTACCCGCAGCTGCCGGTGGAGATGCTGGACAGCGAGCTGAGCCCGCTGGCCTGGCCGGCGCCGGCCGACGGCGGCAGCACGGCGCGAGATTTTCGGGCGCTGATGCAGGCGCTGCGGCTGCCGCGGGCGAGCGAACCGCTGCCGGCGGCGGTGGTGCGGCCGGCGGCGGCGCTGCCCGCACCGGGGGCGGCGGGGGCAGCGGGGGCGGGGACGGCGGTGGAGCTGCTGCCGGGCATGGTGGGGCGGAGCGCCCACCTGGGCGACATCAGCGGCCTGGTGCGGCTGGTGGCGCCGCGGCGCACGCCGGTGCTGATCTTGGGAGAGACGGGGACGGGCAAGGAGATGATCGCCCACGCGGTGCACGAGGCCTCGACGCGGGCGGATCGGCCGTTCGTGGTGGTGAACTGCGCGGCGATTCCCGAGTCACTGCTGGAGTCAGAACTGTTCGGCTACGTGCGCGGCGCCTTCACGGGCGCGGTGCAGTCGCGTTCGGGACGCATCCTGGCGGCCCATACCGGCACGCTGTTTCTGGATGAGATCGGCGAGCTGCCGCTCAACCTGCAGTCCAAGCTGCTGCGTTTTCTGCAGGAGGGCGAGCTGCAGCGGCTGGGGAGCAACGAGCCGCAGAAGGTGGATGTGCGGGTGATCGCCGCCACCAACGTGGATTTGGAGACCAAGGTGGAGGCGGGGGAGTTCCGCCGCGACCTCTACTACCGCCTGGCGGTGTTTCCGGTGGAGCTGCAGGCGCTGCGGCAGCGGCCGGCGGACATCGTGCCGCTGGCACGCCACTTTTTGCGGCATCTGCACGCCGGGGCGGAGACGCCGCAGCCGCAGATCTCGCCTGAGGCCATGGACCTGCTGGAGCAGTATCCCTGGCCGGGGAATGTGCGCGAGCTGCAGCACGGGCTGGAGCGGGCCTACATTCTGGCGGGAGGGCGGACGCTGGCGCCCACCCACTTCCCGGCGGCCATCGCCTGGCAGGTGAAGCGGGGGATTGGCCCTCGCCGTGCAGAGCAATGGACGGAGGCCACCGGCACTCATGCTTTCGTTTGACCCACCCATGTTGAACGGCCTGGAGAGCTATCTCGACGTCGCCGCCACGCGGCAGTCGCTGATCGCCTCCAACATGGCCAATGTGGATACGCCGGGGTATAAGACCCAGGACCTGGACTTTGCCCAGGCGCTGAACGCCGCCCAGGCGGGGCTCGACCCGGCGGAGGCGCAGCACCAGGTGAGCGGGCTGCTGGAGCGGCCGGACGGCAACAACGTCAACCTGGACCGCGAATCCATGCTCATGGCGCAGACCCAGCTGCAGTACTCGACCGGGGTGGCGCTGCTGCGCGAGGAGTTCCACCGCCTCAACCTGGCGATCAACGGGGGTAACAACGGATGAGAATTTGCAAATTTGACGGATCCTTTGCGGGATTTTTCCTTTGGCCGCTGGTCGTTGTCCTCGCCGTTGCTTCGTTCACATCACTGGCCACTGCGCAGAACGCAGCCTCGATCCCCAACCTGGGCGACACCACCACGCCGGCTCCCACCACGCCCGGCCACGCGCTCATTGTCGGCCCGCACGAGGCGGTGAACCCGGCCAACGGCTCGGTGAGCTTCAGCTTTCCGGTCGAGCTGCCGCGCGGGCGTGGCTTCACGCCCGTCTTCAACATCACATACAGCAGCGCCGGGTCGCACCCGTTCAGTTCCTTTGGCAACGAGCAGGCGCTGATGGCGGCGCAAACCGCGCTGTATTCAAGTGACGGTTGGAGCTATGGGGTCCCGGTGCTGACCTACAGCACGCCCGAGCGGCCCTCGACCCATGACCCGGTGGAGACATGCATTGTGTCCAACGGTTATGTCGTCGAGATGCCGGACGGTCAGCGCCAGGAGCTCAGCCTTTCCGTGACCGGACGCAAATCGGGGACGCCGCCACCGCAGCCTGACAATCCCTGCGACGGCATGTTCACCGAGCACACCAGCGAGCCCGCCGCCGGTGACCCCAGCGGCGGCTGGACGGCCTCCACGCCACTCGATGATGACGCGCCCGGCGGAGCGACAAGGAATTTTGAAGGGCCGCCGCTACGGGTGATCCACTCTGATGAAACCTATAGCGCAGGGGACGCGAAGTTTTCCCTAGGCAAGGTTCGTGCGATGGATACGGAATCAATCATCAATTCGTTGAAGCCAGGTGGCCCTGAGCCGCTGACCGTAAAGCCGGACGGTGCGGTGATGGATGGAAACACTCGAATCAAGGTGCTGCAGGAGCGCGGAGTTGACGTCAACGGGCTCCCTCGTGTGATCAGAAGATAGGAGTGACCAATGCGAAATGATCGAGAAGTTGGTATGGACTTGGCTGCTTTTTCGTCCCTTCCATCCGTAGGTAAGGCGCTAGTCGTGATTGGCGTAATGACCGAGGTCAGCATTGTCGGCCGCGAGGCCTATGACGAGGGGCCCGCACAAGCTTCGATGCGGCTTAGAGATGTCAATGAACTCCAGCATCGCCTTGCTGGGCTAGCGTGTCACCTCCTTGCTGGCGATAACACTTGGGCCGACAGTGAGGTTGTGAGTTTCATAGAATCGGGCCTTTCGGGGGTTGGGTCGCCCCGCAGGATGAATTCGTTCATTCCTAGGTGACCGCGTGCGGCGCAACAGTCAATCGCGCTTTCCGGTGAAGGAAGCGACAGTCATAGGTAACCCATCAACGGGCGACGTGTGGGCGGACGCGGGCACGGCCAGCGCCGATGCCAGCTACGCGGATTCGAGCGACACAAGCTCCATCGCCCAGGGCCTGGCCGGCCAGTTGAACGGCGGGGTGGTCAGTGCCTACGCCTCCGGCGGCACGGTGCATGTAACCTCGGTTGGCACGGGTTCGGGCGTGAACTACCCGCTCAGTGGTGGCAGCGAAACCCAGAACACCCGGCTGTACCATCTGGCCTCGTTCCACATTTCGAGCTCGGGGGCGATGAGCGGCGGGGCCGACGGCTATTACACGCCGGGCACGACGGCCTACGAGTGGGCGGCGACAAGCCTGGCGCCGGACGGCGATCTGCTGGCCTCGACCGACACCGCGAACGGAAACTGGGCCTATACGCTGAACGACCTCGGCCAACTCACCGAGGCCTGCACGCCCACCTGCGGCGGCACGGTCGTGGGCTACGGCTTTGACCGTTACGGCAACCTGTGGAGCTCGCCGCTGCACACGGCCAGCTTCACCGGCAACAACAACCGCATGGATGGCTGGCAGTACAATGCCGCGGGCGATCTGACCAGCGACGGCACCCATACCTACGTTTACGACGCCGAGAACCGGATTGTCTCGGCGAGCGGCGGGGGTACGACGGCCAGCTACGTTTACGACGCCGAGGGCAGGCGGGTGCACGAGGCGGTGAACGGCGTGGTAAAAGAGTATATATATGGGGCGAGCGGGCAGGAGTTGACCGTGGTGGACGGGAGCCAGAACCTGATGCAGGGGGAGACCTACTTCGATGGGTGGCTGTTGGCGGGGGCTTTGGGTGAATCACAAATATCTTGGCGAACGTCGCAGACGGGTTTCACTCCGCCG